>Ga0073899_10000726_pt1 | contig 30399 bp, 34 predicted proteins | sample KloWWTmetaKNB5Ph_FD_88975 | JGI IMG/M metagenome (GOLD analysis project Ga0073899, IMG submission 88975) | Active sludge microbial communities from Klosterneuburg, Austria, studying microevolution and ecology of nitrifiers - Klosterneuburg... | ecosystem: Engineered > WWTP > Aerobic digester >... | reverse complement strand
GGCATCAGCGAAATCGACGAGAACACGGTCGCCTATCACCTGCACGAGCCGCTGGGTGTCGTGGGTCAGATCATTCCGTGGAATTTTCCGATCCTGATGGCCGCGTGGAAACTGGCCCCGGCAATCGGCGCGGGCAACTGCGTGGTCCTGAAACCCGCGGAATCCACCCCCATAAGCATCCTGGTCCTGGCGAACCTGATCGCCGATATCCTGCCGCCCGGCGTGCTCAACATCGTCAACGGTTACGGTCGCGAAGCCGGCATGCCGCTCGCCACGAGCAAGCGCATCGCCAAGATTGCCTTCACGGGGTCCACGACCACCGGCCGCGTCATCGCGCAGGCCGCCGCCAACAACCTGATTCCCGCCACGCTGGAACTCGGCGGCAAGTCACCGAACGTCTTTTTCGCCGACGTGATGGACCAGGACGACTCGTTCCTCGACAAGGCGATCGAAGGCCTCGTGCTGTTCGCGTTGAACCAGGGCGAAGTGTGCACCTGCCCGAGCCGCGCGCTGATCCAGGAGAACATCTACGACCGGTTCATGGCGCGCGTGCTGCAGCGGGTGGCCGCGATCAAGATGGGTAATCCACTCGATACCGACACCATGATGGGTGCGCAGGCGTCGAAGGAGCAGCTCACGAAGATCCTGTCGTACCTCGACCTGGGCAAGCAGGAAGGCGCGCAAGTGCTGATCGGTGGCGCGCAGGCGCAACCGGGTGCTGGACTCGAGGGTGGTTACTACGTGCAGCCCACGCTGTTCAAGGGCCACAACAGGATGCGCATCTTCCAGGAAGAGATCTTCGGCCCGGTGCTGGCCGTGACCACCTTCAAGGACGAAGCCGAAGCGCTGGCCGTGGCCAATGACACGCTTTACGGCCTCGGCGCCGGCGTGTGGAGCCGCAATGGCAACGTGGCCTATCGCATGGGACGCGCCATCAAGGCCGGCCGCGTGTGGACCAACTGCTACCACGCCTACCCCGCGCACGCGGCATTCGGCGGGTACAAGGAATCGGGCATCGGCCGCGAGACCCACAAGATGATGCTCGACCACTACCAGCAGACGAAGAACCTGCTGGTCAGCTACAGCGAAAGCAAGCTCGGCTTTTTCTGAACATGGTCGAGAAGGTCATCGCCACGGCAGCGGCCGTCGAACTGATCGAACTGCTGAAGTCGAAGCACGGCCCCGGACTGATGTTTCATCAGTCCGGTGGCTGTTGCGACAACAGTGCAGCCAACTGCTACCTGCTGGGCGAACTCACGATCGGCGCGGGCGACGTGTTGCTGGGCGACATCGGCGGCTGCCCGTTCTACATCGGCAAGTCGCAGTACGAGTACTGGCGCCACACGCAGTTGATCATCGACGTGATCGAGGGCCACGGCGGAACGTTTTCGCTCGAGGGCCCGGAAGGCAAGGCCTTCCACACCCGGTCGCGGGTGTTCACCGCGGCGGAGATGGCGGAACTCGACGAGGCCGATCGCCGCCCTGCCTGATCAGACGCGTTCGTCGTGCTTACCTTCACGGTTCGTTGTTTCGGTGCGTCGTTCGGTGCGTCTACGGAACGCCAGCACGAGGCACCAGACCCCGAAGGCGCCCAGGGACAGCACCACCTGGTAATCGAGAAGCGTCGGTCGGCGCGCCGGGAAAATGACGGCAGCCATCAATGCGCCTATCACCGTGAGTGCCATGCCTATGGCAAACCAGGCCGGCCGGGAAAAGAGCGTCGGTTGACCGCCGCGTCGATCGAATGCGAGGCGAAATCCGGCCTGCCAGCAGATCCCGCAGAGCGCCAGCAGGATGAGGGCGAAAACGACCGTTGAACTCGTGAGGGCCCGGCGGCTTGCCGCATGCGTGGCAAAATCGGCAATCCCGAGGCCGAGCACGGCAGTCAGGCTGGTCGCTGCAACCAGGAGCGCAATGCCGGCAACGCGTGTCCAGAAGGGAGCGACTGGTTCGAGATAAGGGTTCGTCACGAGTCCCTCAACCCCGCTGCACGTCGGCCGGCACCTTCACTTCAGGTTCTGATCGAACCAGCGGTGTCCGACATAGAGTCCGACGCCGGATGCCACTGCTCCCAGCACGACGGCTATGCCGAGGCCAGCCTTGGCTCCAAGCCACCAGCCTGCGGACCCGACGAGGAACGCGCCCATCCAACCGATCAATCCACGCAGGCAGGACTCTCCAGCAGATCGAGGCAACAGGTGCGCGCCGTAACGGCCGGCACTCACTTGATCGACTTGAGCACGTCCTGATCGAAAACCAGGACGCGGGTGGCGCCATAGGATTCGTACGTCCAGCGATAGGTCCTGGTCTCGCCGACGACCTGGCTCCCGCTCCGTACCGGCAAACTTTCCTCGCTCGACGACTCGGGCGGTCCACAAAGCTGCAGCACCTCGGCCTGCGTCATGCCAGTCACGATCAGTTTGCTGCCGCACCGGAAACTGTCATCCGCAAATGTCGGCGCGGCAGCGGCGAAGCAGGCCGTCACGGCGAGCGCATGACCATGGCCATACTTCATGGGTCGGGCCGGGCCTGGAGCACGTCGACATAGACCAGTGCCTTGCAGCGCGGACAGGTCGCAGCGTCGATTGCCTCGACTTCGAACCAGCGCTTTCCACACTGGCACCGCACCATCAATACCCACTGGCCGACGGCACGACAGACCGAATGCTCGACGACTTCGATTCCTTCCGGGAAGTTCGTGATCTTCGGCAATCGGGCGGTGTCGTCGTCATCGCCGATGATGCCTTCGGACGGGTATATCGGGCGGAAGACCCTGGCCCCTTGCAGCAGGTCCGGCGCATCGTCCGGCGCCGTCGCCGGCGTCGGTTCTGTTCCGGGGTTCGATTCAGAGCGGTCTTTCATGGGAATCTGCCCCGTCGAGATCTTTGCGCACCTGCTTTTACAGGGTTTCGGCACGATCGGCAAACGACGCGTCATGAGCGTGGTACCGACCCTTGAGGCCAGACGCTAGACTGCCGTGCATGAAGAAGCTCCTGCTCGTGCTCCTGCTCGCCGTCGCGTTGCTCGTAGTCGCCGGCATCGGCTACGTCTGGTTCGGCCCGGTCGCGGTCGGCGACAAGAAAGTCATGCTCGATTTCCTGCTCGGCCGCTCGATCGAGCCGCCGACTGCAGAGCAGGTTGCGTCGCAGTTGCGGGTCGCCAATGGCTTCAGGCTTGAGCTGTATTCCACCGACGTGCCCCTCGCCCGCTGGCCGCTCGCAACTCCGCGCGGCGACCTGATCGTGGCCCGCACGCGCGCCGATGAAATCGTGCTGCTGGAGCGTGACGCCAACGGCGACGGCAAGCCGGACGCGGTGCGCAAACTACTGACCAATCTGCGACACCCGCATGGACTCGCCCTGCACGACGGGTGGCTGTACGTCGGCGAGTCGAATGGTATCGGTCGCATCCGCTTCGACGCAGAATCGGGCCGGGTGTCCGGCGCCTTCGAGCACGTCGTCGACGACTTCACGGACGATGGCTTTCACACGACGAAAACCCTCGGCTTCGGCCCCGACGGCTGGCTCTACGTGTCGCAGGGCTCGTCCTGCAATGTCTGCATCGAGAAGGACGAGCGCCGCGCGACGATCATGCGCATGCAGCCCGACGGCAGCCAGCGCGAGATCTACGCCACCGGGCTGCGCAACAGCGTAGGCCTGGACTGGGCGCCGTGGGATGGCACGCTCTACGCCACCGAAAATGGTCGCGACCTGCTGGGCGACGACCTGCCGCCCGACGAACTCAATCGCATCGAGCAGAACAAATTCTATGGCTGGCCGTTCGTCTACGGCGCCGGCGTGCCCGACCCCGACTTTGGTGCCGGACATGTGGCGGAGGCTGCCCGCGCCGTCACGCCGGTACACGCGTTTCGCGCGCACCATGCGCCCCTCGGGCTCGCGTTCCTGCGCGGCCCGAACCTTCCGCCCGGCTATTCACGCACGGCGCTCGTCGCGCTGCACGGTTCGTGGAATCGCAGTCGGCCCGACGGCTACAAGGTGGTCGCCCTGGACTGGCAACCGGATGGGAGCATCGTCGAACGCGACTTCCTGACCGGCTTCCTCGGTGACGCAGGCGTTCTCGGCCGACCCGCCGGTATTGCACAAGGCCCCGACGGCGCCATTTTTATCACTGACGACTACGCGGGCGTGATCTACCGGGTGGTGCCGGCGACCGGGTCCTGATCCAGGTTCGACAGTGACTGATCGATGAAAGCCTGCCAGATCGGATTGGGCTGCCACACCGTACGCATAGGATGCAGTGCGGCTTCGTGACCTTCTCCGAGGCGCAGTCGACGGTAAAGATAGACGAACGCCGAGACGCGGAAGTTCCTGGCGCAATGGACCCAGAGCCTGCGCCCGCCGAACGCGTCCATCACGCCGAAGAACTGCTGCAAGTGCCGCGGCTCGGGCTTTTCCCAGGGCACGGGGAGCTGCACGAAGGCCATGCCCTGCCCCGAGACGGCTTCGGCTTCGCCGGGCAGCGCATTGGACGCGGTCGGCAATGCAAGATTGATGACCGCTTCGATGCCGAACTCCGGCAGGCGCTGAATATCGGCCGATGAGAGCTGGCCCGACGTCCACAAGCCGTCGAAGACGGGACGGGTGTTCGGCGCATCGAACTGATAGGCACGCGTCGTGCCGTAGAGGCGCACGTCCTCGTTGCTGCCGGCCAGTCGGACGGTGCCTTCGAACTGCAGGCCGATCCGCTCGAGCAGGCGGCCCGAGGCCACGTTGTCGAGACTCGTGATCGCAACCACGCGCGGCAGGTGGTGTCGCTCCCGCGCATACCGCAGCGTGGCCTCGGCCGCCTCGCGCGCGTACCCCTGGCTCCAGTGCTCGGGCAGGAGGGCAAAGCCGATGTCGACGTCGGGCAGCGTGTCGCGCTTGATCAGTCCGCACAGGCCGAGCGGCACGGCATCGCTGCGACGCTCGACCAGGAAGAGCCCGAACCCGTGATTGGCATACAGGCGCTGCGGCCCGTCGGCAATGTAGCGCCGAGCGCCGTCGAGATCGTGCACTCCCCGGTCGCCGATGAACCGCAGCCAGGAGGGTTCATTGACGAGGTGGAGGATGAAGGAGGCATCCGTGGTGTCGAGCCTGCGCAGTCGCAGGCGATCCGTTTCGATTTCGATGCTGGGATCGGTCATGGGTCAATTGTGCCGGTGCAGTTCGGTCTGCGCGAGCCGGCTTGGCCATGTGGCACCCGTTGACCATGGCTTACAATGCTCCACGATGAGTTCCAATCGTCTCGTCTACTCCACCGGCCCCGGACGCCTGTGCCCCGAGTGTACCCGCCCGCTGGCTGAGTGCCGCTGCAAGCGCAGCAAGCCGGCGCAGCCGGTCGTGGCGGCAGGCGACGGCATCGTGCGCGTTGGTCGCGAGACCAAGGGCCGCAAGGGCAAGGGCGTCACGGTGATCAAGGGCGTGCCCCTTGCCGGCGACGAACTCGATGTCCTGGCCACCCGGCTGAAGAAGCGCTGTGGCTGCGGCGGCACCGTCGACGCCGGGGTCATCGAGATCCAGGGTGACCACCGGGACCTGCTGGTCGAGGAACTCGGCAGGCTCGGCTACACGGTGCGCCGGTCCGGTGGCTGACTCCAGCGTCCGGATCAACAAGTATCTCAGCGAAACGGGGGTCTGTTCGCGTCGCCAGGCCGACCTGTGGGTCGAGGCCGGCCGCGTCGCGGTCAACGGCATGACCGCCGTGCTCGGCACCAAGGTCGCGGCAGGCGACGAAGTATCGCTCGATGGCCGGCCGCTGAATTTCAAGCCCGAGCGCGTCTACCTTGCGTTGAACAAGCCGATCGGCATCGAATGCACCACCGACCGCGACGTGCCCGACAACATCGTCGATTTCGTGGGCCACCGCGAGCGCATCTTTCCGATCGGACGCCTGGACAAGGAATCCGAAGGCTTGATCCTGCTCACCAACGACGGCGACATCGTCAATCGCGTGCTGCGTGCCGAGCACGAGCACGAGAAGGAATACATCGTCTCGGTCGACCGGCCGCTGACCAGCGAATTCCTGTCGGGGATGGCCCGTGGCGTCCCGATCCTCGAGACGATGACCAATCCCTGCCGCGTCACGCAGGTCGGCCGCAATACGTTCCGGATCGTGCTGACGCAGGGACTCAACCGCCAGATCCGCCGCATGTGCGAGCACTTTGATTACACGGTGCGGCGCCTGCAGCGCGTGCGGATCATGCACATCCAGCTCGGCACGCTGCCGCTGGGCAAGTGGCGCGACCTGACCCCGGCCGAGGTGAAGCCACTGCGGGTGCCGCCTGAGCGCAAACGTTCAACACTTTCGCTCAAGGGGCGGTAGGGGACAGGGGTCAGTCGGAGTGGAGAGAATTCGCTTCGACCAGACGAATCAGCCGCCGTCGCCGCAAAGACCCGCTACCTGGGCTCGACGTCGACGATTTCGACCGGCGCGTCGCCGATATTCTTCAATGAATGGGTGGTTCCCGAGTCGATCCATTGCACCGCGCCGGCGTTTACGTCACTGGTTCTCGCCACCCGCTCCGGAGACGAGATCTCAAGGCGACCCGCGGTGACCAGCACGGCCACACCACTCGAAATGTGCGTGTGCATGTCGGTCGATTCGCCAGGCGCCAGAATCCGACGCAGCGCGCGCACGCGATTGTTCTCGAATTCTGCACGCCGAGCCGAAGCTGGCTCGTCATCTTTACCGACTTCCGGGTCGGTCAACAATTCAATGTAGATGTTGTGAAACGTCGTCTCGCCGACGTTACGGACGAGGTGCGTGCGCTCTGTCGGCGTGGCGCCGTAGGCCACCGCTCCCCGACGCAGACGCAACGTTTCCTCTGGCCCATCCTCTGGCTGGTCTGCAATGGTCGCGTCTGCCAGCCGCACCGAAATTCCATCGTGCCGATGAACGTGCCAGAGCGACTCTTCGCCGGGCGGCAACCAGACCTCGAATACCCGCACGTGCCGGTTCTGCAGCACGAGTCGATGAGCTGGCTCCTGTTCGATCGCCACCGCAGACTGCGCCGACGCCGGCGTGCCGCACAGTACAAGGCAGCACAGGAGGAAACTTTCCGCGACTCGCTGCAGCATCAGGCTTTCACTGGTGATCGAGAGGAATGATCTGGGAATCTATCGTCTCAGCTCGACGACAGTATCGTACGAAGCGGTGGCCGTATTCCTCGGCGCAGCCGCTTCCGACTAACCCCCAGCCCCTGTCCCCTAACCCCTGACCTCCTGTTTCACCTTCCTATGCCGCAGGTCCAGGACCAGGTTGTAGCCCGCGACGCCGGCCGGAAACAGGTTCAAGAGGATGCCGACCGAATCGTTCTTGCCGAACGTGAAGTACGCCAGCAGCAGCAGGCTGCCGCTGATACTCATCATCCAGAACACCGTCGGAACGACGGGTCGGCCGTGGCGGCGCGAATAGAACATCTGGACGAACCAGCGACCGGCGAACAACGCCACGCCGAGGTAACCAATCAGCTTCCACGCCGTGATCGTGACGCCAAACGCCACCAGCATCGGTTCATTCATGGTCAACTTTCTCCAGGTTCCGTCGCGGCACGCGCCCGTGCGCGCTGCAGGTCTGCATCGGTATCGATGCCCGGGCCGGGCGGCTCGGCGCACAGCGCTACCGTGATGCGCAGCCCCGCCTGCAGGGCGCGCAACTGCTCGAGTTTCTCGGACTGTTCGTAGCTCGAAGGCGCCATGGCGGTGAGGCGTTTGAGCGCGCCAACGCGATAGGCATACAGGCCGACGTGTCGCAGCGCCCCGAAAAAGTCAGTCTGGCTGCCGCGGCCCGCGGCTGCGCCGTCCCGCGACCAGGGAATGGGTGCGCGACTGAAATACAGCGCCGCACCGTCGGCCGCGAACACCACCTTGACCACGTTGGGATCCAGGAACTCGTGCAGCGATTCGATCGGCGCGGCGAGCGTGGCGATGGCGGCGACCGGATCAGGTGCCAGCAGACGGGCCACCTGGCCGATCAGGCGCGGCGGCACGAAAGGCTCATCGCCCTGCACGTTGACGACGATCGTGTCGTCGTCCCAGCCCCGCTGACGCGCGACGGCGGCGACGCGATCCGTGCCGGACGGCAGCGCTGCATCGGTCATCATCGCGATCGCTGACGACGGTTGTCGCGGGTCGTGGACTGCCGCTGCAATGCGTTCGTCGTCGGTGGCGACCAGCACTTGATCTGCGCCGCTGGCTGCAGCCTGCTCCACCACGCGCTGGATCATCGTGCGACCGCCGATGTCGAGCAGCGGCTTACCGGGCAGGCGCGTCGAGGCGTACCGCGCCGGGATGACGACGTGATAAGGCACGCCCGCTCAGTCCTTGAGCAGCGGGTCGTCGGAGTTCAGGCGGCGGGCTTCTTCCTCGAGCATCGCCGGGACACCGTCGCGCACCGGAAACGCCAGGCGGTCAGCGCGGCAAACCAGGGTCTGCGCGTCGCGGTGCCACTGCAGGGGCCCCTTGCAGAGCGGGCAGGCGAGGATGTCGAGCAGCTTGTTATCCAAGGGACACTCCCGCACCGGTCAAGCCGGTGCGCTCAAGGATGGATGTCAGCAACGCCGCGGCCTCGGCGCGCTCGATGCTCACTTCGAGATCGACCCACCACCAGTCGGGACGGGCGATCTGCCGGCATTTTACGGCATCTTTCTCGGTCATCAGGACAGTGGCATCCGCAGGGAATGGCAGCGAGCCTGCATCCAGTGACGCGTGGTCGGGCAATGCGTGCGTCGCGACGTGCAATCCACGCTGCATCAGACCGCGGAAAAAGGCATCGGGATGGCCGATGCCCGCAATCGCGTGCAGGTTCGACGCCTGCGCAAACCCGGCCAGCGGCCGACGTTCGTTCGTGAGCAGGTTCACGGCGTCGCCGAGTTCGAACTGCGCGCGCAACAGCATGGGCGAGCGAACCGAAAACTCGGCGTGCCCTTGCTCACTGCGCTCGGTCACGATGGCCGCCTGGACTGATTCCAGCTCACGCGCTGGTTCGCGCAGCGGGCCCGCCGGCAGCAGGCAGCGGTTACCGAGTCCGCGCGCGCCGTCGATTACCGCGATTTCGTAGTCGCGGGCCAGTCGCAGGTGCTGCAGTCCGTCATCACTGATGATGACTTCCGCACCCTGGTCGGCCGCCAGACGCGCCGCCGCCACTCGATCTGTGCCGATCACCACGCTGTGCACGCCACGCCGCGCATGCACCAGCGCCTCGTCGCCAGTGACCCTCGGATCGTCTGCCGGCGTCACGACCATCGGCGCACCGCGATGAGACCCGCCGTGACCACGCAGGACCACGCCGACCCGCCGGCCGCGAGCCTCGAGCTGCCGCGCAAGCCAGGCGGCGACCGGTGTCTTGCCGGTGCCGCCGACCGTCAGGTTGCCGACGACGATGACCGGCACACCGGCGTGTTCGACGCGAAGCAAGCCGATGCCATACCCCAGCGAACGCAACGCGAGGATGGCGCGGTACAACAGGGCCAGCGGCCACAGCGGCAGGCTGCGCCAGGCGGGGCCGTACCAGACGCTCTGCAACCGCGCGTCGAGCGACATGCGTCAGTCGTTGAACTGCAACCGGTGCAGCACGGCGTACTGGCCGTCGCGCGCCAGCAGTTCCTGGTGGGTTCCCGATTCCACGACGCGCCCCGAATCCATGACCAGGATTCGGTCGGCTTTCTCGACCGTCGACAGCCGGTGCGCAATGATGAGCGTCGTGCGGTTGGCCATGAGCGCTTCGAGCTGGTCCTGGATCTGGCGTTCGATCTCGGTGTCGAGTGCCGAGGTCGCTTCGTCCAGGATCAGGATCGGCGTGTTGCGCAGCAGCGCGCGCGCGATCGCAATGCGCTGGCGCTGGCCGCCCGACAGCAGCGTGCCGCGATCACCCACGACGGTGTCGAGCCCGAGCGGCAATTGCGCGCTGAACTCGTTGACGCGAGCGCTTGCCGCCGCCGCTTCGATCTCGGCCGCCGTTGCCGGAAAGCCGAAAGCGATGTTGCTCTTGATCGTGTCGTTGAAAAGCACGACGTCCTGGCTCACGAGACTGACCTGCGAGCGCAGGGAATCGAGGGCAAATTCGCGTGCGTCGTGGCCGTCGACCAGCACCTGCCCCGCCGTCGGATCATAGAAGCGCGGCAGCAAGCCGACCAGCGTGGACTTGCCGCTGCCGGAACGACCCACGATGGCAATCTTCTCGCCGGGCTGCGCGCGGAAACTCACGCCGCGCAGCACGGGATCCGCCGCCGTCGGGTACTTGAACTCGACGTTGCGGTATTCGACTTCACCGCGGGCACGTTCAAGCCGGAAGCGGCCGCCCTGGTCCTCGAGCGGGGCGTCGAGCACCTCGAAAATGCTTTGCGCGGCGGCGATGCCCTGCTGCAGCGGGCCTGCGACGTTGACCAGCCGGCGCAGCGGCGCCGTGATCAGCATCAGCGCCGCGATGAACGAGGTGAACTCGCCCACCGACATCAGGCCATTGATGGCGTCGACCGTCGCCAGGTACAGCACCCCCGCCAGGCCCACGGCCGCGATCGTCTGCACGATGGGGTTGCTCATGCCCTTGGTCATCATCAGCTTCATGTGCGAGCGGCGGTTGTGCTCGGTCACCTCGTCGAACATCCGCGCCTCGTAGTCCTGTGCGCCGAAGACGCGGATCACCCGCGGCGCCTCGATGGCTTCCTTGGCCACGCGTGTCACGTCGCCCATGGAATTCTGGATGCGGCGGCTGTAGCGGCGGAACAGGAGGTTGATCTTGCGGATCAGCACGGCAATCAGCGGACCGACAATCAGGCTGAACAGGGTCAGCTTCGGGTTGAGGTACAGCAGGTAACCGATCAGGCCGACGATCGTCAGCGAATCGCGGATGAACACGGTGACCGAATCCGTGGTCGCGGTGGCCACCTGCTCCGTGTTGTACGTGAGCTTGGACAGCAGCACCCCCGACGTGCTGGTGTCGAAATACGACACCGGCAGGTGCACGTAGCGCTCGAAGATCTGTCCGCGCAGCGTCTTCACGATGTGGCGGCCGACGAAGCCCGGGCAGTACGTCTGCATGAAGTCGCCGACGCCGCGCAGGATGAAGAGTCCGACCAGCGCCACGGGCACCAGCCAGACCATGCGCGGATCCCTGGCGACGAAGGTGCCGTCGAGGAAGAACTTGACGAACGCAGCCCAGCCGGCGTCGGTCGCAGCGAAGATCGTCATGCCGAGCACGCCGACCGCGAACATGGCCTTGTGCGGCCGCAGGTAGCCGAGCAGGCGCCGGTACGTCTGCAGCGCGCCCTCCGGCATCTTCAGCTCGATGCGCTTATCGGCTTTCCGACCCATCGTGAACCGTGGCGATGTTGATCTGGCGGTAGCCCAGGCGTCCGGCGACGTCCATCGCCGTGACGACCGACTGGTGCACGGCCCGCGCGTCGGCGCGGATCGTCAGGGGTTGCGCGCGGTTGCCGTTGGTGGCGCGTGCAAGTGCCGTGGCGAGCGTGTCGGGACTGTTGTTGACCAGGTCGCGCCCGCCCACGCGGTAGTTGCCTGCCGCCGTCACCTCGATCTCGACCGATTCCCTGGCGGATGCTTCGTCAGGCTGGACGCCGGCCTCGGGCAAGCGCACCTGCAGCCGGCTCTCGTCGATGAACCGGGTGGACATCATGAAGAAGATCAGCAGCAGCAGCACGACGTCGATCAGCGACGTCATGTTGAGCTCGAGCTCCTCGCGGTGCTTCTGCTGAAACCTCAAGCCACCGCTTCCTGCGCGTCCGACGTGGCCGACAACGCCACACCGATCTCGACCGCGGCGGCCGGACGCAACGTGCTCGCGCGATCGATCGCCTGCACCAGCTTGAGCGATTCCTTCTCCATGTCAATGACGTGTCCGTCGACGCGGCCGCGCAGGTAGCGGTAGGCTACCAGCGCCGGGATCGCGATGATGAGACCCGCCGCGGTAGTTATCAGCGCCTCGGCAATGCCGGAGGCCATGGCCGAGGGGTTGCCCACGCCCGCGACCGTGATCGCCTTGAAGGTGCGGATCATGCCCGTGACGGTGCCCAGCAGGCCGAGCAGCGGTGAAATGGCGGCGATCGTGCCGAGGGCGTTCAGGTACCGCTCCAGCTCGTGCGCGACGTGACGTCCGGCGTCCTCGATCGCTTCGATCATCAGCGAGCGGTCGCGGTGGCGATTGGCCAACCCGGCCGCGAGCACGCGCCCGAGTGGCGAATGCTGCTGCAGCGCAAGGATCTGCTTGTCGGACAGGGTGCGGTTTTCGACCCAGCGCCACACTTTGTCTACCAGTTCCTCGGGCACGACGCGCTGGCTCCGCAGCGTCCAGAGGCGCTCGAGCGTGATGGCGGCAGCTAGTATGGAGCAGAGGATGAGCGGCACCATGACGATGCCGCCGGCCTTCACGATTTCGAACATGTGGCTCGCTCGAGTTCCTGTGCCCGGCAAGAATGACCCGCCGATGATACTGGAACCCCTCCCCCGCGGCGACGGGCGTGGTTCAAGGATCACGCCATGGTCGCGGGTGTTCGCGCCGCCATTCCATCGGCGGCGCCAGGGCCCGTCCGGATGCGAGCTCGAACGTGATGGCGCCGCTGTCGCTCGTTCGCACGCCCCGGGCTCCCACCTGCTCCCAGCGCTCCACGACGCCACGCACGGGGAAATTCCAGCGATTGCGGTGACCTACGGCATAGACGGCCCAGCGCGGCCGCACCGTCGTCACGAAGTCCTGCGTCGACGAAGTTCTACTGCCATGGTGCGGCACCACCACGACATCGACGGCTGCCAATGCGCCTGCGCGCACCATGTCGCGTTCGGCCTCGGCCTCGATGTCGCCGGTGACGAGCGCCGTATGCCCGCCTGCGCTCACCAGCAACACGCAGGAACTGTCGTTGTCGCGTTGGTAGCCAACGTTGCCGGGGTGCACCCAGCGAAAGCCGACTCCATTCCAGGACCACGCCTCGCCACGCCGGCAGGTGTCCCGGATCAGTTGCGCACGGCTGCCGTCGAGCGCGTCCGCCGGCAGGCTCGGCCCCAGCGTCACGGCGCCTGCGCCCATGAGCACGAGCACGCTGCCCGCACCGCCCTTGTGATCGTCGTCGTCATGACTCACGACGACGCGATCCAAGTTGCGAATGCCGCGCGCCCTGAGAAATGGAACGACGACGAGCTGGCCAGTGTCGCTGCCCGTGCGGAACGCAGGTCCTGTGTCGTAGACGAGCGTGTGGCCGCGCGTTTCGACCACGACTGACAGCCCCTGCCCGACGTCGAGAATCGTGACTCGCGCGGCCCCCTCAGGCACCAGCGCAGGCCGCCACAGGCAGGCTGCTGCAACGAGTACGCCACCGGTGACGCGACCCAGGCGCGGCAGGGGCGACAGCGCCGCAAGCGCGCCGAGCACCAGGGCGATCCAGGCGATGCCGTCGAGCCCGGCGATCGACCAGGTGGCCAGCGGCCACGATGCCGGCACCTCGATCAGCGGCCACGTCGATTCGATCAATCGACCGGTCAAGTCGAGCATGACCGCGCCTGTGACCTCGGCAATCATCGCGACACCGCACGAAATCAGCACGGCAGGCACGATCAGCAGCGTATAGAGCGGGATCGCGTACAGGTTGACCAGCGCAGACACCAGCGAAACCGAACCGAAGCTGCCCGCGAGCACCGGCACGAGTCCCAGCGTGACGACGACCTGGACCAGCAGGTAGCTGCGTATCGGACCGAGTGGCCGGACGTGGCCGGTGGCTCCATAGAGAATGACGGCCACCGCGCCGAACGACAACCAGAACCCGGGTGCGAGCGCTGCCAGCGGGTCGAGCAGCAGCACACCGACCACGCAGATGCCCAGTCCATCGGCAACGCCGATCCGTCGACGCAACAGCAGCGCAGCGGCGCCACACGCGATCATGACCATGGTGCGCTGTGTCGGCACGGACCAGCCTGCCAGCAGGCTGTAGCCCAACGCCGCGATGGCTGCTGCCACGACCGACGCATCGCGCGTGGCACCTGTCGCACCACGGCCCTGCCGGAATCGCTGCACTCGCCCCCCGAGCCAGGCAAAGACAGCGGCCACCATCGCGATGTGCAGGCCCGAGATCGCCATCAGGTGGCTGGCGCCACTGCGCGAGAGCTGCAGCCACTGGTCGCGGCTCAAAGCGTCCTGGAGGCCCACCGCAAGTCCGGCCACGATACCGGCAGAAGGTCGGTCGCCCAGTGCGTCCCGGATGATCGAGGCGACCTGCGAGCGTGCGAGCAACACCGGGTACTTGAAGGCAGCGCTTGACTCGCGACCGAGCCGTTCGCCGGAACGCACATAGCCGCTCGCGCCAACGTGGTCGCGCAGCATCCGCGCCTCGTTGTCGCGCCCGCCCGGGTTGGCAAACCCACGAGGACGGCGCAATTTCACTTCGAGTGCGAGCGTCTCCGCGGCTTCAACCCGGGTGGGAGCGTCGTACCAGGTCAGCTCAATGAGCCGGGGAAGCGAGCGTGAGTCGCCGTCAGGCAGCGGCGAGACGCGGAACTTGAGGACGTCGAGCGTGCCCTGCGGCACGCTCGTGACCACACCACGCACGCGCACTGCGCGTCCCTCCAGCGCGGGATCCAGCCGGTCGGCCAGTCCTGCATCGAGCTGCAAGGCAGTCAGCCAGAACCCCACTCCGGGGCCCAGCGGCCAGGCTCTGCGCCGCGTGCAGGCGCCAGCAACACTCGCGCAAAGGCAGACCCACGCCAGCACGACAGGAGACGCGTGTGGCAGGCAGAGCACCGCACAGGAGCCGGCGAGGAGGCCTGCCGCCAGTTGCCACATGGTTCAACGTCCCGACCGCGAGGACGTCAGCGTGCAGGGTGTCTGCTGCAGTTGGCGACGCGACTAATCGGCGCCTTCTGCCCGATTCAGCTCTCGACGAGCTGGCCGTCCTGCAGGGTGAGGACGCGCTGCATGCGTGCGGCGATCTCGCTCGAGTGCGTGACCAGCACGAGACTGGTGCCGAGCTCGCGGTTCAGCTCGAGCATGAGTTCGAGCACACCCTCGGCGTTGCGGCCGTCGAGGTTGCCGGTCGGTTCGTCCGCCAGCACGAGCTGCGGCCGCGTCACCAGAGCACGTGCCACCGCCGCGCGCTGCCGCTCGCCGCCGGAGAGCTGTGCCGGCCGGTGGGTGAGCCGCTGGCCGAGGCCCACCCGCTCGAGAAACCATTGTGCGTCGCGACGTGCAGCCACCGCTGACGTGCGACGCACGAGCAGCGGCATCGCGACGTTCTCCAGAGCGCTGAACTCGGGCAGCAGGTGATGGAACTGGTACACGAAACCCAGCGCGCGATTGCGCAGGTCGCCGCGCGCGGCTTCCGACAGCTCGGCGAAGGCCTGGCCCAGCAGTCGCACGGCGCCCCTCGTCGGCAGGTCGAGACCACCGAGGATCTGCAGCAGCGTCGTCTTGCCGGAGCCCGAGGCACCAATGATCGCGAGCGTCTCGCCCGCCCGCACCTGCAACTCGACGCCGCACAGAACTTCGAGGCGTTGCCCCGCTTCCTCGAAATGCTTGTGCACGCCGTCGCAGGCGAGGATCGATGGTTCAGTCATGGCGCAGGGCCCTCGCCGGATCGGTGGTCGCTGCGCGCCACGCGGGATACAGGGTGGACAGACAACAGAGCGCAAACGCCGTGCCCGCGATGAGCAGCACGTCGCCGGGTTCGACTCGCGCCGGCAGGTCGCTCATGAGGTAAACGCTCGCGTCCATGAACTGCACGCCGAAGACACGCTCCAGGGCGTGCACGATCGACTCGAGGTTCGTCGCCAGCAGCACGCCGAGCGCCACGCCGCCGAGCGTGCCGAGCAGGCCGATCACGGTGCCCTGGGTCGTGAAGATCGCGAGGACGCTCGAGGGTCGCGCGCCGATCGTGCGCAGGATGGCGATGTCCGGCTGCTTGTCCTTCACCGCCATCACCAGCGTCGACACGATGTTGAACGCCGCGACCGCCACGACCAGCAGCAGGATGAAGAACATCATGCGCTTGGTCAGTTCGATCGAACGGAAGAAGTTCGCGTTGCGCCGCGTCCAGTCCTCGACGTAGAGCCCGCCGCCAAGCTCGCTCGCAACCTCGCGCACGGCGAGTGGCGCCTGGTAGGGGTCCTTTACCGCCAGGCGCAGTCCCGTCACGTTGCTGCCCAGCCGCAGCAGTCGCGCGGCATCGGCAACGTGCACCACCGCGAGCGTCGCGTCGATCTCATACATGCCGGAGCGGAAGGTGCCCGTGACCTCGAAACGACGCAGCCGCGGCAGCACGCCGGCCGGCGTCACGTTGCCCTTGGCGACGGCAACGACGACCGCATCGCCCGGGCCGACACCGAGCTTGCTGGCCAGCTCGTCGCCCAGCAGGATGCTGAAGGAACCCGGCTGCAGCGACTGCATCGAGCCGCTGGTGAGCCGTTCGCCAAGCGCAGAGACCTGCGCCTCGAGCACCGGGTCAATGCCACGCAGAGTGGCGGCGCTCGAAGCACCCGCGGCGTGATCGGCGATCAGCAGCGTCTCGGCTTCCACGAACGGCGCTGCTGCCGACACGCGTGGGTTCTTCAGCGCTGTCTCCCGCATCGCGTCCCAGCCGGCGAGCCCCTCGCCGAAGGCCGTTACCGTCGCATGCGACGTCAGGCTCAGGATGCGTGACCGCAGTTCGTGCTCGAATCCGTTCATCACCGACAGCACCACGATCAGCACGGCCACGCCGATCGCCACGCCCACCATGGAGATCATGGAGATGAAGGACAGGAAGCGGTTACCGGTCGAACGCAGGTAGCGCCGACCGATCGTGAGTTCGAACGGGATGCCGCTCCCAGCCACGATCATTCGTACCGCAACGCTTCGGCGGGCTGGGTGGCCGCGCCGCGGATCGCCGGATAGATCGTCGCCACGACCGTCAGCGTGAACGCAACCAGGGTGATGGCGAGGATCTGCCCGACCCTGAGTTCCGATGGAATCTGCGTGATGTAGTAGACCGACGGGTCCATCACGTGGAAGCGGAACACACGTTCGAGCACGGGCACGATGGTGCCCACGTTGGCAGCGACCAGCACCCCCAGCACGAGTCCGAACAGTGTCCCGACGGTGCCGATCACCAGGCCCTGGGTGAGAAAGACGCCGACGATCCCGCGCGGGGACATGCCGAGCGTGCGCAGGATCGCGATGTCCGAACGTTTTTCATTGACCACCATCACCAGCGCCGCCACGATGTTGAACGCAGCCACCGCGACGACAAGCAGCAGGATCAGGCTCATCATCGTCTTCTCGATGCGGATCGCCCGGAAGTACGCCGAGTGTTCCTCGCTCCAGTCCTTGACCTGCAGCCCCGCGCCGACCGCCCGGCGCAGGTCGGCGGTGCGCGCGGGTGCGTTCATCACGTCGTCGAAGCGGATGCGCAGTCCGGCGGGAGTCGCGTTGGCAGCACCGGTCAAGTCAGCCGCATCGGCGATCGACACGAGCGCCAGCGAAGCATCGTGATCCTGCAGCCCGACTTCAAAGATCCCGGTGACGGTGAAGGTCTGCAGCAGCGGCCGGCCACCCGCCGCGAGCATGTCGCGGCCGGGCACCATCACGGTAAGTTCATCACCGACTTCGGCGCCGATCTGCCACGCGAGCACGCGACCGATGACCATGCCGCGCGCGCCAGGCTCGAGGTCGCTGAGTTTCCCTTGCAGCAGGTTCTGTTCGATCGACGACACCTGCGCTTCAGCGGCCGGATCGATGCCGTGCAGCAGCACCGGTTCGAGCAAGCCGGTGCGTCCAAGCATCGCCTGCACGTCCACGAAAGGCGCGACGCCCTCCACGCCCGGCACGGTTCGAATACTGTCGGTGACCGCCTGCCAGTTCGCCAGCCGCTCGGGCGGGCCAGACACGGTGGCGTGCGCCGTGAGCGAAACCAGGCGGTTGCGCAGTTCGCCCTCGAAGCCGTTCATGACCGAAATGATGGTGATCAGCGCCGCGACGCCGAGACACACGCCGGCCATCGAGATCCAGGAGATGAACGAGACGAAAAAGCCCTGCCTGCGGGTGCGGACGTAGCGCAGGCCGACGAAGACGGGCAACGGGTGGAACACCGTGAATCGAGGCTCGCGTGGGACGGAAGGCCGCAAGGCTACCCGGCGCAGCCCGGCTTTGCACGTTTCCCGCCGGGCCAGACAGTGAACTGGAACAAGGAATTAGGCGGCGATGCTCTGGCTCGCGCGCGTCGAATGTTATAGTCCGGTGGGCCTCACCGGAGACACGGAAGCATGCGCACGCAAACATTCACGGCAATCAGCCTCTGCCTGGCCGGACTTGCGACAGCGCCGGCCCTGCCCGCCCAGACACTCGACATGGCGAATCCGCCAGCCGCCGCCAGCGCGGTGGCTACGCCTGGCCGTGGCCAGACGATGGTTCAGGTGGAGCACCAGTTCGGCGCGCCGACCGAGCGGGTTGCCGCGGTCGGACAGCCACCGATCACGCGGTGGGTCTACGCGGACAAGATCGTCTTTTTCGAGTACGACCACGTCGTACACGCCGTCACGCTCGGCCGCTGAGCCAAACCGCTAGAATTGCCGCCTCCCCCGCCTGAAGCGGGGGCATCCGGCCTCCGCGCCGGGCCAGCGGCGGGGCACAACCCCGTCGACGTTCCTTGCGAATCTCTGCCGCGTCCAGGCGCGGGAGAGCGTCGTCTATTGCCCGCTGGAATCCAATGCCCGTCGACCAACCCGCCCTGCTGCCCACGAACGAACATCCCAGCCTGCGCTGGATCGGCCTGACCGGGGCCGCCACGGCCCTGCAGGTTGCGCGCGCGGCCGCGCAGGCCCCCGGTCCGATCCTGCTGGTGACCGGCGACGCGGCGACGGCCGCACGCCTGGAGGAGGAACTGGCGTTCTTCCGTGCGGGTGACGTCCCTGCCTTCGGCTTCCCCGGTTACGAGACGCTGCCGTACGACCAGTTCTCGCCGCATCCCGACATCATTTCGCAGCGCCTGCGCACCATGGCGCGCCTGCCGGCGCTGCGGCGCGGCATCGTGATCGTCGACGTGCCGACCGCCTTGCAGCGACTGCCGCCCCGCACGTTCATTGATGGCCATGCGCTCAGTCTCAGGGCCGGCGAGGCGCTGGATCTCGAGCAGTTCCGGCTGCGCCTCACGAGCGCCGGCTACGCCAGCGTGCCGCAGGTGGGTGAGCCCGGCGATTTCGCCATCCGCGGCTCACTGTTCGACGTGTTTCCGATGGGCAGCGAATCGCCGCTGCGGATCGACCTGTTCGACGACGTCATCGAAAGCATCCGCAGCTTCGACGCCGAATCGCAGCGCTCGCTCGAGAAACTGCCACGGCTCGACCTGCTGCCGGCCCGTGAATTCAGCCTGTCGCCCGAGGCAATCAAGGACTTCCGACGCCGCTTCCGCACGCGCTTCGCGGGCGACCTGACGCGCATGCCGCTCTATCGCGACGTCGGCGAGGGTCTCGCGCCAGCCGGTATCGAGTACTACCTGCCGCTGTTCTTCGAGCAGACCGCGACGCTGCTCGACTACCTGCCCGCACGCGCCACGGTGATTCTGCCTGCCGGGCACGACGCAGGTCTGCGCGATGCCTGGCGCGCGGTGGTTGAACGGCACGAAGAACGGCGGTATGACATCGAGCATCCCGTGCTCGACCCGGCCGAGATCTGCGTTCCCGTGGACGAGTGGCTCGCCGCCACCACCGCGCTGCCGCACATACTGCTCGGGGCGGCGCCGCCGCCTGCGGCGGGTACCGAGGCGCCCGCGGCGATTTCATCCCAGTTCGAAACGGTGGTACCGGAAGTCGACTTCCAGACCGAAGCGGCACCGTCCGCCCGCATCGACCAGCGCCGCGAAGAGACGCTGCATGCCTTTGCGGACCAGCTGCGCTGCACCGATGGACGCGTGTTGCTGGCCGCCGAATCGGCAGGTCGTCGCGAACTCCTGCTCGACCTGCTGCGGCCCTACGCCATCACCGCCAGGGTCGTCGGCACCTGGCGCGAGTTCCTCGAGTCGGACGCGCGCATCGCCCTCGCGGTCGCGCCGCTCGCCTCTGGCGTCACGCTGCGCGAGCCCGCGGTCACGATCTACGCCGAGGAACAGCTGTTCGGCGAGCGAGCCCGCCAGGAACGACGGCGGCGGCGGACCGACCGCGATCCTGCCAAGATCATCCAGCAGCTTGCGGACCTGCGTCCTGGCGCCCCGGTCGTGCACGAAGATTACGGCGTCGGCCGCTACACCGGCCTGACGACGATGGATGCCGGCGGCATGACCGCCGAGTTCCTCGTGCTCGAATATGCGGAGGGCGACAGGCTCTACGTGCCCGTCCAGGCGCTCGAGCGCATCAGCCGCTACACCGGCGCACCCGCAGAGTCCGCGCCGCTGCACAAGCTCGGTGGCGAGCAGTGGGCGAAGGCACGCGCGCGCGCCGCAGCGAAGATTCGAGATGCGGCGGCGGAATTGCTCGACGTCTATGCGCGTCGCGCTGCGCGCGAGGGCCACGCCTTCCCGGTGGACGAGCAGCAGGTGCGTGCCTTCGAGGCCGGGTTCCCGTTCGAAGAGACCGTCGATCAACTGCAGGCCATCCGCGCCGTGATCGACGACCTGCGCTGCGGCAAGCCGATGGACCGCGTGGTCTGCGGCGACGTCGGCTTCGGCAAGACCGAAGTGGCCTTGCGCGCCGCGTTCGTCGCGGTCCAGGGCGGCAAGCAGGTCGCGGTCCTGGTGCCGACGACGCTCCTGGCACAGCAGCACTTCGAGACGTTCGCCGATCGCTTCGCCGACTGGCCCGTGAAGATCGAGCTGCTGTCGCGCTTCCGCGCCGGCGCGCAGTCGAAGGCGGCGCTCGACGGGCTCGCGTCCGGCAAGGTGGACATCGTCGTCGGCACCCACCGCCTGCTGCAGCCGGGTGTGAGGTTCAAGGACCTCGGGCTGGTCGTCATCGACGAAGAACACCGCTTCGGCGTGCGCGACAAGGAACGGCTCAAGTCGCTGCGCGCCGAAGTCGACGTGCTGACGCTGACCGCGACGCCGATCCCGCGCACCCTCAACATGGCGCTGGGTGGCCTGCGCGATCTCTCGCTGATCACCACACCGCCGGCAGCGCGGCTCTCAATCAAGACGTTCGTGGCCGAATGGAGCGCCCCCACCGTGCGCGAGGCGTGCCTGCGTGAACTGCGCCGCGGCGGCCAGGTATATTTCGTCCACAACAGTGTCGAGACGATCCAGAAGACGGCGCAGCAACTGGCCGAGCTGGTGCCGGAAGCGCGCATCGTGATCGGTCACGGCCAGATGCGCGAACGCGACCTCGAACAGGTGATGCTGGATTTCTACCACAAGCGCGCCAACCTGCTGCTGTGCACGACGATCATCGAGAGCGGCATCGACGTGCCGACCGCGAACACGATCATCATCGACCGCGCCGACCGCTTCGGCCTGGCGCAGCTGCACCAGCTGCGCGGTCGCGTCGGCCGCTCGCATCACCAGGCCTACGCGTACCTGATCACGCCACCGAAGAACGCCATGACGGCCGATGCCGCGCGCCGGCTCGAGGCCATCGAATCACTGGAAGACCTCGGTGCCGGCTTCGTCCTCGCGACGCACGACCTCGAGATCCGCGGCGCCGGCGAACTGCTCGGCGAAGGCCAGAGCGGCCAGATCCAGGAAGTCGGCTTTGCGCTCTACCTGGAGCTGCTCGAACGCGCCGTGAAGGCCATGCAGGCTGGAAAGACACCGGAGCTGGAGAAGCCGCTGCACCACGGGCCCGAGATCGACCTGCACGTGCCGTCACTGCTGCCCGAAGGTTACCTGCCCGACGTGCATGCGCGACTCGTGCTCTACAAGAGGATCTCGTCGGTGCAGTCGGTGACGGAGCTCGACGACCTGCAGGCCGAAACGATGGACCGCTTCGGGTCGCTGCCCGACCCGGCGAAGAACCTCTTCCGGATCGCGCGACTGCGCGTGGCAGCCACTCCGCTGGCCGTCGAGCGCATGGACCTCGGCAGTGCCAGCGGCTCGGTCGCATTCGGCGACGAGACGCCGCTCGACCCGGGCTCGCTCATCCTGCTGCTGCAGCAGAGCAACCGGGCGATGCGCTTCGACGGGCCGAAGAAGATCCGCGTGTCGGGCAAGTGGGACGACCCTGAAGAGCGGTTCCTGGCCGCGCAGAAGCTGCTCGACGAACTCACCCGCTGCGTGCCGCACTAGGACTCAGATTTCCCCACGGATGGCACGATTGCCGCCGCCCGACGTCGCCTCGCCCACGGCCACCTGCGTGGCCTCCAGCATCGTCGCGTGGCTCGCCCCGCGCGGCGGCTGCGTGGTGACCACGCCCGCACTCACCGTGAGGAACTTGCCCGTCACGGAACGCGGGTGATGGATCGAAAGCGAACGGATGCGCGAGACGATCTGGTCGGCAAAGCGCAGCGCTGCATCGGCTTCCATCGCGACACCGAGAACGAGGAAACCGCCCTGGCCGGCACGTGCGACCACGTCGCTGGCGCGCTTCATCACGGACGCGATGGTCCGTCCGACCTGCCGCAGCACGTTGTCACTGGCGCCGCGGCCGAATATCTCGAGGTAATCGGCCCAGGAATCGATCTCGAAGTGCATCAGGGTGACGCTGCGCCCGTCGCGCTGGCCGATCGACCAGTCGCGCACGAGCATCTCGAGCAACTGCTCCTCGGTGCCGACGCCGCTGGAACGCTCGAGGGCCGCCGCAAGGGCACCCGGCGAGGTGCGCGGCACGGGCCGGTAATAGAGCGCCATCCGCCCGCCCGACAGCATCACCGCCCAGCGCTCGCAGTCGATCAGCGTGCCATCGACGCGCTTCAGCCGTACGCGGGAACCGACGCCCGCGTTGGTAAGGTTCGGATCGGCGGGAGCTTCGACCTCGACGTCCTCGAGCCGGTGCCCGGCGACCCATTCCTCCGAGCGGCGCAACAGCGCGGCGAGCGTTGCATTGCCGTAGGTGACCCTCATGATTCCGTCGCTGGTTTCGACCACGGCAATGCCGTCAAGCGCGTGCCGCAGCACCTCGCCGAGCAGTTGCGTGTCGCCGGTCGTCGTCACGGTCGCTGCGTCAGTCATCGTTGTGGAACTCCCCCGCGCCCCGGTTCGTCGTCAGGCGTTCAGTTGCAGGCTTGGCGCGTCACGGCAATGGTCGATCGCCCGCTGGCATTCGGCCCATTGCGCCGTCCTGCGCAGTTGTTCGCGGGCCGGCATCGGCCTGCCGTGCAGCCGCACGAGGCGCACCTGGCTCAGCGGATCTGCCGCGCCTTCGAGTTCGGTCAGCGTGGCAAGCACGGCCGGACGGTCGTTGCAGATCGGCAGCAGGTCACAGCCCGCCTCGATCGCTCGGCGAGCACGCTCGGGGACCGTGCCCGCATACGCGGCGCCACCCATGCTGAGATCGTCGGAGAAAACTGCACCGGTGAAGCCGAGGCCCCAGCGCAGTTCCTGCTGGATCCAGCGCGCCGAGAAGCCGGCAGGCGCCGCATCGACCTCGGGGAACAGCACGTGCGCGACCATTACGGACGTCAGGCCGTTCGCGATCATGCGTCGGTACGGCAACAACTCGTCGGTGAGTTCGTGCAATGGCCGGCGGTCGATCGGCAGTGCCTTGTGCGAGTCGGCGACGACGGCGCCGTGGCCCGGAAAATGCTTCGCGGTGGCAGCCATGCCAGCGGTGCGCATGCCCTGCATGCAGGCGACGGCCAGGCGCGACACCACCTCGGGATCGCGGTGATACGCACGGTCGCCGATGACTTCGCTGACACCGTAATCGAGGTCGATGCAGGGCGCGAAACTGAGGTCGATGCCGATCGAACGCAATTCAGCCGCGAGCAGCCAGCCGCACTGCCATGCGAGACGGCGACCGGCCTCGGGGTCCAGGTCGTACGCATGGCCGATCGCTCGCTGCGCCGGCAGCACCGTGAATTCCTGCCGGAAACGCTGCACGCGCCCGCCCTCGTGATCCACGCTGACCAGCAAGGGCGGAACCCGTACTGCCCGGATCTCCCGCACCAGCGCCTCCAGCTGCTCGTAGCTGTCGAAGTTGCGCGTGAACAGGATGACTGCACCCACCAGCGGGTGCGACAGGACGCGCCGGTCTTCGGCGGTCAGTTCGCAGCCGGCGACGTCGACCATCAGCGGACCGAGCGTCATCGCGTCACTCCAGGTTCACTGCCGTGCGTCATGCATCCCTCACCGGTCGAACACCGCCATCGCCTCGACGTGCGTCGTGTGCGGGAACATGTCCATCACACCCGTTGCCGTCAGCCGGAAGCCATGCTCCCGGACGAGCAGGCCTGCATCGCGCGCGAGACTGCCCGAATGGCAGGAAATATACACGACGCGCCTGGCGCCGCTGCCGGCGACGACCGGCAGGATCTCCCTCGCCCCGGCGCGCGGCGGATCGAGCAGCACGCTGTCATAAGGCCGTAGCGTCCAAGGCAGGCCCGTCACGTCCTTGAACAGGTCGGCGACGTGGAACTCGACGTTCGGGATGCTGTTGCGCCCGGCATTGCCGCGCGCCCGCTGCACCAGGCCTGCGTCAGCTTCGACCGCCACGACCTGACCGGCGCGCCGCGCGAGCGGCAGCGAGAAATTACCGAGACCGCAGAACAAGTCGAGCACCGTATCGGCCGCTTGCGGTTCCAGCAGGTCAAGCGCAAGCGAAACCATTGCCCGATTCAGCGTGCCGTTGACCTGCATGAAATCGGTCGGCTGGAATTCGATCGCGATGCCGTGCTCCGGCAGGCGATAGCTGAGCGGCGCCGGCGGGCGCGATGGATCGAGCGGCACGATCGTATCCGGGCCACCGGGTTGCAGGTAGATGCGGACGGAGAACTCGCGCTCGAACGCCGCCATCCGTTCGAGGTCGGCCGCTACCGGCGGGTCGAGTACCCGCAGCACGAGTGCCACGACGTCGTCCGACACCGCAACCTCGGCCTGGGGCACCCGGCTGGCGATGGTCAGGCCTTCGACCATCTGGCCAAGCGGTACGATCAACCCGCCAACCGGTTCGACCAGCACGTGGCATTCGCGCAAGTCGGCCACGTACGGCGACGAACGCTCGCGAAAACCGACCAGCACCTTGCCCTTCCGTGGCACCAGCTTGATGCCGAGGCGCGCACGCCTGCGGTAATTCCAGACCGGACCACGGAGCGGCTCGAGCAGGCGCTCGGCGTGGACCGCGCCGAGCCGTGACAGGTTCTCGAGCAGTTGCGACTGCTTGAACGCGAGTTGCGCGTCGGGCGCGAGGTGCTGCAGGGCACACCCCCCGCAGAGGCCGAAGTGAGGACACTTCGGCAGCACACGATCCGGGCTGGCGCGCAGCACCTGCTCCGTGACCGCATGGTCGAGCTTGCGCTGACGATGCGTCCGCCGCAGCACCACGCGCTCGCCCGGCAGCGCGTCGGCAACGAAGACGGTCTTGCCGTCAATGCGGGCGACGCCTTCCGCCGCATGCGTGAGGTCGACGATATCCGCCTCTTCGGGCGCCATCTGCAGCCGCTTCATGAGCAGGTCAGTTCCCGCACTTCGCCCACGCCTCCAGGTATGCCTGCAAGTGCGGCTTTGCCGCGTGCAGCAGCCCCGCGCGGACGAGTTCGACCTCGTTTTCGTGTTCCTCGTGCGTCAGGCGGCCGCGCATCAGCTCGAAGCGCAGATAGATCAGGTACGTGTTGACGACGTCGGTCTCGCAGTAATGGCGGATGTCCTCGCTGCGGCCCTGCAGGTGCGCGTCCCAGACGCCCTCGCCCGACCAGCCCAGTTTGCCGGGGAAACCGAGCAGCTGCGACATCTGGTCGAGGCCGACGCGGCCGCGGCCCTGGAAACCCGCGAGCACGTCCATGAGGTCGACGTGCCGCCAGTGGAAGCGGCTGATGTAGTTGTTCCACCTGTACGACTGCTCCAGGTCGCCCATTTCCCAGTAGCGGTGGGCCTGGACCTTGTGACGCAGCGCCCGGTAATGCAGCACCGGCAGGTCGAACCCTGCGCCGTTCCAGCTCACCAGCGTCGGCGCGAGACGCTCGATGCCATCGAAAAAGCGGCGCACCAGCTCTTCCTCAGGCGCGTCCGGCTCGCCGAGGCTCCAGACCTTGAAGCCATCCCGCGAACGCATCGCGATCGAAATCGCGACGATGCGCTGCTGTTCGAGCGACAGGAACTCGTTGCCGGTCTGCTCGCGCTGCCGCGTATGCATGACGTAGCCGACCTGCTTGTCGGTCAGGGTTTCGAGCCCGTGCAGCCGGCGGCCGAAATCGACGTCGGGGACCGTCTCGATGTCGAACGCCAGGACGTTATTGATGATGCTCATTGCGATTGCTCCACGCGCCTCATCAGCACCGCAACAGCCACCACGAGACCTGCCTCGTCCGTGAGCGTGACGTGCCCCTCGCCGGCGCCGAGCCTGTCGCGGAGCGCACGGCCGCGCTCGGACCAGATTACCCCGGGCCGGCCCCACGCATTCGGCGCGATGCCGACGTCGCGGATCCAGATGCCGTGCGCAAAGCCCGTGCCCAGCGCCTTGACGATGGCTTCCTTGGCGGCGAATCGCATCGCCAGGAAGCGCACCGGGCGCCTGTACGCACGGAACCCGGCCTCTTCCTCGGGCAGCAGCAACCGGCGCACGAAGTGTTCACCGTGCCGGGCGTAGACGTCCTCGACGCGCGCGAGCTGCACGACGTCGGTGCCGATGCCGAAGATCATGCGCAGCTACTCAGGGTACGCTCGTCGGCAGGCCGCGGCGGGCCTCGACCATCAGGCGTCGCATCTCGCTCACGGCACGTGCCAGACCGTCGAACACGGCGCGCGCGATGATCGCGTGGCCGATGTTCAGCTCGACGATCTCCGCGATCGCCGCGACGGGCTGCACGTTGTGATAATTCAAGCCGTGGCCGGCGTGCACGCTCAGGCCAAGCTGCGCCCCGTGGCGCGCGCCGTGGACCAGTCGCATCAATTCCTTCGCCTGACGTTCGCCGGTCGCTTCGGCGTACGCGCCCGTGTGCAGTTCGACGACCGGCGCGCCGAGCTCGCGCGAAGCCTAGATCTGTTCCGGATCCGGGTCGATGAACAGCGAGACGCGGATGCCACATTCACGCAGGGCAGCACAGCATTCCCTGAGTCGCGTCGTCTGTCCGGCCACGTCGAGACCGCCCTCGGTCGTGACCTCGGTACGCTTCTCCGGCACCAGGCACACGTCCTGTGGCCGCACCTGCCGCGCGAGCGCGATCATCGCGTCGGTGGCCGCCATTTCCAGGTTCATGCGCGTCTGCAACGTGGACCGGAAACGGTGCACGTCGTGGTCCTGGATATGGCGGCGATCCTCCCGCAGGTGCAGCGTGATGCTGTCCGCGCCGGACTGCTCGGCAACGAGCGCCGCCAGCAGCGGATCGGGATACGGCGCACGACGCGCCTGCCGCAGCGTCGCGACGTGGTCGATGTTGACGCCGAGCCTGATCGGGTGGGTCAGCCGCAAAGGATCAACCTCCGTCTGCCTTGCCTGCATGCGCGCGCATTTCGCGGGCCACGTCACGTGTCCGCAACGGCCGGCCGTCGAGCAGCCGGTCGAGCGCCGCCCGCAACAACCGGCGCGCATCCGCGAGGCTGCGCGTGTCGTCGAGCTCCTCGCGCGCAAGCGAGAGCAGCGACGCACCGCAAAATATCAGGGTTCCCTCCGCCACTCCATCGACCGGCTCCGCGCCGCCTTCGATGCCGTAGCGGTAGCTGCGCGCCGGATCGAGCGGCACGCCGCTGGTGGCCTCGTGCTCGAGGTTGAGGCCCCAGCCGAGTTCGTCGAGCAGCCGCTTCTCGAACAGGCGCAAAGCCCGCCCGGGATCGTGGTCGGACGCGTAGAGGCGCTCGATCAGGCTCGCGTAGGCATCGTACAGAGTCGGATGCGGGTCGTTCCGTTGCAGCAGCCTCAGCAGCAGCTCGTTGGCATAGAACCCGCTCAGCAGGCTGTCGCCCGCCAGCGTGGCCGGTGGTCGCACACGTTCGGCCGACGTCAGGTGCCCAGCCTCACCGCGGCCGCTCCAGGAAACCAGGGACTCCGTGAACGGCTGCAGCGCGCCGCCCGTCGCCGTGGAGCCCGACTGTCGCGAGGCCCGCGAGAACACGGCAACCCGCCCGTGCGTGCGCGTCATCAGCTCGAGGATGCGGCTGGTGTCGCGCCACGGATAATGGTGCAGCAGGAAGGCGGGTTCGAGGTTGACCCGCCGGACGCCAGTCATGATTCGTATCCGAACTTGCGCATCGCGTTCTCGTCGTCCGACCAGCCTTCCTTGACCTTGACCCAGAGTTCGAGGTGCACGGGCTGGTTGAAATGACGGTTCAGGTCGAGCCGCGACTGACGGCCGACTTCCTTCAGCAGCGAACCGCCCTTGCCGATGACGATGGCCTTCTGGCCCGCGCGCTCGACCCAGATCACGGCCTGCACCACGAGCTTGCCGGGTTCGTCTTCGGAGGGACCGATGCCTTCGATCTCCACGACCAGCCCGTACGGCAGTTCTTCCTGCAGCCGCAGCATCAGTTTCTCGCGGATGAGTTCTGCGGCCATGAAGTGATCCGGCGAATCGGTGACCTGCTCCTGCGGGAAGATGCGCGGCTGCTCGGGCAGGTATTTCGCGATCACCTCGGGCAGTTTCTCCAGCGTCGTCGTGCGCGTCGCCGAGATCGGCACGACTTCGGCAAAATCGGCCTTCTGCGCGAGATTCTGGATGAAGGGCAGCAGCCTTTCCTTCGGGTGCGCGCGATCGACCTTGTTGATCAGCAGCACGATCGGCAGGCCCACCTGCCGCAGTTCATCGAGCACCCGTTCGTCTTCGTCGGTCCAGCGCAGCGCCTCGACCACGAACAGGTTCACGTCGACGTCCGCCAGTGATGCGATCGCGGTGCGGTTCATGTAGCGGTTCATCGCGCGCGTCTGTTTCGCGTGGATCCCAGGCAGGTCGACGAAAGCGATCTGCAACCCGGGCTTGTTCAGCACACCGTGAATGCGCGTGCGCGTGGTCTGCGGCTTGGGGCTGACGATGCTGACCTTCTGCCCGATCAGGGCGTTCAGCAGCGTGGATTTGCCGACGTTCGGGCGGCCGGCGAGCGCGGCAAAGCCGCAGCGAACCGTCGGCTCTGCACGCGGGGGCGGAATGATCGATTCGTCCGTCATGATTTCTCCTGCGCGCGACCGAGAGCCTCCAGCACGCCCAGCGCCGCTTCCTGTTCGGCGCGACGCCGGCTCGAGCCCCGGCCGGTCGCCCGCAACGCCAGGCCGGCGGCTTCGCAACTGGCGATGAACCACTGTTCGTGCGGTTCGCCGCCAACCTCCTCCAGCGCGTATTTCGGCAGCGCGCATCCACGCGACTGCAGTTCTTCCTGCAATCGCGTCTTGGGGTCCTTGAGAGTCTCGGCCGACGGCAGCTCGCGCAGGCGCTCCCCGAGCAGCAGGTGCACCACCTCACGCGCGGCCTCGATGCCGCCGTCGAGGTAGATCGCGCCGAAAATCGCCTCGAGGCTGTCCGCCAGGATCGAATCGCGCCGGAAGCCGCCCGACTTCAGTTCGCCGCCGCCGAGTCGCAACTGGTCACCGAGGTCGAGTTCGCTGCCGATCGCCGCGAGCGTCGGACTGCTCACGAGCGCGGCGCGGAACCGGCTGAGGTCACCTTCGGGAGCCTCGGGGAAGGTGCGGAATGCGAGCAGGGCGATCGCGAAGTTGAGGACCGAGTCGCCGAGGAATTCGAGGCGCTCGTAGTTCGTGCGGCTGGCACTGCGGTGAGTCAGCGCCGCCTCGAGCAGCCCGGGATCGCGAAAGCGATACCCGAGCCGCCGCGCGGACCATTCATCGGCGTTCAGCAAGGCCCGCCGTCACTGTGGGATGGAGACCGTCTTGTCGAACTTGACCAGCAGGTACACGTTCGCGACGAACGGCCGCTCAGCCTCGTACGACGCGATCATGTCGAAACCTTCGGCGGTCTTGTCGATCTCGATCTCTTTCCAGCCGATGCTGTCGATGTCCTCGACGTCCCAGCGGCGCTCGAGCGAGCGGCGGATGAGCGCCGGGTTGGTGTCGATCGCAGCGTGCTCGTCACGCACCTGCTCGAGCGAGCGTGCGACCTTGGTGTACTCGAGGTACACGGGCACGAGACGGATGCCGGCGTACAGCGCCGAGCCGAGGATCAGCAGGATGATGACGATGCCGAGAAAGGTCGCGCCGCGTTCACGTGGTCTCATCACAGGTCTCCCTTGCGAGTTCAATGAATGGCCTTGCCGATGCGGTCCCACAGGGGCGCGTTCGGCAACTTCCAGTTCAGCCAGATGCGAACGGCCTTGCCGACCACGTTGCCGGCCGGCACATAGCCGACTTCCGGGAACCGGCTGTCGCGGCTGTTGTCCCGGTTGTCGCCCATGAAGAAGAAATGACCCGCCGG
>Ga0073899_10000722_pt1 | contig 30491 bp, 25 predicted proteins | sample KloWWTmetaKNB5Ph_FD_88975 | JGI IMG/M metagenome (GOLD analysis project Ga0073899, IMG submission 88975) | Active sludge microbial communities from Klosterneuburg, Austria, studying microevolution and ecology of nitrifiers - Klosterneuburg... | ecosystem: Engineered > WWTP > Aerobic digester >... | reverse complement strand
GGGGCGTGCTGCGGGTCTACGGCGGCGGCGGCCTGTGGGCGGGCATCCGCCCGAATCCGACCATCTCGGGCTCGCAGTACCGGCTCGGCGGCGGCGGCTTCGTCGGCCTGGAGGCCTTCGCGGCCCCGTTCATGGCGTTCACCTTCGAGGTCGGCGGCCAGGCCCCGGGCCACGGCCTCGGCGTCGACGCCGGAGGCAGCGCGATGGGCGGCATGATGTTCTACTTCGGCCGCAACGAGACCCGCTGGAGTCGCCTGCGCTGACCGACCCGCGCCCGTCGACTGGTCGGTGAACTCGGCAACGACATGTCCCGCCGCGCGACGGGGCGCGTGATCGCCGTTGCCGTCGCTCGTTAGCGCCTGGCAGGTGTCGCGGTGAGCGGTCGTGCACCGGACGAACATGGCGGGCGCGGTACCACGCGCGGGTGTCCATCGCGGTGGACGCATTCGTGGGCCGTGTCCACCGCGGTGGACCCTCGGACGCTGTTGTTTGCGGCAGGACCGGACCGGTCCACGCCCATCGCTCGTGACCGCCACGCATTCGCGGTCCAGAAATATCGACAGTCGGTCGGTGTGGCGCGCAGGCGTCGCACGACGCCGCTACGGCACGGGGCTTGCTATATCGCTGACAAGGTCGGTGGCGCCTCAATGCCCGAACCCGGCAACCCCGCGATACAAGCGTCGCGTGCCCCGCTGCGCGCGATCCGTCATCCGCCATATCCATGGCAAGAAACCCGAGAACAACGCGATGCCGCAACGTCAGAGGATCTTTGTCGGTAGTTCCGGCGAGCAGCGCCGCCTCGCCGAGCTGCTCGCACAGGCGCTCAGCCAGTCCGGCTACACCGTGGTCCGCTGGTGGGAGGCCTTTCCGCCCGGCGGGTTCACGCTCGAGACCCTCGCGTACCACGCGCAGAATGTCGACGGCGCGGTGTTCCTGTGCTTTGGGGACGACCGCACGTGGTATCGCGGCGTCGAGACGGCAAGCGCGCGCGACAACGTCATGTTCGAACTGGGTCTGTTCTTGAGCCACGTGAAGCGCCAGCGGGCGCTGGTGGTCGCGGACCAGGGCGTGCGTCTGCCCACCGACCTGCTGGGTCTGACCTATCTGCCGCACATCGATCCGTCGACGACGAAGGAGCAAGTCGTCGAATACTTCAATCGCACCTTCAATGAGGCCGCCCCGCCCCCTCCCGAGGTGGTCCAGCTCGAGGCCCACTCGGGGCTGTCCGGGGGCGGGCCCGTTGAGCTACCCCCGGACTTCGTGCAACGATCGCTCTACGTCGGTCCCGTCGGCGCTCGCGCCTGGCAGGAGATCTCGAATGATCCACGCTATATGTCTCCGGACAATTCTGCGCGGATCCGCGGCCTCATCCGGCACACCGTCGGCGGGCTGTCCGTCCAGGCCTTCGTATCGCTCGGTTCGGGGGACGGGGAGCCGGACCGCGCCGTTATCCTCGACCTGATGCGGACCAACCCGCTCATACGCTACGTCCCTGTCGACATCAATCACTCGCTCCTTTACCAGGCGCTCGCCAAGATGAACCACGAGGCGCTCGTCCCGTTCGGGCTGCTCGCGGACTTCGAGCGCCACCTCTTGCTCATCCGTCGCCGGCTGGATCACCACCGCGTGAGCCCAGCCCTGTTCGGCATGCTCGGCAACACCTTCGGAAACCTCGACCTCGGGGAGGATCATTTCCTCGCCTCGCTGCGCGCGTTCCTCCGGCCCGGCGATCATGTGCTCCTCGAGGTGGCCATCAAGCAGAAGGGCTGGGAGCTCGCCACGGATCCTCGTGCGACGGCGCAGAGCTACCCGGAGCCCTACCGGCGCCTGATCGCCAACGGGATCATGCACCGCCGTGGCCTGAGCCAGACGGAGTACCTCGACATCATCGCCAACTTCGAATCGCGGCTGCAGATCACGGTGGGGTTCTCAAATGTGGACGAGGCCACAGCTATCGTCGTAAAAGACCAGAACACGAAGCTGACCGGCGTCAAGACCTGTCGTTACGATTGGGCGAAGCTCCTGGAGCGTATTGGCAAGGACTTCAGGATCGTGAGCGAGAACAAGCTCGCCTTCGGCGACTCCAGCATCGGCGCCGGCGCCGTGGTCTTCAGGCTGTAAAGGCGGTCTCTTCATGCGGCCCATCCGAGAACTGTTGTGCGGCGTCTGCGGCCTCGGGTGTTTACTCGCCACCTGCGCCTATGCTGCCAGACCGGTCGAGCCGCCCCCGGTGACGCATGTGGCCCTCATGCTCCCCCTATCCGGGGAGTTTTCGCGCGACAGCCGCGACATGCAGCGGGTCGCGGAGTTCGCCCTCAAGGCACCGCGACCGAGGCCGACGACGCTGAGGGTCTATAACGTCCGCCCCTACGCGGCCGAGCCGAAGGGCTTCAAGGACGGCGGGACTGTCTCGCTCTTCCGCGACTTCGCCGATGGCAGGGCCGACCTGATCTATGGCTATCAATCGACCCATCAACTCATGGTCGGCATCGATGTCCTGCGCGAGCTCTTCGGCGGCGCGCAGTGCGAGAAAAGGCTCACCATCAACACGATCAGCGTGACCACGCCGATGGCGCGCGATCCCGGCGGCTGCGTCCTGGTGCAGCACCGCGGAGCAACGAATCGTGAGTTGGCGGCGACCGCCGCAGAATTCATCGTCAGACAGGCGGCGAGCGGCGTGGTGTTCCTGTATGACCGCCCCGATCCGTACGCGGCGGACCTGGTTGCGGAGACCCAGAATTACCTGAAGACGCGGCATGAATGGACCGACGCCGGCATCTTCGACATCAACGACCTCAAGGACGGCGCGCCCAGTTCGCACAGCATGACATCGGTGCTGTTCGTCATCGCGGATCCCGCTCAATTTCAGACCCAGCGTCTGCGTGCCCGGGATGCCGGCTTCGCGGAGTACTGCGTCCTCGGCGGGGACAGCCTCCTCTCACGCGAGTTTCTCTTCAGCTCGGAGTACATCAATCAGAACAAGTCCTCTCATTTATATCTGCTGCTTCCGGATTCACTGGAGCGGTACCGCAGCTTCGATGTTCAATTCCGGGAACCCGAGAAGGCGCCGAGACGTCGCCCCCACAAGCCTGGGTTCATGGACGGCACCCTGTTCGACGCGATCACCTCGGACCTGGCGGGCGGGGCGTCCACGCCCCACGAGCCCGTCACGAGGCAGCCCGTCGTCGTGAGCTGGGAGCAATTGCGCAGCGTGATGGAGGATACGCGACCATGACACCAATGCCTCCTAAAGTCCTCGCCGGGCGGGTGGGCGCCATCGCCGACGCCTACTGCAACATCTCGGGATGGTTCCTCGGCGCGGTATTCTGCTATCAGGCGTCGCTCCTCCTGTTCCTCTCGGAGGGGCTGGAGCTGTCCGCGGCCCAGATCGGGATCGTCCTCGGGGTCGAGATGTGCCTTCAGTTCGCCCTCGAGGTGCCTTCTGGCCTGCTCACCGACGAGATCGGGGGCGGTCGAACGGTGCGTTGGGCGCTCGGGTGTTCGATCCTCGGTTCCTCGCTGTACCTCGCGCTGTATGTCGCGCATCAGAATTGGCCGTGGGATCTCGACCAGCCGGTGCTGCTCTGCGTGCTCTGCTCGTTCATCGTCGCCCTCGGCGCGAGCTTATATTCGGGTGCGCTGGAGCGATGGGTCGACGAGAACGGCGGACGTGGCGCGACGGTCCACGGCCAGGAGCAGCGCGCCAAGAGCTGGATGCAGATGGGTAAGCTCCTCGGAGGTCTCGCCGGCTTCGCTTGCCTCGCGCTGGCCGACCTGGAGGTCTACACGCAAGAATGGATGTTCGCTGGCCCATGGAGCGCCTCGTTGTTGGTGCAGGCGGGGATCCTGGTCCGCTACTGGCGACTGCTCGGGACTGCCCCGATGACCCCGCGGGACGACGGCGCCGGGCTGTCATACTCCGGTCTCGTCGAGGGCTCGCTCTTCAGCCGCCTCCTCGATCGCGCGCGTGGCTCGGCCCTGTGGCTGCTCGACCCGGTGCAGGATCGCGAGTTTCTGTATCGCACCTCGGTCCACGCGGTTCTCTCCGCCGCGATCCTCGTGGCCAATATCTACTTCAGCGTCTTCTTGATCGACATGTTCCGGGCGGACCGCACGGAGGACGGCGTGTACATCCTCGTCGCCGGCGCATGGGCGGGCACGCACCTGCTCGGGATCCTCGGGACGCTGCGGGCGCGGGCGCCGACGGACGGCCAGGCGCTGGTCGATCGCTACTTTGGTCACCTGGCGGTCTTCGTCCTCGGATTCATCGGACTTGCGATGGCCGGGAATCCGCAGCAGACCGCGCTCTTCGCGGGGCTGCTGATATTCTCTGTGTGTCGGTACCTCGAGGGCCAGAGCCGAGTCCTGCAGACCGCGGCGTCCAGGACCTTGATCGGAGAGCGGTGGGGACAGGAGGAGGGGGCGTTCCTCTCGCTCGAGGCGTGGGTGCGCAGCATCGTGAGCGCCGTGACCCTCCTTACCGTCGGTGTCGCGGGGGAGTTCGGGGGCTGGTCGACCTTCTGGGCCGTAAGCGCGGCCGCTGTCTGCGTCCCCTCGGTCCTGCTGTGGTTCGTCCGGCGCCACGCCCTGCTCTCGCTGCTGAGCTGGTCGATCGTCATGACGACCGCGGCGCTCTGGGTGAGCACGCGCCGCCCCTCGGCCGAGGTTGTGACGCTGGGGCAGGTAGACCTCGATCAGAGGCAGGGCCCTGAGCTGCCGGAGTACGGTTACCTCGTCACCAGCGACGTCGGCCGCGAGGGCCCCGGATGGCTGCTCCTGCGCTCGAGCGAGCCGCTGTTCGGGTTCCACTCCCTCGATGAGTGGCTGATGTTCGCCGGGGTGAGACCCTCGGCCGAGCTCCTGTACTGTGACTTTGTCCCCGGCGCGATTCACGACTCATACACCTGCCGCTACAGCGTGGGTCCGGTGGCCGACGAGGAGCCGCGGGTCGAGTCCGCCCAGGGCGGACGCGCGACGGCGATCGACCCGGCGGCTCTGCGTGCGGAGCCGGAGTTTCGCCGCCCGCAGTTCGTCGTGATGAGCTACCGAAAGCTCGAGGACTTCACCGGCCTCGCGCTCCTCTGGTGCGCGGAGAGCGGCCCCGGGTCATGCCAATCCGATCGAGACTTCAAGGAGATCGAGGTGCATCGCGGGTGGGTGCAACACTCGACCCTCCCGCAGGGGGCGATCGCTTTCGCGGCCCTGTTCGGGTGGTTGTTCGCTCTTCGCATGTACTTTCGCGGCAAATCTGCGTCCGTCATTCACATCCAGGAGGTGTACGGGGCCCATGGCCCTATGGGCCCCCGGCATGGCCCGGCTTCCGACGCGGTAGCCCGCGACGATCGGCGTACAAGTCACCGACGCTTCGCTATCAAACGCCTGCCGCGCCTGAGGTGAGCCCACCGCGTTGACCGCCCGTCTAGCGGCCTCGGTCTGCGGTCTGCGGTCTAGCGGGCCTGGCCTGGCGGCCGAGCTGCCCGCGGAGGGCGGCGATATTGTAGTGCGCCGTGACGACGTTCGAATGATTCGGCCCAAGGGTCTGCACAAGACGGGGGCGCCACGCGTTCCTTATGCAATGCTTGAAGCGCCTCTTCGATCTTCGTGTTGCACACTCTAATCTTCTTCTGATAGATGTCATACAGCTCCAGCGCCTGCTGGAGCGCAAAGACATGTTCCGCCCGGAAGTTCCCCGAGAGTGCCTCACGAATCGTTGCTACCGTGGCCTTGCATCGAACATCACGAAACTCCGCAAGAACAGCCGTATCACGCTCGCCAGCAACGATAGCCCTCACGATCTTCATGCCAGTCACGCCGGTGATGTCACTCAATCCTCGTGCCACCTGCCCGCGCCGCCGAGCCCCGGCACGGGCCCTGCAGCGCGACGCGTGACGGTGGCGAACAGGGCCCCCGCGCAGGTTGTCGCGCTGGTCAGGGGCGCGCGTCGAGGCTCAAGATGAAGTCTTCATATGCGGCCCTCGACGGCACCGGGCCCCTGACCTGTCAGGAAACGTCCCGGCGGAAACGGTTCAGGCGCCCTCGCCGCTCCCTGAGCCGGGCGCGTAGCCAGCCACTTTAACCGATATCTTTTCGTTGTAGACTCCAGCGGACCGCGCTGCCCGGGGATCGGTCGACGAGGTGGCGATGATCGACCCGACCCAGTTCGATGCCGAAGCTCCGACGCGGCCCTCGAAGGACGACATTGTTGATGCGCCGACACGCGCACAGCACGGCCTGACCCCGCACGTATCGCGCCCTGACGCCGAGGGCGAGCTCTCCCCGGGGACGCTGCTCGGCCGTTACATCGTGCTGGCCAAGCTCGGCGCTGGCGGGATGAGCTTCGTCTATTCCGCCTTTGATCCCGAGCTCGATCGCAAGGTCGCGATCAAGCTGCTGCGCCCCGACAAGGGGGGCGAGCTCGACGGCGGCCAGGCCCGCTTGCTGCGCGAGGCGCAGGCGCTCGCCCGGCTCGGCCATCCCAACGTCGTGGGCGTCTTCGACGTCGGGATCCACGGCGTCCATATCTGGGTGGCGATGGAGTTCATCGACGGCGAGACCCTCCGCGAGTTCGTCTCCGAGCGCCGCCCGGCGTGGACCGAGCTGCTTCGGATCATGCGTGACACCGCCGCCGGCCTCGCCGCCGCTCACGCCGCCGGCCTGGTGCACCGCGACCTCAAGCCCGACAACATCATGATCGCCCGGGGCGGCCGGGTCCGGGTGATGGATTTCGGCCTCGTCCGCTCGACCGACGGCGAGGGCCTCACCCACGACGCCCGCGCTCCTGCGTACGATCCCCTCACGAGTCAGGTGCTCACCCCGACGCATGCGGCCCTGCCCGCATTGCTCACTGTCCGCGGCTCGATCCTGGGGACCCCCGCCTATATGGCGCCGGAGCAGTGGGACGGCCGGAAGGTCGACGCGCGCACGGATATCTTCGCCCTCTGCCTCACGTTCTGGGAGCTCGCGTGCGGCACTCGCCCCTTCACCGCGGAGCGCTCGGAGCGCGAGGCGCAGATCCGCCGCGGTCCGCTCGCTCCGCCCGCGGAGGTGAAGCATGCGCCAGCGTGGTTTTTTCCGGTCCTCGCTCGCGGCCTGCACGCCGATCCGGACCAGCGCCCGCCCTCGATCTCCGCCCTGCTCGACGCGCTCGTCGCGGCCGAGGCGCGCCCCCGTCGGCGCCGCCGCGTCGCCTTCGCCGCGGCCGTCCTCGCCCTCACCGCCGCAGTCCTGGGCCTGCTGCGCAACGAGCATCACCTCGAGCGCGCCGCCTGCCAGGCCGAGGGCGCGACGATCGCCGCGGCCTGGGACCCCGAGGCCTCGACGGCGCTGCGCGACCTCCTCGCCGCGACGACGGCGCCGGGCGCCGCGAAGGCCGCCGAGCTCGCCCTCCCGTGGGTCGAGCGCTGGACGGCGGAGTGGTCACGCGGGCGCGAGCGCCTCTGCGTCGACACGCTCGACGACGTTTTCCCGGAGCACCTTCGCGAGCGCGCCGTCGATTGCTTCAGCGAGCGCCGCGACACGCTCTCGGCGCTGCGGGTGGTCCTCCTCGCGGACGGCGCGCTCGCCTCGCAGTGGGCCGTCCCCGCCTTCTCGGGCCTGGCGGCGATCGAGCCCTGCCTCGACCCGCTCGCGCTGTCGCTGCGCCCCGCGCCACCCGCGAGCCAGTCCGTCCTGCCGATGAAGCGAGCGCTCCACGACGAGCTCACCCAGGTCGAGGCCCTCCGCCTCACCGGCCGGGTCCAGGAGGCCACCGCCGCCGCTGAGCAGGTGCTCCGCGCCGCCTCGACCACGGGAGATCGTGGCCTCATGCTGTCGGCCCAGGCCGCCCTCGCCGAGCTCGCCCACGAAGCCGGCCGCGACGCCGCGGCGGAGGAGCTCTATAGTCAGGTGTTTCGCGAGGCGCTGCGCCTCGGCGCGACCGAGCTCGCCGTCACGGCCGCCCTCAGCCAGAGTGACGTGCTCGGCGTCCGTCGCGGGCGCTCCGGGGAGGGGCTCGTCTGGGTGGAGGTCGCGGAGGCCATGCTGCCCGACCGAGGCGCGGCGCCCTCCCTGTTCGCCGTCCGCATCGCGCACAACCGTGGGCTCATCGAGCTCGAGCGTGGCGCCCTCGAAGCGGCCGAGGCGCATCTTCGACGAGCGCTCGCTATATGGCACGAGATCGCAGGCCCGGACCACCCCAGGCTTGCGCACACCCTGGACGCCCTCGCCGAAGTCCTCTCGGGCGCAGACGACCTGGACGGCGCTTTGTTGCACTTCCAGCGCGCGCGCGAGCTCCGCGAGAGCACCCTCGGCCCCGAGCATCCGCTGCTGGCGGCGAGCCTCCAAAACGTGGCGACGATCCACGGGATCCGGGGCCAGCTCGAGCTCGCCGAGCCGCTGTTCTTGCGCGCCCTCGAGATCCAGACGGCCACGCACGGCCCTGAGAGCCCCGAGCTCCTCGGCACCCTGCGTAACCTTGCGAACGTCGCGCGGGGCCGTGGCGAGCTCCAGCGAGAGATGGATCTACGCCTGCGTCACCTCGCTATCACCTCGCGCGTATTCAGCGCGGACCACCCGCAACGGATCAAATCACAGACCGACGTCGCCCGTGCCCTCGAGCAGCGCGATGACCTCGCGGGCGCGCTCGCCTTGCTCGAATACGCGGCGGATCCGTCGGCCCCCCGCACCGGCAATTTCACCTTCGCGCTGGCGACGCGTGGGCGCCTGCTTCGGCGACAGGGTCGGCTCGAAGAAGCGATCGCGGACCTCGAGCGCGCGCGCTCGCAGGAGCAAGCCCCCGACTTCACCGCCATCGAGCTGGCGCGCGCCCGCTTCGCGCGGGCGCAGGAGCTCTGGGACGCGCCGCCCGGCCGCCGCGACCGCGAGCGAGCGCGCCGCCTCGCCGAGGACGCCGAGGCCGCCTATGCGCTGGTCGAAGCGCCGCCCGAGGACGAGCGCGCGGCGGTCGTCGACTGGCGCCAGCGAGCGCGATAGCGCCGGTGAACGACGCGAATCCGACACGATCGGCGGCTCGCCACGGAGTCGACGCGGCCGCCTGTTGGCGCGCACCCTCACCGGCCAGTGGCGATAGTGGCTCGGGGTTCGATAACGACACGAAAGACGATGATGGTACCCGAACGAGCGCGACGGGCCCGCCGCCGCCGCATATCGAAGGGGAGCGATATCTCCCGCGAGAGCTCGCGCGCGCGGGCACCTCGAGGCCGGGGCGCGACGAGGATCGGCGAATGAGCGCCTCAGCCTCGGCGGCGGCGGTACGCGAGCGCGAGGGCGGACAGCAGCGCGAGGCCGACGGCGATCGCCGCCCACCGCGGCCAGCTGCGCCCCGTGGGCGGGCCAACCGCACCGGCGATATCCTCGGGGTCAGGGAGCGGCGGCTCCGGCGGCGGGTCGGACGACCCCGGCGCCGCCGACGCGAGGGAGGACGGCGCGAGCGCTGGAGACGTGGCGACGGGCTCCGTGGGCGACGTGGCGACGGGCGTTCGGGCGGGCTCCGCGGGCGGCGTGGCGACGGGGAGGTCCGCCGCGGGCGTCTGCTGGGTGGGCTTCTCGGGCGGCGCGGGGAGCCTGGGGGGGCTCGGCGGCGTCGCGGGCTGACGCGCCTCCCAGGCGGCGAAGGCGGCGGCGTACCTGTCGAGCTTGTCCTGGCCGAGGGGTTTGAAGGGGAGCGCGGGGCGCTGGGTGTGGGCGAGCCGCAGGGTCTGCTCGATGCCCCCGGCGAAGCGGTAGGTGGCGGCGTCGACGACGATGTTGAGGCCGGACGCGGAGATCCGCGAGACGCGGAGGACCTCGTGGAGGCCGCGCAGCCGCGAGTACTTCGAGAGGGCCTGGATCTCGTCGGGGAGGGCGAGTGCGGCGTGGAAGAGGCGGGGGTCCTCGTCGAAGAATTGTTGGCGCGCGACCGGGGTCATCGCGTCGAGGTCGATCTCCTCGGCGATGCTCCGCGCGAGGGCGTAGATCCGGGAGCTCGCGCAGTAGTTGCTCTGCGACAGCCAGGCGGCGAGCGGGCCATCGTGCAGCTCGCGGTAGTCGTCGTGGTCGTCGCGGAGTTCGGGGCGCGAGAGGACGAACTCCGGGCCCTCGCTGTCGAGGGCCCCGAGCGCCGTCGTGCAGCGCGAGGGGTAGAGATAGAAGACGTGGTCGGGGAACTGCGCGAGGCCGGAGAGCTCGACGGTGACGTCGATCGGCCGCTCGGTCAGCTCGTCGTAGGGCAGGGCGTCCCCGCTCGCGACCGCGGGACATGTCACAAGGGCCAGCCACACGGCCGCTGCGCGCAGGTGAGGGGGCATCGGTCCAGGGTATGGGATCGGGCCCGAGCTGTCAGCCCGGAGATGGCGCAGACCACGGCGGTCGCGTCGTGCGGGGAGGGAGCGGGTCGCAGGGCGCGACCTTCACGATGCGCCTGCCGATCGTCGCGCGGCAATTCTAGCCGTGAGCCGCCGCTTGACCGACGATTTCGCGGGAACCACACTCGACCCGGTCCTCGACCTGGAGCTGCGCTTCTAAATGCGTTCCACATGGGAGTTCTGGGCCGCCACGGTTGCAGTGTCCTGCCTGCTCGGCCGAGCTGCCCACGCGCTCGAGCAGGGGCGTCGCAACGCCGTCGGTCTCAGTCTCGCCGGTGGTATTCGCAGCCAACGGGACGAGGGCTTCAACAACACCCGTTACGCGGGCCCGCTGGGCAGCTTCGCGCTCAGCTACACACGCTTTGGCGAGGTCGATCGCCACCACGTCGAGCTGGGCGGGGGCGGGGGCCTGGGCCACAACCGCTACGCACGACCGCTGCTGTGGATCGACCTCGGGCTGCGCTACGACTATCGTCGCGTCGTGGTCGGTGAGACCGTCCGGCTGTGGCTCGGAGCTTCGGCCGGCGGCGGCCCTGGCCTCTACCAGTTTCGCGCGGAAGACTCCGATCACGTCCGGTGGTTGACGCTCTACGACTTCGCCGCGAACGCGATGATCGACTGGCGAACGCGCGACTCGAAAGGGCGTACGCACAGCCTCGAGGCGGCGATCGAGCTCCCGCTGGTGGGCATCGTCTCCCAGTCCCCGATCGTGGTCACCTACAACAACGACAAGCCCGACCTCGGCTACTTGCTCGGCCGCGCCCACTCGTCGCCGAAGTTCGCCGCGTTGCACGACGTCCAGGCGGTCCGTCTCGATCTGGGCTGGCGGCTTCGGCTGACGCCCGTGCTCGAACAACGCGTCGGCTATCGTCCGAGCTATGTCCACGCGACTGCGGTCGCGCCCTTCGCTGCGTGGACACACCTGCTCGTCTATCGCCTGGACTTTCGGTTTGGACCATGACGACCGTCGACCGACGCCGGTTCTTGCAGGGCCTCGCCGCGCTCCCGTTCGGGTGCGTGCTCGACGGTCGACTCAAGCTCGCCAACGAACACGAGCCGGAAGACACCGGCGACGGGTGGAGAATCGGCCGGCCCGAGGACGTCGGGGTCGATCCGCGAGCGGTCGAGGAGGTGTTCGAGCGGTTCTTTAGCGAGCACGAGTTCGTCAACGCCCGCAGCCTCTTGATCGCCCGTCGGGGCGTCATGATCGGCGAGGGCTACGTCCGTGATCGTGCCGACCGCGAGCGCCTCCAACACATCAAGTCGGCCAGCAAGAGCGTGACCTCGCTGCTGACCGGGATAGCGATCGAGCGCGGTGTCCTCTCGGGTGTCGACGCCATGCTCGGAGACCTGCTCGACGAGGCTGGCGAGCGCGGGGCCCCGCGCAGCGAGTTGACGATCGCGCAGCTGCTCACGATGCGCTCGGGACTCGACTGGCACAACGGGGTCCAGACCTCGCAGCTGATGACCGACGAGCCCGCGAACAGCGTCGCGTTCGTGCTCGATCGACCGATGGCGCGGACCCCCGGTGTCGATACGAATTACGCCGACTGCGATCCCCACCTCGTCGGGGCAGCGATCGCGCGCCAGGCCAACGAGTCACTCGAGGGCTTGGCCCGACGCTGGCTGTTCGACCCGCTCGGCGTCTCCAACCTGAAGTGGGAGCACGGTCGTGACGGCGTCGACTTCGCGGCCTACGGGCTGTGGCTGCGACCACGCGACATGGCTCGGCTCGGGGAGCTGTGTCGCCTCGGGGGCGTCTGGCAGGAGCGATCGGTGGTCTCGCAATCCTGGATCGAGCTCTCGACCACCGCCCGGGTGGAGATCGACGGCCTGCCTTACGGGTACTATTGGTGGCCGCGCGAGTCCTTTGCGGAGGGCGCATATATGGCCGCCGGCCACGGTGGCCAGTACATTCACGTGCTTCCGAACCACGAGCTGGTCATTGTCCAGACTGCGCTGCCCTACACTCCGACGCCCCAGCTCGGGATTTCCTCTGATCTCACGGAGGAGCTGATCGCGCGGATCATCGCCGGCCTCCTCGATTGAGTATGGCCCGACGCATCCTCGCCGCCCTGGTCCTCGTCGGCCGCGGGGACGCGACCTCGCCCGGGCACGCTGCGCGACGTGAAGGGCTCGGGGTCGCAGAGCTTCGAGCGCTCGCCGGAAAATAATTCCGCGGGCCCGGGGGCCATGGGTCGAAAACTGCGCCGGCGGCCCGTCGCGCCGGGGCCCATATGAGCCATACCCTTGTGGTGATGATGACGACGGCCAGCATCGTGCTCGGGCTCCTCGGAGTGACCGCACCGACGAGCCCTCCCGGTCCGACCCTGGATCCCCCGATCGCGGGTCCACCACGCTTCTCTGCGCCCGCGTCGGAATGGCAGGAAGATCCGAAGCGCGGCGTCGGAATGATCGTCACGGGTTCGGTCTTCAGCGCGCTGGGCGTCGTGCTCACGGTCACGGCCGCGAATGCGTTCGCCGCCGATGCACGGTGCCATCGCGAGCGGCGGAGCGAGTGCTGGGCCGGTCTGGGCGGGGCGATCCTCATGCCATTCGCCATGACCGGGCTCGCAGTGGGGGCGCCCCTGCTCGGCGTGGGCATCTACCGTAACCGGGTCTGGCGCGCGTGGCAGCGCGAGAGCCGGCTGACGCTGCGTCCGCGATTCGGCCGCAGCGGCGGCGGATGGTTCCTCGGGGTCGCGCTGCGCTTCTGAACCCGCTCCGCTCGGGCCACGGGGTGATACCCGGGGTCAGAAGCGCAGTGCGAAGCCCGGGGTCCAGGCGCCGTATGTACGTCCGATCTGGACGCGGAGCGAGACGCCATGTGTGCGCTGCCACTCCCTCCAGGCGCTGTTGCGGAGCGCGCCCAGGGTGAGCAGGGAAACCCCGGCGGTGAATCCCACGAGGCCGATGGGGAGTACGATCCGGCCGTAGGCGCTGCCGATGCAATCGGGACACCCCTCGGTCTCGGCGATCTGCAGCGCGCCTAGCGTCACCATCGGCACCGCGACGGGGAGGGCCAGCGCGGCGCCGGCGAGGAGCATGCCGATGCCGCGCTTCGTGGGTGGCGCAGCGGGGCGCAGCGGCGCCGGCCGGGGCGAGGCATGTCCGATGCTCGGGGGGGCGGAGGGCGCGTGGCTCGTCTCCGGCGTCTGCACCAGCGCGAGCGTCAGCAGTGCAATGAGGGTCATGAGGTTCGCTCCATCGCGCGTGGACGGTCCCGGGAGGCTGCCGCATGCGCCCTGCGATCACAAACGCAGAGGCTGCGCGCGGTCGATCGCGGGCTGTCAGCCCGGAGATGGGGCGGAGTGCGGGACCGGGGATCGGGGCGGCCGCATCAACCCGGCGGCTCGAACTGCTGGCACGCGGAGTCGATGACGCTCACGGCGGCGTCGAAGAACGGGGCGTAGTCGGGGCTGCAGATCGAGCCCCAGCTGCCGAAGGTGAAGGACTCGGCGAATGCGCGCAGGCGGGGGGCGTCCTCGGCCTGGTCGGCGGCGCACACGGCGTTCGGCTGACCGGGGTCGCCGATGAGGCCGAGCACGACGATGGAGGTCTCGAGCCCGACCTTCGCGGCGATCAGCGAGGCGTTCCAGCCGACCGGGTTGCCGTTCGACTCGCCGTCGTCCTCCTCGTCGGTGATGAAGGTGACGACCAGCAGGGCGTCCTTGCGCAGGAAGCCCGCGTTGCAGGCGCCCGGCGCGTTGAGGGCCGACACGGCGGTGACCATCGCCTCCATCGGGCGCTCGCTGCCGTCGCCGTTGGTCCCCACCTTGGCCACGCACTCGAAGGTGCTACTGAGGTTCGGCTGGCCGTCGACCATGTAGCGGTGCCCGCCGGTGACCCCGCACGCCTTATCCTTCGGGTCCTTGACCAGGCCGGTCCCGAGGGTCGCGTCGCAGCCCGAGGGCATCGGCAGCATGTTGCAGGGGTAGCCCTCGCATTCGGGGAAGATGGTGCAGAGGAACAGGCACTCCTGCAGGAACGAGTTCCCGGCGTCGGTGTCGATGACCATGATGTGATAGTCCTCTGCCATCACGGTGTCCTGGATCGACGAGATGAAGCCGTCGAAGCTCTTGGCGAGGGCCTCCTGCTCGTCCGCCATCGAGCCTGAATTGTCGACCACGAACAGGAAGTCGATCTTCTGGCAGCCCTTGACCTCGCCGGTCTCGGGGTCGGGGTCGACGCCGCCGCTGTTCTCACCGACGTCGAACTTGATGGCGTCGGTCACGCCGCTCCCGCTCGGGCTGGTGGCCGAGCCGTCGGCGGTGTCTCCCGAGGTCGACGCCGTCGCGCCCTGACCGGACGACTCGCTGGTGATGCCCGGCGTCGTCATGATGCCGGTGACCGGATCGGCCGCGGCCTGGGTGTCGCGGTTCTCGTTGGCCCCCCCGCAGGCGAGGGTCAGCAGCGCGGCGTAGATGCAAGGAGCGATCGAGGTGCGCATGATCGGAGGACACAATATCCAGCGTCGCCGCCTCATGTCGAGCACGATCGCCGAGACCCGATCGCCGGGACCCGGCGCACCCGGGATTCATGGGAGAAGGGTCAGCGGTGGGGGGCCGCGCGGCGCACAGCGGCTCGTGAACTGCGAGCGCTGCAGGAACTGCTGCAGGAGCTCGCGCCACACCGGCCAGTCGTGGCCACCCTGCGCGTGAAACACGTTGGCCTGAGGCAGCGCAGCGGCCAGCAGGGCGTCCTGGGGGGCGAGGCGGTCGTCGTCGCCGTAGCCGACGTACAACGTGGGGCCCTTCTCCGCGCCCCTGGTCACGCGGTGCAGCCAGCTCCACAGCTGGCGCTGGTAGTTCTTCTTCGTGATCGGGGCGGGTGGATCTGGGGTCCAGCGCGCCAGGCCGCCGGCGCTGCGGATCTCCTCGCCGAGCCGGCGCGAGCCCAGGTAGGGCGCGAACACGGCGACCGCGTCGACCTCGTCGGCGTGCTGCTGGGCGTAGTGCAGCGAGCCGAAGCCACCCATCGACACGCCCATCATCCACACCTGCTCGTAGCGCCCGCGCAGGGGCCCGAGCACGTCGGCGGCGATGCGCTCGACGACGACGCCGCGGTAGTAGTACCCGACCGTCGCGTCGGCCGCGACGATGTCCACCGATGCCCCGCTGCGCTGGATCCCGGCGATGAAGCCTTCCTTACGGAAGGTGCTGGCGAGGTCGCCCGCGCCGGGCAGGAGCACCACCAGGCAGCGCGCCGGCGCGGCGCCTGGCTGCCCCTCGAAGGTCTTCGTCATCGGCGTCGGCGCGGGCGCGAGGCTGCAGGCCGCGAGCGAGAGCGTGAGGAAGGGGAGCAGCAGGCGCATGCTGCTTTGTCGTCGCCGTCCGCCGATGACGCGCTCCGATCGCGGTGGTGGGGTCAGGGCGAGAATCATGGGTCTTCCGGCGGGTATGAGGTCAATAGATCGGTCGTCACGGACAGATTCAGGGCGGCAGCAGCGGCTGGCGCCGCGGCGGTCAGGTCTTCGCCTCGAGGCGCACGATCTCGGCGTCGATCCGCTCGGACTCCTCGGTCAGCGCGCCATACAACGCCAGGTTGCCGTTACGCTGCGCGTCGCGGGCCTGCTCGAGGGTCTTCGCATACCGCTCCTTGAGCGTCTTCAGAGGATCCCGCTTGAACAATCCGAACATCTGATGTCTCCCGGCGGTACGAGTGACATGGATCCCCGCCAAGCGCCACCCTTCGGGCCCGGCGACCAGCCGCTCGACCCCGAGGTCGGCCTGAAGATCGACGTCGACGCGGTCGTGGGCGCCTATGATGGATGGCCCCGATCGACCGTACACATACTCCGACGTCACCGGCGACGCGCTGCTCAACGTCACCTGTCTGCCGCCGCCGTGGCTCAGCGCCTCCTCTCGCCGCCGCGCGGGGCGGGGACCGGGGTCCGGCCGAGCGCGTAGGGCAGGAGGCGCGCGATGTTTCGGGCGTCGTCGATGCCGCGGTGATGCGTGCCGGTCGGCGTGAGGCCGACGCGGCGCAGCGCGCTCTGGTTGCCGACGAGGCTGCGGTCGCCGGCCGCGCTGGCGAAGGCCTCCTTGATGTTGAGGTGGCGCGGGCCGAGCGGCGAGCGGATCCGGGCGCGCCGGGCGTCGCGCTCGAGCTGGTTCTTGTCGTAGCCGCCCCAGGAGCAGAACAGGGCGCCCTGCCCGAAGGCGGCGAGGCGCGGGGCGACGAAGCGGAAGGTCGGCGCGCGCGCGACGTCGGCCTGGGTGATGGTGGTGAGCTGGGTGCAGAAGGGCGTCAAACGCGGGTGGAGGACGGGGCGGACGAAGGCCTGGAACTCGTCGAGGGGCTCCAGGGTGGCGCCGTCGACGAGGACGGCGCCGATCTCGATGATCTCGGTCTCCTCGCGCGCGAGGGCGCCTTGATCGTCGCAGGTCGCCTCGAGGTCGACGACGAGGTAGCGGGTGGCGGTGTCGGACATGGTGGTGTGGTCCTGGGTGGCAGGGCTTCCTTTCGCGGCGATTATCGTGCGGGCGAGGCGGACGCGAGCGGACAGGATCCCGGACAGGCGGCCCCGGATCGACCCTGACATCCGTGTCATGGCGCGCGGCGTGCCGGTCGTGCGCGAGGTGCCGGGCCGGGGCGAGAACAAACGATGTTCGACATTGACGGGCCTGCGTGATCCTTTACGCTGGCTGAATGCGATTGAATCTTACTGCGCACTATCTGCTCCTCGCCCTCGCCGCATGTAGCCCCGGAGCCGCCGGCACGGCCGGCGTCGACGAGCTCCCCGACGCGCCGGAGGTCGAGCCGCCCGCCGTCGACCCGTGGGTCTCCGAGGTCTACGAGCCGGTGATGGAGGAGGCCGCGCAGATGGACGTCGGCGAGTTCCTCGCCAAGTACCCGGGGCCCGAGTACCTCGCCGCGCTCAGCTACGATCCGACGAGCGCCGCCGGCCTCGCGGAGATCCGGGCCTACGCCAAGCTCGGCGCGGAGCACGACAAGGTGCTCGCGCAGAACGGCTTCGTCGCCGTCGGCGACGCGCAGACCTACACCTTCGCCAGCACCTACCTCGACCTCTACTTCAACGACCTGCCGGTCTTCATCTCCGCCGACAGCATGCTGCACGCGCTGCACAAGTCCTTCGACGCCATGCTGCTGGACTTCGAGCGCCAGGTCCTGATCCCCGAGGTCGAGCGCATGCTCGCGGCGATGCACGAGCAGCTCGGCGGCGAGCTCAAGGGCCTGCCCGCCGCGCTGTCGAGCTCCGGGCGGGACCTCGACCTCTACCTCACCGTCGCTCGCACCCTGCTCACCGGGGCGCCGGTCGCCAGCGTCGGCGGGGACGTCGACGATCAGGTGGCCCGCATCCTCACCGCCGTGGACGAGCTGAAGCCGATGGGCCTCGAGCTGTTCGGCGCGACGGTGCTGTACGACTTCTCGCAGATGGAGCCGCGCGGCCACTACGAGGACGAGCCGCCGCTCCAGCGCTACTTCCGGGCGATGATGTGGCTCGGCCGCACGGACATGGCGATGGTGGTCTTCGACGAGGAGCAGCAGCCCAAGTTCAACCGTCGGGCCCTCGACGCCGCCTTCATCACCAACCACCTGCTGGACGCCAGCGGCGCGCGGGCCAACTGGGACCGGGTCGACAACGTGCTCGTGCGCCTGATCGGCGAGCGCGACAGCATGAACCCGCAGGACATGACGAAGTTCAAGGCCGAGACCGGCGTCGGCACCCTCGCCGAGCTCGCCGCGGCCAGCGACGAGCAGCTGTACAAGGCGCTGATCGACAGCCCCTACGGCCTGCAGCGCATCATGTCGCAGATCATGTACACCGACCCGACCGCCCCGCAGATCGTGCTCCCGCGCGTGTACCTGCTGCTCGGTCAGCGCTTCACGCTGGACTCGTACGTGTTCAACAACGTCACCTACGACCGCGTGAAGGACCTGCAGACCGGCGCGAAGGTCAAGCGCATGCTGCCGAGCGAGCTCGACGTCCAGTTCGTGCTCGGCAACGACGCCGCCGCCCACGACCTCAAGCCCGAGCTCGAGACCTACGGCTATCAGGGCATCCTCCACGAGATGCGCTTCCTGGCCGACGCCCACCCGCAGGACTTCTGGGACGCGACCTTCTACAACGGCTGGCTGTCGGCGATCCGCGCGCTCAATGACACCACCGACTTCGCGTCCCAGCCCGAGGCGATGCGCACCGCCGCCTGGGCCGACAAGAACCTCAACACCCAGACCGCCTCGTGGGCCGAGCTGCGCCACGACACCCTGCTCTACGTCAAGCAGTCCTACTCCGGCGGCGACGGCTGCGAGTATCCGGACGCCTACGTCGAGCCGGTGCCGGCCTTCTACGCGCGCCTGGGTCACCTGGGCCAGCTCGGCGGCGAGATGGTCACGACGCTCGCCAAGGACGGCTTCGAGGTCTCGCGCGCCCAGACCTTCTTCGCCGACCTGAGCGCGACCTCGGCCACCCTGGAGACCATCGCCCACAAGGAGCTCGAGGGCGAGACGCTGACGCAGGCCGAGTTCGACTTCCTGCGCGGCACGATCGAGGAGGAGATGGTCGGCTGCGGCGACGTGCAATACGACGGCTGGTACGCGAAGCTGTATTATGACGCGGCGAAGATCGGCGAGTACGAGCCGACCATCGCCGACGTGCACACCGCCCCGACCGACGCCGCGGGCACCGAGCGCGGCTGGGTCCTGCACGCCGCCACCGGCCGCCCGATGCTCATGGTCTTCACCGTGCCCGACTGCGGCGGCGTCAAGTCCTACGTCGGCCCGATCTCGAGCTTCCACTCGGTCCTGACCGAGCAGTACGACCGCCAGACCGACTCCGCCTGGGCCGAGGTGCTGAGCCAGGGCACGCCGCCGCGCCCGACCTGGACCGAGAGCTTCGTCCGCTGAGCGCACGCGGCCGGCATCCGGGTGCATGACGCCCGGATGCTGGCGCGCCGCGGCGCAGGCGTTGCGTGCGGATTTTGCATTGGTGAACGGCGCCAAAGTTGGCTACACGCGGAGGCATGTTCATCGATATCGACGCCCGTCGCTCCTGCGCGCTGCTCCTCGCGCTCCTGCTCTCCGCCTGCGGGAATGGCAAGGACGGCACCGCGACGGACAGCGAGGCCCAGTCGACCGGGCCGCAGGCCACCGATACCACGGTCGCGTCGGCCACCGATACCACGGTCGCGTCGGCCACCGATACCACGGTCGCGTCGGCCACCGATCCCGGGCCGACCACCAGCGCCGCCACGGAGGCCGATACGGAGGCGCCGGCCGCGGGTTGTGAGTGTGCGGCGCCGGCGGCGTGCAGCGTGGCGCTGTGCCCGACCGTGGCGTACGACGAGGATAGCGCCGACAGCGGGGGGCCCGACACCGACGGCGAGGCCGAGCTCGAGGCGGCGCTGAGCTGCGCGCTCACGGCCCTGCGCGACGGCAAGGCCGGTCGCATCGATTGGACGTACACGGCCGGCTACGGTCAGATCGACGAGTACGGCAGCTTCGCGCTGTTCGGGGACGGCAGCGCCCGGCGCTCGTTCGGCGGGATCGAGGACCTGTGCGAATACCTGAGCGACGACGTGGGGGTCGGGCCGCTGCGGGACGCGAAGTCCTACGAAGATTGCCTCGCGGAGCCGGCCGCGAGCACGCGCTTCGGCTGCGTGCGCGGGGCGGTCCCGGCGACGCTCGTCGTCTGCCAGGAGGGCGAGCTCGACTGTAGCGGCATCTGAGCGCGCCGAGCCCGGGGGCGCGCCCGGCGCGAGGATCAGGCCTGGAGGCTGAGCGCGGGCTCGCTGAGGGTCGGGCTGTCGGGCAGGTAGTCCGGCGGCCAGAAGCGCTCGCACCATTGCCGATACTGGATGATGGGCCCGTCGTCGGGGACCGGCTTGGGGTTGCTGAGGAACTTGCGGTTGGTCCAGATCATCTCGTCGCCGTCGAAGTCCTTGGTGGCGATCCCCAGGAACACCCGCGCCAGCACCTCCTCGAGGCCGGTGCCGGTGAGACGGCGCGCCAGCGTGCTGATCGGGTGCGTGACGGTGTGCTTGACCGCCGAGACCACGCGGATATGGCAATCCGTCGGGTTCACCGGGGTGATCAGGATGATGTTCATCAGCTGGAGGCTGCCCTGCTCCGGGGTGAGCGTCGACAGCGCGAGCGCCATGCCGGGGCCGATGACGGCGATGTTAAAGTCGAAGGGGCTGGTATAGGCCTTGCCGAGGCGCCGGATCAGGGCATAAGGGCTCTGCGCGCCCGCGGTCCAGGTCATGCGCATCCTGGCGCTGAACCAGCCGTTGTCGTCCTCCGCCGGCTGTCGATCGATGCTGTCCACGGCCCAGTAATGGATGGCGTAGAAGTGCTGGATGTCGATGATGTTCTCGGTCGGAAAGAACACGTTCGTCGGCGCCAGCCGGCGGCCGGCGTTGGTGACCGGCGTGCTCCAGCCGTCGAAGTAGCCGGGCTCGGCGAAGGGCAGCGGACGCGTCGGGCGCTCGCGGTCGGCCCCGTGCCAGATGAAGATCGACGCGGCGGTCTCGCGGACGGTCCACGGCGCGGACTTCACGTGGCGCAGGTGCCGGGGGTCCTTCACGAAGTCGCCCTTGACGCACTGGCCGGCGCCGTCGAAGTGCAGGCCGTGGAAGGGGCAGCGCACGCAGCCGTCGACCACGCGGCCGCCGACGCCGCGGTGCGCCCCGAAGTGCGGGCACTGGGCGTCGAGCACCACCGCCGCGCCCGAGGCGTCGCGAAACGCGATCAGGTCGTTGCCCATGAACGTGAAGTTCGTGATCTTGCCGGCGACGACGTCGCTGGAGCGCAGCGGCGAGAACCAGTCATGGGCGTATTGCGGCGGGGGTCGCATGTAGCGCTTGATGGAGGCTTTGACCGTGGCCATGCCCGGACCCTACCACGCCTCGCTACGCGCGCGTCCGCGACCCGCCCGGGCCGCTGTGTGTGGTCGCCGACGATGGGGGCGCAGGCCGGCGCAGCGCTTGCATGGTCGGATCTGCGCGGGGTCGTCACCGACCGTCGAAGTGGAACGCCGACAGCCGGTTGCCCATCATCGTGCCGTGGAACGCGAGCTGTCCGCGATCCTCGCCCGCCGCGCCCACGGCCACCATCAGCGGCAGCAGGTGCTCCTCCCGCGGATGCGCGGCCCGGGCCGCGGGCGCCTGAGACCACTGCGTGAGTCGCCGCGCGCGAGCCTCGGGCTCCTGCCCGATGGTCTCGCCGAGCCAGGCGTCGAAGGTCGCCGCCGCGGTCGCCCCGCCGCCGAAGAAGGCGCGCAGGTTGTGGTAGCTCATGCCGCTGGCGACGATGAAGATGCCCTCGTCGCGCAGCGGCGCCAGGGCGCGCCCGATCGCCAGGTGCTCCGCGGGGTCAAGCCCCTTGCGCAGCGACAGCTGGATCGTCGCAATGTCCGCCTCGGGGTAGCTCAGCTTGAGCGGCACGAAGGTCCCGTGGTCGAAGCCGCGACGATCGTCCGTCGCGCTGGCGATCCCCGCGGCCGCGAGCAGCGCCTGGACCCGCGCGGCCAGCCGCGGGTGGCCCGGCGCCGGCCACTGGATCGTATAGGCGGCCGGCGGAAAGTTATAATAGTCATACAATAGCGGCGGGCGCTCGCTGGTCATCACGGTCGGCACCGACTCCTCCCAGTGCGCCGAGATCACCAGCAGCGCCGCCGGCCGGGTCGGCAGCGCCCGGGTGAGCCCGCGCAGGTAGCCCGCGAGCTCGTCGCACTCGCCGCGGTCGAGGCCGAGCTCGACGAAGGGCCACGGCCCTCCACCATGCGGGATGAACACCACGGGCATGCGCTGCGTGCGGTCGGTCGTCTCGGACATCCCGGCACTTTGGGGCGCGCCCGCCTGCGCGACAACCCCCGCCGCGGGAACGCAGCGTTGCACATGCTCGCCAGGTTACGCGTCGGCGTATCGGGGCCGACGGTACCACGGGGAGATCACCTCGGCCGCGTCGGCCGTGCGAGCGACATGCAGGGCCCTGCGCGCCGCCGGAGCGCGCGGTCAGCCAGGGAACGGCGACGTCGCCAGGCTGAGGGCGAGCTATGCTGCCCGGAGCATGCAGCGAATTCGCACCATCGTCGTGAGCGTGACCATGTGCTCGTGCTTCGTCGACAACCGGATCGTGGGTATGAGCGCGAGCGAGGGGGCCGAGTCGAGCGGATCGAGTACGGCGACGAGCGCGGGTCAAACGCCTGAGATGAGCGCGACGGAGACGAGCGCGACGGAGACGAGCACGACGAGCCCGACGAGCACGGGTGGCGATACGTCGTCGATGAGCGACCCGACAGGCGCCGGTTGCCGCGACGAGGGGCTGACGCTGGCGATGACCCCGGAGTGCGTGATCGGTTCAGCGATCGAGTCGGTGGAGTGGGGGGACGCGCGCTGCGCGGACGCTCTTGGGGTGGGCTGGCGGTGGCTGTCGCACCACGATCAGGGGGGCTGGGAGGTCACAGGCGCGTGGATCGACGAGGTCGGAGAGGGCGAGCGAGGATGGGCCCATATCAAGGATCAGAACGCAGAGTGCTTTTCGACGCCGATCGTCGATGTCGGCAATGGCATGATGAGCTCGTATGGCTTCACGTGGAGCCGACCCGCGGGGCTGTGTCAGGCCTCGTGTGCGCCGGTTGATGGGCTCGAGGGGCCCGACTTCCATCCCTACGCCGGGCAGTGTAACTCGTATCAGGGCGACACTCCTTGTTACCTCTGCCGCCGGTTGATCTGCGTGCGCTGAACGGACGGTCGGGCGCAGTTTGGTTGAACGGGTCGTGCGACAAGGCGACAAGGCGACAAGGCGATGTGACGGGCCCAGAGCCCGCGCAGGGCCGGTGCGGGCGTCACCGCGCATTGTGCGCGGTTTGTGAAATTCACGCGCGCTCGGGCCGCCGCGCGCGTATCATGGCGGCTCGTCGATGCCCGAGTTCATGCCCCTGGTCGCGTGGAGCGTGTCCTCGCGGCGGCTCGGCGAGTATGGCCTGCACATCGACGGCTGCCCGCGCTGCGCCGGCCAGGTGCGGGCGGCGATGGTGCGAGCGACGGAGCTGGGCCTCGACCCGGCGCCGCCGCTGGCCTTCGACGACTTCGGGCCTCGATGGCCACGCTCGGCTCTCCCGGCGCGCTGGTGGCCGAATTCTACGGGCGCCTGTTCGCCGCCCACCCCTACCTGCGCCCGCTGTTCCCTTTCGATATGGAGGGTCAGCAGGCGAAGCTGGCGGCGGCGCTGCACCTCGTGGTCGCCAACCTGCATCGCCCTGAGGCGCTCAGCGTGACGCTCGCCGACCTCGGCCGCCGGCACCAGGGTTATGGGGCGACCCGCGGGCACTACGCCTGCGTGCGCGGGGCGCTGCTGGGCGCGCTGGCCCACGCCCTCGGGCCGGCCTTCGACCCGCCGACGGCCGATGCGTGGGGGCGCGCGCTCGACCTGCTGATCGCCGCGATGACCGACCACCTGGAATGATGAGGGCTGACCCCAGGTCGACAACCACAGCGGGGCCGTGGTACTCGCGAGCGGCCATGACCCGTGCACGCACCTCGTCCCAAGATCGGCGCTGGTTGGCGCCCGGCCTGCTCCTCGCTACTCGCCTCGGCAGCGCGGTAACCCGCCTCGGCTGCGCGGTAGCCCTGGTCGGCTGCGCCGCAACCATGGTCGGCTGCGCCTCGACGCCCGACACGATGGTCCTCGGCCTCCGCTATCAGCCGACCTCGACGCCGGACGTGAACAAGCTGCAGGGCGCCCAGCCGATCCTCGCCGCGATGCGGGTGTGGATCAACCCGGTGATCGACCGCCACCCGGAGGGCACGCAGATCGGCGTGTCGCAGGAGGAGGACAACGCGCCGGTGTACTTCGGCGCCAACGGGCTGCCCCCGGCCGACTTCGTGCGGGCCGCGATGGCCCAGGTGCTCGCGGCCTACGCCGTGCCGGTCGCCGCCGACTCGAACACCCACACCCACGTGCTGCAGCTCGAGATGACGCAATTCTGGACGGTCGAGGACAACACCTACCTCGCGACCATCGGCGGCTCCCTGGTGCTCGCCGACCGCGCCGGGCAGGTGCTGTGGAAGGGCATGGTCGTCGGCAGCAGCAAGCGCTGGGGCCGGACCTTCACCGCGGAGACCTACCTCCAGGCCTTCAGCGACGCGGCCCTCGACCTCTCGACCAAGCTCGCGCTCGACCCCGGCTTCCGCGCCGCGATGAACACCGGCGGCTGAGACGTCGGTCGTCGACGCTCGATCTGTCCGCTCGGTCAGGTCACTGGCCACCGAGCACACCTGTCCGCTCGGTCAGGTGCTCGGCGCTACTCGACGCGCTGGATCACGTGGAAGCCGAAGTCGGACTCGACCACCGCGCTGACCTCCCCCGCCTTCAGGGCGAAGGCGGCCGCCTCGTAGGGCGGGGCGAACATGCCGCGGCCGACCGGGCCGAGGTCGCCGCCGCGCTCGGCCGAGCCGTCCTCGCTGCGCTTCCTCGCCAGCGCCTCGAAGTCGGCCCCGGCCGCGCTGGCCTCGGCGTGAACCTCGCCCGCCAGCGCGAGCGCGTCCGCCTTGCTGCGCTTGATCTTCGCCTCGGCGTTCTTGGCCCCCTTGTAGCGGACCAGGATGTGCCGCGTGTGCACCTTCTCGAGCTTGCAGCGCTGGGCGATCACCAGGCCGTGCGGGTGCTCGACGACCGCGCTGGTCTCACCGATGCCGAGCGCGAACACGAGGTCCTTCAGCGGCGCGTACTTCGCGGGCCAATTGTCGCGGCCGTAGGTGCCCATCGCCCCGCCCTTGAGCCGGGTCTTCGGCTCGTCGGTCTCCGCGGCCAGCTCGGCGAAGGCTGTCCCGGAGGCCAGCTTCTTCTGCAGCTCCCCGGCGCGCGCCTGGGCGGCCGCCTTGTCGCGCGTGACGGTAGGCTCGGCCCCCTCGGCGCCCTGCCACGCGACGACCAGGATCTTCGCGCAGGCCTCGTCGGCCTCGCCCGGCGGGAACTTCGGGGCCGCGGGCTCGGGCTGCTTCTCCGGGGGCGGCGCCTCGGCCGTCTTCGTGGGCGCGGGCGGCGGGTCCTGGGGCTTCGGCGCCTCGGCGCCGCAGGCGAGCAACAGCGCGAGACAGGGCAGGGCGGCGAACTTCATCACCGCCAGGATACACCGCCGGGACGGCGCGCATGGCCGCGCGCTCGCGCTCACGTGGATCAGCGCGGCTCGAGGGCTCGCTCGAGGCGCTCGAGGCGGGCGCGCAGCGCCTCGTTGTCGGCCTCGGCGGCGACGAGGCGGGTGTTGAGGGCCTGGATCGCCGCGAACGAGACGCCGCTGGCGTCGAGCGGGAAGATCATCTTGTCGGTGTCCCACAGGCCGAATGCGGCGTGAAAGTCCTGCGCCATCGGCCCGAGGTGGCGGACCTCGGCGCCGTCCTTGCGGTAGCGCCAGGTCGAGATCGGCAGCTCCACGACCCGCGAGAGCACCTGCGCCGGATCGATCGCGGCGAACTCGGTCTTGAGGTTGCGATCGCTTATCGGGCAGTTGTCGCTGCAAAACTCCTTGCCCGGCGGGACCGGCACGCCGGCGCAGCACTCGAGGCCCTTACAGCACAGCGCGCCGACCCCGGCGCAGCTGTCACCCTGACCCTGACAACGCTCGCCTCCGCTGCTGCTGGCCTCGCCGGTGCTCGTGCTGCCTCCGGTCGAGACGTCGCCGGTGCTCGCGCCCGTCGACGCGCCCGTCGTGCCCGGGCCCGTCGTGCCCGGACCCGTGCTCGCCTCGCCGGTGGTCCCGGTGGTCCCGGCGCTCGTGGTCGTGCCGCTGTTGCTCCCGCTGTTGCCCGAGGTCGAGGTCGCGCCGCCGGTCACCACCGTGGTCGCGCCGCCGGTGCTGCCGGGGCCGCTGCTGCCGGCGCTCGCGTCGGTGGTCTTGCCGTCGCCGCCGCCACAGGCGAGGCCGAGCGCGAGCACGGGGAGGGCGACGAGGGGGAGGGTGAGGCGGGACAGCGGGGTGCGGGTCTTCATGACTACTCCGGAAGGGGTGCGGCGGGATTGTACCGGGGCGGGTGCGCGGAGCGGGGCGCTGTCTGGCGGGCTCGGGCGAACGGTGTCCGGCGCGCTGCGGGGTCTGCGGACCTCCGCGGCGGGGCGGGCGAGCTTCGGGCCGCGGGGTCGGCAATGTCTGCGGTGCGGGGCCGTGGTCGTGGCATCATCCGCCGCGCGCATGTCCAGCCATGTCCTCTACGTCGCCCCGTACTTCAGCGCCAACATCGTGCACTGCCTCGACGCGCTGTGTTTGCTGCCGGACCTCCGCGTCGGCGTGATCACGCAGGAGCCGAAGGACCGGCTGCCGGAGCGCCACCGCGTCCGCATCGCCGGTCACTATCAGATCGGCGACTGCCTCGACGCGGAGCAGCTGACCGCGGCGACCCGCGCGTTTCAGGGGCAGTGGGGCCGCGTCGACCGCCTGCTCGGCTTCCTCGAGCAGATGCAGCTGCCGCTGGCGATCGCCCGCGATCGCAGCGGCGTGCCCGGCATGGGCGAGGAGGCGGCCCGCAACTTCCGCGAGAAGAATCGCATGAAGGACGTCCTGCGCGCCCACGGCCTGCCCGTCGCCCCGCAGGCGCTGCTCGGCTCGGCCGACGACGCCCGCCGCTTCGTCGCCGAGGTCGGCTATCCCGTCGTCCTCAAGCCGCCGGCCGGGCTCGGCTCGCAGGGCACGATGCGCGTCACCGACGACGACGAGCTCGCGGCGGCCCTCGCCGCGCTGCTCGTCACCCCCTCGCACCCGGCTCAGGCCGAGGCCTTCGTGCGCGGCGAGGAGCACACCTTCGAGACCGTCACGATCGGCGGGCGGCCGGTGTGGCACTCGTCGAGCTATTACCTGCCAGGCCCGCTGCAGGTGCTCGAGAACCCGTGGATGCAATACTGCGTGCTGCTGCCGCGCGAGCAGCTGCAGCCGCACGCGGAGAGGTTTCGCCGGACCAACGTCGCGGCGCTCGCGGCCCTCGGCATCGAGACCGGGATGTCGCACATGGAGTGGTTCCTGCGCGCCGACGGCACGCCGATCATCAGCGAGGTCGGGGCCCGCCCGCCCGGCGTGCACCTGATGCCGATGATGGGCATGGCCCACGAGGTCGATATGTGGGCCAAGTGGGTCGAGCTCATGGTGCTCGATCGCTTCGAGGTCCCCGAGCGGCGCTGGGCCTGCGGGGCGGCGTTCTTCCGCGGGCAGGGGCCAGGCAACGAGGTCCGCGCGGTCGAGGGCGTGGCGGCGGCGCAGGAGCAGGTCGGCAAGTACGTGGTCGAGGCCCGTCTGCCACGGGTCGGTCAGTCGCGCGGGCCCGGCTACGAGGGCGAGGGCTACGCGATCGTCCGGGCGCCGACCACCGCCGAGGCGGTCGAGGCGCTGCGCGGGCTGGTAACCAACGTGCGCGTCGTGCTCGGCTAGGAGCCTGCGCATGAATCTTCGCGGCGTGTCTGGAGACCGCGAGGCGAGGGCATCGTGGGCGACGGGCCGGGGGCCGGCGGAACTCTGGGACGCAGCCGGGGCGGCCGCGAGTGGCCCGCGGCCGTCGGCCCCCCGCTCGTCGTACACAGCGCCGCACGCCCCGCGGCCGCGCCAAGCGTCTCTGGCGCAGGCTCCTGGGCGGCCCGGGCGAGGTTATGCTGCGCCGCATGACGGCCTCGCCTGCTCCGCGCCTCGTCGGCGTCCTCCACTTGCCCCCGCTGCCCGGCAGCCCGCGCGGCCGCGAGGGCGTCGCGGCGATCGCCCGCGCGGCGGCCCAGGAGGCCCGCGTGCTGGCCGAGGCCGGCTACGAGCGGGTGATCGTCGAGAACTTCGGCGACGCGCCCTTCTTCAAGGAGCAGGTGCCGCCGGTCACGATCGCGGCGATGACCGCGTGCGCCGCGGCGATCCGCGAGGCGTGTCCGCAGCTCGAGCTCGGCGTCAATGTTCTGCGCAACGACGGCGCGGCGGCCCTGGCGATCGCCGCGGTCGTCGGGGCCGCGTGCGTGCGCGTCAACGTGCTCAGCGGCGCCCGGGTGACCGACCAGGGCGTGGTCGAGGGCCGCGCCGCCGAGCTGCTGCGCCTGCGCCGGGCGCTCGGCTGCCCGCAGGTCGAGCTGTGGGCCGACGTCGCCGTCAAGCACTCCGCGCCGCTGGCTCCGCGCGAGCTCGGCGAGGAGACGAAGGACCTCGTGCAGCGCGCCCTGGCCGACGCGGTGCTCGTCACCGGCAGCGGCACCGGCGAGGCCGTCGACCCGGCGCAGCTGCGCATCGTCGCCGCCGCGGCCGGAGCGGCGCCGGTCTACGTCGCCAGCGGGGCGAGCATCGCCATGCTGCCGACCCTCGGATCGCTGTGTCGCGGGGTGATCGTCGGCAGCGCATTGCGGGCCGATGGACGCGCGGGCGGACCGGTCGATCGCGCGGCGGCGCAGCGCTTCGCGGCCGCCTTCTTCGCGGCCTTCGGGGCGCGCTGAGCGGGGCCACGCCGGCGCACTCGTGAGCCGCGCTCTGGCAAGCCGCGGGGCCGATGCCTCGCGCCCTGTTCGACCCGAGCGACCCGCGGGCCGGACCATGGGCGCGTCTCGATCACGCAGCTCGCAAGTGCGCAGATAAGTGCCGCGGCTCCTGTGCTAAGGTCGCCGCCTGTAACCGCGATGCCAGATCAAGACAACTTCCCGCGGGTGCCACGGGGCCTGCTGTCGGTCACGAGCCACGAGTTCCGCTGCACGGCCTTGCCGGGGCTGCAATGGCACGTGCGTCGCTTCACCCTCGACGAGGCGCTGTCGGAGCCCTACCGACTCAGCGTCGAGCTGCTGATCAACGAGGCGGAGGTCGACGTCGCCGCGCTGCTCGGCGCCGCCTGCGACCTGCGGATCGAGCGAGACACCGACCTGCGGGTCGTGCACGGCATCGTCGAGCGGGTCATCGAGCTCGGCGCCGTCGCCGAGCGGCTCGCGTTCCAGGTCGACCTCGTGCCCGCCTTCGGGCTGCGCGCCCAGGCCGTGGACTCGCGGTTCTTCCAGGAGATGAGCGTCCCGGATATCGTCGAGGCCGTGCTCACCAAGCCGCTCGAGGACGCCGGCCGGGCGCTGCGCATGGACCTCGAGGCCGGCGACTTCCAGAAGCGCGAGTATTGCGTGCAGTACCGCGAGTCGGACTTCGAGTTCGTCAGCCGCCTGCTGCAGGAGGAGGGCATCGTCTACCGCTTCGAGCACCCGCCCGACGCCGACGGCGAGCTGCTGGTGCTCGTCGACGAGACCGCCAGCGGCCCCGAGCTCAAGCTCGGCGAGGGCGGCGACCAGGTGCTCTATATCGACAAGGGCCTCGGCACCGCCCGCATGCAGTCGATCAGCAGCCTGACCCCGACCCACACCCTGCGCAGCACGGCGATCGTCCAGCGCGACTTCGACTGGAAGCGCCCGTCGGAGTCGCCCTACGAGCACCAGCGGCGGAGCAAGGAGCCCCCGGGCGGCGAGCGCGAGGTCTACGACCACGGCGACCGCCGGCTGTTCAGCGACGACGGGACCAGGCGCGCGCGCCACAAGCTCGAGCAGCGGGCGCTGCAGACCCGGGTGTTCCGCGGCAGCGGCGACGTCATCGAGTTCGAGCCGGGCCTGGCCTTCGCGCTGGTCGGTCACCCGCAGCACGCGCTCGACGCCGAGTATCTGCTGGTCCGCGTGCGCCACCGCGGCGAGGCGCCCGAGGAGGACCTGCACGCCCAGAGCGCGGCGGACCGCGGCCCGCGCTACATCAACGAGTTCGAGTGCATCGAGCGCGACGTGCCGTGGCGGCCCGAGCCGATGTTCGCCAAGCGGCGGGCCCACGGCCTGCAGACGGCGATCGTCACCGGCCCAGAGAGCGAGGAGATCCACACCGATGAGCACGGGCGGATCAAGGTCCGCTTCCACTGGGACCGCGTGTCGCCCTTCGACGACACCGCGTCGTGCTGGATCCGGGTCGCGCAGCGGTGGGCGGGGCCCGGCTGGGGCGCGCTGATCCTGCCGCGCGTCGGCATGGAGGTGCTGGTCGAGTTCGTCGACGGCGACCCCGACCGCCCGATCGTCACCGGCTGCGTCTATAACGGCGACAATCACCCGCCGTATCCGCTGCCCGACGAGAAGACCAAGTCGACCCTCAAGTCCGACTCGAGCCCCGGCGGCGGCGGCTTCAACGAGCTGCGCTTCGAGGACGCCAAGGGCCGCGAGGAGATCTTT
>Ga0073899_10000720_pt1 | contig 30502 bp, 32 predicted proteins | sample KloWWTmetaKNB5Ph_FD_88975 | JGI IMG/M metagenome (GOLD analysis project Ga0073899, IMG submission 88975) | Active sludge microbial communities from Klosterneuburg, Austria, studying microevolution and ecology of nitrifiers - Klosterneuburg... | ecosystem: Engineered > WWTP > Aerobic digester >... | reverse complement strand
GCCGAGGTGTGGGCGGTGATCGCCGATCCCGCGGGCTATCCGGCGTGGCGGCGCGACCTGACGCGGGTCGAGCTGCTCGCCGACGGCGGGTTCCGCGAGCACGGCCGCCACGACGCGATCGCGTACACCCTCGAGGACGATCGCCCGCCGACCGCGGGCGCGCCCGGCCGTCGCGTCACGCGCATCGTCGACGCCGGCCTGCCGTACGGCGGGCGGTGGATCATCGCGGTCGCGGCCGAGGGTGACGCCACCCGGGTGTCGATCACCGAGGACGGGTTCATCCGGAACCCGATCTTCCGGGTGCTGTCGCGCACCGTCTTCTCGGTGGCGTCGACGCAGGAGCGCTGGCTCACCGCGCTGGCGCGCCACCTGGGCAGCGCGGCGACGCCGACCCCGACGCCGCCGGCGTCGTAGCTACACCGCGACCGGGAACTTGATGAACGGGTGGTGCTGGTAGCCCTCGAGCCGGACGTCGTCGAACGTCATCGCCAGCATCGGCTTGTCGGCCAGCGCCAGCGTCGGCAGCGGGAACGGCGCGCGCTCGAGCTGGGTGCGCACGCCCTCGACGTGGTTGAGGTAGATGTGGGCGTCGCCCAGCGTGTGGATGAAGTAGCGCGGGCGCTTGCCGGTGTCCTGGGCGATCATCGCGAGCAAGAGCGCGTACGACGCGATGTTGAACGGCACGCCGAGCGCGAGGTCGGCCGAGCGCTGGTAGAGCTGCAGGTCGAGCCAGTCGCCGCTGACGTACAGCTGGAAGAACGCGTGGCACGGCGGCAGCTTCATCTTCGGCAGGTCGGCCACGTTCCACGCGCTGACGATGATGCGGCGCGAGGTCGGGTCCTTGCGGATCAGCGCGACCGCCTCCGCGAGCTGGTCGATGCCGGGCCGCTCGCCGTCGGCGCCCCACCGGCGCCACTGGTGGCCGTAGATCGGCCCGAGGTTGCCCTCGGCGTCGGCCCAGGCGTCCCAGATCGGCGTGTGCTGGGTGAGGTCGTCGTGGATGTTGGTCGAGCCGCGCAGGAACCACAGGAGTTCGCGCACCACCGCCGGGAACAGCACCTTCTTGGTGGTGACGATCGGGAAGCCCTCGCGCAGGTCGTAGCGGCTCTGCGCGCCGAAGATCGACAGCGTGCCGGTGCCGGTGCGATCGGTGCGGCGCTCGCCGTCGGCCAGGACCATGCGCAGGAGATCGAGGTACGGGCGCATGGGTGGCGTATACCACCCGCGTCCGACGGCGGCGTGGTACGAGGAGGCGTGGTCCCCGCGGTCGCGCGCTTCGGCGAGCTGGTCGAGCGTTACGATGGCTTCCTGTTCGACGCCTACGGCGTGCTGGTCGACGCCAGCGGGCCGACCGCCGGCGCCGCGGCGGCGATCGCGGCGGTGCGCGCCGCCGGCAAGCCGCTGGCGGTGGTGACCAACGACGCGTCGCGGCTGCCGGCCACCGCGGCGGCGCGGTTCGCCCGGGTCGGGCTGCCGATCGCCGCCGACGAGGTGGTGTCGTCGGGGCAGATGCTGGCGCCCCACGTCGCCGCGGCCGGGCTGGCCGGCGCCCGCGCGCTGGTGCTGGGCACCGCCGACGCCCAGGCCTACGCCGCCGGCGCGGGGCTGGTGGTGACCGCGCTGGCCGACGACGCGGCGATCGACGCGGTCGTCATCTGCGACGACGCCGGCTTTGACTTCCTGGCCGGCATGAACGCCGCGCTCACCGCCAGCGTGCGCGCGCTCGACGCCGGCCGGCCGCTGGCGCTGATCGTCGCCAACCCCGACCTGGTGTTCCCGCGCGGCCCGGGCGCGCTCGGCTTCACCGCCGGCACGATGGCGGCGATGATCGACGCGGTGCTGCGCCGCCGCTACGCCGCGCCGCCGACGTTCGTCGCGCTGGGCAAGCCGGCGCCGGCGATCTTCGCCGCGGCCCGGGCCCGGCTCGGCGATCCGCCGCGGCTGCTGATGGTCGGCGATCAGCTCGAGACCGACATCGCCGGCGCGCGCGCGATCGGCATCGACGCGGCGCTGGTGGCCGGGGTGTCGGTGTGGCGCGACGGCGTGGTGGCCGCCGCGCTGGCGCCGCACTGGCTGCTCGACGCGCTGTAGCGCGGCCGCGGCGCCGCGCTCACGACGCGGCGAAGTTCCAGGCCTTCACGACGATCGCGTGGGCGGCCAGGTGCGCGTCGAGGGCCTGCCACGCCGGCGTCGCGCGGGCCGCGGCCAGCGCCGCCAGCGACGGCGCGTCGATCGCGATCGCCAGGTCCCACTTGGCCGCGGTGTCGTCGGCGGGCACGCCCAGCCGCAGCGCGAGGTCGGGCAGGGCGGCGAGGGCGCGGGCCACCGCCAGCGCGGCCGCGCGGCCGGCGTCGGTGGCGTCGGCGGGGGTGAGGCGGACGAAGCAGTGGTGGGTGATCATGGCGGTGGCTCGGCGGTGAGGCGCTGGGACCAGGTCGCGAGATCGTCGGGCAGCGGGCAGTCCCACGCCAGCGGCGCGTCGGTGATCGGGTGGCGCAGGCCGAGGTGCGCGGCGTGCAGCGCCAGCCGCGGCGGCCGCGGGCGGAACTGCCGCGCGACGTCGCCGCCGTGCTGCGCGTCGCCCAGCACCGGGTGGCCGAGCGCCGCCAGGTGCAGGCGGATCTGGTGGCTGCGCCCGGTCTCGAGCTCCAGCGTCAACCGCGTGACGCGACCGCCCGCCATCACGTCGCGGGCGCGGACGTGGGTGACCGCGCGCTGGCCCGCGATCGGCTGATCGATCGTGCCGACCTCGGCGCCGACCGCGCCGGCGACGAACGCCAGGTAGCGGCGGGTCAGGTCGTGGTCGACGAAGCGCTGGCCGAGCACGCGGTTGGCCGCGGGCGTCTTGGCGAACACCAGGAGGCCGCTGGTCGGGCGATCGATGCGGTGGACCAGGAACACCTCGCCGGCGTCGGGGCGGCGGCGCAGGCGATCGAGCGCGTCGCCGCGGTCGCTCTCGGGCGTCGGCGCGGTCACCATGCCAGCCGGCTTGTCGACGACGATCAGGTCGGCGTCCTCGTAGACGATCGGCAGCGCCAGCTCGGGCCCGGCCGGCGCGGCGCCGACCGCGCGCTCGAACGCGCCGCCGAGGTTGGCCTCGACGGTCTGGCCGGCGCGCACGATCCGCCCGGCCTGCTTACACCGCGCCCGATCGACGAACACGCCGCCGAGATCGATCAGCACCCGGGCCCGGCGGCGCGACAGCCCGGGCACGCCGCGCGCCAGCGCCTGATCGAGCCGCGCGCCGTCGACGTCGGCGGGGATGACGAAGCGCACGGTGTCGGCCATCGCGGCGCATCTTGCGGGCCGGATCGGCGGCGGTCAACGCCTCGGCCCCGGCGCGACGCCGCGGCGCCGGTGATTTCGCGCTAAGGTCCGCGCCGTGAAGACCTTCCTGCGCTCCGTCCTCGCCGCGTCGGCGGCCTCGTTGTCGCTGGCCGCGTGCGTCGTGCACACCAACCCGCCGCCGCCCCCGGGCGACCGCCCGCCGGCGCCGGATCCGATGCTGACCGCCGACGGCCAGCACTTCGCGGTCAGCCGCACCTACCAGGGCGAGTGCGCGCCGGCCGGCAGCCGCGGCGGCTGCTATTCGGTGACGCTCGATCCCGACGGCGCCTACCGCCACATGCTGCTCGACGCGCCGCTCACCGGCACCTACGTGATCGCCGGCGACAAGGTCAACTTCACCCCGGCCGGCGCGGCGCCGCCGTCGTCGATGACGCTGTCCGGAGACCGGACGCGCCTCGACGACTACGTCTACCAGCCGCCGGTCGGCCAGGTCCCGATCGTCCAGTAGCGCGCGCCGCGCTGGCTAGCGCGCGAGCGCGCCGAGGTCGAGCTCGACCAGCTCGCCGCGCGCGCCGTCGACCACGACCAGCCGCTGCGCCGCGGCGTCGAGGCCGAGGCCGGCGATCCGTCCGACGCCGAAGCGCGCCAGGTCGTCGGTGGCGGTGAGCGCGTACGTCGTCAGGTCGTAGCGGTACAGCCGGCTGCCGGCGCCGAGCAGCAGGCCGTCGGCGTCGGCCACCATGCCGCCGGCGTCGAGGTCGTCGGGCAGGCTGCGCCAGGCCACGTCGGCGCCGGTGTCGGCGGCGTAGGCGGCGACCTCCGAGCGCAACAGCGCGCCGGCGGCGTCGAAGGTGCGCGGCTGCGCGTACAGCCGCGCGGCGACCGGATCGTAGGCGACCGCGGTGGTCCGCTGCTCCTCGTCCTCGGGGAAGCCGCCCGGCTCGTAGCAGAAGTACTGGCGCATCGTGTCGGCGCCGAGGTCGAGCAAGTAGCCATCGCCGATCGCGGTCAGCGCGAACCGGCCATCGCCGAGCGCGACCACGTCGGTGAACGGCGGGCGCACCGGCACGTCGGGCGTCGGCAGCGCGGCCAGCGCGCGCACCAGCGTCGCGGTCCCGTCGGGCGCGAGCCGGTACAGCCCGGCGGCGTCGTCGAGCACGAGCCGCGCGCCGTCGGGCTCGATGGCCACGCCGGCGACGCTGGGCGCGGTCAGCCCGGCCGCGCGCAGCTCGACCCGGCGCGCGACCGGCTCGGGCGGCGGATCGGCGCAGGCGGGCGTCAGCAGGGCGGCGACGAGGAGCGAGCGGGGCAGCGGCATCCGGTGGCGAAGCAGCAAGCGACGTGCCGCCGCGCGGCCCGTGGGATGTCGCGGCGTTCGCGCGATGGGGCGCCAGATTCTCGCGGCCCCCCTCGAGAATCTGTCGCGGTGCGCGCCGGGGCCCGCGATACACTCGGGGCGTGGAGGCGATGCCGGTCCTGATCACCGTGGGGCTCATCGGCGCCGTGGCGTGGATGGCGCTGGCCAGCCGGGCCAAGCGCAAGAGCGTGCTGGCCGAGCTGGCCGGGCACCTGGGCGGCCAGGCCGGCAGCAACGACGTCCGCGGCGCGCTCGACGGCGTCGGCGTGCACCTGCAGCTCACGACCCGCGGCTCGGGCTCGTCCTCGACCCAGTGGACCTACGTCGACTGCCCGCTGCCGCCGGGCTACCCGCTGACGATCCACCTCGAGGAGCACGGCTGGTTCGATCGCGGCAAGATCGCGCGCGGCGACATGGTCGACGTCGAGGTCGGCGAGCCGGCGTTCGACGAGAAGTTCCGGGTCGAGGCGGCGCCGGCCGAGGTGGTGCGGCGGCTGCTGACGCCCGAGGTGTGCGCGTACCTGTTGCGGTTGGGCCGCGTCGAGCTGGCGACCCTGGACGGCAACGTGCGGCTGGCGATCCGCGGCTGGCTGGATCAGGCGGACGCGGCGCGCGAGGCGATCGCGATCACCGTCGCGATCGCGCGCGGCGTGCGGTCGGCCCACACCGCCGCGGACGCCGCGGTGGCGCGGCCGATCGTCGGCGGCGCGTACCGCGGGTTCGCCGACGAGTCGCCGGTGCGCGCGGCGCAGGCGGCGCGCGCCGACGAGGTGGCGAAGGTCGAGGCCGTCCGTCGCCAGCGCGCGGCGACCCGGACGCTGGTGCTTGTGATGGTGATGATCGGGATCGGCGTGCTGGCCGCGATGATCATGGCCGGCTGACGGGTCAGGTCGCGAACGCCACCCGGCGGATCGCCGCGGCCAGCTCGGCCGGCACCTCCTCCTGCAGGAAGTGCCCGGCGTCGGTCCGCGTGACGTGCGCCGCCGGCAACTCGCGCTCGAGGTGGCGGATCACCGAGCCCAGCACCGGATCGCGCGTGCCCCACACCAGCTCGACCGGGCCGCGGAACCCGAGCGCGCACGCGTGGGCGCGGTTCAGCGCGGCGATCGAGACGTGGTCGGGGCCGTCGGGCACCATCTGCGCCAGCGCCAGCGGCGCGACGCGATCGCGCAGGTGACGCAGCGGCCACGCGTAGGCCAGCGCGGTGAGGCCGCGGATGCTGTGGCGATCGCCTTGCGCCAGGTGCAGCACCGGCAGCGGGAAGGCGAGGCCGCGGAACAGCGCCGGCGCGATCACCGGTAGGCGCGCGAGGCGGTGGAACGCGGTGGGCCGGAAGCCGGGCCGTGGCGGGCCGATGACGGTGTTGGCCAGCACCAGGCCGCGCAGCCGCGCGGCGCGATCGGCCAGCGCCGCGAGGCCGATCGGTCCGCCCCAGTCCTGGCCCGCGAAGCACAGCGGTCCGGGCGCGACCACGTCGAGCAGCCGGCCGACCCAGGTGGCGTGAGCGGACAGCTGGTGCGCCGCGGCGGCGTGCGGCTTGTCGGACAGCCCGAGGCCGACCAGATCGGGCACGACGATCCGCAGCCCGGCGCCGGCCAGCTCGGCGACCACCTTGCGCCACAGGAAGCCCCAGGTCGGGTTGCCGTGCAGCAGCACCACCGTCGGGCCGTGGCCGTCCCAGATCATCACGTGCATGCGCACCCCGCCGACGTCGATCAGCTGGCGCTGGTGGCCGGGCGGCAGGCGGCGCTCGATCCAGGCCGGCAGCGGCGGGGCGTGCATCGCGGGGATGGTAGCGCCGAAACGCGCGCGGGGCGCCGCGTGGCGCCCCGTCGTGCAGATCGCGCTCGATCGCCTACCAGTCGTAACCGTCGTCGCCGCCACGCCGCCGCGCGCCACCGCCGCCGCGGCGAGCCTCGTCGCGCCGGCCGCCGCCACCGGCGGGCTTGCGGCGATCGTCGCCGCCGCCGGGACCGCGCGGCGGGCCACCGCCGCCAGCCGGGCGTGGGGCGCCGAAGCCACCGCCGCCGCCGCCGCCGCCGAAGCCACCACCGCCGCCGCCCGGCGGGCCACCGAAGCCACCGGGGCGCGGGCCGCCGCTGAAGCCGCCCGGGCGCGGGCCGCGCGGGTCGCGCTCGCGGGCCTCGTTGATGCGCAGCGCGCGACCGTCGAGGTCAGCCCCGTCGAGCTCCTTGAGCGCTTGCTGCGCGTGCTCGGCGGTGGCCATCTCGACGAACGCAAAGCCGCGGGACCGACCGGTCTCTCGATCCATGATGATCGAGACGCTCGCGACTTCGCGGCCGTTGCTGCCGAAGAGCTGCCGGAGCGACTCCTCGTTCGTGTTGTAGTTCAGGTTGCCCACGTAGAGCTTCGTGCCCATGGAACTCTGAGTCTCCTGCGCGGTTGCCGTTTCAGTTGGGTGGTCGGTCTAGGTTCGGGATGGATAGGCGGCGTGCGCGGGTGACGGGTCGGCCGCCTCCCTCGATAAATATCGCCAGAAGTTCCGGGGCCACGCAACCGGATCCGACGCGGTCGTCGCGACACGGCTGTCGCGGCCGCGCGCCTCGGGTTGCGACTCGCGCGGCGTAAACCCCCGACATGCCTTGTGCCACTCCGGCACCGGGCTTGCGATACTGGGCGCCATGGCTCTGGACGTCTGTGGCTCCTGCGATGGCCTGGTCCCGGCGCGCGCGACCGCGTGCCCCCACTGCGAGCGGCCGCGCGGCGGCGGGCGCGGCGCGCTGGCCCGCGCGCTCGGCCTGGTCGCGAGCGGCGTCGCCACCGTCACGCTGATGGCCTGCTACGGCGGCCCGGCCTACGTCGACGACTGCGTCGATCAGGACGACGACGGTTGGTTCCCGGCCTGCTACGCGGCCGCCTGCGATCCCGAGGTCGATCCCAACTGCGACTGCGACGACAGCCGCCCCGACGTGTACCCGGGCGCCGCCGACTCGCTCGGCGACGGCATCGACCAGGACTGCTCGGGTGCCGACGGCCCCGGCAAGCGCCGGGTCGACGCGGCGGTCGACGCGCCCGGCGATCTCGACGGTGGGCTCGACGCGGCGCCCTGAGCCCTGTCAGCGCTCGGTCGAGCACCGCTCGACGCGCCGGGAGTCTCGCGTCCTGGGGGGAGGCTCGGCGGGGACCTGGCCCCGCCGAGGGGGGCTGGGCGACCAGCCCCTGGAACTGATCGCGCCGCCGCCGCGGGGCTCGTGGTACGAGACGCGCGTGATCTACCGCGCGCTGTTCTGGCTGGTCCTCCGCCGCCTGTCGGCCGAGACCGCGCACCGCCTCGGCTTCGCGCTGCTGCGGCTGACGATGGCGGTGCCCGGCGCCAAGGCGTTCGCGCGCTGGCTGTGCGCGGCGCGCGATCCGGCGCTGCGGCTGACGGTGTTCGGCCGCGAGGTGGCGTCGCCGCTCGGGCTGGCCGCCGGCTTCGACAAGGACGGCAAGGGGCCGGCGGCGCTGGCGGCGCTGGGCTTCGGCTTCGTCGAGCTGGGCACGATCACCGCCCAGGCCCAGCCCGGCAACCCCCGGCCGCGGATGTTCCGCCTGCCCGCCGATCGCGCCCTGATCAACCGGCTCGGCTTCAACAACGGCGGCGCCGAGGTCGCGGCGCGGCGGCTGGCGCGGCGGCCGCGCGGCGTCGCGCTGCTTGGCCTCAACATCGGCAAGACCAAGATCGTCGACGAGGCCGGCGCGCTCGCCGACTACGCGCGCTCGGCCGAGCTGCTGGCGCCGCTGGCCGACTACCTGGTGGTCAACGTCAGCTCGCCCAACACGCCGGGGCTGCGCGACCTGCAGGCGGTCGACAAGCTGCGGCCGCTGCTGGCCCACGTGCGGGCCACGCTCGACCGCGCGTCGCCCGATCGCCGCGTGCCGCTGGTGGTGAAGATCGCGCCCGACCTCGCCGACGACGACATCGACGCGGTCGCCGCGATGGCCCTCGAGCTCGGCCTCGACGGCATCATCGCCACCAACACGACGATCGCCCGCGGCGGGCTGGCCACGCCGGCCGACGCGGTGGCGGCGCTGGGCGCCGGCGGCCTGTCGGGCGCGCCGCTCAAGGCGCGCAGCCTCGAGGTGCTGCGCCGGCTGCGGGCCAAGGTCGGCGACCGCCTCGTGCTGATCGCGGTCGGCGGCATCGAGACCGCCGACGACGCCTGGGCGCGCATCGCCGCCGGCGCGACGCTGGTGCAGGGCTACACCGGCTTCGTCTACGGCGGGCCGCTGTGGCCGCGTCGGATCCACCGCGGGCTGGCCCGCCGGCTGCGCGCCGCCGGGCTGCCGTCGCTGCGCGCCGCGATCGGCGCCGACGCGTAGCGCACGCGCGCGCTCACCGCCGCGGCGGCGTCGCCTGGGTCGGCACCCAGGTCGGCAGGCCCAGCTCGCTGGCCAAGAGCGCCGCCAGCGCGTTGGCGTCGTCGAGCGAGTCGGTCACCGCCAGCAGGAAGTCCTGGACGCCGGCGCGCACGCGCACGTGCCAGATGACGTTCGACCACGAGCCGTCGTAGACGCCGACGCAGAAGATGTGCGAGACGCCGTCCTTGCGCAGGTCGACGCCGGGCGCGCGGATGTGGGTCGGCGAGATCGTGATGCGGTTGCGGCGCCGGCGCAGCAGCACCGACAGCGCGGTCGGCGTGCCGCCCACCAGCAGCGTCCAGGTCAGCCCCGCGACGTGCGTGACCGCCAGCAGCCCCCACAGGCTCGACCACACCACCGCGCCCACCGACACCCGGCCCTCGCCGCGGCGCCGCGGGAACGCGATCTGCAGCGTGCCGCGGACGCGCCGCTCGACGAACGGGTGCGCCGAGCTGCGGAACGGGCCGTCCTCGGCGACCACCGGCGGCGGCGGCGGCGCGGCGGCGCGCACGATCGCCATGCCCTCGGGCGGCGGCTCGGGCTTGGGGAACGTCGGCACCAGCGGCACGAACATCGGCGGCGGCATCGGCGGCGGCGGCCGCTCGAGCTCGACCGGCACGTCGCAGTTGGGGCACGCGATCGCGGTGGCGCCCGGCGGCACCTCGGTCCACGGGAACGCCCGGTTGCACAGCGGGCAGGTGCCGGCGATCGACAAGGCGAGCCGAGTCTAGTTGCAACCAGCGCGGGTGGCACCGCGACCCGTCTGGCAACCGATGACGGCGACCCACCGCTCGGGTACGATCGCGACAATGCGCGCGCCGGCTTGGTCAGCGATCGTCGCGGGGGTGGCGCTGGCCGCCGCGGTCCCGGCGACCGCGGGCCCGCCCGACGCGCGCCTGTGGGAGCAGGCCGAGGCCGACTTCGAGGCCGGCCGCTTCGCCGAGGCGCTGGCGGCCTTCGAGACGTTGTATCAGCTGAACCCGCAGCCCGAGCTGCTGTTCGCGATGGGGCGCTGCCACCAGCAGCTCGGCGATTGCGCCCGCGCCACCGCGCGGTTCCGCGCCTTCCTGGCCACCGGGCCCGATCCGGCGGCGCGCCAGGCGGCCGAGGCGCGGATGCTCGCGTGCGCACCGGTGGCCCCGCCGCCGACCCCGATCGACGCGGCCCCGATCGACGATGGGCCCGCGCCCGCCCTGCCGCGGCCGGTGGCCGAGGCGGCGCCGCGTCCGCGCCGCACCTTGACGCTGGGCCTGGCCGGCGCCGGGGTCGCCGCTGGCGCCGTCGCGATCACGCTCGAGGTCATGGGCCGCGCCGCCCTCGACGCGTCGACGGCCCAGGGCGCCGCGGGCGATCGCGCCGGCCGCGACGCCGAGTACGATCGGGCGCAGCGGCTGCACGTCGGCGCGCAGGTCGGCGCCGTGGTCGGGGTCGGCTGCGTCACCGCCGCGGCGGTGCTGTGGTGGCGGCGGCCGGCGGCGCGCCCGGCGGTGGCGCTGGTGCCGCGGCGCGATGGCGGCGCCGTGGTGTGGAGCGGCGCATTCTGACCGCGGCGCGCGCGCTGCTGGTGGCGGTCGTCGCGGCCGGGTGCAGCTACGACCGGCCGCCGCTCGTCGACGTCGACGCGACCGCGGGCGACGCCGCGGCCGACGGCGCGTCGGGCGAGGTCGACGCGGCCGGGGGCTGCGTGATCGATGACGACTGCGCCAGCGGCATCTGCCAGGCCGGGACCTGCGCGGTCGTCGATCAGGTGAGCTACGTCGCGCCATCCGGCGTCGACGCCAACCCCTGCACCGCGGCGGCGCCGTGCGCGACGATCGACCGCGCGCTCGCGGTGCAGGCGGCCACCGGGCGGCCGCTGGCGCGGGTCGTCGTCGAGTCCGGCGCGTACGCCCAGTCGGTCACGCTCACCGCGATCGCCGCGCTGATCGTCGGGCGCGGCGGGGCGGTGCGCCAGCCGACGATCACGCCGCGGGACCGCGACGCCGTGACGATCAGCGGCGCGACCCTGACGCTGCGGCGCATGACGATCACGGGCGGCGGGGGCAACGGCGACGGCGTGCGCTGCGCCAACGGCTCGGTGAGCCTCGAGGCCGTGGCCCTGCAAGACCTAGGCGACGACGGCCTCGACGTGCGCGACTGCGACGCCACCCTGACCCGGGTCACGATCAGCGGCAACGGCGGGTTCGGCGTGCGCGCGCAGCGGCGGGCGCTGGTGATCCGCTCCTCGGTGCTGCGCGCCAACGCCAACGGCGGGCTGCGCACCTCGCCGGTCGACGCGCTGACCGTCACCGGCACGGTGTTCGCGCGCAACGGCCGCCCCTCCGTCGGCGGCGTCGGCGGCAGCGCGGTCGGCGGCGCCGAGCTGTTGGCCAACGGCGCGGTGCTGTTCGACAGCAACACCGTCGCCGACAACGACGCGGCCAGCGACGCCACCCGCGCGATCGTCTGCGCGAGCACCGGCAGCTACACGCTGCCCAACAACCTGCTGACCAACGCGCGCACGTTCACCACCGCCTGCCCGCTGACCCACTCGCTGTCGTCGGCGCTGGCGACGCCGACCGGCACCAACCGGCCGATCGCCGCGCCCGCCTACGCGGCGCCGACCGCCGGCGACTACCACCTCACGCCGGCCAGCGAGGCCCGCGGCACCAGCACCGCGCCCTCCGCGATGGCGGCCCCCGATCTCGACGGCGAGGCCCGCCCGCGCGGCGCGCTCGACGTCGGCGCCGACGAGCTCGACTGATCGATCCGGGCGGCGCGCTGCCAGGTCCGCCGAACGGGCGTCGAATCTCTGCCAGCCTGGCAGGCGTCGACCGTGCCGACGCGCACACCCACACCGCGCCGGGCGCGCCGGCGGGCCTCACGGCGCTGGTCCTCGCCTTGCAATACCGCGCCGCATGTCGTCTTCGTCGGCGCGCGCCCGCATCGAGTCGTTGACCGTTCGCGCCCATGCCGAGGCCTGGTCGCCGCGCACCGACCTCGACTGGTGGGGCGGCGGTCCGGTGGTCCCGGCCGGCGTCACCGCCGCGGCCTACGTCGACTCGGTGAGCCAGCTGTTCCACGCCGAGCAGGCGTCGCTGCGCATCGCCGCCGCGCTGGTCGGCCGGCTCGGCGATCCCGCCGCCGAGGCGTTCCTCGCGACCCAGGTCGCCGACGAGGAGCGCCACGCCCAGGCGCTGCGCGGTTACCTCGAGCGGCTGGGCGACGTCGCGCCGATCGATCGCCACCTGGCCGCGGTGGTCGCGCACGCCCGCCGCGCCGACGGCCCGCCGTGGGTGCAGATCGCCGCGCTCGACGTGATGCTGGCCCACGAGGTGATGCCGCTGCAGCAGCGGCGGCTGGCCCACGGCCGCTGCCCGCTGCTGCGCCAGATCGGCGCGCGGCTCGCGGCCGACGACGTGCGCCACGCCGCCTTCGGCGTCGCCTACCTCGAGCTGACGCTGCCGACCGTCGCCGCCGCCGAGCGCGCCGCCGGCCAGGCCTGGCTCGCCGAGCTGTGGCAGCTGTGGACCGTCGCCGTGCTGGCCCGCGCCCGCCCCGCCGGCAGGACGCTGCACCCCGATCGCGGCGCGCTGGCCGCGCTCGCCACCCACGCCGCCGCGCTCTTGCGACAGCTCGGCCTGGTCGGCGAGCTGTCGACCCCGGCGCTGGCCGGGGCGTGACGTGACGATCAGCCGAGTCGTCGATAGGCGTCAAGAATTACACGGATCGACATCGCGACGGCTTCGCGGTGTGGCTCGTTGTACTCGTCGACGATGCTATGGGCCTCGGCTGCGTAGTCCATGCAGCCATCGGCGTCAGGATCGCTGAACGAGCGCTCGAGTTGCCCTTGGACGAACGCGACGAGGTCAGAGCGCATCGCGGCGGCTCGCCGCAAGGCGTCCACGATCAGCGAGGGCTTCATGTAGCGGACCAGCCAGCCGATGTCGTGCGCGTCGCGCTTGCGATCGAACCGTCGGTCGAGGCGCGCCTGGAGCTTGGCTGCGAGGATGGCGACCAGGCCCGCGATACGTAGCGGTCGCGGACCGTCGGGCGTCTCGACGTTGATCACTACCGGCGCCTGCATCGCGAACTCGTAGCCGCGGAAGAACTGCTCCGGGGCGCGCGTCTCGAAGCGCGCCACGGCGGCCACGGCGGCGGCGTCGCGCGCCTCGATCCCGGCGGGCACCGGCAGCGCGTCGAGTTTGAGCCCGCCTTTGCGCCAGGCGAACTGGCTGCGCTGTGGATCTGGTTGCCAGCCGGCGTCGAGCAGAGATTGGTGGATGTCGTCGATCGTCGTGCGCGCACCGATGACAAGACCGATCGCAAGGTCGCAGTCGGTTGTCTCGCGTGGCGAAGGTGCCTCATCGAACCCGTCGGGATCCAACGCCTCGAGCAGCAGCGGCGGCACGAGACCCCCGACGAGCACGGTGGAACTTCCCAGGCCCGCCATGCGCTCGATGACGTCCATCAGGTGCGCGACGTCACCGGCGACCAGCGGTAGGCGTTGGATCATCGCGCTGACTCCAAGAGACGTTGTCGAACGAGCTGGCCCGTCTCGCGTTCGCGTTCGCTGTTCGACGTTAGCAGGTCGACCACGGCCTGCCACGGCGATACCAGGGGCGGTGTGCCCGGGCGAAGTCGATGCAAGACACCGCGATCTGCCGGCGCGACGAGCACGACGAGCGGGGACCGCTCGTCGCGATACCAATCACCCAGCGGGAGATGATCGACCACGTCGAGGTTGGCGTAGGCGAGCGTCGGACCGCCAGCGAGGTGGTCCCCCCCGAACTCGCGCACGGCGGCTGCGCCCGACACCGCCAGCAGGCTCCCGCGCTGACTCAAGGCGGTCGAGAGACGTGTCAAGAGGGTGGCCGCAGCTCGGTCGGTGCGCACGCCGAGCGAGCGAAGGGGGGTTTGGTTTCGTCGTGCGCGCTCATCGGCCGTTAGTTCGTCGACGATGCGCTGTGTGTTGCGGACCATGAGCGGGCCGCGAGGCGCGCGGCGGCGCAAGTAGCCTCGCCGCACGCACTCGTGCACCAAGCGCACCGTCGGCGTTCGGCTGAGCTGGATGGCGGCGGCGAGCTGATCGGGAGTGACCATCGCACCATCGCCAAGGTGGAGGAGTTCGAGGCAAAGCGCGTAGCCGCTGCCGCGGAAAAGCACGATCCCGGCGGGGCGGCCGCGTGCGCGGGCAATCGATTGTGTCGTCGCCCACGTGGGATCGAGCAATGCGAGGGTCGACCGGAGCTCAGGTGAAAACGCCGCCAGGACCGAGAGGTCGAGGCGGCGCGCCAACGCCAAGCCATCCAGGCTCAGGGCGAACTTCCGATCCTGGTCCAGGTCGAGGCCCTCGAGCCAAGCCTTCGCCGCTTCTGCAGGGGGAACGTCGGCGATTCCGAGCACCGTCTCGTTCGCACTGCGATCGCGCGTCAGCCATGCTGCGAGTGACGGACGAACAGGGAGCGAGAGCGCTCCGTCGATTTCCTCCGCGGCATCGACGACGCAGACCCTGACACCGGACGCGATCAGGCTCTCGACCTGCTGTCGCTGTGCGGCGCGGCTCTCCGGAAGGCGTGCCGCCGATGCGGCAACTCCGGCGCGTGCCAGCAGTTGCTTCACGATCGTCGCGACGGTCAATCGGCTGGCGAGGATGGTGGTGGTCATGCCGGATCCGCGAAGAGGCTGCTCGCGATGATGTCGTCGAGTTGACCGTTCGCGGCCAAGCGTGCGAGGTGAGGGTACGCGGCCAACGGCGCGATCGAACTCCCCCGGGGGCCGCGGACGCAAAGCCTTACCTCGTGCGGTTGAGCCAGCCGCACGATTCTGCTCGAGTGGGTCGTCACGATGAGCTGTGTGCGGTGTGAGACGCTCCGCATGACATCGATGAGTCGTTCGGCGAGGTCGGCGTGCAAGTGGTTCTCGATCTCGTCGATCGCAAGCAGCGTCGGAGGCGTCGGCTGCAGGACCAGCGCCAGCAGTTCGATGGCTCGGACCACGCCGCGCGGTGCAACCGACGCGGCGAGGAGGGGGCCGCTGTCGTTGATGCGAAGCCCGTCTTGGGCGAGGACCAGATCGCGAACGCCCGTGACCTCGCGAACGTGGCGAACGAGTGTCGCGAAGGCTGTTGGGGCTTCGCGAAACGGTTCCCACCTGGGATCCGGTGAGAGGCCTCGTGGGGCGGCTTCCGGGAGCTCGACATGCCAGCGAGCGAGTTCTTGCCGCAGGCCCATCAGCTGCCATTGCTGGCTCGGTTCCGACGCGCTCGTTAGCGCCAGCTGGTCGGGACGCATCATGTGGTCCGTCGTGGTGCCGTCGGCCTGGCGCCAGCGTCCTGAGCCCTGGTCGAATCGCGCGAGTTCGTCGCGTCCCTGGAGCATCAGCTCGGAGCGCGCGTGGATCCGCGCTCGGCAGCCAACCTCGACTCGCCACTGGACGCTCGTGGGCTCGGGGTGAGTCGTGCCGGCACGCGACAGGTCGGCGGTCACACCGAGCATGACCTCCTCGGCGCTTGCCGGGACGTGAGGCATCAGCCGCGCGAACTCAGCCAGACCAGCGCGCGCCATCGTCGCGAGTGCCCTCATCGCGACCAGCGCTGTCGTCTTGCCGCTGGCGTTCGCGCCCACGAGGAACGTCACCGGCTCAAGGTCGAGCGTCGCCGGTCGCGAGTAACTTCCGATGCCCCTCCAGCTCACCTGCGTGGTCCTTGTCGCGATCGGCAGTTGCGGCGCAGCTGCTGGCATGGGCGCGGTGCCCGGGCGCAGCTCGGACTTCAGGAAGTCCTCAAACGTCTCCCAGTAGAGCGCGCGGGCGTCGATCACTTCCGTGGCGTCCGGGGTTGTGCGCCAGAGGTCGAGGAGCTGCCGGACGCGCTCGGGGCGGATCGCCAGGTCGCGTGCTACCTCCGAGATCGGGATCGCGGGCGCCTCGGGGACGTAGCGCGCATGCAGCATGGCGATCAGTCGCTCGAGATCGTGGAGGTCTTCTCGCGCGTCTGGTTCGTCATCAAGTGCCATCGCTGCCGCGATCCCTGGAACGAGTCCTCGTTCGAGCGGGCGAAGCAGCGCCGTGCCTTGGTGGTGGCGCAAGATCGTGTCGACGGCCTCAGACGCGTCTCGGACCGCGGCCCCGTCGGCCTTCAGCGCAAAGACCAAGTGGTCGTGTGTGGTTCGGCGAGAAGCGCGCCATGCACGATACGCGTGCCTAAGGGCTTGTTTTTCAAGCCCTGCCAGGGGATAGTGCACCCACTTTTTGTAGTCGATGCCCATTTATCTATTGGTTACACTACCGCAACCAGCAAATCACTCCACGTTATTTTGTGGTCGAAGTTAATTATATGAGACGATAACCCGTCATCGACTACGAAAATAGCCGAATCAGCTCGCCGACGTCGCGGGCTCGCGCCGGCCGAGCATCAGCGCCACACCGAGCGCGCCGACCGCGCCCAGCAGGTAGGCCCAGACGTCGCCGTGGCCGTGCTCGATCAGGTAGCCGGCCAGCGGCGGCGCGGCGATCGAGGTGATCGACGACAGCGACTGGGTGATGCCGAGCACCGTGCCCTGCTCGCTGGCGTCCGCGGCGCGGGTCACCAGCGCGGTCAGCGCCGGCCGCAACAGCGCGTTGCCGATCGACGACACCAGCGTCGCGGCGACCAGGAAACCGATCGCCGAGCTCACGCCGAGCAGCGGGTAGCCGATCGCCGCGGTGACGAACCCGACCAGCGCCAGCTTGGTCTCGCCGTGCTTGGGCACCAGCCGCCGCATCAGCCCGCCCTGGATCACCAGGCCGACCAGCGCCGAGCCGGCGAACGCGAAGCCGATCTCGCGCGGCCGGAACGGGTGGCCGTCCCAGGTGTAGTGCCGCTCGGCGAACAGCGCGAACCCGCCGATGAACAGCGAGAACGTGAACATGTAGACCAGGAACAAGAGCAGCAGCCAGCCCAGCGTCGGCCGGCGGAAGTACGCGCCCAGCTGACCCAGCGCGAACTTGCGCGGCGCCGCGGCCGCCGGCGCGTCCTCGCGCGGCAGGATGAACAGCGTGCCGGCGATCGACATCGCCGACAGCGTCGCCGCCATCCAGAACGGCGCCGCCAGCGAGTGGTGGGCCAGCCAGCCCGAGATCACCGGGCCCAGCGCGAAGCCCAGGCCGAACGCGATGCCGATCAGCGCGAACGACTGCGCGCGCTTCTCGGGCGCGGTGTGATCGGCGATGTAGGCCTGGGCGATGGCCAGGTTGCCGGCGGTCGCGCCGTCGAGGATCCGGCCCAGGAACACCATCCACAGCGCGTCGGCCTTGGCCAGCATGATGAACCCGGCCAGCGTGCCCAGCTGGCTGATCAGCAGGATCGGCCGCCGGCCGTAGCGATCCGACAGCCCGCCCAGGATCGGCCCCGACACCAGCTGGCACACCGCGAACGACGACACCAGCAGGGTCGCGGTCAGCGGCGACGCGCCGAAGTGCTCGGCGTAGATCGTGAGCAGCGGGTAGACGATCGTCATGCCCAGCACGTCGACCAGGACGATCAGGAAGATCGGGAGCAGGGGAGAGCGGCGCATCCGGGGCTCGTATTCCTACACCAGCTCGGGCTCGCGGCCGGTGAGATCGATGTCGCGCCAGCGCCCCGAGCGGAAGCGCCAGGTCATCGCCGCGGCCAGCGCGGCGAGGTAGCCGATCAGACAGAGCATGATCGCGGTGGTGCCGCCGTCGGCCAGGTACACCACCGCGAACGACGCCGGCACGAACACCAGCCACGCCAGCGCCACCCGGGCCCACAGCGTCCACGCGGTGTCGCCGGCGGCGCGCAGCGTCTCGGACACCGTCATCGCCACCGCGTCGAACAGCTGCCACGCCGAGCTGATCGCCAGCATCGGCGCGCCGACCGCGACCAGCTGGCCGGCGTCGATGCCCTGCTTGCTGTCGTCCTGGGCGAACAGCCCCATCACCGCGTCGGGGATCGCCAGGTAGAGCAGGCCGATCGCGCCCATCCACGCCATGGTGACGCTCAGCGTGAGCCGCAAGATCCGCCCGACCGCGGCGTGGGCCCCGGCGCCGATCGACTGGCCGGCCAGGATCGCCCCGGCGGTGGCGACGCCGAACGCCGGCATGAACGCCACCGAGTTGACCTGCATGATCACGTTGAGCGCGCCGAACGCGATGGTGCCGAGCTTGGCCACCGCGACGTTGAGGAACAGCGCGAACGCCCCGAACTCGAGGAACCAGTTGAAGCCGCTGGGCAGGCCGAACCGCAGCACCCGGCCCAGCTCGCGCCACGACCACACCGTCGGTGCGGCGCCGTCGCGCGGCCAGCGGCGGAACTCGACGAACAGGTAGGCGAGGCCGAGCCAGCTGGCGATCGACGAGGCCAGCGCCGCGCCGGCGACGCCCATCGCCGGCGCGCCGGCGTGGCCCTCGATCAACAGCCAGTTGAGGCCGATGTTGGCCACCATCGTCAGCAGGCCGGCGCGCATCTGCATCTTGGTGTTGCCGAAGCCACCGAACCAGTTGCCCAGCGCCTCGGTGCCGACGATCGCCGCCGCCGAGGTCAGGCGGATCTGCATGTAGTCGGTCATCTGGTCGTGGACCCGCGCCTCGTGCGGGAACCAGCCGAGCACCGGGCCGATCAGCGGCAGCGCGAGCAGCCCGAGCACGCCGGCGCCCAGCGCCAGCGCCAGCCCGTACCACGCGAAGCGGCGGGCCTCGGCGGCGCGGCCCTTGCCCACCAGCTGCGCGACGAAGCTCTGGATGATGAAGACCGTGCCCATCGGCAGGATCACCGCCGAGAAGCTGTTGATCGCGCCGCCGGTGGTCGCGGTCAGCGCGTCGTCGCCCAGCGGCGCCACCATGTACGCGTCGCTGAAGCCGACCACCGCCTGGGTGGCCCGCGCCAGCACCACCGGCCCGGCCAGCGCCAGCAGCGAGCGCAGCGTGACCGTTGGGGCGGTGGGCGTCGACACGAGCCGCGCAGGCTATCCCGGATCACCCGAGCGCGCCATCGCTGGCGGGGCCGCACTCCGACGGGACGGCCGCTTGTAACCGCGCGAGGCGTCGAGCGTAGTCGGGGCCATGAGATCGCTCCCACTCGTCGCGACCGTCGTGCTCGCCGCCTGCGGCGGCCACGCCAACCACCCGACCGAGCCGATGGACAAGCAGCTCACGTCGATGATGGCGTCGATGGAGATGCCGGTGGACGACGGCGCGACGTTCGGGCCGCTCGCGGTCGGCGCCGACCACGCCAGCTACGTCAAGATGAACACCGCGCCGGTGGCCTCGGAGACCCACGGCGGCCGCCTGGTCGACACCTACGTCAACGCCGTCGGCGCCGCCGCGTACCTCGATCCCGAGGCCGCGATCCCCGTCGGCACGGTGATCGTCAAGACCTCGATGGAGGTGCGCGCCGGCCAGGTCACCGGCGAGGCCGGCCCGAACTTCGTGATGGAGAAGCGCGCCGCCGGCTTCGATCCCGACCACGGCGACTGGGCCTACGCGATCCACTGGGCGGCGCCGCCCGATCGCTGGGCGGCCAAGCTCGGCGGCCCGATCTACTGGCGCTCGCCGTCGCCCAAGGTCGGCTACTGCGTCGAGTGCCACGACAACTACGACCGCAACCTCGGCGACGTGCCCGGCGACCAGAAGGTCAAGGCGCTGCCGTAGTCACGCCGCGGTCGGATCGAGGGCGAGCGAGACGTTGAGCGCGGCGGCGGCCTGCATGCCGGCGGCGGCCGCGAGGATCGCGGCCTGCCCGCGGGTCGTGAGATCGCCGGCCGCGTAGACGCCGGGCACCGACGTCTCGGGGCGCAGCGGCTCGACCTTGACGTAGCCGTCGTCGTCGAGGGCGACGCCGAGCGCGCGCACCAGCTCGACCTGCCGCTGCGGCGGGTGGGCGAACAGGATGTCGCGCGCGATCGTCGTGCCGTCGGCCAGCTCGACGCCCGCGAGCGCGTCGCCGCGCGCGACCAGCCGCGTGATCGGCGCGGTGTAGAGCGCGATGCCCGCGCCGGCGAGGGCGGCGGCGGCCGCCGCGGGCACGTCGACGGCGCCGCCGGTGAAGACCGCGACGTCGGCGGTCCACGCGCGGGTCTGCAGCGCGAACGGCACCAGGTGGGCGGCGGTCGCCGGCAGCACCAGGTAGCCCCAGCGGCGGTCGCGCGCCTCGTAGCCGTGGCAGTACGGGCACTGGACGATCGCGTGGCCCCACAGCTCGCGGAAGCCGGGCAGCGGCAGCGGCTGATCGATCATGCCGGTGGCGAGCAAGACCCGGCGGGCGTCGACGGCGCCGCCGTCGGCGAGGGTCGCGCGGAACCCGCCGAGCGCGCCGGCGATCGCGGTCACCGCGACGTCGCGGACCTCGACCGTCGGGTAGGCGGCGAGCTGGGCGCGCGCGATCGCCCGCAGCTCGGCCGGCGGCGTGCCGTCGCGGGTGAGGAAGTTGTAGACGTGGGTGGCGGCGGCGTTGCGGCGCGGCGCGCCGTCGATCACGAGGACGCGACGGCGCGCGCGGCCGAGCGCGAGCGCGGCGGACAGGCCGGCGGGGCCGCCGCCGATGATGAGGACGTCGTGGATCATGGAGCGCTCCGGGTGCGGGCGCGCCTGGGCGCGCGGTGGTGGTCGACGTGGCGCCGTGCGTGCTGATGCGTGTGCTGATGGGCGGCGAGGCGGGCACCGACCTCGGCGTGGAGCGCGGCGAGCGTGACCTCGCCGAGCCGCGCGAGCAGCAGGGCCTCGGCGGCGTCGAGCGCCTGGCCGACCGCGGCGTTGACCGCCTGCTCGATCAGGCAGCCGGGGGCCTCGGTGCGGTTGCCGATCGCGAGCACCGACGGGCTGCCGAGCGCGGCGTGGACGTCGCGCAGCGTCACCCGCGCCGGGTCGCACGCGAGCGTCCAGCCGCCGCCGTGGCCCTTCTCCGATCGCACGTAGCCGTGCTCGCGCAGCCCCGCGAGGATCCGCCGCACGACGACCGGGTTGGTCGTCATCGCGTGCGCGAGCGCGGCGGACGTCATCGGCCCGTCGTGCGCGTGCATGTGCAAGAGCACGTGCAGCACCCCCGACAACCGGCTGTCCCGTCTCATGCAACATATGATGTTACATGATGCCGCGCCTGTCAAAACCTGGTGCTCGAGGGTGGTCATCAACACCGGCGTGCGGCCGGCGGCGCAGCGCTCGAGCGTGGCGATCTACCTGATCGGCGATCGGGCGGTCGCCGACGGCAGGTGGGCAAGCGGTGGGAGGCCCTGAGCGATCGCCCGCCGAAACCGCCGCGAGACACCGGCGACGCGAGGTGGTTGCAGGAAATCTGATCGCGTAGGCACGCGGAATCGCCCGAAGATTTTTGGAACCGGCGGGGCGGGGCGCTGTCTATCACCCAGAACGCCAACGCAGCGCTGGACGGCGCGCGAGGCGGCATGCGCTGGCGCGAGGTCGCGACCAGCGCGCTGGGACCCGCCCTTTCGGAGGACGTCATGGCCACGCATTTGCCCGCACCTACCTCTCCCCCTGTTCCTGCCACCGCGGTCGAGGTCGTCACCTCGCTGGGTGGCTCGGTGGTGTCGATCGACACGCTGACCGCCGCGCCCACCGCGCACCGCCGCGGGCGGATCGCGCTGATCGCCGGCGTCGCGCTCCTGTCGCTGGGCCTGGCCACGTTCTTCTACGGCCTGCGCGCCGCGGCCCACGACGCCGCCGCGCGCGAGCAGTGGATCGCCGAGAAGCGCCCGGCGTGGGCGTTCCGCCCGACCCGCCACAGCGCGGCGGTCGACGTGCTGGCGCTGGCCGGCGCGATCACCGGCCTCGGCTGCATCGCCACCAGCCTGCTGCGCAAGCAGGCCGCGGCCCGCACCCGGCTGCGGGTCGGCCAGAACGACGGCGTCGACATCCCGCTGGCCGACGCGCCGCCGGAGCAGACGCTGGTCGAGCACGCCGCCGGCGGCTTCGTCGCGCCGCTGGCTGGCCTCGAGGGCGACGTCGCGTTCGGCGGCACCAGCACCACGCTGGCGTCGATGCGCGCCGCCGGCCACGTCGCGCTGCCGCTGTACGTGGGCACCGCGCTCAAGACCCAGGTCGGTCAGGCGTCGTTCTGGGTGCGCGGCATCGAGGCGCCGGTCGCGTCGGTGCCCGCCGGCGTCGCGTGGGAGCGCGGCCCGCTGGCGTTCCTCGCCGCGTCGGCGGTGGCCCACGTCGCGCTGTGGGGCCTGATGTCGACCGCGTCGGACTCGATGACCGGCGCGCCCACCGACATGACGATCCGCGAGGACGCCAGCGACCGCTCGGTGCTGGTGTCGACCGAGGACTTCACGCCGCCCCCTCCCGAGGACGGCGACGCCGACGAGGGCGGCACCGAGGGCACCGCGTCGGCGCCCACCGCGATCGCGCTCGAGACCGGCACGCTCGGCCACGACGTCATCAACCCGACCTCGGCCAAGATGCGCGTGATGGATCGCGGCCTGACCCCGCGGATGTCGCGTGAGGCGGCCATCGCCGCGGCCACCGAGGCCGGCATCCTGTCGTCGGACCTGTTCGCCGGGCCGGTCAGCGTCGCCGACGGCGGCAGCCTCGCCTCGGGCTTCGACGACATGGACATCACCGGCGGCCTGTTCGACGGCGGCGGCACCGGCGCGCCGGTCGGCACCTTCGGCGTGGGCGTGCGCGGCGCCGGCCACGGCTGCGGCACGATCGCCGGCGTCCCGTGCTCGGGCGTCGCGTCGGATCCGTTCGGCACGCTGGGCCGCGACGACGGCCGCAACTACATCGGCCGCCTCGGCGACGGTGGCAACGGCGGGCTGCGCCGCCGCGTCGCGCTGCCGCCGGCCGTGAAGATCGGCCCGCCGAACACCTGCGGCTCGGACGGCGTCTGCCTCGACAAGGACCTCATCCGCCGCTACGTCCGCCGCAACATCGAGAAGATCTCGTACTGCTACGAGAAGCAGCTGCTCGCGACGCCCGGCCTCGAGGGCACCGTCACCGCGACCTTCACGCTCAACGGCAACGGCCACGTCGTGCAGTCGACCGCGACCGGCGTCGACGCCACCGTCTCGAGCTGCATCGCCGCCGTGATCTCGAACGTGCAGTTCCCCAAGGTCGGCGACACCGGGCTGTATCCGATCAAGTACCCGTTCGTGCTCCGCCCCCGCGGCTGAGCGACGCCCGGTCCCGGTCCCACTCCGTCCCTCCGTCCACGTCCTCGCCGCCGCCGACCTCGGCGGCGGTCGCATTTTCGGGGCGCCGTGACGATCGCTACGCCGCGCCGCTCGGCGGTGTCGCGGTCAGCGGCCAGAACCGGCCCGCGGCCACCACGCCGTAGACCCCGGCGCGCTCGTCGGCGCGCTCGAGCAGCACCTGCTGCGCCGCCGAGGTCAGCCGCGCGGCCACGCGGCCGTCGCGCACCCGGGCCCGCAGCCGGTCGTCGGCGTCGACCACCAGCGTCGGCAGGTCGAGCGGCGCGGCGGTGTCGTCGTCGACGTGGGCGATCGGTCGGTCGCCGTCCCAGCGCACCGCGGTGATCCGCAGCGGCGTGTCGTCGACGTCGACGTAGGCGTAGCGGACGTCGTCGAGCTTGATGATCGGCTGGCCGTCGGCGCGGACGTCGAGCCAGCGCAACAGCGCCCGACGCAGGCCGGCGTGGGTCACCTCGTCGCCCTGGTGCCACAGCCGGCCGTTGGCGTCGATGCGCAGCCCGATCCGGCGCAGGCGCTCGAGGACGTCCGGCGGCAGCGGCGGCGTGGTCACGATCGGCGATCGGCGGCCTGCAGCCGCACGATGCGATCCTTGGCGAGCAGCTTCTGCTTCTTCAGCGTGCCGTACTCGACCTGCTCGACCGCGGTCAGCGAGCGCTGGCTCTCGAGCTCGCGCAGGCGGGCGTCGAGGCGGCGGTGTTCGGCGAGGAGATCATCGAGCGCGAGAGAGGAGACGTCCATCACCGGTGCGTTCACGTCGGGCTCCGGCCGCGTGGGCGGCTGGATCAACGCTAGTGCATGGCCGATCCCCGCGCAACCACGGAACTTGACGCGCCAACGCGCCACCGGCGACGTCGGTCTGAACACCCGGCGCCGTGAATCACCGCGCCGGGGTACCGTCCCACCTCCATGCCACGCACCCTCGCGCTCGCCGCGGTCGCGCTCGCCGCGCTGACCTCCACCGCCGCCGCCAAGCGGATGCCGCCGCCGCCGCCCGGGCCGGTGACGATCACCTCGACCAGCCGCCCGCTCACCGACCACCTGGCCGCGCACGAGGCCGCGCTGATCGCGTGCGCCAAGCGCGAGCGCGGCGCGGTCCTCAAGGCCACGGTGCTGGTGCGCTGGGACGCCGACGGCACCACCGGCGCGCTCCGGGTCGGCGGCTCGACCGCGCGGTTCGGCCGCTGCGCGACCGCCGCCCTGCGCGGCCAGATCCCCGGTGTCAGCGGCCGCGCATCGGCGCGGGCCAAGCTCGTGATCGATCGCAAGCGGCTCGGTGGCGCGCCGCGCCCCGACGACGGCACCGCGGCGCTCGCCGGCTGCCAGGTCGACAGCGACTGCACGATCTACTTCCGCACCTCGGCGTGCGTGCCGACCGATCCGATCGCCGTCGCGACCTCGCAGCTCGACCGCGCCCGCGCGCTGTTCCCGCCGAAGCACATCGAGTGCGCGATGGGCGGGCCGCAGTACGAGCGCCTGCGGCGGCAGAACGAGGGCCGCTGGACCGCGAGCTGCGTCGCGGCGCGCTGCGAGCTGCGCGAGCACGCGATCGACCCGCGTGACCCGCTCGACGGCCTGGGCAAGCCGTAACGCGGACGTCAGCGCTTGCGGGCGCCGGGGACGCCGTCGGGGTACTTGACCTCGGCCTCCGACGGGCGGATGTACGCGGGGGCGCCGTGGTGCAGGCGATCGACGCGGTCGCCGGCCAGCGCGGCGCGGGCGACGCCGAGGCCCGAGGGCGTGCGCGGCGCGCCGTGGCGGGTGACGTGGGCCGGCAGCGCGGCCAGCGCGTCGGCGTGGGCGAGCAGCGCGTCGCCGGCCAGGTGGGCCGGCTGGTCGAGCGCGGCGATCAACTCGGCCGGCGGCAGCACCCGCTCGGGGCCGACCGCCACCAGCCCGCCGTCGGCGCGGCGGAAGCTCCCGGCGTAGATCTCGCCGCGCCGCGCGTCGAGCGCCGCCACCAAGAGCGCGTCGTCGGCCGGCGCCACCGCGGCCAGGTCGTAGGCGAGCGCGGCCAAGGACGACGCCAGCCACAGCGGCACGCCGAGCGCGTAGGCCAGGCCCTTGCCGGTGGCGAGGCCGATGCGGAGGCTGGTGAACGAGCCGGGGCCGGCGCCGACCGCGATCGCCGTCAGCGCGCCGGGCGCGACGCCGGCCTGGGCCAGCGCCTGCTCGCACACCAGCAGCACCCGCTCGGTGCGCACGTCGGGATCGCCGCCGACCACCGCCAGCGGCGCGCCGGCCAGCGTCACCACCGCCGCCGACGCGGTGAGCGTCGACGTGTCGATCGCCAGGATCGCGCTCATCGGAACACGTACTGCATCATGTCGTTGCGCAGCGCGAGCACGGTGATGATGCCGATGAACGCCAGCCCGGCCGCCTGGATCTTCTCCTTGGCCCGCGGCGACAGCCGCCGCCGGCTGACGCCCTCGATCACGAACACCAGCACGTGGCCGCCGTCGAGCACCGGCACCGGCAGCAGGTTGATCAACCCGAGGTTGACGCTGATCAGCGCGATCAGCAGCAAGAACGAGTCCCAGCCTTGCTCGCCGGACACCGACGCCACCCGGTACATCGTCAGCGGGCCGCCCAGGCTCTCGCTGGGTGAGTCGCCGCCGAGCACCTTGAGGAACCCCAGCGCCATCAGCTTGATCGTCTCGCCGGTGCGCTCGACCGCCTTGGACACCGCGTAGCCGAAGCGGCCGTCGATCGGCACCATCTTGCCGCGGCCGCGCTCGACGTCGTTGCGCGCGCCCAGCACCAGCCGCTCGACGGTGTGGCCGTACTGATCGAGCTCCTTGCGCCACACCTGGGTCAGCTGCGCCGAGCGCTCGACCACCTTGCCGCGCTCGGTGCGGCGCCAGCCGATGGTCCAGGTGCGCTCGGGATCCGACAGCAGCTTCTGCTCGAGCACCGCCCAGTGCTTGACCGGCTGGCCGTCGACGGTGGTGACCAGATCGCCGACCCGCAGCCCGGCCAGGTCGGCCGGCGTGCCGGGGTCGACGTGGGCCAGGAACATCTCGGCGTTCTCGAGCCCGGTGTACGCCGATCGTCCCAGCGTCGCGTCGATGCGCGTCTCGGGCATCAGGTCGGCGAAGCGCGCCGACAAGAGGCGCACCTGCGGCACGCCCGGCACCTCGGTGCCGCGCAGGTACACCAGGTTGGTGCGCCGCGCGCCGCGGCCGAGCCCGGCGGCGACGCCGCTCCAGTTGTCGACCGGGCGGCCGTCGATGTTGACGATCAGATCGCCGGTGGCCATGCCGGCGCGGCCGGCCGGCGAGGTCGGATCGATGATGCCGACCATCGGCACGAACGGCGCCCGGGTGATGCCGATGCGGCCCTGCGCCGACACCTGGCCGTCGCGCTTGCGCACGACGTCGGAGGTGGGCACGACGTACTTCTCGAACACCCGCGGGCCGCGCTGCAGCTTGAGCGTGACCTCGTCGCCGCCGTGGACGCGGATGGCGCGCTCGAGGTCCTCCCAGTAGCGCACGCTCTTGCCGTCGACCGCGAGCACGGTGTCGCCGGCCTCGATGCCGGCGCGCGCCGCCGGCGAGTCCTCGAAGACGTCGCCCACCACCGCCGCCGGCAGCTCGGTGTGGCCGGCGAAGAACACGAAGTAGATCAGGATCGGCAGGATCAGGTTGGCGGCGGGGCCGGCGAAGATGATCACCAGCCGCTGCCACAGCGGCCGGTTGGCGAACGAGCGCCCGCGATCGCGCGGCTCGACGTCGGGCCCGTCCTCGACGCCGAGGATCCGCACGTAGCCGCCCAGCGGGAACACCGCGATCTGGTACTCGGTCTCGGCGCCGCGCAGCCGCACCAGCGGCCGGCCATAGCCGATCGAGAACCGCAGCACCCGGACGTCGAGCAGCTTGGCCGCGACGAAGTGGCCGAGCTCGTGGATGACCACGAGCACGCCGACCAGGAGCAAGAAGTAGACGAACGACATGGCCGCGGGCGGGGAGCGGCGTACCACGGCGCCCGACGCCGGTCGATAGTCGTCACGTCAGCGCGGCGGCGGCCTCGGTCAGCGTCGCGCGGTGCGCGGCGTGGGTGGCCCAGAACCGCGCCGCGACCTCGACCAGCCGCGCCGGCTCGCGCTCGCCGACCAGCGGCAGCAGGTCTTGCTCCTCGGCCAGGTGGTGGTGCTCGGCCAGGTGGTGCAGCGGCGCGGCGACGTCGAGCGCGGCCAGCGCGCGGGCCCGCCAGCCCGGCGCGCCCGCGGCCAGCCCGGCCACCGCCGCCGCGGCGCGGTCGATCGCGGCCAGGAGCTTGGCGTGCTGGCCGGTGTACAGGTCGGCCGGCCAGCGGGCGGCGTCGTCGAGCAACGGCACCAGCAGCGCCTCCTCGGCGGCGGCGTGGTCGGCGGTCAGCGCCTGGTACACCGCCAGCACCGCCGCGGCCCGGGCGCCGTCGCCGATCAGCACCAGCTCGCGGAACTGCGCGAAGACCCGATCGAGCTCCTCGTGGACGGCGACCAGCGACGCGACCGGCGACATGGCGCCAGCCTACCGCGGACGCCGGTCAGCGGGCGGTTGTCTCGGGTGGCAAACCCTCTGAGGTCACGGGCAGCCGGCGCGGGGGTAGTCGATGAACGTCGCGGTGTAGTAGGCGCCGGGGGCCGGCCGCAGCTCGACGCCGTTGACGATGATCACGTACTCGAGCTGGGCCTGGACGTACATGCCGTCGGCGGTCGGCGTGGTCGGCACCACCGGGCACTGGTACGGGCGGAACGGATCGAGGCTGCGCAGCTCGACGGCGTAGCGCGCGTCGTTGCCGTACCGGCCCAGCAGGTTGGCGTACAGCGAGCGCAGCGGCTCGCTCGAGCCCCGCGGCCGCCAGCGCAGCGTCGCGTCGAGCTTGCGCCACAGCTCCGGATCGTCGCGGTCGGTCACGCCCGGCGACCAGGCGCGGAAGCAGACGTTGGTGATCGCCGCGCGCTGGCGGGTCCAGGTGTCGAACGCCAGGCCGCCGGCGGCGTCGGGGCCGGCGCACGGGTCGTTGGTGTCGCGGCTGATGCGCACGGTGGCGGCGCCCAGCCACTGCGGCGGCAGCAGCAGATCGAAGCGGTAGTTGGCGCCCTGGTTCGAGTCCCACGCCTGGCAGCCGGGCAGCGCGGTGTTCTCGAACCACACCTCGAACGAGCGCGCGGTGGTCGGGATCGACACCAGCAGCGCGCCGGCCTTGATGCTCGCGCTCGAGCCCTCGCCGGTGTTCCAGCGGACGTGCGCGGTGATGTCCCACAGGTCGAAGCCGCCGCGCGAGTTGCGGCAGGTCGTGAGCCGCGCCGGGTCGTACTCGAGGCGGAGCTGGCCGCCGGGCACCAGCGCGCCGTGCTGGGTGACGGTGCGGTCGGCGGCGAAGTTGATCCGGGCCGGCGCGGTCGGGCCCGCGGCGGGGCACACCGCGTCGTTGCGCGGCACGGCGAAGTTGGTGCCCCAGTTGACCTGGTAGTTGTCGAAGTCGCCGGGCACGCGGTTGTGATCGAACAGCCGGCCGCCGCCGGTCATCCGCGCGAACGGCATCACCTGGATGCGGGCGTTGGTGAGCGCGGTGCCGCTCATGCCGGGGCCGGGCAGGTGATCGTCGAGCCGGACGTGGAACCGCACGAAGCCCGGCGTCGCGGGCGTCGCGCTCGGCGTGGTCGCCACCTGGTACCAGGTCGGGTCGGAGCCGTACTGGAAGACGACGGCCGCGGTCGCGCCGTCAGCCACCGCTGCGGCCGACAGCTCGACGTCGCCCTCCCAGATCCAGCTGGTGCCGCTCGACTGGTAGCCGCCGGTGCCGTTGCCGAGGCGGGCCAGGTCGCGCAGCACCACGTGGCAGGCGCGGTCGGCCTGGTCGACGGCGCCATCGACGCCGGTCAGCGGCGCGGGCGCGGCGGTCAGCTCGGTGTCGAGCGCGGGGTCGTCGACGCAGGCGGCGGCGGCGCAGAGGGCGAGGACCAGGGGCAGGCGAGGCATCGCCCCGGGCCCTCGCAGATCGCGTGCCAGCCCGGGGCCGGCGGCAACTGCGTGAGATCGTGCGGTCGGCGGCCGGCGGTGGCGGCTGCGGTGGCCACCCCGGCGCTGACAAACGCAACGTCGCCGGGACGGGTCTGCTACGATCGCCGCCGCGTGGCCCTGAAGTCCTCCCTCAGCTCCGAGGAGAAGTCCGCCGAGATCGAGGAGGCGCTCGACGCCCTCGACAAGCTCGTCGACCGGCTGAAGGTCATGTACGAGCAGTACTTCATGGGCATCCAGAAGCAGGCGCCGGCCCACCTGCACACCGACGCCGAGCGCCGCATCCGCGACGTCGCGCAGATGCAGATCCGCAACACCGCGCTGCGCTACCGGTTCGCCACCATCCAGCAGAAGTTCGGCTCGTACAACACGTACTGGAAGCGCACGCTGCGCGAGATCGAGTCGGGGCGCTACCTGCGCAACCTGTCGAAGCTGCGCCGCCAGGTGCAGCGCACCGGCGAGGCGCTGCCCGAGGAGATCCTCGCGGCGATGCCCAAGCGCATGCGCGAGGCGATCGAGCGCGACCGCGCGATCGCGCTGGCCGACGCCAAGCGCCGCAACCTGGTCGAGGCCGAGCCCGCGAAGGACGACGACACCCAGCCCGACCAGCCGCGGTTCGCGCCGCCGACCGCGCCGCCGCCGCCGCGGCGTAGCAAGGGCCTCACCACCGATCCGTTCGCCGATGCCGGCGACGAGGACATCGCCGCGGCGCTGTCGAGCCTGGCCGACGAGGCGCTCGCCGCGATCGAGCCCCGCCCCGCGCCGCCGCCGCCGACCCGCCCGCCGGCGTCGCCGTCGCTGCCGCCGGTGGCGCGCCCCGCCCCGACCGCCCCGCCGCCGGTGCCCCGGCCCGCCGCGTCGATCCCGCCGCCGCTGCCGCCGCGGCCGGCGCCACCCAGCGCCACCGCGCCGCCCCCGATCGGCGCCGCGCCGCCCCGCGGCGCCACCGTGCCGCCACCGATCGCGGCGGCGCCGCGCCCGTTCCCGCGTCCGCCCGTGCCGCGCTCCGCCGACGTGCCCGGCATGACCGAGGCCGAGACCCGCGCGCTGTACGCGAAGTTCGTCAAGGCGCGCGAGGTGGTCGGCGACAAGTCCGAGGGCTTCTCCTACGACAAGCTGGTGCGCACGCTGCAGAGCCAGGCGCCCAAGATCCTCGAGCAGCACAAGGCGCAGAAGGTCGAGTTCAACGTCGTCATCCGCGACAACAAGGTGATCCTCAAGGCCAAGCCGCGGTGACGGTCACGCCGGCTGCCTGCCCCTCGCGTTTCAGGGGGGCCCCGCCGGGTTGGTCAGAATCGCGAGTCCGCGCGCAGGATCTCGCGTTTTGGGTGGGGGCCCCACGTCTT
>Ga0073899_10000719_pt1 | contig 30529 bp, 27 predicted proteins | sample KloWWTmetaKNB5Ph_FD_88975 | JGI IMG/M metagenome (GOLD analysis project Ga0073899, IMG submission 88975) | Active sludge microbial communities from Klosterneuburg, Austria, studying microevolution and ecology of nitrifiers - Klosterneuburg... | ecosystem: Engineered > WWTP > Aerobic digester >... | reverse complement strand
TCCTCTGTTTGCAGTACAGCGCGCAGGAGGCCTACGACATGGGCATGGTGAACAAGGTGGTGCCGCTGGCCGAGCTGGAGGATACCACTGTTGAGTGGTGCAAGATCATGATGCAGCGCAGCCCGCTCGCCCTGCGCATGATCAAGCGCGGCCTCAACGCCGAGCTCGACGGCCAGCGCGGCCTCATGGAGTTCGCCGGCGATGCCACGCTGATGTACTACCTGATGGACGAGGCGCAGGAGGGCCGCAACGCCTTCCTCGAGAAGCGTGCGCCGGACTTCCAGAAGTTCCCGAAGTTCCCGTGAGGCACTGGCTCCACGCCTTTCGTCTGCGCACCCTGCCGCTCGCGGTAAGCAGCATCCTGGTGGGGAGCGCGTTGGCCTACCGTTATACCGGCACGCATCCGGGCAGTCCAGCGTGGCGCTGGGAGGTCCTGGCGCTCGCTGTGCTCACTGCCGTGCTGCTGCAGGTCCTCAGTAACCTCGCCAACGACCTTGGCGACCACCAGCACGGTACGGACAACGCCGATCGTGTGGGTCCCCAACGCGCTGTGCAGAGCGGCGCGATCACACCTGCCGCGATGAAGCGTGCGATGTTCATCTGTGGCGTGCTCGCATTTCTGAGCGGTTGTGCGCTGATCGTCACGGCGCTGGGTCTTCGGCTCACTACGCTGGGATTCCTGCTGCTTGGGCTGCTCGCCATAGGTGCTGCCGTGAAATACACTTTCGGCAAGAACCCATACGGCTACGCCGGACTGGGCGATATCAGTGTGTTCCTCTTCTTCGGGATCGTGGGCGTTTGTGGCACCTTTTACCTGCACATGGGAACATTGGATAAGATCGCGATACTCCCATCCGTCTGCATCGGGTTGCTCAGCGTTGGGGTTCTAAACCTTAACAACATGCGCGACATCGACAATGACCGTGCCTCCGGTAAACGCACTATTCCTGTTCGGGTCGGTGCGTCTCGTGCAAGCATCTATCATTCGCGGTTGATCGTTGGCGGGGTAGCTGCCATGGTCGGATCCACCTTGGAGAACTACGAAAGCCCTTTGCAGTGGATGATCGCTCTGCCAATCGGCCTTCTACTGGCACACTGGTACCGGGAATCCAAGATCAAGCGGCCTCATGAACTGGATCCGGAGTTGAAGAAGCTGGCGATGTCCACATTTCTCACCGCACTCCTCTTCTCGCTGGGCCTTATCCTTGCGTGATGCTGCGCGCGCGTTGGATCGAACGCACCTTGGAGCCCCGCTTCGAACTGGGCACCAGCAAAGGCGCCATCACCGCGCGCACCGTGTGGTACCTTTTGGCGTGGGAGCATGACCGGCCCGAAGTGGTGGGCATCGGCGAGGCCGCGCTCTTTCCCGGGCACAGCAAGGAGTTCCCGGCGGACGTGCGCACCAAGCTCCTGGAGCTGTGCATGGACACCAGCGACTGGGACCGGCGGCTGTACGATGACCTGGTGGACGTGCCCAGCGTGCGCTTCGCCGTGGAACAGTGCCTGAAGGACCTGGAGGCCGGTGGCACCAAGACGCTCTTCCCCTCCGACTTCACCCTCGGCCGGCAGGCGATCCCCATCAACGGCCTCGTGTGGATGGGCGACAAGGCCACCATGAAGCAGCGCATCCGCGAGCAGCTCGACGGCGGCTACACCACCGTGAAGATGAAGATCGGCGCCATCGGCGTCGACGACGAGCTCGAGCTGCTGAAGGCGGTGCGGAAGGAGTACGGACCCGGCGACATCACCCTCCGCGTGGATGCGAACGGCGCCTTCACCGCGCTGCAGGCGCCCGAGGTGCTGAAGCGGCTGGCCGACCTGCACGTGCACAGCATCGAGCAGCCCGTGCCGCCCGGTCAGTACGAGGTGATGGCCGAACTCTGTGCGGACACACCCATCCCCATCGCGCTGGACGAGGACCTCATCGGGCAGAACACGCACGACAGCAAGGTGGACCTGCTCGACCACATCCGCCCGCAGTACATCGTGATCAAGCCGAGCCTGGTGGGCGGCTGGGCGGCCACGCAGGCGTGGATCGACCTGGCCAAGGCACGCGGCATCGGCTGGTGGATCACCTCGGCGCTGGAGAGCAGCATCGGCCTGAACGCCATCGCCCAGTACACGGCCACCCTTCACGTGACGATGGCCCAGGGCCTCGGCACCGGGAAGGTCTACGCCAACAACATCCCCTCGCCCCTGCTCGCCGAGCGCGGTGAGCTGCGCTACCGTCCGGAAGCGGAGTGGGACCTCAGCACGCTGCAGTGAACCCCTTCACCCGCCTCACGGTCGATGGCGTCACCCTGGAGGGCGACGCCCTGCTGCGCTGGGCCGACTCCCTGGTGGACGGGCACGGCGACGATCCGGAGGGGGCGCTGGCGCTGCGCAGCACGGTGCATGAGCTGCTGCGCGGCGAAGGGCTGCAGGCCACCACCAGCGGCACCACGGGTCCGTCCAAGCGCATCACCCTGTCGGTGGAGGACCTGGTGGCCAGCGCACAACTCACCGGGCGCCTGTTCGGCCTGAACGACGGCGATCGTGCCCTGCACTGCCTGCCCGGCGCCTTCGTGGCCGGGAAGATGATGCTGGTGCGGGCCTTCGTGCTGGGGCTCGACCTGCACGTGATCGGTGCGCGGGGCGGCGTGCTGGCCAAGCTCGATCCACGGGAGCGGTTCCGTTTCGCGGCCATGGTGCCGCTGCAGCTCGCACGCGCGTTGGAGGAGGACCGGGCGCGGGTGGAGGCGCAGTTCAGCACGGTGCTGCTGGGCGGCGGGCCCGTGAGCGAAGCGCTGGAGCAACGCGTGGCCGACCTGCGGACGGAGGTGTTCCTGGGCTATGGCAGCACGGAGACCGTGACGCATGTGGCGCTTCGCCGACTCAACGGACCGGAGGCCTCGCCGTTGTTCACCGCCGTGGGCGACTGCCACTTCGCGCGCGACCCACGCGGCTGCCTGGTGACCTACACCCCGCACCTGAGCACCTTCCAGCAGGTGACCAACGACCTGGTGGAGCTGGTGGACGGCACGCACTTCCGCTGGCTGGGCCGGTACGACCACGTGATCCTGAGCGGCGGCCGCAAGGTGCATCCCGAACAGCTGGAGGCCCGCACGGCCGCGGTGATCCCCGAGCCGCACTACTTCAGCGGCACCCCCGACCCCCTCCTGGGCCAGGCCGTGGTGCTGACGATCGAGACGGACCGCCCGCAGCAGGAGGTGGTGCCTGCGGTGATGGCCGTGCTGCTGCCCTTGCTCCATCCGCACGAGATGCCGCGCCACATCCGGACGCTGCCGCGACTGGAGCGCACCGTCAGCGGAAAGATCAGGCGTTGAGCCCCTCCTCACCGGCCTCCTCCAGGGGACGCGCCCCTGTGTAGGTGCGCCACTTGGCGAGCACGGCCTCCATGTCGGCCGGCAGCGGGCTCTCGAACCGCATGCGGACCCCGGTGGCGGGATGATCGAACTCCAGCGTACGGGCATGCAACGCCTGGCGCGGCAGCAAGTCGAAGCAGTTCTCCACGAACTGCCGGTACTTGGTGAAGGTGGTGCCCTTCAACACCCGGTCGCCGCCATACGCCGCATCGTTGAACAGGGGGTGCCCGGTCCACTGCATGTGCACCCGGATCTGGTGCGTGCGGCCGGTCTCCAACTTGCACTCCACCAGGGTGACGTAGCGGAAGCGCTCGAGCACGCGCCATCGCGTCACCGCCGGCTTGCCCTGCTCCCCCTCGGGGAAGACGTATTGCACGGTGCGGTCCTTGGGGCTGCGGCCGATGTGCGCATCGATGACGCCCTCATCCTCCGGGAAGTCGCCCCACACCAGGGCCTGGTAGCGGCGGTCGCTGGTGCGCTCGAAGAACTGCCGGGCCAGGTGCGTGAGCGCCTCCTCATTCTTGCCCACCACCATCACGCCGCTGGTGTCCTTGTCCAGCCGATGCACCAGCCCGGGACGTGGGATCTCCGCACCGGGCACCGCCGGCAGCCGGCCGAAGTGGAACAGCAGCGCGTTCACCAGGGTGCCCGTCCAGTTGCCGTGGCCCGGATGCACCACCAGTCCTGCGGGCTTGTCGATCACCACCACGTGCTCGTCCTCATGCAGGATCCGCAGCGGGATGTCCTCGGGCTGCAGCTCCACCTCGCGCTGCGGATAGGGCAGCACGATGCTGATGACATCGCCCGGCTTCACCTTCTGGCTGGGCTTGGCCGGCCGGTCGTTGACGCGCACATTGCCGGCGCGCGCGGCCACCTGGATGCGATTGCGCGAGGTGTTGGCGAGGCGGTCGAAGAGGAACTTGTCCAGCCGCACCAGCGTCTGGCCCGGATCGCACACGATGCGGTGGTGCTCGTAGAGCTCCTGCTCCTCGCCGCCTTCGGGCTCCAGCGCGTCAGGCTCCGCCATCACCGTTGCAGCATCAGTCGGGCATGGCCGAGCATCGCGCCCTGTGCATCCACCAGGCGCACCACGTACGGACCTGGAGCCGCGCCATCCAGCGCGATGGGCGCATCCTGCGCGTAGGGGGTCTGCAGCACCAGCCGACCGGTGGCGTCCCACAGCTCCACACGCCCGTTCGTCACGCCCTCCATGTGCACCCACAAGGCATCGCTGGCCGGATTGGGCCAGAGGCCGAGCTGCGGCTCCGGGTGCTGCCCGAGCCCGGCCCAGGGGTCCACATCGGCCACCAACACCGGGCGGATCATGAGCGAACCCTGTTGCGCGGTGTTGGTGAACGAGCCCGTGGTGTTGTAGAAGATCCGGCTCTGATTGTTCGTGTTCTTGTCGAAGCCCACGTTCATGAAGATGGCGGTGGTCTGAACGAAGCCGACATAGAACGTGTTCGGCACCCAGATGGTGGAGTCCAGCGGATACTCCACGAACTTGTTGAGCCCATGCGGCCGGTAGTCCGGATCGCTGAAGCTGAAGTTCTGGTGGATGATCGTCTCGGGGTTGAGCGAGCTCCACACCGTGAGGAGGAAACCGGCGTTGTCCGGGCTGGCCGGGAAGAAGATGGGGTCGAAGTAGATGCGCACGGCGCGCAGCGAATCGGCCTGCTGCATGTCGAAGCGCACCGCCACCTTGCCGCCCGGTGCATTGGTGAGGCCGTAGCCCGCCTCGGCACTGCCGTCATCCAGGGCGTAGTAGTTGCTGAGCTCCTGCACGAAGCGCATCGTGTCGTTGTACCGGTTGATGTCGGGCGTGACGTCGATGGCGAAGGTGTTGCGCCAGAAGGCCGCCCCGGTGCTGAGCGATGGGTCGTAGGCGAAGGGCGCCACCGTGTGCGTGCTGGTGAACGTGCTGCCGGCGTTGTTGATGATGTTGCTGCCCGCGCCGAAGGTGGCCACCGGCGCTCCGCCGTCCAGCCCCGAGCTCGCCTCCCACGTGATGAAACGGTCCTGGTCCGCCAGGTTCTTCTGCAGCAGGTCCACCGACGACGCCATGAAGGCCGCAGGGGCGTTGCTGAAGTGCGTGAAGGGCACCGACGTGTAGGTGTTCATCAGGGTGTTGCCCGGGTACACCCAGGCCACGTCCACCAGCAGCGTATCGTCGTAGGCGCGCTGACGTGCCAGACGCACGTAGTCGATGTGCCAATGGTCCAGCGCCCCGCTGCGCGTGCCGTAGTTGAGGAAGCGGAAGCGGAAGTCGGGCTTCAGGAAGCGGAAGTCCGTGATGGGCAGCATCACCTGCTGGAAGGGGGCCAGCGCCGTGTAAGGCGTGCTCCAGCGGCGGATCCACTCGTCATCATCAGGCGCATAGAACTCCAGCACCAGGCTGTCCTGCGTCTGCACCTCGGTGTCGCCGCTGCGCCCCTGCGGCTGGTGGAAGAAGCTGAGGTAGATGGAATCGCCCGGCGGATACGCCATGTTGATCGGCACCGTGGTGAGGTGGTCGTTGATGCCGTAGGCCGTGGGCGAGTTGGTGACGTAGGGCAGGCCCGTGCGGTCCACTCCGTCGAAGGTGGCCACACCGATGGTGGGCGGATCGATCGGGTAGGTGCCGTTGATGTGCGCGTCGTCGTCGGCCCACAGGATGAGCGGCACGTCCACCCCGTTCTGTTCGTACGTGCGCGGATCGGGCGGCACGGTGTACACCTCCAGCGAATCCTGCAGCAGGTCGGCCGCGGGCACCGCCAGCGTGTCGCTGAACGCATCACCGATGGTATCATAGATGGTGTAGGGCGGCCACGCCGACTGGGTGATGGAGGTGGACGGGTAGCCACTGAGGTCGAACAGCTCGATCGTGGTGAAGGGGTTCGCCTCGCGCCAGATGGTGTCCACACCCACCGTGTCGGTGTAGTAGTGAAAGGTGGTGTCCGCGTAGAAGGCCATGTCCGGGGTGGACACGCCGCCGACCGCGATGCGGTGGACCACATCGGTGAGCACCACGCCAGGGTCGTCCGGCGCCGCGTTGAGGTGCCGCGTGCGATCGATGGAGAAGTCATCCATCAACGGCAGCTGCTGGATGGCGTTCTCGTAGATGTAGAACGTGTTGTCCGCGGCCCGGAGCAGGGCGCGCTCATTCTCCGGACGGGCCTGCCCGTTGAGCGGGAAGAGGGCGTCCTGCTGGGCGTTCGCCACACCGCACAGGGCGGTACCGGCGATGACGACGGCGCCCAGCAGGGCAAGATCACGGTTCCGCATCCTGTGCGTTCGGTTCAAGGGTGGAGGTATCGGGGATGGCTCTTCGGGCGCCCAGTCCTGCGGTATCGGCCGTCAGCCAGATGTCAACGAGCCCGCCCATGATGATGCTGCTGTTGGCGTTGGGTGCCGGGGTCTGCCTGAACACCCTCGCCAACGTGGAATCCGCCTTGGTATTGCAGCCTTCGCAGGCCACCACCGCACCCAGGTTCAACGAGGCCATGTTCAGGATCGCGGCCACTTCCGCGTGGGTCCAGCCGGTCAGGTCCGGAACAGGGACGCGCCCACCGCCATCGCCGCTGCCCAGCACGAGCACGATGGAGGCCCCCCGCTCGATGCCCGTGCCGGCGATGATCGTGCGGCCTTCATGCAACTGGTCCACCACGCAGTCCACGCACGCGTCCGGCCGGTAGCGCAGCTCGGCCACCTTCAAGCCCACGATCTCGGCCACGCTGATCGCCTGCCGCTTGCTGAGGTCCACCAGTGCCGGCATATCGATCAGCTTGGGCCGCGTGGCGTTGACGATGAGGTACACCGTGCGGTCGGGCTTCACCCCCGACCCGGCATCGGGGTCCTGGTCCACCACGGCCCCCTTGGGCGCCCCGTCGGTGTGCACCGAGTCCACCACCTCCACATGCAGGCCGAGCGGCCCAACGATGGCCCCGGCCTCGGCGATGGAAAGACCGGACAGGTCGGGCACCTCCACCACCATCCCATGCCGGGTGTAGTGCCGCACCCAGGACCAGCCGCCCAGCAGGAGCAGCACGCTGAACAGCACGGGAAGGAGGATCGGGAGGGCGCGGCGCATCAGGGAAGGCACGGCCTGCGGGCCGCGCGGAGCGCGGCGAAGATAGACGTTCGCCTGCGGGCGGAACGGCCCGCTACCTTCGTCCGCCATGGACCCCCGTCCCCCCATCGCCGTGGTGCGCGGCGGCTATTCCGGCGAATCGGTGATCAGCCACCAGAGCGCGCAGCGCATGCTGTCGGCCATCGACAGCACCCGCTTCGATCCAGCCTTCGTCACCATCACCCGCGAGGGGTGGAGCTGCGAACGCGCGGACGGTGCGGTGCTACCCTTCGACCGGTCCGGCTTCCGGCTGGACCGGGGGAACGGCCTTGAGCGCTTCGCGGCGGCCCTCATCGCCATCCACGGTCCGCCCGGCGAGGACGGCAAGTTGCAGGGCTACCTGGACATGCTGGGCGTGCCCTACCAGACCGGCGGCGTGCTGCCCATGGCGCTCAGCTTCAGCAAGTACGGCACCACCGCCCTGCTGCGTCAGCTGGGTTTCCGCGTCTCGCCCTCGGTGCTGTGGCACCGCGACCTCGTGGGCGACCGGCCCGAACTGCCCGCAGGCATCGGCTACCCCTGCTTCGTGAAGCCCGACGAGAGCGGCAGCAGCCTCGGTGTCACCAAGGTGAAAGGGCCCGCGGAACTGCCCGCCGCCCTGGCGACGGCCTTCCGCGAATGCACCCGGGTGATGGTGGAGGCCGCCGTGAGCGGCCGCGAGCTCACCTGTGGCGTCATCCGGCTCCACGGCCGTGTGCAGGCACTGCCCGTGTGCGAGATCCGCACCCCGCGCGAGTTCTTCGACTACGAGGCCAAGTACCACGCCACCGACACCGAGGAACTGGTGCCCGCCCCGCTGAGCGCGGCGGTGACCGCCCTGGTGCAGCAGCGTTCGGTGGCCATCTACACGGCGCTCGACCTGCGCGGCATGGTGCGCGTGGACCACTTCTGGAGCGGCGGTGAGGAGGCCGTGCCGGACGAGCTGGTCACCATCGAGGTGAACAGCACCCCGGGCTTCAGCCAGGCGAGCATCTTCCCCAAGATGCTGGAGGTGAGCGGCGTGGGCGTGCCTGCGGCGGTGAACGGCCTGCTGGACGAGTGCCTGGCCCGGGGCTAGCGCGTTCGCACGTGCTCGAGCAGCGCGGCCATGGCCCGCGCGCGGTGGCTGATGCGGTTCTTCTTCCCCGTCGTCATCTCGGCGAAGCTCCGCTCCTCCCCCTCCGGCGCGAACAACGGATCGTAGCCGAAACCAGCCGTGCCGCGCGGGGCGGACAGGATGCGGCCCTTGACCACGCCGTGGAACAGCTGCGCACGGCCGTCCTCCACGAAGGCGATCACCGTGCGGAAACGCGCTGTGCGGTCGCCATGGCCCTCCAAGGCGCGCAGCAGCTTGCGCATATTGGCTCCCGGATCGCGGGCCTCGCCGGCGTAATGCGCACTGTGCACACCGGGCGCACCGCCCAGGGCGTCCACTTCCAGGCCGCTGTCGTCGGCGATGCAGGGCAGGCCGCAGCGGTCGTGCACCCAGCGGGCCTTCTGTTCCGCGTTGGCCTCCAGGGTGTCGCCCGTCTCCGGAAGCTCCTCCACCACGCCCACCTCGTCCGGGCCGATCACGTGGAAGGTCGGAGGGAGCAGGGCCGCCAGCTCGGCCACCTTGCCGGGGTTGCGTGTGCACAGAACGAGCTTCATCGCGCGAAGATGCGCATCGGGGAAGCGGGCCCACGGGCCCGGTTACCTTTGGCCGCACCAGTTCCTCGCAGTGCCCCTCCGTCGCGCCGTCCATCAGTTCCGCCAGGACCTGCGCCGCATCCGCACCGAGGGCAGCTTCGCCCGGCACTCGTTCCAGGTCTTCTCCGGCAACGCGCTGGCCATGGCCAGCCAGCTGGTGCTGACCCCGCTGCTGGGCCGCATCTACGGACCCGAGGCCTACGGCGTCTACGGCATCTTCATGGCGCTGATGATGAACCTGTCGTACGTGGCGGACATGGGCCTTTCCACGGCGTACGTGCTGCCGCGGGATGAGGAGACCTTCCGCGACCTGTTCCGCATCAACCTCACCACGGCCCTGGGCATCTGCGCCCTGACGGCGGTGGCCGCGCTCTTCGCCGAGCACTTCTACACGCTGGTGCCGAGCTGGAGCGCCCTGGGCGGATGGGTGCACTTCGTGGGGCCCGCCGCCCTGTTGTACGCGCTCAGCGTCTACTTCACCCAGTGGCTCACGCGCGCCAAGCTCTTCAAGGTGAGCGCCTTCACCGGGGCCACACTGGACCTGAGCACGCGCCTGTTCAACCTGCTCTACGGTGTGGTGAGCGGCACCCGGGCGCTGGGCCTCATCCTGGGCGATGCCGTGGTGCGCACGGCGATCATCCCGGTGTACGTGCGCCCGCTGATGCGCCACGGCATGCGCGAGGTGTTCACGAACTGGTCGTGGCACCGCATGCGCAGCACCCTGCGCGAATACCGCCGCTACCCGCTGATGGTGTTCCCGGAGCGCTGGGTGGCCAGCCTCGGCCTGCAGCTGCCGGTCTTCGCCCTCAGCAGCGACCTGGCGGCGGTGGGGCACTTCTCGCTCGGTGCGAGCCTGCTGCTGATCCCCCTGCGCCTGTTCGGCTTCTCGTTCAGCACCGTGTACATGCAGAAGGCCTCGGAGCTGAGCGACCGCACGGACGAGCTGCGCCGGATCACGCTGGGCCTGTACAAACGATTGTATGGTGTGGGCATCCTGCCCTTCCTGCTGCTCACCTTCTTCGCCGATGCGGCCTTCGACCTGCTCTTCGGCGGACCCTGGCGCGACGCCGGCGTGTTCACCGCCTACATGGGCGGCTTCTTCTTCTTCCGCCTGCTGAGCGACCCCATGGTGTCGCTCTTCAACGTGCAGCGTCGCGAGCACGTGAACCTGGTCTTCCAGGTGGTCCTCACCGTGTCCCGGGTGGCCGCCATGGCCGTCGTGGGCGCGATGGGCCTGGGCTCGGGGGCCATCATGCTCAGCTATGCGCTGGTGAGCATGGCGGGCTACATGGTGCTGTCCACCCAGCTGCTGTCCTCCGTGGGCCTGGCCGGTCTGCGGATCACACTGAAGTACGCCGCCCTGCTCGCCGTGGCGGCGGCAGCGATGGCCGCGTTGCGCTTCGCGGTGCTGGGCAGTTGGTTCCCCCTCTACGGTGGCTGATGGCCGTGCAGGGCCGCGGCTATCTTTGGCCGCATGGGGCGATTCGACCCGGAGGCGTATTGGGATGGCCGTTTGAAGAGCAACCCGGGGCTCACCGGTGTGGGCTACCTCGGCCTCGGCGAACCCTTCAACCGCTGGATGTACCACGTCCGGCAGGCGGTCTTCGCCCGCGTGGCCAGGGCCCATCTGCCGAAGATCACCGGCCTCCACGTGCTGGACGTCGGCTCCGGCACCGGCCAATACCTGGAGGCCTGGAGGCGCCTCGGTGCCGGACGCATCGTGGGCAGCGACCTCACCGCCACGGCCGTGGAACGCCTCTCCAGCGGGATGCCCGACGTACAGGTGCTGCGAATGGACATCAGCGACACCGCCGCACTGCCCGCCGAGCGCTTTGACGCCATCACGTGCATGGACGTGCTGTTCCATGTGGTGGACGATGCGAAGCTGGAACAGGCCCTGGCCAACCTGCGCAGGCTGCTGAGACCCGACGGTGTGCTCTTCCTCTCGGACATCTTCGTGCACGGCCAGGACCACAAGCAGGAGCACTTCACCACCCGTTCGCTGGCCACCTACACCGCGGCCCTGGAACGCAATGGTCTCCGTGTGGTGCAGCGGCATCCCGTCTTCCACCTCCTCAACCGGCCGCTTGACTCCGATTCGCCCCTGCTGCACCGCTGGTGGGGGCTGGTGATGCGGGTGTGCAAGCTGCACCCGCGGCTGGGCGGGGCCCTGGCGGCCGCTGTTTACCCGCTGGAACTGCTGCTGGTGCGCCTGCGCCGCGAAGGGGTCTCGGCGGAGATCATGGTGTGCGTTCCGCAACCCTGAGCCCGCATGCACGTCCTGCACATCGTGGGCTGGTATCCCAACCACCTCAAGCCCTTCGAGACCCCGTTCATCGAACGGCATGTGCGCGCGCTGGACCCGTTGTGCACGAACACGGTGTGGCACCTGGACGTGCGGCAGGGCGACCGTTGGTCGCTGCACCGCCGCAGCCTGAAGGCCGACCGGACCCTGATCCTCACCACGCCCCTGCGCCGGTGGCTGCTGGTGGAATTGATGGCCACCGGGCTCATCCTCTGGGCCTGGCTCACGCGCGATCGCCGGCTTCGCCATGCCGTGGTCAACTTCCACATCGCCTATCCGAACTGTGCCCGGCTCGGGCTGCTCCGCCGCGTGATCGGCCTTCCCCTGGTGGTCACCGAGCACTGGAGCATCTACCGCCTCGGCTTCAAGTCCGGCGCCAAGGGGCTTGACCGCATCCGCCGCATCTTCCACCTCGGCGTGCCACTGATCACCGTGTCGCGCGCGCTGGCCGACGACATCCTGACCTTCGCCGGGCCGCCCCATCCGCCGGTGCACGTGGTGGCCAATGCCGTGGATACGGCGCTTTTCAGTCCGGCCCCGCTCGAACGGGAACCCGGACGCTTCTTCGCCATCGCCACCTGGCGCCACCCCAAGCGGCCGGTGCTGCTGGTGGAAGCCATCGCCCTGCTCCGCGCCCGCGGCCGTGATGCCCGGTTGCGCATCGCCGGTGGCGGTGCCGACCTGCCCGCCATCCGGGAGGCCATCGCCCGCACCGGCATGCACGAGCACGTGACCCTGATCGGCCAGGCCACGCCCGAAGCAGCCGCCGCGGAGATGCGCCGATCCCATGCCCTGCTGCATGCCAGCGACTACGAGACCTTCTCGGCCGTCTGCGCCGAAGCGCTCTGCTGTGGGACGCCCGTGGTGGCCTCGCATGTGGGCGGCATCCGCGAGTACCTCACCCCGGCGCTGGGGAGCCCCGTTCCGGAGAACAGCGTGGAGGCCTGGACCGAGGCCATCGACCGGGACTGGGACCGCCTGCTGACGCTGGACCCTGCGGTGCTGGCCGCCGCCATCCGCCCCGTTGTGGATGCCCGGTCCGTGGCCGAACGCTACATGGCCGTGCTGCGCTCCGTGGCGGCGGCGAACGCCATCGCCCGATGAAGATCCTGTTCATCACGCACCAGTTCCCGCCGCTGAACATCGGTGGTTCGCACCGTCCGTTCAAGTTCGTCAAGCACCTGCATCGTTCCGGCATCACCCCGGTGGTGATCACCCCGGAACCTGCCGCTCATCGAGGAGCATCGCTGGACAAGGAAGTGGCCGGGCTCGATGGGCATGCCGTGATCATCCGGACGTCCGTGGATCCGCCCACCTGGATGGACAAGGTCCGCGGTTCCTACTACCTGAACACGCTCGACCCCGAAGGACGGCGCTGGCGCAGGCACCTGCTGGCCGCAGCGGAACAGGCCGCACGGGACCATGACCTGAAGGCCGTCATCATCTCCATCCCCCCCTTCAGCACCGGCGGCCTGGGCGCCGAGGTGGCGCACCGGCTGAAGCTGCCCTTGCTCGTGGACCTGCGCGATGCGTGGAGCCTTTGGCTGATCACCCCGTACGTGAGCCGCCTGCACTTTCTGTGGCGTCGCGCACACGAGCGACGTCTGCTGCGTGCAGCGGACGCCATCACCGTCACCTCCCCGCAGACCATCGCCGACCTGCAGGCGCTGCACCCCATGGTGCCGGCCGAACACTTCCACCTGGTCACGAACGGCTACGACCAGCCGCCGCCCGTGGTGCCGGAGCGCATCCAGCTGCCGCCGGCCACGCCCGAGCGCCCGTTCACCATCGGCTACGTGGGCAGCTTCTACTACACGCCTTACCAGCGCGACCTGATGTTCAAGCCCTGGTGGCGCAAGAAGCCGTGGCAATGGCTGCAATACGCGCCACGCCGCGAGGACTGGCGTTACCGCTCGCCATGGGCCTTCTTCGCCGCGCTGAAGGAGCTTCGCCTGCGTCGACCGGAGCTCTTCGACCTGCTCCGCGTGGAGTTCATCGGCGATGTGCCATCCTGGCTCACGGACATGGTGAAGGAGCATGGGCTCCAGCAGAAGGTGAAGCTGCACGGCCGGGTGGACCACGCCAGCTCCATCCGCTTTCAGGCGGCCTGCGATGCCCTGCTGATCACCTCCTCCAAGGTGGTGGGCGGGCGCGATTACAGCATCGCGGGCAAGACCTTCGAGTACGTCGCACAGGTGAAGCCGATGCTGGCCTTCGTGTGCGCCGGTGCCCAGCGCGACCTGCTCGAGCGCACCGGGCTCTCCATCGCCTGCCCGCCGGACGATGCAGCAGCGGCGGCCGACCGCATCATCGACCTGCTCGAGGGCCGTTGCACGCTTCGCCCCGACAAGGCGTTCATCCATGACCTGCACATCGAACGCATCACGGAACGCTTCGCACAGGTGGTGGAACATCTCGTACGGCCATGAGCGGATCCGAGGGCCCGGTCGTCACCGTGGTGATGCCCGCCTACAATGCGGAGCGCTACATCGATGCGGCAGTGCGCTCCGTGCTCGCACAGACCCTGACCGACTGGGAGCTGATCATCGTGGACGACGGCAGCACCGATGGCACCGGGGCGCTGATCGATCGCTTCGACGACCCCCGGATCATCGCCCTTCACAAGACGAACGGCGGCATCGGCAGCGCGCGCAACAAGGCCCTCGAAGTGGCCCGCGGCACCTTCCTGTGCTTCCTGGACGCGGACGATGTGATGCCGCCGCGAAGCCTGGAGGCGCGTGTGGCCGAGTTCCACAGGGATCCCGGGCTCGGCATGGTGGACGGCCGGGTGCGGGTGATGGACGCCACGCTGGAGAACGAGCTTCGCGTGTTCATGCCGCAACGCACGGACGATGTGTTCCACGAACTGGTCACCTTCAGCGGGAGGTGCTTCATGGGCCCCAGCTGGATGCTGCGCCGGGACCTTGATCCGGTGCTCCGCTTCGAGGAAGGGGTCACCCACGCCGAGGACCTGTTCTTCTTCCTGTGCTTCTGCAAGGGCCGGAGGTACGGGTTCACGACGGAGGACATCCTGCTGTACCGCCGCACGGGACACAGCTCGATGACCACCAACCTGGAAGGCATGGAACGCTCCATGATCTGGATCGGGGAGGAACTCGGCCGGAGAGGCCTCGCGTCCGGATCGGAACTGTTCGTTTACACGCTCAAGCGCAAGCGCATGATGGCCGGCTCGTTCAGACAGCGTGGACGCCATTGGAAAGCCCTGCTGGCGCTGCTCCGCTGAGCCTTGTCACTTCACCGCCTCCACATACAGCGACTCGCGGCTCCTCACCTCCGAATCGTTGATCAGCGCAGGGTCACGACCCTGCTTGTAGGCCATTCGTTCCACCTGCCGGAAGCCGCTCCGTTCCAACAGCAGCTTCATCGTCTCCAGGTCGTAGATGAACTGATGACCGTGATTGCGGAACACCCCGTTGATGCACTGCATCATCGTGTCGTAGCCGTCCTCATGCGGCATGCGGCGCGTCCCGCCGCCCCTGCGGTCCTTGTAGATGTCGATGAGCATCTCGCCATCGGGGACCACGATCCGCACCCGTCCTCCGGGTCTCAGCATGCGGTGGAACTCGCGCAGGTTGCGTTCACAGGCCTCCAGTGGGATGTGCTCCAGGCAGTGCTCTGTGTAGATGCCCTCGAAGCGTCCATCGGGGAACGGATAGGCGTGCCGCACGATATCCCAGCACACATCGATGCCCGGATTCCAGATGTAGTCGAGGTTGACGAACTCCGCATGGGTGTTGGTGCCGCAGCCCACATCGAGGAACCGTTTGCCGGAGGGGATGCGACGCGCCTGCCAACCGGCGTTGCGGATCAACGCCGAGATGGTGAGCTGGACCTTGTACCGGTCGATGAGCCTGCGGCGGGCGGTGGCCATGCGGAGCGGGTTTCGTTGCGCGGTGGTCGGCCACGGGCCGGCGCGGCGGCCAAAGATAGCCGCGCATCGCAGCTGCTCACGGGCGCTGGCACCCGGGCTGCACAGGGATGATCCGCGCCAGCAGGTCCACCATGTGACCGGTGTCGCGCAGGCGCATGGCGACGTCCACGCAACGCGCACGCAATTCGTCCACGGACCCCTGGCGCAAGCGGCCCAGGCCGGCCCTGAGCTCCTCGACGCCCATCGTCGGAAGGTCCTTCACCACGATGCCGACCCCTTCGTCCCGCGCGATCCACCAATCGTCCGCAACGCCTTCAGGAATGAGGATCGGCACGCCTGCCGCCCAATACAGCGCGGTCTTCACCGGCGAACGGAAGCGCTGCGATGGCGTGGGCGGCACGGCGATCACGCCCAGGTCGGCGGCGGAGAGGTACGGGCGCAACGCCTCGGGCGCCATGGGACCCAGCACGGTGGTGCGGGCCTCCACCTCCGACCAGCCCGGAGCCCGGCGCAGCGGTGCCATGTGCTCCTCATGCGTGATGATCAGATGGTGCACCGTGGGATCGGCGGCACAGGCCGTGCGGATGAACGCCACGTATTCCGCCTCGCTGTAGTAGATGCCCTGGAACTTGCCGATATAGAGCACCACTGTTCGTCCGTCGAGCCCCAGCCGCCGACGCATCTCCGCGCCTGCCGCGGCATCGCGTGCGTTCGCCGGCACGTCGATGGTGACGCCCTGCAGGTGCATCTCCACCCCGGGCCGGATCGTTCGCACATGGTCCATCACGGCGGTGGCCGGCGCCACGATCACGTCCGCACGCCGAACTTCGTGATCCTCGGACCAGCGCACCACCCGGTACTTCATCGAGCGCTCCGGCCAGAGGCCCAGTTCGCGCATGTACTGGCTGTGCGGTTCGAAGTTGACCACCACGAGCCGCTGGAAACCGAAGGGCCGCACCAGCGTGGCATAGGCGCCGGCCATGGACAGGAAGCCCACCACGGTGCGCTCCGCATAGCCCCGCGTGAACCGCCAGGACCACCAGGCCAGCCGGGCGATGTTGCGGATGCGCTGCAGGAACTGCGCCCCCTTCAGATCGTATCGCAAGGGACGCCAGGTGATGCGTGCCCGCCGCAGCCGCTCGGCCAACGCGGGGTCCAGGTCGGAGGGGCCCGGTTCCTCGGTCACCAGCAGGATGTCCAGATCGGTACCCCGCTCCTGCAGCCGCAGCGCGTAGTCCAGCATCAGGGTGGACATCAGCGGATCGCGGATGCTCTGGATGCTGACCACCAGCGCACAGGCCAGGCTCCTTTGCGTGTTCCTCATGCCCGTTGTGGGGTGCGCTTCCGCTTGGACACCGCCGCCCTGCTCATCAGCCCCTCGGCGCCCGTCTCGCCCGTGCGGTACTTCTTGAGCTCGAACACGCGGTTGTGCATCTTGGCCCAGAGGCGCTCGCGGTTGAGGTAGCCGATGATGTAAAGGGCCGAGACCATCAGCGGGATCAACGGGATCTTGAAGCGGACCAGCGCGCCGAAGTTCGGGGTGGAAATGCCGATGGCGAATCCGAAGAGCAGGGTGAACACGAAGCACATCAGCACCACGGGATTGCCCCCGACACAGCGAAGGAAGAACAGGATCCGAGTACGCCACATCATCAACAACGTGAGCCCAAGCAGCCACAGGTTCTCCAAGGCGCTGAGGGCCACCACCACCGAACGGGACTCCCACAGGTAGGGACGGAACAGGGCCGCATTGGTGGCCACCGGGAACTTCGAGAGCAGGCTGCCCAGGGTGCCGTCCATCGGCCCCACGTCGAAGTAGTTGTTGCCGTACTGCTCGGCGCGCGACATGTCCGTCTGCAGCACCATCACCGTGTCCACCACCTTGTCCAGCGAGAACTTGTCCAGGTTGTCACCCAGCCAGCTGAGCACGGTGACCGACAGGAAGAGCATGGTGGTCAGGGCCAGCGGGAGCACCACGAAACGGATCAGCGCGTTCTTCATGCCGGCCACGCGGTTGAACATCAGCCAGATCATCGACACCGGGAAGATGGACATGAAGATGTACGGCTTCATCACCACCAGGATGATGGCGGCCAGCACCATGCCGATGAAGTTGCCCGTCATGGACCTTCGTTTGAAGAAGAACTGCACGAAACAGTGTATCCACCAGCAGACCGCGCTCATGGTGAAGGTGTCCTTCATGATCCCCGAGCCCCAGAACACCACCGAGGGCATGTAGAGGAAGGCCACGGCGAACTTGTCCGTCAGCGACGGGAACATGGCCACGAACGTTCGGAAGCACTTCCAGATACCCACGTACGACATGCTGGCCAGCAGGATCGTGGTGATCAGGTAGCTGTTGAAGGTGAGGATCACCAGCGGGCTGATCAAGCGGATGACGAAGTAGGCCCGCGGGTCGAAGTACATGTAGCCGTACGGATAGCCCGTCTCCATGCTGAAGCGGGCCAGGTTCTCCGGGCTGTTCGGGCCGGTCACGATGTCGAAGTACGACATCGGGTCCAGCTTGAACATGTTGCTCATCGCCACCGCCGAGTAGAAGTACATGATGGTGTCCCCTCCCTTGTAGTAGTAGAAGTAGATGAGGCTGAAACCCAGCCCGCCGATCATCTTGGCGAAGAAGCCCCATAACAGATGCCTGTACTCGGGGCTCTTCTTGATGGCCATCGTCTTGGCCCGCGAGAAGTAGATGTAGATGACCACCAGGTAGATGGACCCCACCAGATACTCCCAGTAGGAGATGTCCACATCGCCGTAGTAGTAGATCCACACCAACGACATGCGCCAAAGGTCGACATTGGCCCCGCATGCCTTCCGTTCGGCCAGGTGTGCGCCGATCGCGTGCTACGTTTGCGCCCATGCCCAGGCCCGGTCCACGCCCCTGCCCCGTGTGCGGTGCCACGGACCACCGCCCCATCACCGCGCGCGCCAAGGACCATCTGGTGAGCTGCGGTGCGTGCGGCATGGTGTTCACCGGAGCGGAGCCCACACCTGAGGAGCTCGCGGCCTACTATGGCGACTACCCGGTGCATGAACACCTCTCCCCGGTCACCATCAGACGCTACGACGATCTGGTGGATGGATTCGCGGCCTATCGTCGTACCGGGCGCATGCTGGACGTGGGCTGCGGCGCGGGCATCTTCCTGGAGCGCGCCCGCCTGAAAGGCTGGGAGGTGCATGGCACGGAGTTCGGCCAGCGGGCCCTGGCCTCGTGCCGCTCGCGCGGCATCGCCATCATCGAAGGGCCGCTCGACCCCGCCAACTACCCTGCGGCCTCCTTCGATGTGGTGTGCTCCTTCGAGGTGATGGAGCACCTCACCGACCCCGGAGCGGAAATGCGCCGGATGAAGACCCTGCTGCGCCCCGGCGGTGCGCTCTACATCACCACGCCGAACTACCGCTCCATGGGGCGTCTGCTCGCCGGGAGCAGTTGGAACGTGGTGAACTATCCCGAGCACCTCAACTACTTCACACCCGGCACCCTCACCCGCCTGGCCGAACGGTGCGGCCTCCACCTGCGTTCGGTGCGCACCACGGGCGTGAGCGTTCAGCGCGTGCTGACCCGCGCATCCCTCGATCCCGCGAGGCGCAAGAGCGCGGCGAACGTCCAGGAGGACCTGCGTGAGCGCTTGGAACGCAACGCGTTCAACCGCAGTGTGAAACGACTGGCCGACCGCACCCTCGACCTCCTGAAGGTGGGCGACACCATCAAGGCCGTGTACGAGCGTCCGCCTCAGTGATGGTAGCCGCTGCCGCGCAGGATCTCCGAAGCGCGGTACAGCTGCTCGGCCAGCACCAACCGCACCAGCTGGTGCGTGAAGGTCATCGGCGAGAGGGCGATCACCTGCGTGGCGCGCGCCCGCATGCGGTCATCCACCCCATACGCGCCGCCGATGACGAAGGCCACCTGGCGCACCCCCTGATCGCGCCATCGCCCCAGACGTACTGCGAACGCCGTGGAGCTCAGGCCCTCCCCGCGTTCGTCGAGCAGCACGACCAGGCTGTCCTTCTCCACGGCCTTCAACAACCGGTCGGTGCCCTCGCGCCGCTTCCGCTCGGGGTCGGTGCCGGGCGGATCGGCGACCACCACCTGGTCCACGGGGAACGATCGCCGAAGGCGGCCCAGCATCTCCTCGAAGGCCTCGGTGACCGGACCGGGCGCGTTGCGGCCCACCATGACCATTCGGATGCGCATCCCCAGGGTGTTGACAAGTACGACGCCCCGAAGATGCCACGCTGGCCCGATGTTTGCGAAATTGGCCCCGATATCCCAACCGCCGGACATGTTGAAGCACCTTACCCTGGCCCTCGCGATCGCCCTGCACGCCCTGCCCGGGCTGGCGCAGGACGCTGTGAAGGACCGCGTGGTGGCCGCCCTCGGCACGGGCAACTCCAAGGAGCTGGCCCAGCATTTCATCCCCAACATCGACCTCACCGTCGGAGGCTCGAGCGATGTGTACAGCAAGGCCCAGGCCGAGCAGATCCTGCGGCGCTTCTTCGATGAGAACCCGCCCGTGGGCATGGTGGTCGAGCACCAGGGCCAGAGCAAGCTCGGCGACCAGTACTACATCGGGATCCTGCGCACCCGCACCGGCCATTTCCGGGTGACCTTCTTCCTGAAACGCACCGGCGACCAATTGCAGGTCAAGCAGTTGCGCATCGAGGCCGGCCGAAGCGACCACTGACCGTGCTGCCCCCCGGGACCGAGACCCTCATCACCGCCGCCCTTGCCGAGGACATCGGCGACGGCGACCACACCACCCGAAGCACCATTCCCCCGGGGGCGCGTGGCGGCATGCGCCTGCTGGTGAAGCAGGATGGCGTGCTGGCCGGGGTCGAACTGGCCCGTGCCATCTGCGCCCAGGCCCACCCCGACCTGCACATGCGCCCCCTGCTGGAGGATGGTGCCCTGGTGAAGGCCGGCGATGTGGCGTTCACCCTCACCGGGCCCGTGCACGCCCTGCTCACCACCGAACGCGTGCTGCTCAACTTCATGCAGCGCCTCAGCGGCATCGCCACCCTCACCCGGCGCTTCGTGGACGCGCTGGAGGGCACCGGTTGCCGCGTACTGGATACCCGCAAGACCACGCCCACCCTGCGCGCCCTGGAGAAGTGGGCCGTGCGCATCGGCGGGGGCGAGAACCACCGATCCGGCCTGTACGACATGATCCTCATCAAGGACAACCACGTGGACTTCGCGGGTGGGATCGGCCCCGCGCTGGGGGCGGCACGCGACTACCTCCACCTGCATGCGCTGGCGATCCCCATCGAGGTGGAGGCCCGCACGCTGCGCGAAGTGGAGGAGATCCTGGCGCACGGCGGCGCCGACCGCATCATGCTGGACAACTTCGGGCACGACGACCTGCGCCGGGCCGTGGCCCTCATCGGGCGGCGCCATCGCACCGAGGCCTCCGGCGGCATCACCCTGGCCAACGCCCGGGCCACCGCCGAATGCGGGGTCGACTTCATCTCCGTGGGGGCCCTCACCCACAGCGCCACCAGCCTCGACCTGAGCCTCAAAGCCCTCTGACGCGCCATGCTGGAGCGCCTCAAACGGAAGCTCCTGTTCTCGCGCCCCTTCCGCGAGCTCGTGCGATGGGCGAAACGCGTGCGGCTGCCCGGCTTCGGCGGCTTCAGCCTCTACGCCATCTCGCGCTTCTTCTTCCTGGCCCTGGCCACCGGCCGCCTGGAGACGCGCGCGTCGGCCATCGCCTTCAAGCTCTTCCTGGCCTTCTTCCCTGCGGTGATCGTGCTGCTCACCCTCATCCCCTTCATCCCCATCGCCGATTTCCAGGTGAAGCTCCTGGCCACCTTCCAGGAGATGCTTCCCCTGGAGGTGTACAGGTTCATCGAGGGCACCCTGCATGACCTCCTCGTGAAGAAGCACGGCGCCCTGCTCTCGGTGAGCTTCGTGGTGGGCGTGTACATGGCCAGCAACAGCATTGACGCCATCCTGCACGGGTTCAGCGGAAGCACCAACCTCACCCACTGGCACAGCGCCCTCAAGCAGCGGCTGCTCAGCCTCGGCCTGTTGCTCGCCCTCACCATCCTGGTGGTGATCGCCATCCCCGTGCTCACCTTCAGCAACACGGTGATCGCCTGGCTGGAGACGCACGGCCTGGTCAGCGGATGGCTCGAGGTGGCCGGGCTCTTCGCCGCCAAATGGGGCATCAGCACCCTGCTCGTGCTCACCATGATCGCGCTGCTCTACAATGCCGGCGACCCCTCCAGCAAGCGCTTCCACCTGATCACGCCGGGCGCCATCGTGGCCCTGGTCCTCATCCTCATCCTCTCGCAGGCCCTGGCCTTCATCTTCGGCAACATCACCGATTACAACGCCCTCTACGGCTCCATCGGCGCCATCCTCGCGGTGCAGTTCTGGATCTACCTCAACATGATCGCCCTGCTCGTGGGCTACGAGCTCAACATCAGCATCACGCGCGCCCGCCACGCCCACACCGGCGAGCTCCGCCCCGTGCGCCGCGCCTGACCCCGATCCGGTACTTTCGGTGCGTGCAGGCCCGCGCCCTCCCCTTCGCCCTCCTCTCGCTCCTGGCCGCCCAGGCGCCCGCGCAGCGCCATGACGCCCTGCACCCGCCCAACACCTACCGCAACGCCGACAACCCCCATTACTGGCGCAACCGCCCGCCGCACGAGGCCTACTGGCAGCAGGACGTCCACTACACCCTGCGCGCACGCCTCGACGAAGTGGCCGACCGCATCGAGGGCGAGGGCAGCCTGGTGTACTGGAACAACAGCCCGGACACGCTCCGCCATGTCTTCTTCCACCTCTACCAGAACGCCTACAACGCCGGGTCGCACGCCGACCTGATGGATAACGGTCGCGCGACCCGGGGCGACACCGCCGAGCATGGCACCACCCTGGCCCACCTGCGCGTGGGGGCCGCCGACCTGCGCGTCGAGTTGGACAACACCGTGCTGAAGGCCTGGCTGCCCGAGCCGCTGCCCCCGGGGGGCCGTGTCACCTTCAGCATGGCCTTCACCACCCATTACGGCATGGACGTGCAGCGCCGCATGAAGCTCTTCAACGCCTGGGGCTTCAAGCACTACGACGGCGTGCACTGGTACCCGCGGATCGCGGTGTACGACGCGCACATGGGCTGGGACACGCAGCAGCACCTGGGCAACGAGCTCTACGGCGACTTCGGCACCTTCGACGTGACGCTGGACATGCCCAACGACATGGTGGTGGAGGCCACCGGCTGGCTGCAGAACCGCGACGAGGTGCTGCCCCGCGACCTGCGCGAGCGGCTCGACCTGGCCCGCTTCGCCGACAAGCCGTGGAACGAGGCCCCGAGCGTGGTGACGCCCTACGAGCCGGGCCGCCGCAAGCGCTGGCGCTACCACGCGGAGAACGTGCACGACTTCGCCTTCACCGCCGACCCCACCTACCGCATCGGCGAGGCCTGGTGGAACGGCGTGCAGTGCATCGCCCTCGCCCAGGAACCCCACGCCGCCGGCTGGCGGAACGCCGCTGCGTACACCGCCCGCATCATCGAGACCTTCAGCCGCGACATCGGTCCCTACGTGTACCCCAAGATGGTGGTGGCCGATGCGCGCGATGGCATGGAATACCCCATGCTGACGCTCGACGGCGGGCGCGATCCGGAGTACCGCGGCCTGCTCGTGCACGAGGTGGGCCACAACTGGTTCTACGGCATGGTGGGCAACAACGAGACCTACCGCGCCCTGCTGGACGAGGGTTTCACCCAGTTCCTCACCAGCTGGGGCCTGGAGCACATCGACGGCGACACCCTGGTGGAGGAGGCGCCGAAGGGTCGCTACGTGTCCCGCTTCACACGGCCGGAGCTCGTGCGCGAATCCGAGGTGTACCGCGGCTACATGCGCGATGCCGTCCGCAATGAGCTGCCGCCCATCGACACGCACAGCGACGGCTTCGCTCCCGTGGAAGGGCGCGGAGGCGGTTACGGCCACGTCTATTACAAGACGGCCACCATGCTGTACAACCTGCAATACCTGCTCGGCGACAGCGTGTTCCTGGCCGCCCTTCAGCACTACTTCCGGCAGTGGGCCCTCTGCCACCCCACCGTGGCCGACATGCGGCAGAGCTTCGTGCGCAGCACCGGCGTGGACCTCAATCCCTTCTTCGATGCCTGGCTGACGACGGACAAGTTGGTGGACTATCGCGTGTGCGGGATCACCCGGCGGATGCGCAGCGAAGGGCAGACCATCCGCCTGCGGCGGCGTGGCGGCATCTCCATGCCGATCGATCTGCAGGTGACGGCGCGTGATGGAACGGTGCACGACTTCCACATCCCCACCAGCTGGTATGTGAAGCCGACCACGGCCACCGTACTGCCGCGCTGGACCGGCTGGGACAGACTGCGCCGCACCTACGTCGCCCGGGTGGACGTGCCCACCGGCATCGCCGCCGTCCGCATCGATACCAGCCTCCGCCTCGCCGACGCCTACCAGCCCGACAACAGCCTGCCCCGCGCGGTGAGCATCGCCTTCGACCACCATGTCCACAACCCGCCCGACCGCCGCCACTACGAAGCGTTCGGACGTCCGGACCTGTGGTGGAACGGCTTCGACGGCCTGAAGGTGGGCGCCCACGTCCATGGCAGCTACTTCCGCCATACGCACCAGGTGTGGCTGTCCGCCTGGGTGAACACCGGCCTGGGTCAGGCCCTGCCCAATGGCGGGGTGGACACGCGCCACGACGCCCTCTCCTATGTGCTGCGCTACAGCACCGGCACCACGCGGCTGCTGAAGGGATCGAGCATCCGCCTGCAGGCGCGCCATCTGGACGGCCTGGAGCTGTACGGCGGCGGCGCCAGCTGGACCACGCCCGACGAGCGCACCACGGTGAGCGGCGACCTGCGCTACATGATCCGGAGGGGCACCAGTGACCTCACCTACCTCCTGTATCCGGACGAGTGGACACTGAACGCGCTCTCCGGCCTGCTGGACCTGGCCGTGGACCGCAGCTACCGGGCCGGGCCGTTGCGCGGGCGCGCGGAACTCCGCCTGCGGCAGCCCCTGGTGGGCTCGGCGGACCAGGGCGCCCATGTGCGCCTCACCACCCGCAATACGCTGCGGTTCGCCGGGCTCGACCTGCACCTGCGCGGGCTGGCCCAGTATGGCACCGGGGCCAACAACCTCGAGACGGGGCTCTACCTCGCCGGCGCCGCGCCCGAAGAGCTCGTGGAGAACAAGTTCACCCGCAGCATCGGTCCGGTGCCGGACGCCTGGGTGGGGGCCTACGGTGCGGAGGTGGACCACTTCCACCATGGCGGCGGTCTCAACCTGCGCGGCTATGCGGGCTACCTGGCCCCCGAGACCATGGCCGACGGAACCCAAGTGCTGACCTACCGGGGTAACACCGGACTGGCCGTCAACGCCGAGCTCGACCTCGACGGGCTGGTGCGCTTCCGCCCCCGAGGACTGCACCGGTACCTGCACCTGGACGTCTACCTCTTCGGCGACGTGGGCAGCATGGGCTACCGCCGCACCGACGGCGATGCCCAGCGGCTGGAGCTCGCCACGCCCCGCGCCGACGCCGGCCTGGGCGCCGCTCTCACCATCAAACGCTGGGGGCCGCTGGTCGATCTTCAACCGCTCACCCTCCGCTTCGACATGCCCCTGGTGCTCTCCTCCATCCCGGTCGGCGGGTCGGAGCATGTCGCCTTCCGCTACGTGGTGGGCATCGGTCGTACCTTTTGACCCATGCGTGCGTTGCTCCTTTCCGCCCTGCTGGCGGCCACCCTGCCGCTGGCCGCACAACCACCGCGCCCCGGCAACGACATCACCGGGCGCTGGACCACCATCGACGACAACACCGGCAAGCCGCGCAGCGTGGTGGAGATCACCGTGCGCAACGGCAAGGCGTACGGCCGCATCGTGGACCTCCACGACAAGACCAAGCTCGAGAAGGTCTGCGACCTCTGCCCCGGTGACCGCAAGGACCAGCGCATCCTCGGCCTGGAGGTGATCCGCGACATGGTGGCCGATGGCGATGAATGGGACGACGGCACCATCCTGGACCCGGAGAACGGCAAGGAGTACAGCTGCAAGCTGTGGGTGGAGGACGGAACCTTGAAGGTGCGCGGCTACATCGCGTTCCTCTATCGCACGCAGACCTGGGTGCGGGCCACCGGTCGTTGAGCGCGGGTGTTCACTCGCGCACCAGCCGGGCCGAGCCCACCCGTCCGTCGCCGCTCACGCGGACCACATAGAGCCCGGCGGGCAGCGCGGCCACATCGAGATCCACACGATCCGCGAAGCGCCGCACATCGGCCTGCAACCGGGCGCCACGGGCATCGATCAGCTCCACCATCGTGGGTGCCGATGGGCCCGGCCAAAGCAGCGTGGCCACTGAAGTGGCGGGGTTGGGGTGGATGGAGAGGGCGATCGGCGAGGTGGAGAGGTCGGGGAGGTGGAGCAGGCTCTCCCCTTCCTTCGCCAGGTATCGGACCACGTGGTTCTCCTTGTCCCCGATATACGCGTTCCCTCTCTCATCAACGGCGATCCCATAAGGCGCATTGAACATCGCGCTCAGGACGGGACCGTCGTAGTAACCGTTCTGCCCGGTACCGGCCACCGTCGTCACCGCCCCCTGCAACGTGATCCTGCGGATCAAATTACCCATCCACTCCGCGACCATGAGCCCTCCTGTGGGGTCCCATGCCATGTACGTCGGCCGTGTGAACGAAGCGGAACTCCCGAGACCGTCCACACTGGCCTGATTTCCGCTGCCCGCCAGGAGCGTGACAACACCGGCCGATGAGATCACCTTCACCTTGTGGTTCATTTGATCGGCCACATACAGATTGTCGAGCGTATCGAACGCGATCCCAGTGGGCCTGTCGAAACGGGCGTTCATCCCGGTACCCAATTGATCACCCGCGACACCGGGATTACCAGCGAACGTCGAGACCACGCCATTTTCGATCTTCCGGATCGTGTGGTTCCCGTAGTCCGAGATGAAGACCACACCATCCTGACGCACGGCGACCTCCACCGGGTTGTAGAACTGAGCGATGCTTGCCGGGCCGTTCGTAACACCCGGTGCGCCCGTACCGGCGATGGTCACCACGTTGCCCTGTTGATCCACCCGCTTGACCTTGTGGTTGCCGTTGTCCGAGACATAGATGTGGCCGTCGTGATAGTACACACCGGTCGGCACATAGAACCTGGCGTTCGGCCCTTGTCCATCCTGATCGCCCTGTGAACCGCTTCCGGCAAGCGTGGTCACCACCCCGTTCTGGACCCGACGGATACAATGATTCAGCGCATCAGCCACGTACATCACGCCAGCGCTATCGTCGATCGCAATGCCGTATGGTGTCTGGAACCTCGCTTGGTCCGCCGGGCCATTCGTCAGCCCGGCAATACCGTCCCCCGCGTAAGTGCCCACCCATGAGTAGTTCTGAGCGATCGCGGGAACGAACAGGAACAATGCACAAGCGGAATGCAGGAGACGCATGGCCTTACTTTTCCGAAATCTACGAAAGTTCCTTTTTGGTACCCACGGCGATCAAGGTGTCCGTCAGGTCCGCTCGATCGAGTAGCTCGGCATACGCTTGATCCACCGGACCTGAACGCAGATCGGGCCAACGAGCCTGCCCACCAGGCCCCCCGTTGGACAGCCAGTAAAGGTGATTCGCCAAGGGGTAGCGTTGAACGCCGGTGACCTGGACATCCACGAAACCGGCCAGCTCCAGATACCTCGATAGACTGTCCCGTGTGTGAAGGACCAAGTGCTCGCTCCAGAAGGTGAACTGCCTGAAGGGCAAGCAGGCGAATCGTGTGATCAGGGCGTCCCTCGCGTGTGGCACCTCCACGACGATCCGCCCCCCGGTATCGAGCAGTTGGTGTATGTGTTGAAGCTCTTCCAGCGGGCGTGTCATATGCTCGAACACATGGAACAGGGTCGCCACGTCGAACCGGATCCCCGAGAAGGTCAGTTCCTGCGCGCTGGAATGGACCTCATAGCCCAACCCGCGGAGCATGGCAGCCGCCTCCGCCTGTGGTTCCACAGCGGCGACATGGGCCGCGATCGGCCGCACCAGATCAAGAACACCACCCAACCCCGTACCGATGTCGAGAAAGCGCCGACCGGCGATCATCTGCGACAACCAATGGGCCCTGCGGATGTCATCCTCTCGGGTAGCCACCAGCCCCTGCGCCCTTCCTTGTGGATCCCAATAGGTCAGACCCGCCTGGTCAGGATAGTAGTTGGTGCCGATATGGTCGATGCGATCAAGGAGAATGACGCCGCTACGCTCGCAGCGCCAAACCTCCACATCGGGCCTGTCACGTACGGCAGGATGGAATGGTGTCAGCGTCCCTGCAGTGATCAGCCCATTGCGGACCAATTCGTCGTACAAGGCGTGGGAAGGTCTTGCCATGTGGGCAAAGTAAACACGGAGGCGATGCCACCACGCTACTTTCGTCCGATCATTACCGGGCATGGGTGAGGTGAAGAGACAGGGTATCCGCAACACGCTGGTGGTCTATGCCGGCACGTTGATCGGCGCAGTGAGCCTTTTGTACGTTCAGCCCGTACTGCTGACCAAGGAGGAACTGGGGCTCACTCGTCTGATCCTGTCATTCGCCTCTGTCACCGCCAGTCTGCTCTCCTTCGGGATCAGCTCCGTCACCGTGCGCTATCTGCCGAGGCTGCACCATCCGGAAAGCGGCCATCGCGGATTCTTCGGATTCCTGCTCCTGTACATGGCCATCACGCTTCTGGTAGGCACCCTGGCCCTGCTGCTGGCCGGTCCGTTCCTGGAGGACCTGTATGGCACGGAAACCGGCATCTTCTCCCGGCATCTGCCCCATGTGCTCATCCTGTCGGCGTCCTACACACTTGTGCTCGGTTTCAACGCCTATTGCCTTGCGCTCTTGAGGTCCGTGTTCCCCACTGTCGTGAATGACATTGTCCTTCGTCTGCTGTTCATCGCGGTCATCGTGGTGCATTACCTGGGTCTCGTGAGCAGCAGCGCCTTCCTGTATCTGTTCGTCCTCACCTACTCCGTGCAGGCCATCCTGCTCTTCGGCTACATCCTCATGGTGGACCGGCCGGGGCTGCTTCCGGACCTAGGCCACATCAACCGCGCCATCGGCCTCCGGGCCATTCTCCGCTATGCTTCCATCATGACGTTCACCTCGATCAACTCCGTCACCATCAAGTATATCGACTCCATTTTCGTGGGCCAGGTCTCCATCAGTGAAGTGGCCGTATACAGTGTGGCGGCGTTCGTGGGCCTGGTCATCGAGATACCCCTGGTGGCATCCGAGCGTATCGCAAGCCCGGCCATCTCGCATGCCCTCGCCAACAAGGACCTTCCAGCGGTCCAACGCATATATTACCGATCCGCTCGCGGATTCCTCCTGCTGGGCGGCCTCATGTTCCTCCTGGTGGTCCTCAACGTGAAGGACGCGCTCGGTTTCCTGCCGGAAGGGTATGCCGATGGCGCCATGATCACGATCATCATCGCTCTGGGTGCCTTGGTGAATATGGCCACGGGGGTGAACCACCCCATCCTCATCAATTCGGACCGGTATATCTATGGGTCCGTGTTCATGGTGACCCTTCTAGTCGCGACGCTCATCGGCAATCTGCTTCTCGTCCCTCGGTTCGGTGCATTGGGTGCCGCGATCTCGTCATGCCTTGCAAGCATCGTTTACAATGGGTTGAAGTTCGAGTTCATCCGCAGGCACTATCGTATGCAACCGTTCGACCGTGCCTCGCTCTGGATCGTGATGATCATCGGTGCACTGTGGGCGGCGCTCGAGTGGATCGACCTCCCGCTCCCACCGCTTCTGAGCATCCTGCTCCGCTCGTCGGCCGCGATCGGTCTTTATTGCGCTGCTCTCACGGTGTTCCGACTTTGGGACGGATGGATGGATCAGCTTCCCCTTCCTTGGGTCCGCAGCCGCTGAACCATCATGATCCGGATCTTCGTTTGCACCTCACATCTTAGCGCGCTGTTCCTTACCCTGCACGCGAAGCGGTCCCACCGTCCCGGGCAGCTCGACCTCATCATCATCGACCTCGGGGTCCGTCGCGTCAGTGTGATCGACGCCATCCTGACGGCGACCGGAATGCACTCCTGGTCCCGGATCATCAATCTGTCCGAGGTGGCCGAGGAGAAACACACCTTCAGACCGGGATTGTCGCGCCGCCTGATTCGCAAGTGGAAAGAGGTCGCCTTCGTACGACCGGTCTATGCTCTCCTGCTCAAGCGCTACGAGCGTCGATCCGATGACCGCATCACGCGCCACCTATTGAACAAACTGCCGGCCGTCGCTCCCGGGAGCAACGTAGCCCTCCATGTCCATACTGAATGCCAGATCCTTCGTTCACTGCGGACCATGTATCCGGATGCGGAGGTCAACTACTTCGAACATGGGCAGGGCGACTACATCTACTGGGATTCCCCAGGACGGATCCCCGGCCGCTTGCATGTTCTGTTCGCTGCGCCGTTCAGGCGATACCTCTCCGCTCATGGAAGGGATGCGACCATGGTCCATGAACTGGAGCTGGGCGGGGAATTCCCGCGTATCGCCGACGAAGTGCTCAAGTTGGATCACCACGCCACCGAGGTACTCGTTCCGAAGGCCCGATCGATCGTGTTCGTACTTCTTGAGGCCGTGGACATGTATCAGGTCCCTGATCACTTCTGGGGTGCTTACATGGACCGGATCATCGAGGACCTGGGTGATGCCGGGGATCATCTGTTCGTGCTGAAACCCCACCCTCGCCAGTCGCGCTTCTCGATCGAACGGACATTGCAACGCCTGAACGAACGCGGCATCCGCCATCACCTGTTGACCGATGCACACGTGGGCATCGCCGCAGAGGTGTCATTCGCTCCATGGGCCCCACATGTCTCCCACGTGTACGCGCTGGTCTCCACGGCCTGTTTCTACCTATCGGTCCTCTATCCGAACGATGGCATCACCTATCACTATTCGACATCCTTCCTGGAGGAGCACATCAATGCCGCCCCACCCATGTACAAGCGGTTGTTCGATCGGATGAAACCCCTCATCGAACAGGTGTTCGCCGAGCGCTGCGTGCCCTACTGATCACAACGTCCAGCCATCGTCCACCACGATGTTCTGGCCGTTGATGTAGGCGGACAGGTCGCTGAGCAGGAACAGCAGGGTGCCGGTGACAT
>Ga0073899_10000717_pt1 | contig 30547 bp, 23 predicted proteins | sample KloWWTmetaKNB5Ph_FD_88975 | JGI IMG/M metagenome (GOLD analysis project Ga0073899, IMG submission 88975) | Active sludge microbial communities from Klosterneuburg, Austria, studying microevolution and ecology of nitrifiers - Klosterneuburg... | ecosystem: Engineered > WWTP > Aerobic digester >... | reverse complement strand
CTTTTCCACCATCACGGCCGTGGGGCTGTAGATGAAGTCGCCCTGCGTGAGCACCGGCACGATGGAGTTCACCTGGGCGTTCAGGCGGAGCAGGGGACGGCGGTTGGCCGAACCCGTCTGACCGGTGAACTGGAACGTACCGTCGCAGGTGGTCAGGGAGGAGGTGGGCAGGAGCTGGCAGCCCGGGGTGTGGCTGTAGCCCGTGCACAGCACGCCGGGGAAGTTCTGTGGACCGTTGTTCGGGCAGGAAGCAAAGTAGCAGGTACCGCTGCCCGGCGTGAACAGGTGGCCGCAGGCGTCGCAATAGATCCCGTAGAGCGCCGTGTAGTTCGTCGTCTCGGCGTTCACAGCGACGTTGCTCGTCCAGTTGTTCTGGTCGAAGCAGAACTCCACCAGCAGGTTGCTCGCGCCGTTCCACTGGAAGTTGGACACGTTGAAGTTGTGCGCGTTCCATCCGGCCACCGGGGTGAAGCTCGCGGCGGTGTGGCACACCACCCAGCCTCCGCCCACGTCCAAGGTGGCAAGGGCGGCCAGCGGGGTGTTCTTCATGCTCAGCTGCGTGTTGGTGATGGCCGTACCACCACCCGAGGTGGCGCTGAAGGCCGCCCCCGTGATGTTGGTGTTCGGACAGATATTGAGCGCTACAAGGTCACTGGCGAGGTAGAGGTACTGGTGGCGGCCATCCTCCCAGAAGCGGCTGTAGGGGGTCTCGATCGTGTTGGCCAGGGTCGTGTTCGCGAACGTCCCATTGTCGATGATGGGACCGCCGGTGGTGGGCCAGCCGGCCTGGTAGGCGCAGGCAGGCACCGGGCTGCTGAGGTACACCCGGTTCTTCTCCAGGATGAAGGCGTTCTCCAGCTGGTACCAGGTGGCCGCGTTGTCGATGTTGCCTTCGTGGGCGCCCGTGGTGGCGTTGAGCCGGATGCTGCCCTCGGTATTGGTGGCCGAGGTGCCGCCGATCAACAGGCCTCCGTTCACTTCCAACTGTTCGGTGTAGGTGGCCGGAACATTGATCCCGACAAGACCGCCCGTGGAGAGCGCGCCTGCGGTGATCCGCATGCGTTCCACGCCGTTGGTGCGGAAGGCCAGGTCCATGTTGTCCGTGGTGCCCACGAAATCCGTGGCGGCATTGGTGCCGGTGTTGCCGCCGAGCTGCCAGGCGGCGATGCTGGAGACGAAGACCCAGCCCGGCGCGGGCAGCAGGTCGGTGTCATAGTACCAGTAACCCTTCGGCGCGGTGGGGGTGCTGTTGTTCTGGAAGACCATCAGGCCCTCGGCGGTGGCCAGGGCGGTGCGCTGGGCATCGGTCATCCGGGGGGCCAGGAACGCACGGCCGACCTGGTTCAGGTCCAGCAGGGCGTTGGTGCTGGGCGCCGCGCCGGTGTTGTTGATGCCGATCTGGCCATGCACGGGCAGCAGGGCCGCCAGCGCCGTGCCGAGCAGGACCGAGCGGAACAGCGGGATCGCGGTACGGGTCGAACGCATGCGCATGATCAATGGGTGGTTCGCGTTTCGGTGGCGGCACGACCCGTGAGGTCGGAGACCATCCGGGCCTTCTGGGCATCGGTCAGCTCAGGCAAGGCCTTCACGGCCGTTGTCATCGGGCCGACCTCATCCGGACGCAAGGGTCGGTCCGTGCTCAAGACCTCCAGCAGATGGGCCTGGCGGTTCAATTCCGCAAGGTACAGCGCGTGGGTCTCGGTGGTCGTCCACAGCTGGTTGGTCAGGTCCCCGAAGGAGAACCCGTGTTCGCGCTCCCAGGCAGCGCGGCCCTTCATCGTGGGCAGGTGCCGGTTCATCCGCGTGAATTCGGCCATCTCCTGGATGGAGAGGTTCCTGTGCGTACCGACGGCCTCGGCATCCTCGACGGCCACGCGGCCATCGAAATGACGGTCGAACACATGGTCGTTCAGACGGACGCCATTGTCATACACGCCGTTCTGCGCATGGATGGTGCCCGGACCCTTGAAGGAGCGGTACGGATCCGGCGGGTTCACCCAGAGGCGCCATCCCGGGGTCTCCTCCACCATGAAGCCGCCGTCGTACACGATGTAGTTGCCGTTGCCGGGTACGATCGGGCCCGGTGTGGAGCTCACCGTGCCGCCGAAACGCACCACAGGGCGGATGGTGCTCGCACCCCCGAGTCCGCAGGTATTGTCCATGCCACTGCCGGAGAGGATGCCTGAACAGGCCGTGGCGATATTCCCGCATGTGCCGTTGACGATGTTGTTGTACCGGGTGTACGACAGGTTGGTCGATGTGGTGGACACCTTCACCGGTACGTTCGCGGCTACGCCGACGGCTGAGCCCTGCATCGATACCTCCACGATGATGTTCCGCGCACCGTCCCAAACGAACGGGGTCGTGAGGTTGAACACATCCCATGCACCCGCGCCGGCCACGGGGCGCAACTGGGTGGCCGGAGCGTTGAAGCCGCAACCAGCGGAGGGGTCCGTATTGCCCACGAATCCGCCGACAAGGTCGTTCAGCCCTGGAGGGGCGTGGAAGACGGACACTTGCCAAGCCCATGCCTTGGTCAAACCCGCTTGACCGATGTAGAACGCGATCTGATCGATCTCTTGCCCGGGGCACAAGCCTTGGGTCCACGTGGTGTTCCCGTTCAACTGGGCCAGTTCCACGTTCAATTCGTTCACCAGGAACATCATCTGCTTCCGCATACGCTGAGCGATACCGGTCTGATTGATGTACGGGGTGACCGTGGCCGCGTTCGACCATTGCCCTGTGGTGCAGCCCGGACAGGCGGGAGGCAGAGGGGTGTTCGGGATGTTGTTGGCGATCTCGGCGAACCCGGCGCCGCAGGTGGCATCGGCGTGATGCGTATAGGCGGCCGGTCCGAAGACCTGATAATCGTTGGGCAGCTTCCGCCATCCCGCGGCCGGTCCCATGTAGCCCTCGTGCCAGAGGTCGGTGGCGTTCCACCGGATGGTGCCGACGTTGGTGTTCGCGGTGGTGCCCGTAAGGCGCACGGCACCGCTCACCTCCAGGAGCTGTTGGGCGGCAGGCAACGGGGTCGGGGCGCCCATGGCCACGCGGCCACCGGCCTCCACCACCATGCGCTCGATGTTGTTCGTCCGGAAGTTGAGCTCCGTGGCGTCGGTGGTGCCGAGGTAATCGTTGATCGGGTTCACCAGGTCGTTCCCCAACAGGCCCCACGCGGCGGAGCCCACGCTCACCCGCACCCACTGGGCCAGCGTGGCGTCATAGTAGTAATAGCCCGCCACGCCATCGGTCTGGTAGATCGTCATGCCATCCACGCCGGCGGGGCGTTGCGCCGTGGTCATGCGAGGGACGAGGAAGCCCTTCTTGGCGTTCGCCGGCAGCGCACTGGCGTCGATGTCCAGGATGGCCGTGGCGCTGGGGGCGGCACCGTTGGCATTGATGCCGATGTTGTTCTGGGCGGCCAGGCCCATGCTCAGGCCCAGCGTCAAGGCCGTCAGGGAGGTCCTCATGGCCGTGCGGTTCTTGGGTTGCGCGTTGGTCATGGTCAGGGCTTGCTGCGTTGGTTGAGCTGCTCCAGGCGGTCCAGCAGCGCCTTCCGTTGATCATCGGTCAGGCGCGGGCTTCGCTCCACATCCTGTCGCATTCGTCGCCATTCCTCCTGGGTAAGGCCATTGGCGAAGGTCATCTCCTCCAGGACACGCAGGTCGCGCTCCAGTTCGGCGATGTACAGGGCCTGCTCCTCCACGGTGCGCCAGAGGCCGGTGCTCAACTCACCCAGGGACGTCCGGTCACCCACTTCCCACTCCGCTCGAGAGGGCATCGAAGGCAGGTGTCGGTTGTCGGCCAGGTAGCCCTCGAGCGCATTGAGCGGAACGAACCGGTGATCGGCGGCGGACACGGCATCCTCCGGTTTGACCGCATCGTCGAAGTAACGGTCGAACACATGGTCGGATAACTGCAGCCCGGCATCGAAGACCCTGTCCTGCGCACGGATGGTGCCCGGTCCTCGGTACACACCGGCGGTGGCGGCCCATTGCGGGGTGCCGACCATCAGGGCATGACCATTGAGCAGCGTGTAATCGCCCGTGTTGTTGAACGGTGTCGGTTGCTTCACCTGGCCCCAGACCTTGAACACCGGGCGCGTGGTGTTCAGACCCCAGAGCAGTCCGGCAGGGAATACCGCAGGGGTGGTGTAATGGGTTGAACCGGGGTTCACGCTCGAGCCGGGCACGTAGGACCAGATCGTGCTTTGGAAGGTGAGGCCCGTGGTCAGCAGCACACGCGGGCTGACCCCGAGGACGGCCGATTTCAGGTAGTTGATCTCGATGATGATGTTATCCGTGCCATTCCAGAAGTAGGGCGGGTTGAGCGGAAAGACCACGTCGCCGGCACCCACCCGCAGGTTGGTCGAATTGAACCGGACCGGGGAGGCGTTCATGCCGTTCCCCGTGGCCTGATCGATGCCCGTGGCCGGCAGACTCGCCAGGGCCGTGGTGGCCACTTTGACGTTGATGTTGAGCACGCAGCCCGGCACCGGCACGTTCGGGTCGTCATCCAACGAGGTCACGGCCAGCTGGGTGATGTTCCCCGCGCAGAGGTTGAACGGCGGGTTGGCCAGTTCGCTGCCGAGGATGAGGTATTGCACCCGACTGCCTGCGGATTGGGCCGTCTGGCTCGTGGGAAAAGGCGTTTCCCGCAGGCGCTGAGGAGCGGCCGCACTGGTCTGACCATTGGCCACCCCGCCTTGCGTCTGCCCCGGAGCGCCGCAGACCAGGTTGAAGTCGGTGTAATCCTGACCGGTCACCACCGTCTCGATGTTCTCCAAGCGTGTGAACAGCGGGCCTACACGCAGGAACTGGTTCTGGTTGGTGGCCGTGCAGTTGGCGCTCAACTGGAGGGTGGTGGCGTTCACCACGTTCAGGATGGTGGCGCCCACGGGAATGCCGGTCCCGCTCACATACATGCCTGCGGCAAGCCCTGCCGTGGAGGGGATCGTGATGTTGGCGCTGCCGTTCGTGGTGTTCATGCCCTGGATGGCACGAACCCCACCGCCCTCATGGTAGTTGAGCGCGTCATTGTACCGCATCACGCCGTTCGCGGAGGTCAAGCTGTAGGAGGTGCCGGGATAAACGGGCGCCTGCTTGAACAGCCGCATGGCCCCATTGATGTGGAGCGCTTCAGCAGGGGCGGTGGTGCCCACGCCCACATAGCCGTTGGTGCCGCTGATGGTGATCCGCGGGTTGGCCGTACCGTTGGTGTTGATGCGCATGTCATCGTTGCTGCCGGCCACCGTACCAATGAAGTTCGTGGCCACGTTGGTGCCGGTGTTCCCGGTCTCGGACCAACCTGAGCCGGTCGCCATGCGGTTCCAGGTGGCCCCATCATGGTAGTACAGGCCGACCGCGTTCTTCGGGTCGTAGGGGGCGGAATTGTCCGTCTGGTAGACCCACAGGCCCGCCGTGGGGCCGGGCAGCAGGACGCGCTCGTTGTAGGTCATTCGCGGGATGAGGAGACCGCGGTTGGTGGCATCCAGTTCCAGCAACGCGTTGGCGTTGGCCGGTGGTGCCCCTGTGGTGTTGATGGCCACGTTCTGGGCCATCGCCGGAAGAGCGAGGCCACTGGAGAGCAACAGGACGTACAGCTGGCGTGAGCGTAGCGTCTTCTTCATGGAACGAAGCGTTGGAAAGCGTTTCGATGCAGGAAAGGCCTGACGGACATCAGACAAAAGTAACGTGACCTTGGTTCGGCAGCAACACCGAGGTATCACTTCGGCCCGGATGGTTGGAAGGGAGCCCCGTTGCGCTGCAAAGGCAGGGTGAAGACGCCTCCGTGCGGGATGAGTTGCCCGGGAGTTATCAACAGGCTGGGGGTGAGGGGGATGTGGGCGCCGACCCGACCCGGAAGGGCATGGCCATCCAAGGGAACCGGGCGCGGTCCACGCTCCATATCCGAGGAGGGTTCCTCGCGAGACCTCAGTAGACCAGGAGCGGCCAGGTGCGCCGATGCCCGGAACCGGTGGTGATCCGAACGGTGTAGCTGCCTGCGGGCACTCCCTTGTTGGCAAGGTCGAGGACCGAACGTCCCGAACCAACGGAGAAGGTCCTCAGCTGGACGGTGCGGCCCATGGCGTCGATGAGCGCGAGCTCCACCTGGTCGTTACCAGGGGCATCATGAACCAAACTGATCCCCCCCGAGGTCGGGTTGGGGAAGGGCCCTTCCGCGCCCGTGGTCCGGAAGATCGCCGTGGTGGTGGCCACGCGGGTTTCATTCCCATGGGCATCCACTTCCACCAAGCGGTAGTAGTTCAACCCCTGATGAGGGGCCACGTCCCGGTAATGGTAGGCCATCTGCGCTTGGCTGTTGCCCGCTGCGGGCAATGAGCCGAGCTGGGAGTAGTCCGAACCGTCCGGCGAACGCTCCACGAAGAAGTGGTCGGAGGACGTCTCCGTAGCGGTCTCCCAACGGATGAGCACATGGTCCGATGCGGGCTGGGCGGTCAGGCTGATCAGCTCCAGCGGCAGCACAGTGCAGTCCAGGGAGGCCCCGTTGGTCAGGTTCCAATCCAGGCTGAACTGTTGGCCGTTGGCGCTGAAATTATCCACGTAGAGGATGTAGATCTGGCCCACCAGGACGTTGAAGGTGCTGACCCAGCGGTCTCCCCCGGCACCCTCGGTGAGGTCGGTGGCTCCGTTGCCGCATCCGGTCGGTCCGGTCGGCGCAGCGTACGAGCACCGCAACGGTGCGCCCACAGGGGGACAGGTGACCGAGGCCATGGGACCCCAGACGGCGAAGTCGTAATCCGTGGGCGTGGCCGGGTTGATGGTGAATCCAACGGTTCCGGCCGCACTGGGGCTGAAGTAGTACCAGGTGCCCTGCCGCTCACCGCTGGCAAGACAGCCTTGGTTGCCTGCGTTCAGGTCGGCGGTGCATCCGGTGTTGTTCGTGTTGTTGTTGAAGCTCTGGTTGTTGCAGATGGTGGTGCCCCCGGAGCAATCCTCCGGAAAGGTGTTCGCGGTGGTGGATTGGAAGGCGCAGATGTTGAACGACCCTTGCTGGCCGTTGTATCCCCAGACGCGCAGGTAATAGGTCTGACCAGGTGTGAGCGGGGTGCATCGGCGGTCGATGCGGGGCATCAGCCCGATCGCATCATCGTTGCACTGGATGCTGGTGAACGGACCTGCGCAGCTCGGGGCGGAATACAGTTCCATGGCCCCATTGGTCATGGTGCCGATGGCGGTCTCGATGGTCACAACACCGTTGGCCGGCGCTGTGAAGGTGAACCAGACATCCCCCCCGGCATAGAGGCCGCATCCTGGGGCCGGGGCGCCGGTGGTGGCGGTGGCGCCGATGTTCGAGTAGGTGAGCGGGAAGCAGGACGAGAGGACCGGCAAGGGGTTGGCCGCGCAGGGGTTGTCCCCGGTCATGGGCGGAGGGGGAGGGATGGTGTATGCACAGATGGAGAAGGTGCCGTTGTTGTCGCCTCCATATTCCCAGAACCGGACATAGACCGTGGTCCCCGGGGTGAGCCCGGACGCGTAGATGTACGGCATGGCCCCATTGGCGCTGGCGTCATCGTCACAGGCCACCTGGGTGAAGGTCCCGTTGCAGGCCGTGGCCGTGTACAGGGCCATGCCCCCATCGAGGATGACACCTGTGTTGGAGTCCAGGATGAGCACGCCGCTCGCGGGCACCACGACGGAGAACCAGACATCGCTTCCGGTGTAGAAGGCGCAGGTCGGAGCCGGAGGGCCTGTGGTGGCCGTGCTGGAAGCCGTGGTGCTGCCTTGGAAGGTGCAACTCAGGCCCGCGGAGAGCGGGGTGGCCCCGCAGGGATCGTCGTTGGCCGGTGGGGGGGGCGCCGCGCCGATGCTGAAGGTGCCCGGGCAGGGGCTGGCCGGCGTGGGCCAGGTGTCGAACCAGATGTAATACTGGGTGCCGGCGTTCAACGTGGCCGTGATGGTGGTGGTGTTGGCCGCGTTGCCGTCGCCGTAAACGCAGGTGCCTCCACCGTTCGGGCAGCCCGCCCAAACCTGCACCGAGCTCCAGGTCTGACCGGTCACATTGATGTTGTACGCCCCGGTCACGGTCGGGGTGAGCACGTACAACGCCTCGTTGCCGTTCTTGTACGCGGCATTGTCATTCGAGCCGCAGAGATTCCCCGGCACGTTGGTCGAGTTCAGGTCGTTGGTGGCACCGCAGACCAGCGCCTGGTTGGTGATCGGCAGGCTGGCGGGGTTCAACACCGTGGCCCCTGCACAGGTGGTCGCGTGCCCGCGATGGACCGCGAAGAGCGCGAGGACCACCAACAGCAACCTGCCGGGAGCGGTCCGGCGGAGCGTGGGACGGCGGGTGTGCGGACCCATGGTCTAGTGGGAGCCGGAACGGGTGTATTCCTCGTAGAGGGCGGGGTGAGCGTCGATCCAGGCGCGCTTGGCGGCCGAGCGCGCGGCATCGTCGGGCGCGCTTCCGGCCTGCAACGACCAGTGGCCATCCGGAGTGGGCACCACGGCGCGGTAGGTGGGGAGTCCGGGCCACATCACGTCCACACCGAGCAAGGGCACGCCGCGGACCTGAAGCACCGTCACGAACGCATCCAGATCGAGGTCGGTGGCCGGGGTGAACTTGGCCACTGTGCGGTCGGCGGCGAGATGGAGCGGAACCATCTGGTCGTGGTCCTGTAGCGTGTGGATGGTCACCTTTTCCAAGGAGCTGGTCAAGGGCACGAAGAAGTGAAGGAACACGTCGACCCCGGCCACGCTTTGGCCGTTCGCGCAACGCTGTCCTGCGGTCAGAAGGAGCAGGACGAACCACAGGGCTGATCGCACGACGCCACCGCGTCCGCAGTTGAACGGACGCTCAGCAAGATACGGATCCGCAGCGCTGTGCAAGGGTTCGAGTTTTCCACAAGACGTGGACGGAAGGGCCGGGTGGCCTAAGGGTGCGGATCCACCACGATGCGGGCGCTGCCGAGGAGCCGACCGTCCGCATCCATGATCATCAGCATGTACAGACCGCCATCCACCCCGGCCAGTGAGATCTCAAGGCGGTCGCGCTGCACGTCCCATGGGACCGAGCCATCCCGGACGTGCGCACCGGCGGTGTTCTTCAGGGTGTAATGCACGCGCGAGGTCGAGTTCCGCGGTATCAGGACGTGGACGCGGTCCGTGGTCGGGTTCGGCTGCACCAGCAGGTTAGGATGGTCCGCGCCAACGGCGGCCGACACTGTGGACGAGAACTCTTCGCGGCCATCGCTGTGCTGGATGCGCAATCGATAGTAGTTCAGGTCGGGGGCCGGGGAGCGGTCATGGAAGGCGTACTCCAGGCGTTCAAGCGAGTGCCCGGCGGCCGGGAGTTCACCGATGGGGGCGTAGGCCATGTCATCGACCGACCGTTCCACCACGAAGGCCGTCGTGCCCGATTCGGTCTGGGTGGCCCAGGAGAGATGTACGCCATCATTCCTCACCTCCGCTTCGGGACCGATCAGCTCCACGGGGAGGACGGTGCAGTCCAAGGATGCTCCGTTCGTCAGGGTCCAATCCAGGGTGAAGGCCTGCCCGGTGACATCGAAGTTGTCGATGTACATGATGTAGATCTGCCCGGCGATGATGTTCAACGGCGCCACCCAGCCGTTGCCGAACTCGTTCTCCGAGGCATCCACCGCGCCATTGCCCATGCCGGTGAGAAAGGCCGCGGCTCCCGGATATCCCGGTACGTTCGGTGGGTAGGCCCAGGAGCAGCGGACGGGGTTGCCGACCGGCGGGCAGGTGATGGTGCTCATCGGGCCCCAAATGGCGAAGTCGTAATCGATGTTGGCCGCAGGTTGAATGGTGAGCGCCGCCGTGCCGGAGGCCGAGGGGGAGAAGTAGTACCAGGTCCCTTGCCGCTCGTTGCCATCAAGACAACCGTTGTTCGCCGCCGTCAGGTCCGTGGTGCAGCCGGTGAAGTCCGCCGTGTTGTTGATCTGCTGGTCGTTGCAGATGGTGAACGCACCGGAACAGTCCTCCTGAGGGGTCGTCGGGGTCGCGGTGGCGCTCACGCAGATGTTGAAGATGCCCGTGCTCCCTCCGTATCCCCAGACCCGGATGTAGTAGGTGGTGAAGGGCGCGAGCGCGGCACACCTGAAGTCAAGTTCGGGCATCAGCAGGCCACCGAGGAAGTCCTCGTCGTCATTGCATCCTCCGGGGACCAGCGCCAGTGCGCCACATGTCCCGGTGTATAGCTGCATGGCGGCATCACCCAACGTGATGGCCGAGGTCTGGATGTGCACCTCGCCATTGGCGGCCGTGGTGAACGTGAACCAGATGTCGGTGTTCGGTGCCGTGCTGCAGGTGGGTGCCGGGGTGGTGCCGGACGCCGTGGAACCGACATTGGTGAAATGGAGCATCGTGCAGGTAGGCAGCACCGGAAGCACGATCGCGGATCCGCAGTTGTCGTTCGTCAGGGGCGGTGCAGGGGGCAGGCAGGTGATGTTCAACGGTGCGCACCCGCCCGTGCCGCAGGGCGTGAAGAGGTTCACATAGCGGTCCACCAGCACACGGAGCTGTCCGGTGAATGTCGCCACCCAGGTCACTTGCGATTGGAGGCCGCAATAGTCATCGTTCGTGCCCAGTGAACCACCCCCGGCGTTGTTGTAGAGCGTGATCTGCGTGTCATAGGTTCCGCCGCAGGTGTTGAACGTGTAGATGTTCCCGGCGGTGACGTTGATCAATGCGTATTGCCCGCCGTTCACACAGGGCACGGTCATTGTCCCCGGGCAGGGCGGGGTGATCGCCCCACCGGCGATCACCGTGTTGTTGTTCGGGCATTGCGCGGGCAGAAGGACCGGAACGCTGCACAGGGCCAGAGCCATCAGCAGGGAGGATGGACGTGTGCCGAGGGGGGTCATGGCGCTTCGGTGCGTTGCCCTTGGAGCTCCACCATCCGCTGGTAGAGCCCCGGATGGGCCTTGATGGAGGCGACTTTAGCCCGTGCAGCGTCATCCATCGTGGCCTGGTCGTCCGTTCGTGCGGCTTTGGGCGAGGCCGGGACATCAGGGCCGACCGCGTTCAACTGGACCAGGATGAACCCGTGTTCGACCAGCAACTGGGCGAGAGGAGCGGCTTCAATGGCCCCGGGGCCCTTGAAGTGAAGTGTCCGTTCCGGCTGATCGTAGTGGACCTCGGTATCCGGCAGCCACCGGACCACCGCCCCGAGCATGGGCTTCACCGCAGCCTCGGAATGAAGCGGCGCGATCACCGCCTCGGCGTGCATCACGTCCTGCGCATGCCCAGGAACGGAACAGGCGAGCGCCAGACCGACCGCCACCCGGCGCAGGGACACCGCGCTCCCCGGCCGTGCGTTCATGTGTGCTCGAGGTGTGGTGCTCGATGAATTCATCAACTACCGCTGTGCCGCCGGGCGGCAACGGACCAAGCTACGGCGCAAGGCCGCTGCAGGTCAAGGCATTGAGCCTCCGGTTTTCAACAGCCGGGGTTCAAGCGGAAGCGCTCGCCCTTTGGGATCGCAGGACCCGCCCCGGATATTCTTCGAGCGCTGTTCGCAGACATGCGACCGCTCTGCGGAGCTTTTCCTGTTCCAGCACGTAGGCCAGGCGCACCTGCTTGCTTCCGGTGACCGGGTCGGCGTAGAACCCGCTGCAGGGTGCCATCATCACGGTATGGCCCTCATGACTGAAGGATTCCAGGAGCCACTGGCAGAAGGTGTCCGCGTCATCGATCGGCAGCTCGGCCACGCAATAGAAGGCCCCCTTCGGCGTGGGGCAGATGACGCCGGGGATGGCGTTCAATCCGCCGACCAGGATGTCACGGCGCTTGCCGTATTCCGCAATGACCTCGTCGAAATAGGCCTTGGGCGTGAGGAGCGCGGCCTCACTGGCGATCTGGCCGAAGGTCGGAGGGCTCAGCCGGGCCTGGGCGAACTTCAGCACCGCGGCGAGCAGTTCGCTGTTGCGCGTGATGAAGGCGCCCACCCGGGCGCCGCACATGCTGTAGCGCTTGCTGACACTGTCGATCAGCACCGCATGTTGATCGAGCCCTTCCAACGACAGCGCGCTGATGTGGGAGGCCCCGTCGTAGCAGAATTCGCGGTACACCTCATCGGCGAAGAGGAACAGGTCGTGCTTGAGCACGATCGCACGCAGGGTCTCCAGCTCACTGCTGCTGTACAGATACCCTGTCGGGTTTCCCGGGTTGCAGATGAGGATGCCTTTGGTGCGGGGGGTGATGAGGGCCTCGAAGGCGCTGATGGCGGGCAGGGCAAAACCTTCCTGGATGGTGCTGCGCACAGGGACCACCTTCACACCGGCGGCCAGGGCGAAGCTGTTGTAGTTCGCATAGTACGGTTCGGGGATGATGATCTCATCGCCGGGCTCGAAGCACGCCATCATGCCGAAGAGCAGGGCCTCGCTACCGCCGTTGGTGACGATGATCTGCTCGTGGGTCACCGGGATCCGGTGCGCGCCATAGTAGGCGGCAAGGCCCTTCCTGTAGCTCTCGAACCCTGCGCTGTGGCTGTACTCGATCACGGTGCGGTCCAGGTGGCGGATGGCCTGCAGGGCCACCTCCGGTGTGCGGATGTCGGGTTGCCCGATGTTCAGATGGAGCACCTGGGTCCCCCGTTCACGGGCGGCCTTGGCATAGGGGACGAGCTTGCGGATGGGGGAGGCCGGCATCAGGCGACCCTTCGTGGAGATGGCGGGCATGGTGATCGGGAAGTGTGGGGCGAAGTTCGGCGTTCCGCGCGCACGGTGTGCGAACGAAGAAGCCCCGCCGGGGACGGCGGGGCTTCCGAAGGGAACGTTGTCTGGATCAGTTGGTCTTCTCCACGGGGGCCATGGGGCTCTGCTCCTTCACCGGGGAAGCGGGCGTCTCGGGGCCGGCCTCCACCGTGCCCTTGATGCGCACCACCTTCTCGGGGGCGTTCGTGGCGTTGCTGCTGATGGTCACGCTCTTGTTGATCGGGCCGGGGCGCTTGGTGTCGTACTTCACCGTGATGGTGGTCTTGGCGCCGGGCTTGATCGGGGCGGTGTCGCACTTGGGCACCGTGCAGCCGCAGCTGCCCTTGCAATTGGTGATGATCAACGGTTGGTCGCCGGTGTTGGTCACGATGAACTCGCAGGTGCCGTTCGCGCCATTGGCGATGGTGCCGTAGTCGTGCACTTCCTTGTCGAGGCTGATCTGCGGACCGGTGCCGCCAACGGGCTTGGCATTGTCCTGGGCCATGGCACCGAGGAAGAGGGCGCTGAGGCCGAACGAGAGGATGAACTTCTTCATGGAGTGGATCGGGTTTCGTGCGTTACTGGACCAAAACTACGGACGGGTCACCTGGGGGTTCCGACATTAACAAGACCTTAACAGGGCCGCGTCCGAAGCGCCGTCGCACTACCGATCCCATGCCGATCCGGCACCTGCGGTTACCTTTGCCGGCCTCGAAGCCAAGGCCCACGCGGCTTTGCTCGGAGCGTCCCCGATGAGCACCCCTGAGATCCCCAAACGATACGACCCTGCCCAGGCCGAAGGCCACTGGTACGCGCACTGGATGGCGAAGGGCTACTTCCGGAGCGTGCCCGACGGCCGCGAGCCCTACACCGTAGTGATCCCGCCGCCCAACGTGACCGGCGTGCTGCACATGGGGCACATGCTCAACAACACCATCCAGGACGTGCTGGTGCGCCGCGCGCGCATGCAGGGCAGGAACGCCTGCTGGGTGCCGGGCACCGATCATGCCAGCATCGCCACCGAAGCCAAGGTGGTGCGCCTGCTCGGCGAGCAGGGGATCAAGAAGAGCGCCATCGGCCGCGAGGAGTTCCTGAAGCACGCCTTCGCGTGGAAGGAGAAGTACGGCGGCGTGATCCTCGAGCAACTGAAGAAGCTCGGCGCCAGCTGCGATTGGGACCGCACGCGCTTCACCATGGAGCCCGACCTCAGCGATGCCGTCATCGACGTGTTCATCGACCTGCACAAGAAAGGCCTGGTGTACCGTGGCCTGCGCATGGTGAACTGGGACCCCGTGGCCCTCACCGCGGTCAGCGACGAAGAGGTGATCCACAAGGAGGTCAACTCGAAGCTCTATCACATCCGGTACAAGGTGGAGCGTGAGGACCCCGATGATGTGGAGGAGTACATCGTGATCGCCACCACGCGTCCGGAGACGATCCTGGGCGATACCGCCGTGGCCGTGCACCCCGAGGACGAGCGCTATGCGGACCTGAAGGGTGTGCGCGTGCAGGTGCCCCTCATCGGCCGCAGCATCCCCGTTATCTTCGACGAGTATGTGGAGCGCGAGTTCGGCACCGGCGCATTGAAGGTGACCCCCGCGCACGACGTGAACGACCACGAGCTGGGCAAGAAGCACAACCTCGGGACCATCGACATCCTGGAGCCCAACGGCACGCTCAGCGCCGCCGCGCAGCTCTACGTGGGCTAGGACCGCTTCGTGGTGCGCAAGAAGATCGCGAAGGAGCTCGAGGAGAAGGGCTTCCTGGTGAAGACCGAGGACATCGTGAACAAGGTGGGCACCAGCGAGCGCACCGACGCCGTGATCGAGCCGCGCCTATCGCTTCAGTGGTTCGTGAAGATGGGCGAGCTGGCCAAGCCCGCGCTGGAAGTGGTGAAGGACGGCCGCGTGAAGCTGCATCCGCAGAAGTTCGTGAACACCTACACGTACTGGATGGAGAACGTGCGCGACTGGTGCATCAGTCGCCAGTTGTGGTGGGGGCAGCGAGTGCCCGCGTGGTATAACGAGGCCGGTGACGTGGCCGTGTGCCGCACCGAGGCCGAGGCCATCGCGCAGTTCACCGCGGAAGGAAAGAGCGTGAAGGGCATCAAGCAGGACGAGGACGTGGTGGACACCTGGTTCAGCAGCTGGCTGTGGCCCATCAGCGTGTTCGACGGCTTCAAGGATCCGGAGAACAAGGACATCAAGTACTACTACCCCACGAACGACCTCGTCACCGCGCCGGAGATCCTCTTCTTCTGGGTGGCGCGCATGATCATGGCGGGCATGGAGTACCGCGGCGAAGTGCCCTTCAAGAACGTGTACCTCACCGGCATCGTGCGCGACAAGCAGGGCCGGAAGATGAGCAAGAGCCTGGGCAACAGCCCCGACCCGCTCGACCTCATCGCCAAGTATGGCGCGGACGGTGTGCGCACCGGCATGCTCTTCAGCAGCCCGGCGGGCAACGACCTGCCCTTCGATGAGAGCCTCTGCGAGCAGGGCCGCAACTTCAGCAACAAGATCTGGAACGCCTTCCGCCTGGTGAAGGGCTGGACCGTGGCGCAGCAGGAACAGCCTGCCGCGAACGCCGCCGCCGTGGCCTGGATGCAGAGCCGTGTGCAACGTGCCACCACCGAGCTTGATGGCCTGTACGACCAGTTCCGCATCAGCGAGGCGCTGATGACCACCTACAAGCTGATCTGGGACGACCTCTGCAGCTGGTACCTCGAGAGCATCAAGCCAGCCTTCGTGGACGGCGTATCGCAGCCGATCGATGCCACCACCTACGAAGCCACCATCAGCATCTTCGAGGATGTGCTGAAACTGCTGCATCCCTACATGCCCTTCCTCACCGAGGAGCTGTGGCACCACCTGCGCGAGCGCAAGGAAGGGGAGGACATCATCGTGGCCGCTTGGCCGAAGGGCGGAAATTGGGATGGATTGATAGAGAACGAAATGGCACATGCGTTCGAGGTTGTTACCGCTGTGCGAAAGCTCCGCAATGAACGAGGCCTCTCACCTAAGGAACCACTCGACCTCAAGGTGAAGGAAGGGCTTCGACTTCGGGATGAAGTGCATCTGATCATGTGTAAGCTGGCTAACCTGAGTGGTATCGACTACGTGTCCAAGGCTGATCCCAACGCTATCACCTTCTTAGTCGGTACAGAGGAATACTCTGTATTACTTGACCAGGCAGTGGATTCGACCATCGAAGTTGGGAAGTTGCAGAGCGAGCTAGAATACCTGAAGGGCTTCTTAGGTGCCGTTGAAAGGAAACTCAGTAATGAACGCTTTGTGAATAGTGCACCGGCCGCAGTTATTGAGAATGAAAGACAAAAGAGGGAGGACGCCCTTAGGAAGGTCAAAGCGCTGGAGGAGCGACTGGCGGTGCTGAAGTGATCAGCGCTTCACGAGGCGCGCGGAGCCTTGGGATGTACGCACCAGGTACATGCCCGGTGCCAGGCCGGATACGTCCAGCTCCAGCCCTTGTGCATGTGACCGCACCGCGACCTGTACCGTGCGGCCATCCGCCCCATGCATGGTGAAGGCCCGTTCAGCTCCGTTGGCGAAGACCACCAGCACCACATCCTCCGCCGGGTTCGGGAACAAGCGCAGCGTTGATGCGCCCTGCTCCGCCACCGACGTACTGGACTCCGCGGTGAGCACGCTCGGCTCCGTGATCACCGGTGGGTTGAAGTCGAAGTAGATGTTGGCCACGTTCGCGATCACGGTGCCGGGCGCGATCGGGAGGCGCGGACGGATGCGGAAAGAGACGAACCCGTGGCTCAAGGGCTCGTTCAAATTGCTGTCCGGCAGCAGGATATTGGGGAAGATGTACTTGAGCACGCCCAGGCCGAAGACCTCCCGGGTGTGGGCATGCGAGCTGGGGCCCCACACAAGGGTCGAAGGGTCGAGCGTGGGCGGCAGCGTATCGGTGATCACCACGTGGAACGCCGTGTCCGTGCCGGTGTTCTGGAAGCGGATGGTGTAATCGATCCAGTCATCCGCACCGATGTTCCAGTGCAGCGTATCCCCGGTGCTCGTCGTGGCCCGCTTGTCGTTGGGGTCAAAGCTGCCGGTGATCGTGCGCAGGTCCGTGGCGGTATTGTTCGCCGGCACCGGATCGTTGCCCACGCTCGTCACCACCGCTGTCGTTGCCAGCTGCGTGCCGATGAGGCCCGGGTTGGGCGGTACGGTGAAGGTGACGGTGAAGTTCCGCTGCTGCCACGCGGTCAACTGCGGCTGGTTCCAGGTGATCGTGTTCCCCACCACGGTCCCCGCTGGTGCGGCGCTCACATACCCGAGCAAGGGGTCGAAGGTCAGGACCAACGTGATGGCACCACTGGAGGTGGGCGTCAGGTTGCGCACGACGGCCGCGCACTGGAACTGGAAGCCCGGGCGGGCCGCACCGCTGGACACCATCACCTCCAGGTCCAGCGGCACCACCGAGGTGTCCGGCAGGTTCCGGGTGCTGGTGGCCCCCGCGTTGATCGTGAACGGGATCGGCCCGACGGTGCAATGCTCCGTCACGTCGGCGCTGGTCTGGGAAAGCGTGTAGCTCCCGGGCGGCAGGCAGAGGCCATATTGGCCGTTGGATGTGAGCGTTGCGTAGTGCGGTCCTGGTAGCACCTCGATGATCCCGTTGGGTACGCGCACTTCCGGGCCGGACATCAGGCAGTTCAGGTCCGCATCGATGTGCGCGGTCCCCACCACCATCCCACAGTTGGGTCCGAGGTCCGGGACCGTCACCGGCAGCAGGTCCACACAATCACCCGAGTACAGGTTCTGGAACCGTCGCTCAATATGGTAGTCGCCCGGCTGCCGGCCGCCGATGGTGGCGATGTTCGCATAGGTCGAAGGGAAGCCGCCGATGTTCACTCCGGGCACGGGCTGCATGGACGTGTTCAACAAGGTCCGTTGCCAGTTCTGGCCCACTGGACCAGTGTCCCATCCCAAGTCCACCACCATGGTGCCACCGTTCATGGCCGAGCAGCTGGGCGAGGTGCTCACCACGCTCATCGGACCGGGATCGGTCTCCGGCACCGGGTCGTTCAGCTGGAGCTGGGCGGTGCATCCCAGGGCATCCGTGACGGTGGTGAAGGTGCCGAAGAACCCGGGGCAGAACCCCACCCAGGCGCCCTGCAGGAGGTTGTTCGGGTCCAACCCGTAAACGGGGGGCGTGCCGAAGCTGAACGGGGGAACGAGGTTCTGGGGCATGCAGACCTCATGGTACCAGGTACCGCCGTTGCACTGCCCGTGACAACCCTGCAGCCCGATCGTGGTGCAGGAATAGTTCAGCACGGGGTTCATCCCCAGGTCGCCGATGATGATGCTCTGCACGGCCTGGTCGCTGTTCGCATCGGTCACGGTCACCGTGTAGGTGCCGGGCGCAAGACCGGTGATCGTATCGTTCACGGACCCATTGCTCCAGAGGAAGCTGTACGGGGGCACGCCACCGGAGGCCCAGGCATAGGCATAGCCCGTGTTGTTCCCACAGGTGCCACTAACGCCATCGACGGTCACGGTCAGCGCCGATGCTGGCATGCCCAGTGCACAGAGCGCAAGGAGAAGGAGCGTCCTCATGGTCCTATCAGGGGATGGTCGGATCTTGGAAGGAAGACGAAGGAACCCGGGCATCCCGCTGCACTTCGTAGACGCGGGCGAGCGTTCAGGGTTGCGTGGATGCCAGTTCCGCCGGAGCGCACCGCCGCCTACCTTCGCTTCATCGAACGCGACCTGAAATACGCCGCCATCGACATCGGCTCCAACGCCGTACGGCTGCTCATCGGCGACGTCATCGAGCGGGAGGACCATCCCGTGGTGCGCAAGACCTCGCTGGTGCGCGTGCCCATCCGCCTGGGCGAGGACGTGTTCGCGAGCGGCGCCATCGGGGCCGCCAAGCGCGACTACCTCATCAAGAGCCTGAAGGCCTTTCGGCTACTGATCGACGTGTACGGTGTGCCCCGCTACCGGTGCTGCGCGACCAGCGCCATGCGGGAGGCCTCCAACAGTGCGGAGACCATCGCCCGGGTGGAAATGGAGACCGGTGTGGACATCGAGGTGATCGGTGGGCGTGAAGAGGGTGACCTGATCTGCAGCACCTTCTGGACGCAGGACCTGCTGAAGGACCGCAGCTACCTGTTCATCGACGTGGGCGGTGGAAGCACCGAGCTCACCTGGCTGGAGAAGGGGCGTCGCGTGAAGACCGCGAGCTTCAAGGTGGGCACCGTGCGCATGCTGGCCGGCAAGGTGAAGGAGCACGTGTGGCCGGAGATCGCCGACTTCCTGGGCGAACTGCGCGCCCAGCACGGGCAGCTGATGGCGGTGGGGACCGGGGGCAACATCAACCGCATCTTCAAGGAGAACGGCAACCGGTACGGCGAGCCGCTGCAGCGCGCCGACATCCAACGCCACCGCGACCGCATCGCTTCCTACAGCTTTGAGGACCGGGTGAACCTGTTGCGTCTGCGGGCGGACCGGGCGGACGTCATCATCCCGGCGGCCGACATCTTCCTGCGGGTGCTGGACGCGGCGGAGATCACGGAGATCTTCGTGCCCAAGGTGGGCCTGGCCGACGGGATCGTGTATGACCTGTATATGAAGCAGTACGGACACAAGCGCTATGCGCCTGCGGATCCCTTTGGTGTTCCGGCCTGATCGCCGTTCGGCGCTGGCGGCGGTCCTCCTGCTGTGCGCTTTGGCCGGGGAGGCGCAACCCTGGGCCATCGGCCTGCGCGGCCATTTCGGTTTCCTCTGGCCGCATCGGCCCAGCAGCTGGATCCTGGTGGAGGACCACTGCACGGCACCGGAGCTCTTCCTGGAACGGCGGCTTCCGGGTGAACGTCCCTGGCAGCGGCATTACCGGGGGCCTTCCTACGGATTCGGGCTGATGTACACGGGTCTGGCCAACCCGGACCGCATCGGAGCCGCGGTGCGTGTGCTGCCCTACCTGCACCTGCCGTTCACGCGCGGTCCCCGCGGCGACCTCGGCATGCGCCTGGGCTGGGGGCTGGGCCTGGTGACGCGACCGTACGACCGGCGGGAGAACAGCAAGCAGATCGCGATCGGTTCGCGGGTCAACACCGCGATCCAGCTCATGCTGGCCTACCGCCATCGCTTCGGCCGCACGGAGCTTTCGGCGGGCTTCGGCATCGACCACTGGAGCAACGGATCGTTCGCCCTGCCCAACCTGGGGCTCAACCTGCTGAGCGCAAGCCTGGGCGTGGCGCAGGCCCTGGGCCCGGTGACGCCCTACGTGCATGTGCCGGACACCCTTCCCTTGGAACGCCCCAGCCGAGAGCTGAGCGTCGTGGGAGCGCTCTTCTGGAGCGAGACCGGACGGCCGGAGAGCGGACGCCACAGCGTGTACAGCCTCATCGGCCAGGTGCAATGGCGCCTCACCCGGAAGTCCGCCGTGGCTGTCGGGGTCGACGTGTTCAACAAAGGCGCCCTGCGCACCGATCATCCGGAATTGGCGGACGATGGACGTGCCGCGCTCACCCAGGCGGGTCTGCATGCGGGCTATGCGCTGCTGTTCGGCCGTGGCGAGCTGTTCCTGCAGATGGGGGCGTACGTGTACACGCCCGTCCCGGACCAGGCCGCGGTGTTCCACCGGCTGGGCTGCCGCTACCGGATCGGCCGCCACCTGCTGGCGCACATGGCGCTGAAGAGCCACTATGCGGTGGCCGATCATTGGGAGTTCGGACTCGGATACCGGTGGTCATGAAACGCGTCCTGCCCTTCCTGCTGGTCCTGTTCGGCTGCCAGCCCGAGCAGTGGGACGATTGCGTCACCAGCACCGGAGCGCAACGGGTGGAGGAGCGGAGCCCCGGCGTCTTTCACCGCGTGGTGGCGGAGGACCGGATCGACCTGCTGCTGGAGGAGCGGGAGCCGGGCACGGTGGCGGTGGAAGGGGGCGCCCATCTGCTGGAGCAGGTGGTGACCGAGGTGAAGGACGGCACGTTGACGGTGCGCAACGAGAACCGGTGCAACTGGGTGCGCAGCTTCCGGCCGCGGATCACCGTGCGCGTGCCGTTGCAGGCGGTGGTGGAACTGGAGCTGCGCGGCACGGGGGACGTGCATGCTGCGGACACCGTGCGCCAGCCGGTGTTCCGCATCGAGCAACGAAATGCCCAGGGCACGGTGGAACTGCCGCTCGCGGTGGATACGTCCTACGTGGGCCTTCACACCGGCGCGGGCGATGTGCGGCTGTCGGGCCGCTGCAGTGTGGCCTACCTGTACAGCGGCTACATGGGGCCCATCGATGCGGGCGCGCTGGTGGCGCAGGAGGTGAACGTGAACAACAGCGGCGTGGCCGACATCATCTGCCGGGCGCAGCAACGTTTGAACGTGCAGCTCTTCGATGTGGGCGACGTGCGGTACTACGGCGATCCCGTGCTGCAGGCCACGGTGACCGGAAGCGGGTTCGTGGTGCGGTTGGGGCCGTAGCGCCTCACACCCGCCCCTCCTTGATCTCCTCCACCACCGCCCAGCTGCACATTCCCCTCATCACGCAGGACAAGCACTTCCGGAAGCTGAAGGAGGAGGTGTGACGAACCCCCTTCGAAGAACTGCTCCAGGTCGGGTCGCAGGGTCCGAAGCATTTCGGCCCCCCAAGACGGAAAGCCACCGGACTTCAGGAACATGATCCGCTCATCTCCGAGATGGAGGTTCGTAAGTAGGACCGATGACGTTTAGATTCGTGAGACCAACCCATCTCCCATGATGCGCATTCCGAGCCTTGGGATCGTGCTATTGCTCATCCTCAACGGCCTCAGGTCTCAAACGATCGTGATCACCTTCGAGGGCACGTTGAACGGTTCGCCGCTCCCCCTGGACAGCATCGTGGTGATGAACCTGACCCAAGGCGGGGATACCACCATCTATTTTCCGGAACATGTGCTTGTGCTGGGCACCGTGGGGATCGATGATGCCGGGCATCCCGAAGGCCTTCGACTGAGCAGCCTGCCCAACCCCTTCGCGGGGCACACGGATGTGCTGGTGGATGCCGAAGGAGGCGACCTGCTGCTCACCCTGCAGGATGCCATGGGGCGATCGCTCGCGACGTTGGCCTTGGCTCCGGCCGCTGGTATTCATCGCTTCAGCGTGGGTTGCGAAGTACCGGGCATCCATTACCTCACTGCGGTGCAAGGGGGTGTGCGCCGCACGGTGCGCCTGATGGCCACGGAAGGCAGCGGGAGGGTGGGTTTGGTGCACCTGGGCGGTGTGGACCGCCCGGCACCCAAGGACGACCGTGCGCTGTTCACCTGGATGCCTGGTGATGAGTTGCGCTACATCGGCTACGCCACTGGCGGAGGTGTTTCTTACGGCGCGGCGATCGATGAGGTACCGGTGATGTCGGCCACGCGTACGTTCATCATGGCGGCCGGGGCGGCGTGTCCATTCTTGCCCAGTGTGACCGACATTGATGGGAACACCTATCCAACGGTACAGATCGGCAACCAATGCTGGATGGCCGGCAACCTGCGGACAAGCACTTACAACGATGGCAGCGCCATCCCCATCGTGACGGGTGACACGGCCTGGACGCAATTGAACAGCGGCGCCTGGTGCAGCCATCAGAACGACAGCAGCTACGATGCGACCTACGGCAAGCTCTACAACTGGTTCGCCGCCGCCAACCCCACCATCTGCCCCCAAGGCTGGCATGTGCCCACCGATGCCGAGTGGCAGCACCTGGAGGCCGCTTTGGGTATGCCCGCTGGTGAGTTGGCTTATACGGAATGGAGAGGCGCCGCCCAGAACGTAGGGGGCAAAATGAAGGCCACCATCTTGTGGTTCGCCCCCAATACCGGGGCCACCAACGAAAGCGGTTTTTCAGGTCTTCCGGGCCCCGTTCGCAGCGGCAGTACGGGCGCCTTCGCCGGCCTTACCGCCGCCATCTACTGGTGGAGCGCCTCGGAGAGGTTTGCGGAGAGCGCTTGGGAACGCCACTTGGAGTACAACAAGGCAGGCATCAACAGGAGCAGCCCGGGTAAGAGTAATGGTTTCTGTGTGCGTTGCATCATGGATTGATGCTTCGATAGCACTACCCGATAGTTCGACTGCGTGATGATGACGGGTCACGCAAGGTGCTTGTCACACTCTCCTCCCCTTGATCTCCTCCACCACCGCTGGATCCAGCAGGTAGAGGGTTCCCCCAAACTCCCCAGCTCGTTCTCCGCCACCTTCCGCAGGATGCGCCGCATGCCGAAGGTGCCGCTGTGCGTCTTCGGCAACCTGCTCACGAACTGGATCTTGTCCGGCTTGGCGATGCGGCGGATGCTCACGCCAAGGTCAGCCCTTCAATGCCCTTGAAGTGCTTGGTATTCAGGGTAAGCAGTGGCACGTTATGGGCAATGGCCGTGGCCGCGATCAACTGATCGGCGAAGTGGATATCCCGTCCGATGTTCACCTGGTCCAGGATCCTTCGGAAGCAGACAGATACCTCCATGGTGAAGGGCAGAACGTGGAACTTGGACAGCAGCTCCTTTTTCGTCGTGCTGTATTCGGCCTTGGTCCGGGTTCCGGCCAGCACCTCCGCGACGATCGCATCGCAGAGCACGATACTGCTGCCCTCCACGCGTTCCAGGGCCGCCATGGCCCTTGGCTCGCGCCGAAAGCGGCCTATCAGTACGCTGGTATCGATCAGGACCGTTTCCATGCCTTCTCGCGCAGCTCTTCGGCAGTGACCGGATTATCCTTCCAAAGGGCCTCAAGGGTCTCGAAGGGGTCCTTCTCCCGCTTGGCCTCGCGCTCCACGAACTCCACGAAGAGGGCGCTGATGCTCTTCTTCCGCCTGCGGCTGAGCATGGCCGCCGTGCGCTTGAACTTCGGCGGGACCGACAGGGTGAGCTTGGTGGTCATGGCATTACGTAATGATGCCCCAAGATACGTGATCTTCATCCGCGGCTTGCCTGTCAGACCCTCCCCCCCTTGATCTCCTCCACCACCGCCGGATCCAATAGAGTAGAGGTGTCCCCCAAGCTCCCCAACTCGTTCTCCGCCACCTTCCTTAAGATCCTCCGCATGATCTTCCCGCTGCGCGTCTTCGGCAACCCGCTCACGAACTGGATCTTGTCCGGCTTGGCGATGCGGCCGTTCAGCGATATGCGTCCTTTCGGTCGGATACCTTTTCGACACGCACCAGCCTGATCGCATCGCCGATGAAGTAAACGACCCGGTAGCTCCCTATCCGGATGCGCCAGAGATCGTCATGACCTTTCAGCTTCTTGCATCCGGCGGGTCGCGGGTTCTGCGCCAAGCGACCGACCGCCTCAACGATGCGGACCGCAGTTCGTGGCGGTATGGCGTCGATCTCTTTCCTAGCGCTCCGGAGCCACTCGATAGCGTAGCTCATTTGCGCTTGGCGCGCTTGTACACGGCCTTCACCACCTCCTCGTGCGGGATGCTCGGTTCGTTGCGCCGTGCCAGCGCCACAAGCCCATCGAGGTATTCTTCAACCGCCTCGGGCTCTTTGGCCAGCGTGACCAGATCGATCTGCACGTAGCGCCGGTTCTCGGTCTCGTCAGTGATCAGTTTTACGCCTTTGATGGGGCTTGCGGCTTTCATACTAACAAAGGTAATGCGCTACGCTGCCCTGCGGATGATATCCGTCGCCCACTGGCACACCCCATATCACGCAGGACAAGCACTTCCGGAAGCTGAAGGGGGAGGTGGGGGTGAGGGAGGTGTGAGGTCAACTCCGCCGATAGCTATAATGGCCGTGTCGATATCAGAGGACCTCGTATAAACGTACATATGCTGATTTCTGTCCGTCTAGCGCCAGAAGGCTTATGGTAGCGGCAAGTCGGTCTCCATCCATCCCGATCCGGATCGAGACACTATCGTCACTGGACCAGTATTCATCCACGAAATAGGCTCCATTCTCACCGTCATCTGATTGAGCCCCAAGGATGAAGTCGCAACCACGTACCAAAGTTCCTTCACAGTCATTCTGATCCCCTCCATCCCTTGAGCTTAATCGCGCTTCGATGCGGGTGAAGTCGAACCTTCTGACCACCAGCGTAACATGGCCTTTTGGGGTGCTGAAGTGGTGGGTGGATTTGTCTGAAAGAACTGGATCCATACGGATCGGATCAGGACTTTCACCATAAATAGCGCCATCCCTGATCTCAAGAAGGTTTGGCAAGCCCATACCTCGAAGACACCTGACGAAGTCCATTGAATAAAGGGTCGTGTCCTCGCAGTATACGCCGCTGCCATTCGCTGTGTCCCAATAGGCATGTAGTTGCTTGCCCAAAGCAGCAGCCGGTCGTCCCACAGGGTGCTTGACAGTATCCAACGGTGCGATCTGGTCTGACGCACGAGAGCCATCCTTGGGTGCTGAAGAACTGCAACCCGCGATCAGGCCCGAGAGCAGCGCTATGTGAAGAAAGCCCCTCATCACACCCTCCCCCCCTTGATCTCCTCCACCACCGCCGGATCCAACAGGGTGCTCGTATCCCCCAAGCTCCCCAATTCATTCTCCGCCACCTTCCTTAAGATGCGCCGCATGATCTTGCCGCTGCGCGTTTTGGGCAACCCGCTCACGAACTGGATCTTGTCCGGCTTGGCGATGCGGCCGATGCTGGCCACCACCGCTTCGATCACCTCGCCGCGCATGTTCTCTGCAGCAATGGCATCGTCGGCTGGGATGGGCTTCTCGCACACCACGTAGGCGTAAATGCCCTGGCCCTTGATGTCGTGCGGGTAACCCACCACGGCGCTCTCCACCACGCCCTTGGCCTGGTTGATGGCGTTCTCGATCTCGGCGGTGCCGAAGCGGTGGCCGCTCACGTTGATCACATCGTCCACCCGACCGATGATGCGGTAACGGCCGTCGGCATCGCGCTTGGCGCCGTCGCCGGTGAAGTAGTAGCCGGTGTAGCTGCTGAAGTAGGTCTGGCGGCAGCGCTCATGGTCGCCCCAGGTGGTGCGCAGGATGCTGGGCCAGGGGAACTTCATACACAGCAGGCCCTCCACCTCGTTCTCGGTGATCTCCTTCCCCTCGGGCGTTAGCAGCACGGGCTGCACACCGGGCAGGGGCCATGCGGCATGCGCGGGTTTCTCGTCGTTCACCCCGGCCATGGTGCTGATCAAGATGCCGCCGGTCTCCGTCTGCCACCAGGTGTCCACAATGGGGCAGCGGTCCTTGCCCACGTGGATCTTGTACCAGTTCCACGCTTCTTCATTGATGGGCTCGCCCACGCTGCCGATCACTTTCAAGCTGTCGAGCGAATAGGCCAGCACGTGGTCCAGACCGGCGGCCATCAAGCTGCGAATGGCGGTGGGCGCGGTGTAGAAGATGTTCACCCCGTGCTTGTCGATCACCTGCCAGAAGCGGCCCGCATCGGGGAAGGTGGGCACGCCCTCGAACACCAAGGTGGTGGCGCCGTTCAGCAGCGGACCGTAGATGATGTAGCTGTGGCCGGTGATCCAGCCCACGTCGGCCGTGCACCAGTACACGTCGCTCTCCTCGACCTGGAACACGTTGCGGAAGCTGTAGTCGGTGTACACCATGTAGCCGCCGCAGGTATGCACCACGCCCTTGGGCTTGCCGGTGCTGCCGCTGGTGTAGAGGATGAAGAGCGGGTCCTCCGCATCCATCACTTCGGCCGGGCAGTGCTTGTCCACGTGGAGCAGCTCGTCGTGCAGCCACACATCGCGGCCGTCCTGCATGTTCACGCTCCAGCCCAACCGCTCGGTCACGATCACCTTCTGCACCGTGGGACAGGTCTCCAGCGCCTCGTCCACCACGCGCTTCACGGGGATCTGCTTGTGCCCGCGGTTCAGGCCGTCGCTCGTGAGGACCATGGTGGCGGCTGCATCCTGGATGCGGTCCGCAAGGCTCTGCGCGCTGAAGCCGCAGAACACCACGCTGTGGATGGCCCCGATGCGCGCGCAGGCCAGCGTGGCGACCACCAGCTCGGGCACCATTGGCATGTAGATGCAGATGCGGTCGCCCTTCTTCGCGCCGTTCCGCTTCAGCACGTTGGCGTACTGGCACGCCTTCTCGTGCAGTTCGCGGTAGGTCAGGCGCACGAAGCGTTCCTTCGGGTCGTTCGGCTCCCAGATGATGGCCAGCTTGTTGCCGCGCTGCTTCAGGTGCCGGTCCAGGCAGTTCTCGGTGATGTTCAGCTTGCCGCCGATGAACCACTTGACATCGGGCTTCTCGAAGTCCCATTCAAGGACCTTGTCCCAGGGTTTGTGCCAAGTGAAGGAGGAGGCGATATCGGACCAGAAGCCTTCGGGGTCTTTCAGGGACTTCTCGCAGGCCGCGTCGTATTCGGCCAGGGTACGGATGCGTTGGTGCGCCATGGCGGAAAATTAGGGGCCTGAGCGATGCGCTGGACCGGTCGAACTCCTGGTATGGCGTACGCGGGTTCGGCGAACACGGCGGCGCCGATCGGAACGCCATCGACGGGATGATCGGGCGATCTGGTCCGCGATCCATGAGGCCCATCACCGGCCTCCTCGTTCGGGGCACTGCGCTATTCCCGTACCCAGACCACCGTCGCGGAGCGCTGGCCGGATGGAAGCTGAACATGCGCTCCGTACACCCCACGGGCCAGGTCCGATACGTCGAGCGTGGTACGGGGAGCGTCCAACCGCAGGCGCCGTACATCGCGTCCGGTGGCATCGTGAAGCTGGAGGATCGATCCGGGCTCCACCGGGGGCCAGAGCAGGTCCACCAGGCCGGAGCCGGGATTCGGGATCAGCCGTGGGTCTTCGTTGGAGGCGGCGAGATGCACCACCCGCACGGGCGAGTACATATGGTCGCCGTTCAGGTCCACCTGCCGCAGCCGGTAATAGTTGATGCCCGCGAACGGCTGGGGGTCGAGGTGCGTGTAGTACTGCGGTTGGAAGGTGGAGCCGGCTCCGGGCACCGTGCCGATGTGCTCGAAGATCTCCCCATCCCGCGAGCGCTCCACCTCGAAGCGGTCATTGTCGACCTCGGTCGCGGTGGACCAATCCACGTGGACGCCACCGGGCACGGCATAGGCCTGCAGGCTGAGCAGTTCGATGGGAAGCACGGTGCAATCCAGCGAAGCGCCGTTCTGGAGGTTCCAGTTCATGTTGAAGCCCACGCTGCTCTGGCTCCAGTTGCTGATGTACATGAGGTAGACCTGGCCCACGGTCACCTGCATGCCCGGCACCCAGCCGCAGTATTGCGGTGGTATCAGGGGGCAGGCATTGAGGGTGGCGGGGATGCCGTAGCTGATGGCGGTGCTGGCGAACTGTGGAGGCGAATAGGTGGGATGCCCCATGCCTGTGGCGTATGCGCCGGTACTGTTGAAGGTGGCCGGTCCGCTGGAGGCGGCACAGCGGATCGGAGGGCCCGACGGCGGGCAGATGCTGGAGGGCGTCGATCCCGGTGGATAGGGCCCCCAGATCGCCCAGTCGTAGTCGTCAGGACCCAGGGGAGCGATGGTCAGGCCCAGGTCGCCGGAGGAACTGGGGGAGAACACGTACCAGGTCCCCTGATACTCCACGATGTCCAGGCACCCGGAATTCGCCGCGTTGATATCGACGATGTTGCCGGTGTTCGTGGTGTTGTTGCTGAAGGCCACGTTGCTGCAGATGGTGACCGCGCCGAGGCAGTCCTCCGGTGCGGGAGGTGGGGGCACACAGGTGACGGACCCGGCGTACACCACGCCCGCCGCGGGGGGCGTCCCTGAGTTGAAGATGGTGCCGCCGCCCAGCGCCAGGGTGTAGGCATTGTCGGTCTGGAACGCGCCCGATGCGTTGTAGCTGATGACGATGGCATCGCCGATGTTGACCCCGATCTGCACGGTGACGGATGGGACACCGGCCGGCACCGTGTAGTTCGTAGGGACGCCGTTGATGGTGATGGTGACGAAGGACGTGCCCCAGCCGTCGCTGAAGGAATCCGACAGGGTGAGGGTGTACACGCAATCGCCCGAGGGCGGCGGTGTGCAGGCGATCAGGAGCGGGGCACAGGTGGTGTTGCTCGCGCAGTTGTACTGGTCCACGAGCACACGCAACTGGCCGGTGAAGGTGGCCACCCAGGTGACCGAGGACTGGAGCCCCGTGCCGCAGGCATCATCGTTGTAGCCCATTGAACCACCACCCGCGTTATTGAACAGCGTGATCTGCGTATCGAACGTCGCCGCGCAGGTGCTGAACGTGTAGGTGTTGCCCGCCACCACGTTCACCAGGGCGTACTGTCCGCCTTGCACACAGGGCACCGTTGTGCTACCCGGGCATGGCGGGGTGACCGCCACACCGGTGAGTGTGTTGTCGTTGGGGCATTGTGCCATCGCTCCGGTCGCAAGGCATGCGGCCAGCACGAGGACCAGTGAACAGCGGAAACCCATCGTTACCGAGGCAATTTAGGCACTTCCGTGATGGCCAGGACCGTGCATCAACAACTCTGGTGGATGGGTGTCCATACGGTGGCGGTGGTATGTTCGGTCGGTCAGGACCATCACCCGCCCTGGGAGTGGACAGGTTGTCGGGGTATCCCGCGCCCGTGAGGGTTGTTCGCCACCTTCAGTTCGTTGAGGTCATTGTGGCGTTCGCGCACGATCCGGATCCTGCCATGGGCGTTGGCTCCATGAGCAGGTCGTGGTCCACGTCAGCGATGAACCGCCTCTCCGGGTGCGATGTGGCCGCTGATGTGGTGCTGCGCCTGCGCGGTGTGGATGGTCGCGAGCTGCGTGTGGGACGCATCCCCGCCGGCACCCTGCGCACGGAGCTCGACCTTGGTGGACTGCCCGCGGCGGTGTACGTGGTGGAACTTACCGTGGAAGGCCTCACCCTGACGCAACGCCTGGTGGTGCAGTGAGCCTTCGCCAACGGACGACCACGGGACTTGTGGAACACAAAAGGCCGGTGCATGACGCACCGGCCTTTTTCTTCCCCACACGCATCAGGCGATGCTGACGCGCCCCTCCACTTTCCTGCGTTTGCGTCCGAAGCGTTTTCCGCCGACCCGCTCCATCAGGCGCGTCATGATGTAGTACATCACCGGTACGATGAAGAGGGTGAGGATCAACGAGCTGGTCAACCCGCCGATGATCACCCAGGCCATGCCGTTCTTCACCTCGGCACCGTCGCCGCTCGCCAGGGCGATGGGCAGCATGCCGAAGATCATGGCCACGGTGGTCATCAGGATGGGGCGCAGCCGTTCCTTCCCGGCCTCCACCAGGGCCTCGGAGAGCGCCATGCCCTCCTTGCGCAGATGGTTGGCGAAATCCACGATGAGGATGCCGTTCTTGCTCACCAGGCCCAGCAGCATGATGAGGCCCACGATGGCGAAGATGCTCAGCGGCTGCATGGTGAGGGCCAGCGCGAGGAAGGCACCCACCAGTGATACGGGGATGGAGAAGAGCACCACGAAGGGGTAGAGCGCGTTCTCGTACAGGGCCACCATGATGAGGTAGACGAGCAGGATGCCGAGCACGAGCGCCAGCCCGAGCGATCCGAAGGCCTCGCCCTGGTTCTTGGCATCGCCGAGGTATTGTATGGTGATGCCCGCGGGCAGTTGCTCCTTGGCGAGGGCCTTCTGGATCTCGGCCACGATGGTGCCGCTGGGGCGACCCACCGCAGCACTGTTGATGGTGATGCTGTTGAGGCGGTCGGTGCGCTGCAGCACGCTGTTGCCCACGGTCTCGTACACATCGGCCAGCTGGTCCAGGCGCACGGTGGCGCCCTTGGCGTTGGTCACCATGAGGCTGCGCACGCTTTCCACATCCTTCCGGTCGGCCTGGTCCAGCCGCACGTTGATGGGGTATTCCTCACCGGCCTCCTTGAACTTGTTGCGGTCGTTGCCGCGGAAGGCGGTCTGCACGGCCATGCCGATATCGGTGCTGGTGAAGCCGAGCGCGCCCATGCGGTCCTGGTCCAG
>Ga0073899_10000716_pt1 | contig 30554 bp, 21 predicted proteins | sample KloWWTmetaKNB5Ph_FD_88975 | JGI IMG/M metagenome (GOLD analysis project Ga0073899, IMG submission 88975) | Active sludge microbial communities from Klosterneuburg, Austria, studying microevolution and ecology of nitrifiers - Klosterneuburg... | ecosystem: Engineered > WWTP > Aerobic digester >... | reverse complement strand
GGTCCGGGGCGCGCAGTTCCTGGTGAACGGCGAGCCCGTCTACTTCACGGGGTTCGGCATGCACGACGACCACCCGACGATCGGGAAGGGCCACAACGACGCGAACCTGCTCCGGGACTTCGCGTGCCTGGAGTGGATCAACGCCAACTCGGTCCGCACGTCCCACTACCCGTACTCCTCGGCGTTCATGGACGCCGCCGACCGCGCCGGCGTCATGGTCATCAACGAGACCCCCGCCGTCGGGCTCAACATGGGCATCGGCGGGGGCATCTTCGGTACGCAGGGGTACGCGACGTTCTCGCCGGAGACCGTCAACGACGCCACCCAGGCGAACCATGCGCAGGTGCTGCGCGAACTGGTCGCCCGCGACAAGAACCACCCGTCGGTGGTGCTGTGGAGCGTGGCCAACGAGCCCGAGTCCGAGACCGAGGCGGCCGAGGCCTACTTCGAGCCCCTGTTCGAGCTGACCCGCCGGCTCGACCCGACGCGTCCGGTGGGGTTCGTCAACGTGATGATGGCGCGCTACCCGGAGTGCCGGGTGTCGAAGTTCGCCGACGTGATCATGATCAACCGCTACTACGGCTGGTACGTCTTCCTCGACGACCTGGCCACCGCCGAGCGTGCGTGGCAGCAGGAGCTGACGGGGTGGGCGTCGGAGGGCAAGCCGATCATCATCACCGAGTACGGTGCCGACACACTGGCCGGTCTGCACGACCTCAAAGCCGGTCCGTGGAGCGAGGAGTACCAGCGGGCCTACTACGAGATGAACAGCCGCCTGTTCGACGCCGTCCCCGAAGTGGTCGGCGAGCACCCGTGGGCCTTCGCCGACTTCCAGACGAGCACCAGCATCGTGCGGGTCGACGGCAACAAGAAGGGCATCTTCACCCGGGAGCGGCATCCCAAGGCCGTCGCGCACTGGCTTCGTCGGCGCTGGTCCGGGCTGCAGGCGAAGCGATGAGCGGGCAGGTCCGGGACGGGGGCACGATCCGCTACCCCTACGAGGACGCGGGCCTCGGCATCGAGCAGCGGGTGGACGATCTGATGGCCCGCCTCGAGCTCGCCGACAAGATCGGACTGTTGTTCCACCCGTACGGCTTCGTCAGTGACCCCGAACAGCCCGATCCGTACCAGCGGCCGCCCATGGCCGAGCGCCTGCGCGACCGTCGCATCCGTGCGTTCCTGTGCTAAGGCACCCCCGGCAGCGCCCGGGAGATGGCCGCGTGGGCCAACGCGGTGCAACGCATCGCGGCCGAGCACCCGTTGCGGATCCCGGTCACACTCGGCAGCGACCCGCGCCACAGCGTGACCGACAACCCGCTCAGCTCGAACGTGGCCGGCTCGGCGTTCTCGCGGTGGCCGGAGCCGATCGGCATCGGCGCCACCGGCAGCGCTGAGACCGCCCGCGCCTTCGGGGACGCCGTCCGCCGCGAATACGCCGCCGGGGGGCTCACCTACGCCTGCCACCCGCAGATCGACCTCACCACCGAACCGCGCTGGGCCCGCATCGCCCAGTGCTTCGGCGAGGACGCCGACCTGACCTGCGAACTCGTCACGGCCTTCATCGAAGGGCTCAACGGGCCGGACCCGACCCACTCGGTCGCCGCCGTGCCCAAGCACTTCCCTGGCGGCGGACCCCAGCAGGGCGGCCGGGACCCCCACTTCCGCGACGGTCAGGACCAGGTCTACCCGGGCGGTCGGTTCGACTACCACCTGCAGCCGTTCGTCGCCGCCCTCGAGGCGGGGGCGACCTGGATGATGCCCTACTACGGCAAGCCTGTCGGCACCGAGTTCGAGGAGGTCGGCTTCGCCTTCAACCGGGACGTGATCGCCGGCATCCTGCGCGGACGCCTGGGCTTCGACGGCGTGGTGGTCACCGACTTCGGCGTCGTGACGGGCTACCACCCCGAGTTCTTCCCCGCGAAGGCCTGGGGCGTCGAGGAGCTCACGGCAGCCGAACGAGTCGCGCGCATCCTCGAGGCGGGCTGCGACCAGTTCGGCGGCGAGTCGGGCACCGAGCTGCTGGCCGAGGCGCTGGCGTCCGGCCTGGTCACGGAGAACCGCGTCGACGAGTCGGTCCGCCGGGTGCTTCGCGAGAAGTTCCGGGTGGGACTGTTCGACGAGCGCCGCTACGTGGACGAGGACGCGGCCGAGGTCGTCCTCGGCTCCCCGGAGCTCAGGGCGGCCGGGATCCGGGCCCAGCAGCAGTCGCTCACGCTGTTGCGCAACGACGGGCTGCTGCCGCTCGCCCGGGGCGCGAAGGTGTACGCCGAGGGCATCGACGCGACGGCGTTCGAGGGTTATGCCGTGGTCGTGGCCGACCCCGCGGACGCCGATGTGGCGGTCGTCCGGAAGCCGGCACCGACCTACGCCGACCCGGCTCGCGGCTTCCTGGGCTCTCTGCACAAGGGTCGACTCGACTACCCCGCCGAGGAGGTCGACCGGCTCAACGGGCTGTTCGCACGGGTGCCGTCCGTTCTCGACGTCTTCCTCGAGAGGCCGGCCATCCTCACGGGACTAGAACCGGCCGTGCTGATCGGCTCCTACGGCACCGACGACCGGCCGTTCGTGCAGGTGCTGTTCGGTGAAGCCCCGGCGAAGGGTCGCCTGCCCTTCGACCTGCCCAGCTCGATGGCAGCGGTCGAGGCCAGCCGCGAGGACGTCCCCTTCGACACCGTCGACCCGCTCTACCGCTTCGGCACCGGCCTGTCGTGGCCGGCCATCTGACTCGCTGACGGGCTGACCCACCCGAAGCGCCTCACGCACCCGACCCCTGACCCGGACCCTTGGAGAGACCATGACCCTGAAGCGCGTCGAACTCGGACCCGGAATGGAGTGGCCCCACCCCGGCAACCCGCGGGAGGTGGTCCGCGAAGACCGCACGCACGTGCCCGGCGGACCGGCGGCACCGCTACTCGAGGGTGCGACCTGGATCGCCTACCCCGAGGGCGAGGTCGCCCCGAAGGGCGAGCGACCGGCGTACGACTTCGTCACCACGGTGGTGCTCGCCGAGGTGCCCGGGCCCGTCACGCTGGCAGTCACCGCCCACGGGGTGTACGAGGCGTTCGTGAACGGCGTGCGGGTGGGCGATCGCGAACTCGAGCCGGGGTTCAGCGCCTACCACTCGACCCTCGGCGTGCAGACCTACGACGTGACCGCGCTGCTGCACCCGGGGGAGAACGAGGTGCGGCTGCGGGTGTCCGACGGGTGGTTCCGCGGGCAACACGGTGCCCACCGAGCTGCCGACCACTCGGGAGACCGCACCGCGGTGATCGCCGCGATGGCCGGACCGGCCGGCCTCGAGCTGGTCACGGACGCCTCGTGGCGCACCGCCCCGAGCCACGTCGTGGCGGCCGACCTCATGGAGGGGGAGATCCACGACCTGCGGCGGCTGGGGTGCGAGGAGTGGGTCGGGGCCGTGGCGGCCGACGATCTGCTCTGCACCGATCGCAGCAGGCTCGACGTGTCGCCGGCCGAGCCGATCAGGCGACTCCGCGAGTACCCGGCCGTGGCCGTGACGCGGCTGCCGTCCGGCCGGCAGATCGTCGACTTCGGCGCCAACATCAACGGGTGGCCACGCCTGACGAACCTCGGCGCGTCGGGGACGACGACGACCCTGCTGCTCGGCGAACACCTCAGGCCCGACGGCGACGTCGACCGGGAGGCCTTCTGCGCGACCACCTACCCGGAGAAGGAGCGCCGCTCGGCCGGCCAGCGCTACGTCGTGACCTCACGCGGTGTCGACGGCGACGTGTTCGAGCCCCGGCACTCGACCGCCGGCTTCCGTTACGCGGCGGTCGACGGGGGTGACGACGACCTCGATCCCGCCGACCTGGTGGCGGTGGAGGTTCGCTCCGACCTGCGGCGCACCGGCACGTTCGCGTGCTCCGACGCCCGCCTCACCCGGCTGCACGAGATCGCCTACGACACCTGGCGGGCCAACAGCTGTGGCGTCCCCACGGACTGCCCGACCCGCGAGCGTCACGGCTTCACGGGCGACTACCAGATCTTCATCCGCGCGGCGGCGTTCCTGGAGGACGTGCGAGGGTTCAGCGGCGCCTGGCTGCGAGCGGTGGCCGACGAGCAGTTCGACTCCGGGGTGATCACCAACGTGGCTCCCTACGCCGGGCGGGCCGAGACCCCGTGGATGCCGGTGCCCCTCGACGGCGCCGCAGGCTGGGGTGACGCGATCACCATCGTGCCCTGGGCCCTCTACCAGGCCTACGGCGACGCAGGCGTGCTGGCGCGGTACGCCCCCACCATGCGTCGCTGGGTCGACTACGCAGCGGCCGTCGCGGCGGAGTTCCGCAACGTCTCGAAGGACGACAGTCCGGAGCAGCCGCACGAGCGCTACCTGTGGGACTCCGGCTTCCAGTGGGGTGAGTGGCTCGAACCCGGTGCGGCCTGGAACCCGGTCGGCGACTTCGGCATCGTGGCCACCGCCTACCTCGCCTACTCCGCCCGGCTGCTGTCGCAGACCCTCGCCCTGCTGAACGACGCCGACGCCGACCGCTACGCCGAACTGGCAAACCGCGTCACCGCTGCGTGGCGGACGGAGTACTGGCGCGACGGCCGCCTCACCGTCGAATCCCAGGCCAACTACGTCCGGGGGCTGCGACTGGGCCTGATCCCCGACGCCGACCGCGCCACGGCGGCTGCTCGCCTCGTGGACCTCGTCGCCGAGGCCGGGTTCCACCTCGGCACCGGGTTCCTGACCACGCCCTGGCTCCTGCCGGTGCTGGCCGACGCCGGCTACCCCGACGTCGCCTACCGGGTGCTGCTGCAGCGCGACTACCCGGGCTGGCTCGTCATGCTGGACCGCGGTGCCACCACCGTCTGGGAGGACTGGGAGGGAGTGGACGCCGAGGGCAACGCCAAGGACTCGCTGTCGCACTACTCCAAGGGCGGGGTGATCGACTTCCTCCACGAGTACGTGGCCGGTCTGCGCCCCGTGGCGCCCGGCTGGCGGCAGTTCCGGGTCGCACCGGTGCCGGGGGACGGCGTGACGTGGGCAGCGGCCTCGCTGGAGTCGGTCAGCGGCCGGATCGCCGTCTCGTGGCGCCTCGAGGGCGACTCGCTGGAGGCCGAGGTCACGGTTCCGGACGGTGCCACGGCGACCGTCGAGCTGCCGGGCGCGGCCGCGGTCGAGGTGGGTCCGGGAACCCACCGCCTGACGACCCGGGGCTGACGGTCCGCGGACCCGCCCGTCGGCCGACCCCGGCCGGGCAGGCGAAGGGGCCGGGCACAGGTGCCCGGCCCCTCGCTTCTGCTGCCGGTGACGGCTGCTCATCCCGGGTGACGGTGGACCCGCCCCCGGAGTGGCCTGTCAGCCGCCGAACAGCTGGTTGACCTGCTTGTTCGCCGCGGTGAGCGAATCGGGCTTGGCCTTCCCCGTCATGACCGCGTCCACTGCCGGCTGCATGATGTTGGTCACCTGTGAGGCATGGTCGGTGATCGGGAACAGGAAGGTGGTGCCGTCCTTGACGTGGACCAGGAAGTTGGTCACGTCCACGCCCTTGCTCTGGAACGCGGCCTGCGCGAGGTCGGTGCCGCTCGGGATGGCCGGGAAGACCGCGCCGGCCTTGCCGACGATGTCCTGGCACGCTGCGGAGCCGAGGAACTCGACCCACTTGATGGCCGTGGCCTTGTTCTTCGATCCCACCCAGACCGAGTCAGCCAGTCCGTTGTACATGCTGGCGCGCTTGCCGGAGGGCCCGGTGGGGGTGGGCGCGATGCCGGTCTCGACGCCCTTGTAGCTGAACATCTGGTTGATCATCCAGGAGCCGTTGGTGATCATGGCGTACTTGCCCGCGCCGTAGATGTCGGCTGAGCTCTGCCCGGTGACGGCTTCGATTGTGGGCGCGTAGCCCTTCTCGATCAGGCCGCGCATCCAGCTGATCGTGTTCTGGAACTCGGGCTTGTCGTAGTTGTACTTCGTGCCCCAGGGGTTCTTGTCGGTCACGGTCCAGCTCGTGGTGCCGGTGTACATGCTCCACTGGGTCTGGCCGTTGCCGCCACCGGAGCCGCCGTCGAGGCCGAGCCCGTAGACCTTGACCTTCGTCTTGTCGAAGCCGGCCTCGTCGCCCCGCTTGCCGTTGGCGTCGACGGTCAGGTGGGCGATCAGCTTCTCGTACGAGCCCCCGTCGGTCGGGTTCCAGGTGAGCTTCGCCAGGTCGGCGTCGGCCACCCCGGCGTCCTTGATCAGCTTCTTGTTGTAGAAGATGGCGACGGTGTCGAAGTCCTTCGGAAGGCCGTAGCGCTTGCCGTCCTGGCCCACCCAGAGGTCGGCCAGGCCCTTCTGGTAGATGTCCGTCTTCACGCCGTCCGCCTTGAGGGTCTCGTCGAGCGCGACGAGCTGGCCCTGGGTCACGAACTCCGGGTACTTGGACAGGTGGTTGGTGAACACGTCGGGCGCCGTGCCTGCGACGAACCCGTTGGTCACGCCGCCCCAGTAGTCGTCCCAGGCGTACTGCGTGATCTTGACGGTGGCCTCGGGATTGGCCGTGTGGAACGCATCGGCGCACTGCTGGTAGGCGGGCTTCTGGTTGTTGTCCCAGAGCCAGTAGGTGATCTCCCCACCCACCTTGCCGCCGGCTGCGGGGTTGTTGGCGGGGGCTTCACCGCACGCGGTGAGCGACAGGGCGAGGGCGGCGAAGGCAGTGACGACTGCGCCGGCCTTCTTCCTGGTGAATCCTGACATGGTGGGCGGTTCCTTTCCGTAGGGCAGTGATGTGTCGTTTCTTGAGGTGGTGCCGACCTTCCGTCCCGAGGGACGGGCCATGCTCTGCGCGTACCGAGTCCGTACTGCGTACGGACTCCGCCGAATGAGCGTGGCTACTTGCTTCCGGAGTAGCCGATCGAGTCGATGATCTTCCGGGCGAACGCGAAGAACAGGATGAGCACCGGGAGCGCGGTGACCAGGGTGGCGGCCATCAGGCCGGCCCAGTCGGGCGAGCCCGCCGGCGTCTGTGAACGGAAGACGCCCAGCGCGACGGTCAGCACCTTGGTCTGCTCGGTGTTACCCACCAGGAGCGGCCAGAAGTAGTCGTTCCAGGTGCCGATGAAGGTCAGGATCGCCAACGTGGTGATGGGTGCCGTGCTCATCGGAAGGATGATCTTGAAGAACGTGCCCCACGGCCCGGCGCCGTCGAGCGAGGCCGACTCCTCGATCTCGCGGTTGATGCCGAGGAAGAACTGCCGCAGGAAGAAGATCGCGAACGGAGTCATCAGGAAGGCGGGCAGGATCATGCCCGGCAGCGTGTTCAGCAGCCCCAGGTTCTTGATCAGGATGAAGTTGGGAAGGCTCGTGAAGATCGGGGGCACCAACAGCGCACCCAGGAAGAGCCCGAACACGAGCTCGCGGCCGGGCCACCGGAGCCGGGCGAACGCGTAGGCGGCCATCGAGCAGAAGAAGACCTGCCCCACGGTGACCGCTCCGGAGTAGATCACCGAGTTGCGCAGGTACAGCCAGAAGTTCACCGACGCTCCGGAGCCACCCTCGGCGATCGCCTGTGCCTGGGTGCCCAGCCCGAGGACGCGCTGGAAGGCGCCCCAGGTGAAGTCCACCGGCAGGAGCGACGTCGGGTTGGACGGCAGGGAGCGGGTGGTCGAGAAGGCCGTGCGGATCATCCACAGGAACGGCACGAGCGTGAGCAGGAGGAAGAGGACCAGGACGACCCAGGCCCCGATCCGGCCGGGGGTGAGGTTTCGGCGGCGCTGCCGCTGCTCGGCGTTCGCCAGAGCCCGGGCTTCGATGGTTGACATGGCCATGCTCCTTACGCGAGGTCGGATTCGCCGGCACGGAGCAGGCGCAGCTGGATGGCGGCCAACACCGCCAGGATGGCGAACAGCACCACGGCCAAAGCACTGCCGTACCCGAACTGACCCTCGCCGAAGGCCTTCTGGTAGATGTAGTACTGCATCACCCGCGTGACGTTCACGGGTCCGCCGCGGGTGGTCACCGCGACGGTGTCGAACACCTGGAACGACCCCGTGACGGTGATCACCAGGATCATGGCCAGCACCGGACGCAGGAGCGGCATGGTCATGCCCCAGAACGACTTCCACTCCGAGCTGCCGTCGATCGAGGCCGCCTCGTAGACGTACTTGGGGATGGTCTGCATGCCGGCGTAGATCAGCAGTGCGGTGTAGCCCATGTGGCGCCACACGTTCACGAAGGCGATGGTGGGGATCGCCCAGAACTCGTTGGCGAAGAAGGCCACCTTGGGCAGCCCGATCCACTCCAGGAAGACGTTCGCCAGACCGATCTGGTAGTCCAGCAGCCAGAACCAGAGCATGGCCGCGATGACGTTGGAGATCAGCCACGGCAGGAGCAGGGCACCGCGTAGCAGGGTGGATTGGGTCAGGCGCTGCATCAGCGACGCCAGCAGGAGGGCGATCACCGTCTGGAACGCGATGTTGAGCACCACGTACTCGACGGTGACGCCGAGGGAGTTCCAGAACAGCGGGTCCTTGCTGATCCTGACGAAGTTGTCGAACCCGACCCACGTGGGAGTGCCCAGCAGGTTGTACTGCGTGAGGCTGAAGTAGAAGCCCCGAAGGGTCGGGTACACGAAGAAGGCGAGGAACCCGACCAGGGCCGGAGCGATGAACACCAGGGCGATCATCAGTTCACTGCGGCCGGCGGACGACTGGTTCGCGGACTTCATCGGCTTGCGCGCCGCAGGAGCAACTGCGACGGGTTGGGCTGTGTTCGTACTCACCACGTTTCCCCTCATTGGGACTGCCCGGTCGGACCGCGACGGGATCGTTCATGGTCCGTTGGCCCGGAACGCTACACCAGTAGATCGGCGCCCGCAAGACTTCTTCCGATCCGATGTCCACCGGCTCGATTGCCGGTATCCGGCCTTTCGCGAGCGGGTCTATGGGTGTAGATTCCCGGAAACGACAAGGAGCACCATGGGCATCCCAGATGTCGACCTGCGGGCCAGCATGGCCGTCGCCGAGGGAGTCCAGCGCGCCCCGACGCGGGAGGACGTGGCACGGCTGGCCGGTGTGAGCACCGCCGTCGTGAGCTACGTCGTGAACCACGGCCCGCGCCCCGTCGCGGCGCAGACGGCCGAGCGTGTGCGTGAGGCCATGGAACTGCTCGGCTACCGGCCCAACGCCAGTGCGCGTGCCTTGCGGCTCGGGCGCACCGAGACCGTCGGCCTGGTGCTGGGCGACAGCCTGAACCCGTTCTTCACGCAGTACACGTTCGAGCTGGTGAAGGCGGCAGCAGAACGAGGGATGCGCCTGTTGATCGGCGACTCCCGTCAGGACCAGCGCCTGGAGTCCGAGATCGTCGACGAGATGATCGATCGGCAGGTGGACGGCCTGCTGTTCGCGTCCCCCTACTCCCGGGTCGACCACGCCGGCGGTCCGCACGCCTCGGGTATCCCGACCGTCCTGATCGACTGCCCCGGGCCGGTCCCCGGGCAACGGACCGTCGGGTCGGCCGCACGCCACGGCGCCCAGTCGGTGGTGCGGCACCTGGTCGACCACGGCCGCACACGGATCGCGCTGGTGGTCGGCGACAGCGGCTTCGGCGACCCCGACCCGCGCACGGTGGGCTGGCGGCTCGCCCTCCGCGCCGCGGGACTGGCAGCGGGGCCCGTCGTCAAGGCTCCGTTCACGCGTCAGGGCGGTTACGCGAGCGGCCTCGCCCTGCTCGACGCCGGTCACGAGTTCGACGCCGTCTTCGCCAGCAACGACGTTCAGGCCATCGGCCTCGTCCGCGCCCTGCACGAGCGTGGGGTGCGGATTCCCCACGAGGTGGCGGTCGCCTCGTTCGACGGCACGACGGAGTCCGAGTTCTGCTGGCCCCCGCTCACCGTCGCCCAGCAGAACCTGGCCGCGCTCGCGGCGGCAGCGATCGACCTGCTGGCCGTCCCGCGGACCGATCGTGGTAGTCACGTCGAGATCCCGACGCGCTTGAAGACGCGCGCGTCATGCGGCTGCGGCACCACCGGCGAGGTCCTGTTGCCGTCCGTCACACTCCAACCCGCAGCCCCCGCGACCCACTAAGGAAAGGGACCCCTCGATGGCCCAGCCCGTCAACACCATCGTCCATCTGCGCGCTGCCGGCGTGGCCGTCGTCATCGACCTGCTCGACGGCCGGCTGCCGGCAGTCGTCCACTGGGGCGCCGACCTGGGTGACCTTCGGGCCGACGATCTGTCCGCGATGGTGCTGACGGGAATCGCGCCCATCGTCGTCAACGTGGTGGACGAGCCGGTGCGCCTCGCCCTGCTGCCCGAGCACCACACCGGTTGGGTCGGCCGGCCCGGGCTCAGCGGCTCCCGGTCCGGACGGGACTGGTCTCCGCGCTTCACCACCCACGCATTGGCGGTCGACGGCGAGCCGGTCGAGGCGGGGGGCGACGCTGCGCCGTCGCTCTCCCTGGGGGCAGCCACTCTGGTGGTGTCCGCCACCGACGAGGCGGCCGGTCTGGATCTCACGGTCAGCATCGAGCTGACAGCGAGCGGGCTGCTTCGATCGCGCTCGACCCTGGTCAACACCGCGGCGGATCCCTATCAACTGTCGGACCTGGTGCTGGCCTACCCCGTCCCCCCGGTGGCGAGAGAGCTGCTGGACTTCGCCGGGCGGTGGGGGCGGGAGCGCGCGCCGCAGCGGCGCGACTTCACGGTCGGCAGCCACGTGCGCGAAGGACGCAAGGGGCGCACGGGCCCGGACGCGGCGACCCTGCTGCACGCCGGGGTGCCGGGCTTCGGGTTCGGGTCCGGGGAGCTGTGGGGGGTCCACGTGGGCTGGAGCGGAAACCACACCCACTACGCCGAGCGGCTGTCGACGGGTGAGCAGGTCATCGGCGGCGGCGAGCTGCTGCTGCCCGGCGAGGTGGTGCTCGGCGCCGGTGACAGCTACACCAGCCCCTGGCTCTACGGCTCCTACGGCAACGGCCTCGACGAGGTTGCCCATCGCTTCCACCGTTACCTCCGTGACCGTCCCCGGCACCCTTCCTCGCGGCGTCCGGTCACGATCAACGTCTGGGAGGCGGTCTACTTCGACCACGCACTCGAGCCGCTGCTCGACCTTGCCGAGAAGGCCGCCGCGGTCGGAGTTGAGCGCTACGTGCTCGACGACGGCTGGTTCGGCTCCCGACGCGACGACTTCTCCGGCCTCGGCGACTGGACGGTCTCTCCCGACGCCTGGCCGCAGGGGCTGCACCCTCTGGTGAACCGGGTCAAGGAGCTCGGCATGCAGTTCGGGCTGTGGTTCGAGCCGGAGATGATCAACCTCGACTCCGACGTCGCGCGCGCCCACCCCGAATGGGTGATGGGCACCGGCGGTCGTACGCCGGTCGCCTCGCGTCACCAACAGGTGATCAATCTCGGGATCCCCGCTTGCTACGCCTACGTGCGGGACGCCATGCTGGCCATGCTGGACGAGTACGAGATCGACTACATCAAGTGGGACCACAACCGCGACCTCATCGACGCCGGCACCTCTCCTGACGGCCGTCCGGGAGTGCATGCCCAGACGCTGGCGACCTACCGCCTGATGGACGAACTCAAGGCGGCCCATCCTCTCCTCGAGATCGAGTCCTGCTCCTCGGGGGGAGCGCGCGTCGACCTGGGCATCCTCGAGCGCACCGACCGCGTCTGGGTCTCGGACTGCATCGACCCGCACGAACGACAGTCGATGATGCGCTGGACCCAGCAGCTGATCCCCCCGGAGCTGCTCGGATCGCATATTGCGTCGGGCATCTCCCACACCACGGGGCGTGCGCACGACCTGAACTTCCGGGCGGCGACCGCGGTGTTCGGCCATCTGGGGATCGAGTGGGACCTCCGGCGGGCGAGTGCCGCCGACATGGCCGAACTGGGCGAGTGGATCGAGTTCTACAAGCAGCATCGGGACCTGCTGTTCGGCGGCACGCTGGTGCGCATCGACTTCCCCGACCCGAGCCTGGTCGCCTTCGGGGTGGTGGCACCCGATCGGAGCCGGGCCCTCTATTCGTTCACGTCCGTCGAACGCTCCGACGTCGCGCTGCTGGGCAGGCTGCGGCTTCCCGGCCTGGATCCCGAGCGACGCTATCGGGTTGCCCCGGTCCTGGTGGGCCGCGCCCCGTCCGGGCTGCGGCCGCCCGTGTGGTGGGGGCTCGAACGCGACCAGTCGGAGGAGCTGGCCGACTTGACGGGCGGCCACGGACCGCGCCTGCTGCAGCGCGCAGCCGACAGCGGAGTGACCCTGACGGGCGCGGTGCTGAGCAGCCACGGGTTGATGGACGTCCCGGTCAACCCCGACCACACGGTGATCTACGAGGTCGTGGCGGTGGACGGGACGCGGGAGTAGTCCGCGTCGGCGGCCGGCTCGTCGACGCCCTCGCAGCCGCAGGACCGCCGAACGATCAGCGTCGTCGGGTAGGTCCGGTTGACGGCCGGCGCGCCGAGGAGCTCGTCCACGGCGTCCCTGGCCATCTCGGCAGCCGCCACGGCCACGGTCGTCAAGGGCGGAATCGTGAACGCGGAACTGGGGGCTCCGTCGAAGGACGCGACGGCCATGTCGTGCGGCACCCGCAGGCCCAACCGGTGGAGGCCCGCGAGCAGCCCGTTCGCCTGCTGGTCCGAGGTGACGAACACCGCCGTCGCCTCGGGCGCGTCTCTCACGAGCCGGTCGGCGGCAGCCCATCCCCCTTCCGCCGACCAGGGCACGCGAACGACCGGTCCCGGCGTCAGCCCGGACCTGGTCAGCGCGTCGTTCCAGGCCCGTTCCCTGACCTCGGACTGCTCGGACCCGGTGACGAGCGCGATCCGGCGGTGGAGATGGGTCTCGACGAGGTGGCGAACCGCGTTCAGCGACCCACCGTAGAAGTCCGGCGACAACGCCGGAACGACCTCCAGCGGCATGGCGAGGCTCAGCTTCACCATCGGGACCCGGCCCCAGGCCGTGTGCGCGAGGAGGCTGGGTGGCGGCAGCGTGGCGGTGATGATCCCGTCCACTTGATGACCGGCCAGCGACTCCACCATGTCGGCGAGACCCTCCGAGGCACACTGGGCCAGCACCAGGCGCATCTCACTCTCCGCGGCCGCCGTCTCCACCGCCTTCGCCAGGCCGGCGAAGTAGGGGTTCTCGAGGTCCGGCACGATGAGCCCGAGGAGGTGCGACCGCCCGGTGATCAGGGAGCGCGCGGCCGCATTGGGCCGGTAGCCGAGCTTGGCGATCGCCTCGAGAACTCGCGCCCGGGTCGCGGGCGCCACCGGTCGCGGCCCGTCGTTGACCACGTAGCTCACCACCGCGGAGCTGACGCCGGACAGTCGCGCCACGTCGTTGCGCGTGGCGGCGCGCGCGGGTTTCCGTCCCGGCTTGGCCATCGGGTCCTTTCGGGCTGGTTGCAGGAGACGTCGGCGACGAGTCACGCTGCGGGTGGCCGGCCGCCCCATGGACTGGAGCGGGTCTGCGCGGAGGTGGTGGAGCCCACCGTAGCCGGTCGTCGACCGTCGACGAGGGGCGCCACGGCCGTCGTCATCGCAGCAGCGTGGATCGGCCCTCGAACGGGTTGTCGGGTCGCCGCGGCGCGGCGCACACGGGTGCCGCCTCGCGCCGAACCGGCCGCACCCATGCCCTCCGACGTGTCCGCGGTCGGGCGAGGGCGCCGTCCCGGCTACGCGTGGTGACGGTGGTGGGAATCGGGATAGTGCTCGTGGGCGTGGGTGACGGCTTCGTGCGTGTGCTCGTGCCGGTGGCGGGTGCCCGCGGGCACGGGTACGGCGTGCTCGTGGTGGTGGTGGTCGTCGTGCACATGCCAGTGGTCGTGGGTGAGCTGCTCGTGGCGGTGGGGGTGGTCGTGGCGCTCGGTGAGGTGCAGCCACACGCCCAGGGCCATCAGTGCGCCGGCCACGACGAGGGGCCAGGTGAGCGGCTCCCCCAGAGCCACGGCCATGAGGGCTCCGAAGAAGGGCGCGACGGAGAAGTAGGCCCCGGCCCGGGCGGTGCCGACCTGCCTCATCCCGACGATGAAGAGCGACAGGCTGAGACCGTAGGAGAAGAAGCCCACCACGAGCGCACCGGCGACGGTGCCCGCCGTCGGCCACGCCGCCCCCGTCGCGAACGCCAGGGCGAGGTTGACCGGACCGGCGACCGAGCCCTTCACCGCCGCCAGCCAGGTGGCGTCGGTCAAGGCGACCGAGCGGGTCAGGTTGTTGTCGAGTCCCCAGGCCAGGCAGGCGCCGACGATGGCGAGGCTCGGCCACAGGCTGCCCAATCCGGCGCCCATGGGCACGCTGAGCACGACGGCCCCGGCGACGATGGCCGCCATGCCCGCCATGATGCGGCGGTCGACGTTCTCGCGGAACACGAGCCAGGCGAGCGTGGCCGTGAAGACCCCTTCCGCGTTGAGGAGCAGGGAGGCTCCGGAAGCCGGCATGTTCGCCAGCCCGAGCATGAGCAGGACCGGCCCGACGATGCCGCCGAACAGGATCGCGCCCGCCAGCGGGAGCCACTCGCCCCGAGCCAGCCGGACGCGTGGCGAGCGGCGCACCAGCCGCAGCGCACCGAGCCCGATTCCCGATCCGCAGTAGAGCAGCCCCGCGAGCAGCCACGGGCCGACGCCGCCCAGGAGCAGTTTCGCCAGGGGCGTCGCTGCCCCGAACAGCACGGCCGACAGCACAGCCGCCTGAACACCCCGGTGCCTGAGGGCGTTCATCTCGTCACCCGGCCCGTGCGGTGGGCACGGGCGCGGGCACGGGCTCGGGCCGTGGCATCCCGAGTGTCAGGCTCGCCGTCCCCGGGGCGCCGGGCGAACGTCCACGTCATGGCCCGACACTAGACGCCGCTCCGGCGAGCAGCGGCGCCCGGGTGGGGCCTCGAGGTGCGCCTCCGGACCGCCGGCAGCGATCAGGCATCGATCAGGCTGTCAGCCAGACGGTCGACTCGCCGGGCAGCGCGTCCGTGAGCGGACCGGAGGCGAGGACGACCGTCCCGTCCGGCAGGGGGAACGGGGTGACGCCGAAGTTGGAGACCACCTGCCAGCCGCCCGCGCGGCGGAGATGCAGCACGTCGGCGCGACCGGTCTCGACCCACGTCACTGACTCGTCGGGCGGGAGCTCGCGCCGCAGGGCGAGAGCCCGGCGGTACATCGCCAGGGTCGACTCCGGGTCGGCGTTCTCGGCCTCGACCGAGTAGGTACCGAACCAGAGCGGCTGCGGCAGGTGGGAGCCGCCGTCACCGAAGCCGAACGAGGGACCCGTGCGCGTCCACGGCAACGGCACCCGGCACCCGTCCCGCCCCACCTCGACAGCGCGGTTGCGGAAGAAGGAGGGGTCCTGGCGAGCCTCGTCCGGGATCTCGGCGACTTCCTGCAGGCCGAGCTCCTCACCCTGGTAGAGGTACGCCGATCCGGGCAGGGCCAGCATGAGCAACGTGGCGGCGCGGGCTCGGCGCAGACCCTTGGCCGCGTCGAGCTGAACCGGATCGCCCCCGGCGAGCAGCCAGTCGCCGCCGTGCTTGCGCAAGGGCGTCCCGTCCGGCCGGACGCCGGGGAATGGGGTGCCGTAGCGGCTGGCGTGACGGATCGTGTCGTGGTTCGAGAGCACCCACGTCACCGACGACCCCGAAGTGGCGGCCGTGGTCAGGCAGTCGGTGATGATGTGGCGGAACTTCCCCGCGTCGTAGTCCGAGAGCTGGAGGTCGAAGAAGAAGGACTGGCCCAGCGTGCCGGCGCTCGCATACATCGGCACCCGCGAGGCCTGGACGGCCGCTTCGGCCACCGCCGTCCGAGGGGGGTCGTAGGAGTTGAACACCGTTCGCCACTGGGTGTAGATGTCCCGGAGCTCGTCGCGGTCCCACAGCGGGTGGGTGCCGTCCCGGGGATGGGCCTCGAGGTCCGCCTGGCTGGGCAGCGGCTCCCGCAGGTCCTTGGCGAGCATGTGCGCGGCGTCCACCCGGAAGCCGTCCACCCCGCGATCGGCCCAGAAGCGAAGGATGTCGAGGAACTCCGTGCGAACCTCCGGGTCGGCCCAGTTGAGGTCCGGTTGCTCCGCGGCGAACGTGTGCAGGTACCACTGACCGTCCGGCACCCGATCCCAGGCGCTGCCGCCGAAGATCGACGTCCAGTCCGTCGGCGGCAGGAGGCCGTCCGGGCCCGTACCGTCGCGGAAGATGTAGCGCTCCCGCTCCTTCGAGCCCGGCCCTGCGGCGACGGCTTGCCGGAACCAGGGGTGCAGGTCGGAGGTGTGGTTGGGCACGATGTCGATCAGCACCCGGAGGCCGTGGTCGTGTAGGTCCCTGGTCAGTTCGTCGAAGTCGGCGAGGGTGCCGATGCGCGGGTCGACGTCGCGATAGTCGGCCACGTCGTAGCCTCCGTCCGCCAGGGCGGACGGGTAGAACGGGCTCAGCCACACGGCATCGATGCCGAGCGAGGCGAGGTAGTCGATGCGCGAGCGCATGCCTCGCAGGTCGCCGATGCCGTCGGCGTTGCTGTCGGCGAAGCTGCGCGGGTAGATCTCGTAGACGACGGCCTGGCGCCACCACTCGGCGCTGCGGGTCGAGACCACCGGTTTCTGGTCCGTGAGCGTCGACATGCGGCTGGATCCTTTCGGGTTCTGGTTGTGGTTCTGGTTCTGGTCCGGGTTCGGGCTCCGGTTCGGGTCCGGGTGCGGGTTCGGGCTCGTGTTCGGTGTTCGGGGTTCGGACGTGCCTCTGCGCCGGATTCGGCGTGCTCGCCGGTCGCCCGAAGGCTCGTACCCCGTCCCGAACTGGACCTGTACGTCAGGAACTGACCCGTACACGGGTCAGTTCCTGCCACACAGGTCCAGTTCGAGGGCAGGAACCGACGACGGGAGGACGGGAAGGGGGCAGGAGGAGCGCCTGACGGGAGGAGCGCCTTAGGGGAGGAGCAGGATGCGGGATTCCCAGGGGGCGAGCACCGTGGGGGAGCCCTCGTCGTGGGTGCCGAGCACGAGAGCGGCCCCGTCGAGCAGGGGGAGCTCGTCGATCGGGATCTCCGTGGGCTCGGACCAGCAGTTCGCGACGACGAGCAGCACCTGATCGGCCAGGGTCCGGGTGAAGGCCCAGAGGCGGTCGTGCTCGGGGAGCAACAGCCGGAAGCGGCCCTCCCGCACCACCTCGTTCTCGTGCCGCAGCCGGATCAGGCGCTGGAAGTGCGCGAACACCGATGCCGGATCGTGGCGAGCGGCCTCGGCGTTGATGGTCGTGTGGTTGGGGTTGACGGCGCACCACGGCGTGCCGGTGGTGAAGCCGGCGTGAGCACCGTCGTCCCACTGCACGGGCGTCCGGGCGTGGTCGCGACTCTTGGCCGCGAGCGACGCCAGGACGTCGCCTTCGCTCAGGCCCCCCGCGGTGGCGAGGGCGTGGTAGTTCAGCGACTCCACATCGAGGTACTGGTCGATCGCCGTGAGCGGGGCGTTGGTCATGCCCAGTTCCTCACCCTGGTAGACGTAGGGCGTGCCGCGGTGCAGGTGCAGCACGGTGGCGAGCGTCTTGGCGGAGGCGACCCGGTGCTCGGGAGAGTCGTCCCCGAAGCGCGAGACCGCCCGCGGCTGATCGTGATTGTCGAAGTAGAGGGAGTTCCAGCCCGTGTCGGCGAGCCCGTCCTGCCACAGTGCGAGGTTCTGTTTGAGCCTGGGCAACTGCAGCGGGACGAGGCTCCACTTGTTGCCGGGCGCGCCGTCGAGGTCCATGTGCTCGAACGTGAACACCATGGTCAGCTCGTGTCGCTCCGGGTCCGTGACGCGCTGGGCGACCTCCAGCGTGGAGCCGGGCATCTCGCCCACGGTGAGCAGGTGGAGGGCGTCCAGTCCCACCTCCCGGTTCATCTCCGCGAGGAACTCGTCGAGGCGCGGGCCGTTGGCGATCGCCTCGAAGCCGGACGCCGCTGCCTCCAGCGGTTTCCCGGACGTGAGCTGCGCGGGCTTGGAGATGAGGTTGATGACGTCCATCCGGAAGCCGTCGACGCCCCGCGCGACCCACCAGCGCATCATGTCGTGGACGGCGCGCCGCACCTCGGGGTTCTCCCAGTTGAGGTCGGGCTGCCCCGGGCTGAAGATGCCGAGGTAGTACTCCCCGCTCGCCGGGTCGAACGTCCAGGCCGAGGGCGCGAACGCGGCGTGGCTGCCGTCGGGCTCGGCGCCGGGTGTGCCGGGCAGATGGCCCGGACGAGCCTGCCGCCAGTAGTACCAGTCACGCTTGGGGGACGCCGGATCGCGCGATTCGACGAACCAGGGGTGCTGGTCCGACGTGTGGTTGACGACGAGGTCCATCACCACGGCGAGCCCGCGCCGGTGGGCCTCGGCGAGCAGTTCGTCCAGGTCGTCGAGGGTGCCGAACAGCGGGTCGACGTCCTGGTAGTCGCTGATGTCGTACCCGTTGTCGACCTGAGGGGACCGGTAGACCGGCGACAGCCACAGCACGTCGACGCCGAGCTCGGCCAGGTAGTCGAGGCGGCTGGTGATGCCGGGAAGGTCGCCGATCCCGTCGCCGTTCGAGTCCTGGAACGACCGTGGGTAGATCTGGTAGACCACCGCCGAGCGCCACCACCCGTCGGGGCGCGAGGCTGGGGCGATGGACGTGGGCACTGTGGTCATGTGTTCCTCCGGAGGCGGGCGCGGCGGTGTCGGGTCGGTCGCGCTGGACCAATGGTCGCGCAGCGCAGCGGTGAGCGTGGGCACCTACTTGATGGCACCCTGGGTCAGGCCGGACATCACCCAGCGCTGGGCGAAGACGTAGACGATGATCGCCGGTGCCATGGCCATCAGGTACGACGCGAAGCTTACGTTGTAGTTGTTGCTGAACTGCGTCTGGAAGATGCTGTTGACCACCGGAATCGTCTGCCACTCGGGTTGCGAGATGATCAGCGACGGCATCATGAAGTCGTTCCAGGAGCTGAGGAACACGAAGATGCCCACCGTCGCGGCCATGGGGGCCAGTAGCGGGAAGATCAGCTTCCAGAAGGTCTGCCACGTGCTGGCGCCGTCCATGCGCATGGACTCCTCGAGCTCCAGCGGGATCGAGCGCAGGAAGGTGCTGAACAGCAAGGTGTTGAACGCGAGCCCGAACACGATGTGAAGCAGGGCGACGCCCACGTAGTTGTCGAGCCCGAGGAGGCCGGTCAGCCGCACCTGAGGCAGGGCGACCACCGGGAACGGGATGAACATCGCGGCCAGCAGGTAGAAGAACGCGTAGCGGAACAGCTTGCGGTCCCAGTTGCGCACGATGGCGTACGCCGCCATCGACGACACCAGGATCGAGCCGGTCACCGACACCAGGGTCACGACCAGCGACACGAGGAACGCGCGGGGGAAGTTGGTGAGGTTCCAGGCAGCGACGAAGCCGTCGAAGCTCACGGGAGACGGCAGGCTGAACGCGTTCAGGTCGGTGGACTGCTGGGTGGTCTTGAACGCCATCATGGCGGTGACGTAGAGCGGTACCAGCACGGCCAGCGACGCGGCGAACAGCAGCAGGGTCGCGGTCCAGTTGGTCTTCTCCTGGCCGATGCGGCCCCGTCGTGAGGCGGTGACTGCCGCGCCGGCCACGGCCGGCGCGATGGAGGTTCCCGTGCTCATGACGGCCTTCCCTGGGTGAGGCGCAGCTGCAGCAGCGCGATGACGATGGTGATCAGGAAGAAGACGGCGGCGTTGGCCATCTGGTAGGCGTAGTCGCCGCCGCTGAAGCCGGCGAAGATCGTGAAGGCCACGCTGCGGGTGGCCGTACCCGGACCGCCCTGCGTGAGACCGACGATCTGGTCGTAGACCGCCAGGTAGTTCTTGAAGCCGATGATCATGTTGATCCCCACGTAGCCCACCACCAGGGGCAGCGTGATGTGGCGGAGGTTCTGCCACGGGGTGGCGCCGTCGATCGAACTGGCCTCGTACACCTCGCCGGGCACCGTCATGAGGCCGGCGATGTAGATCAGCATGGCGCTGGGAACCGAACCCCACGTGCTGACGATGACGATGGCGAGCCAGGCCCAGTCCGGGTTGGCCAGCAGGCTGGTCGAGAGCCCTTCGATGCCGAGCGCCTGCCCGAACTGCGTCACCGAGTTGTTGAACAGGAACCGGAACACGAACGAGTAGATGATCGCCGAGATCACCATCGGGATGACGAAGACGGCCCGGAGCGGGTTGGTGAACCTGATCTTCGACGTCAGTCCCAGCGCCAGGAAGAAGGCGATGATGTTGACCAGGATCACCGACACCGCCGCGAACAGGAAGGTGAAGGCATAGGACGACAGGATGTTCTCGTCGCGGAACAGGGCGATGTAGTTGCGCACACCGATCCACTCGAAATCGCCCAGGCCGATGGAGTTGGTGAAGCTCATCGTGAGGCCTTCGACGGCCGGGTAGGTGATCAACAGGGTGAACACGGCCACGGCGGGGAAGAGGAAGAGCCAGTAGATCGGCTCGACCCCGGGCCTGGCCCGGAGCACGGGCTTGGCGGCTCGGCCTGTGGTTCGAACTGCTGTGTCTGTCATGAGGTGACTCCTTCGTCAGCCGCGGAAGGCCAGCCGTGCCCAGTCCCGGTCGAGCTGCGCGAGCAGAGGCTCGGGCTTGGCCCCGAGCGCGATCGACTGGAAGTAGTTGGGGGCAGGGATGTTGTTGGGGATGAACTGCGAGGCGCCCATGTAGAAGCGGCCCGAGTCGTAGTACGGCTGCATGCCGAGGATGCGCGGGTCGGTCGCCGGGGGAGCGTTCTTGGTGGTGCCGAACCCGAGGAACTCCGCGTTGTAGGGATTCTGGATCGAGGGGTCCATGAGCCTCTGGAGGAAGGCCCGGGCACCTTCCTGGCCGTCCGACATGACGGGCACCCAGAGGGCGAGGTCGATGTTGACGCGCACCTTCAGGTCACCGGGATTGTCGGTCGCGGGCAGGGGGAAGGTGCCCAGCTCGAGGTCCTTGCCGACCTTCGCGAACTCGCTGAACGCCCACGGACCCTGGAAGATCATGGCCGCGGCGCCGTTGGCGAAGGCGGTGTTGCCGTCGCCGTAGCCACGGCTGGCCGCGTCCGGGTTGATGTAGCGCGTCAGCTGCACCATCTTGCGCACCGGCTCCAGCATCGTGCGCTGGAACGACACCTCGGAGTCGGGTCCGACGCGCTCCCCGATCTCGTTCATCTTGCGGTAGAACTCGGCGATGTTCACCATGCCGCCGGCCGGGTAGTCGAACCAGCCCTGCATGATCGTCCAGGGATCCATGAAGGTGGCGTAGATCGGAGTGACGCCCGCGCTCTTGAGGCGCTCGCACACGTCGATCAACTGGTCCCAGGTGGTGGGCACGTCGACCTTCTTGTCGGCGAAGATCCGCTTGTTGTAGATCACCGAAGCAGCCATGGCCGAGTAGGGCAGCACGCTCGTGCGGCCGGGGTACTGGGGGTAGGCCTTCGACAGCTCGATGACGTCGGGGCGGATCGTGGCCGCCTGGGGCAGGTCGGACAGATCGGAGAGCGCGCCCCGCGCCATGAAGCGGGCCATCTCAAGGTTGTAGTTGAGCATGCCGAGGTCCGGGGGATTGCTGCGGACGAAGCTGGCGGAGAGGTTGGTCGAGATGTCGTGCAGGATGCGGTAGCGACCCTGCGACGCCGTGAAGTCGGCCGCCAGCTGACGGAACTTGGGGACGGCCTCCGGCTTGGACTGATGGAAGGTGATCGTCTGCTGGGCTCCGGAGGAGCACCCGGTGAGCCAGGGCACGGCGCCGGCGGCACCGACGGCTCCCACTCCTTTCAGCAGTGATCGGCGGGACACGCCCCGCGATGGCGGCTCCGCGACGGTGAAGTCCCCGTCGTCGGAAGCGGATGAAGGTTGAGGCACGTCGTCGTCCCCTCTCGTCTGCGCGACCGGACGGTTTCTTCGAAGACTAAATCCAAGTATCGTAGAAACCGATGAAGGTACGATGCACCACGACCGCACGGTTGGTCAAGGGGGGACAGGGATGGTTCACGGGGGCGTGCCGTCGCGGCATCGCGCGAGCATGTCGGCGGTGCTGGAGTTCGCCTGGGACGCGGGCGTGTTCCGGGCCGACCACGTCATGGCCGCCCACGATCTCACTCGCTCGACGGTTCTCTCCGCTCTCGACACCCTCATCGAGCTCGGACTGGTCAGCGAGGTGGACGGCGCCGGCGACGACGACGGCTCTCGGATCGGCCGCCCGGCCCGGCTCTTCAGGCTCCGTGGCGAAGCGGGGCTCGTGGTGGGGATCGATGCCGGCGACCGCTACTTCACGGCGATCGCAGCCGACCTCTCGGGCGAGGTCGTGGCGCGCTCCCGCACCGAGGTACGCGCCTTCTTCGACCCTCCCGGGGTCGGGCGCGCCGACGCCGACCCCCGGGAACGGCGTACCGACGCCCTGCGGGTGATCGACGCGGTGCTGGCCCAGGCGGGTCGCAGTCGCGACGACGTGGTCGCCGTGGGCGTGGGCATTCCCGCGCCCGTCGATCGCCACGGTCGCACGCCCGCGCACGAACCCGGTTTCTGGCAGCACATGAACGCGGGGCTGCAGGGTGCTCTGGAGGAGGTCTTCCCTGCCGTCCGGGTCGAGAACGACGCCGCTCTCGCTGCCCTCGCGGAGGGGAGCCTGGGCGCGGCCAGGGGGCGGGACCAGTTCGTGGCCATGCTCTCCGGGAGACGGCTCGGATCGGGCGTCGTCCTCGAGGGCCGGCTCGTGCGGGGTGCGCACGGCGGCGTCGGGGAGCTGGAGGCGCTGACGTATGTGGCCGACGTCGGTGGTGCGTGGGGTCTCGGCGATCTCGCCGAGAAGTGGGTGCGGGCGGCGCTCGAAGCCGGCCGGGTGCCGGCGGGGCACCCGTGGACGCGGCTGTCGGGAGCGGGCATCACGGCCGAGGCCGTGCTCGCCGCCGCTCGTCCGGGCGACCCCGTCTCGGGGCCGCTGCTGGAGGACCTCGGCGCCAAGCTGGGCGTGATCTGCAGCGTCCTCGCCCGGTTCTACGACCCCGAGACGATCGTGGTCTGCGGCGCCATGGCGGGCTCCCTCGCCCCCATCATCGAGCTGGCCCAACGCCGCGTCGACAAGGACGTGGAGCTGCCCCCGCCGGCGATCGTCGCCTCCGGCCTGGGCGGCGACGTGGTGGCCTTGGGAGCCGTGGCCGCCGCCCGCGAGGAGGCGCGCGACATCGTGCTGCCCCTGCTCACCACGCGTCGGCGCAGCGGAGGCAGGAGCGCTCCGGTCGCCGGGCGGAGCTGACCTGGCTCCGCCGGAGACGCTCCCGCCCGCCCGTCCTCAGGGCAGGTGCACGCGCAGTCCGTCCTTCAGGTCCTCGAAGGCACTCCCCGCAGGTTGGCGGGCGGCCACTCCGACGAGCCACCAGTCTCCGACGCACCCACCGAGGTGGAGCGCCGCGGGTACGACGAGCCAGCCACCGTACGGCGCCAGCCACACGGCCGCGACGGTGACCGCGGTGACGACGACGGTGGGGGCCAGCGCCACGATCGTGTAGGCCGGACGGGCGAAGCGGTGTCCGGCGGCGGTGGCATAGGCGTAGGGCAGCCAGCCTTGACCGCCCACGCCGACTCCGAACGACGGGCGGGCGCCGTAGGCGAGCATGGCCAAGCCGTGCAACGCCTCGTGCACGACCAGCAGCACCACGACGGCGGCGAGCGTGCCGAGCAGGCCCACCACCGCCTCCCACCCTCCGAACGCGAACGACCCCGACCCGTAGCGGGCCACGGCCACCCACCCGTAGCCCAGGAGCCCCCCGACGGCGACGAGCAGCCCGGCCACGTTCATGGCGACGGCGGAACGGCGCGACGGCTTCCACTCGATCGTGGTGGGGGCGCCGGTGGGGGCGTCGGTGGGGACGGGGACATCGTGAGACTGGGGCACGGCGTCACCCTAACCTCGCGCGCCTGCCGGGTGGGGAGCGGTTCGGAGCCGGTCCAGGGCACAGTCAGGCCGGACCCCGGCCGGGCCCGGCCCCGGCGACTCGGGGTGGGGTCAGAGGTCGGCCGCAAGGGCTTCCATGGCCCGGCGGGCCTCCATGATGTCGGCTCGCGACAGCAGCCGGAACGCCGAGGCGACCTCGTCGGGCAGGTCGAAGGCGGGGTCGGCGAGCCACTGGCGCTGCAGACCGTCCCACACGGCGACCATCTGCCGGGCGAAGCGCATCGGATCGAGGTCGGGGTGGGCCTGGCCGTCGTGCTGCAACTCCTGCAGCCGTGCGGCGAGCACCGTCAGCAGCGTGCCGTAGTGCCGGTTGAGCCACGCGTGGGCGGGATGGTCGGGGTCGGCCGCCTCGGCTGCCATCGCCTCGAACAGCGCGAGGCGGTTGCGCGACGACGTGCCCACCGCGGCCATCAGCGAGAGGAACTCGCCCGTGCGCGAGACGCCCGCCAGCAGGTCGATGTCGGCTCCCTCGGCCATCACCTCGTTGGACAGCTCGACGGCCGCGACCAGCAGGTGGTCGCGGGTGGCGAAGTGGTAGGCCACGGTTGCCTCGGAGAGCCCGCTCCGGGCGGCGACACTGGCGACGGTGACGGCCTTGTGCCCATCGGTGGTCACCACGTCGAGCGCGGCCCAGGCGATCTCGGCCCGCCGCGCCTGTGTCTTCGCGTACGGCCCGCGTCGCTGGCTGACTGGCATGACCGTCAGTCTAGCTCAATGCATGGTCCGGCGCAAGTGTTGGGCCTCAGGAGCGCGCGGGCTTCGATGGCTCGCTGCCTCGGCACCGCCCGAAGTGTTGTCCGAAGATTGGTATTGCTGCCCGAGAGCGACCTCGTGGGGTCCCGCGGGAAGCCCGTCACGGCTTGTGGGACGACCTCACCGGCGGCAGGTCGTCGGCGCGAGATGAAAACATCTTCGGGCAGTAACTTTGGAGCAGCTCCAAGAGGGGACCCGGTGAACGAACCTGTCTTGACGCGAGATAAACTATGGTGCAAAGTTGTTTTAGTCAACGCAGTACTCGATGAGGAGTGTTTCCACATGACCAGAACCACCGACGGGGACGACGCGGTCGTCGACTCTGCCCCGTCCGTCATCACCGCAGGTGCGCGCGGGCCGATCGCCGAGGCGGAGCCGCACGTGCTGGTGCACGAGCCCCAGACTCCCGGCACCTCGGCCAAGCTGGCCGGCGGCCCCGCCTACCGCAAGTACCTCGGGCTCTATGCCCTGGGCAGCCTCGGCATCTTCGCCATCTGGGGCTCCATGGGCGGCATCATCCTGCCGAACCAGGTCCAGCTCATCGAGTTCGGTCGCTTCTTCACGGGCGCCGACTCCGGGGTCAACCTGGCCGACCTGCAGAACCTCAAGGTGCAGGTGGAGGCCGGTGCCGTCACCGCCTCCGCCGAGCAGCAGCGCCTCCTCGGCCTCCTGGCCCAGTTCGACGCAGCGCGCGCCCAAGGCCTGGCCACGGTGACCGCGTTCGGCGTGTTCATCACCATGTTCATCCAGCCCATCGTCGGTGTGCTGTCCGACCGGACCCGGTCGGCGTGGGGTCGTCGCGCCCCGTGGGTCGCCGGCGGTGCCGTGCTCGGCGCGCTGCTGCTGATCGCCCTGCGCTACTCGACGTCGATCGTGTTCATGGCGATCTTCTGGGCACTGGCTCAGCTCATCATCAACGCCGCCCAGGGGCCGCTCACGGCAACGGTGGCCGACCGCGTGGTTCCCGAGAAGGTCGGGTCCGCCTCCGCCATCTCGGGCCTGGGTCTGATGGCCGGCGCCATTCTCGGGTCGGTCGCCGCGGGCATCCTCTTCGGAGCCATGGGGCTGGACGCCTACTACCCCTTCGCGCTCGCCCTGGCCATCACCGCGGTGCTCTTCGTGCTGTTCGCCCGTGACCGGTCGTCGAAGGACCTCGAGGTGGAGCCGCTGCACCTGGGCCGCTTCTTCGCATCGTTCCTCATCCCGCTGCGCGATGCCGACTACCGCTGGGTCTGGATCGCCAAGATCGTCATGATGTTCGGCTACACCGTCTCGACCGCCTTCAGCTTCTTCATGCTGCAGGGCTACGTCCGCCCTGCCCTGAGCCCGGCCGAGGCCACCGCCACGGCACCCCTGCTCGCGCTGGCCGGCTTCCCGTTCATGCTCGCCGCGATGGTGATCGCGGGTCGCTGGTCCGACAAGATCATGAAGCGGAAGCCCTTCGTCTTCTGGGCGTCGGTCACCATGGCGGCCTCCTTCCTCATCCCGCTGCTCTGGCCCGCGCTGCCCGCGCTGTTCCTGCAGGGCATCATCGGCGGCGCCGCGATGGGCGCCTACATGGTGGTCGACCAGGCGCTGTTCATCGATGTCATCCCCGACAAGCGCACGGCCGGCCGCGACCTCGGCATGTCGGCTCTCGGCGGCAACTTCGGCCAGGCGGTCGGCCCGATCGTCGCCGGTCAGGTCGTCGCCCTCACCGGCGGCTACACCTCGGTGTGGATCGTGTCGGTGCTCGTCGTGCTCATCGCCGCCTTCGCCATCATCCCCGTCAAGCGCGTCGCGTGACGCCCCCCCAGCCAGAGAGAACCGCCATGACCGACGTCCCCGTCCGTTCGAAGCTCGCCCTCACCGGAGGTGCCGACTTCTGGCACACCACCGCCGTCCCCGAGGCAGATCTGCCCCAGGTGATGGTCACCGACGGCCCCCACGGCGTCCGCAAGCAGGCCGCCTCCGCCTCCGACCATGTCGGTCTGGGCGGGTCCGAGCCGGCCACGTGCTTCCCGCCCGCCGTCGGCCTGTCGTCCACCTGGAACCCCGCCCTGATCGAAGAAGTCGGCGTCGCCCTCGGTGAGGAGACCCGTGCCCTCGGCGTGGGGGTGCTGCTCGGTCCGGGCGCCAACATCAAGCGCGACCCGCGATGCGGCCGCAACTTCGAGTACTTCAGCGAGGATCCCTACCTCACCGGCGCGCTCGCGACGGCGTTCGTCAAGGGCGTCCAGTCGCAGGGCGTCGGCACGAGCCTGAAGCACTTCGCGGCCAACAACCAGGAGACCGACCGCATGCGGCGCGACTCCCAGATCGACGAGCGCACGCTGCGCGAAATCTACCTCGAGGGCTTCCGCACCGTGGTCACCCAGGCCCAGCCGTGGACGGTGATGTGCTCCTACAACAAGCTCAACGGCATCCAGGTCTCCGAGCACCACTGGCTCCTGCAGGAGGTGCTGAAGGACGAGTGGGGCTTCGAAGGCCTCGTCGTGTCCGACTGGGGTGCCGTCTGGGATCGCACGAAGGCGCTCCAGGCCGGGCTCGACCTCGAGATGCCCGCCAACCCTCACCACGAGGCTGCTGCCCTCGCGGCCTACGAGGCCGGCGACCTCTCCGAGCAGACCATCGACGCGGCCTACTCGCGCATCGAGAAGGTCATGCGTCGCGCGGTGGCCACGCTCGCCGACGCTCCCGACAGCTTCGACGTCGACGCGCATCACGCCCTCGGGCGACGCGCTGCCGAACAGGCCGTCGTGCTGCTCTCCAACGACGGCACCCTGCCGCTCGCCACGGACGCCGACGTGGTCGTCATCGGGGAGTTCGCCCGGACGCCGCGATACCAGGGCGCAGGGTCCTCACGGGTGAACCCCACCCGGGTCGACAACACCCTCGACCGGATCCGGGAGCTGGCAGGCCGTGAGGTCCCCTTCGCCCCCGGCTTCAGCACCCGCCCGAAGCAGGCCGCCGTCGAGGGTGCCCACGACGAGGCCGTCGCTCTCGCCGCGGGCGCCGGCACGGTGCTGCTCTTCCTCGGGCTGGGCGAGGCCCACGAGTCCGAGGGCTACGACCGCGACGACATCGACCTGCCCGCCGACCAGCTCGCCCTGCTGGACGACATCCTCGCCGTCAACAGCAACGTCGTCGTGGTGCTCAGCAACGGCAGCTCGGTGCTCGTGCCGTTCCGCGACCGGGTGCGCGCGGTCGTCGAGGGCTGGCTGCTCGGCCAGGCGGGCGGACCCGCCCTGGCCGACGTGCTCTACGGCGTGGTCAACCCCTCGGGGCGGCTCGCCGAGACCATCCCCAACCGGCTCGAGGACGTTCCCGCCTACGTCAACTTCCCGGGCGACGTCACCGGCGTGCGCTACGGCGAGGGGCTGTTCGTCGGGTACCGCGGCTACGACGCAGCCCGCCGCGACGTGGCCTACCCCTTCGGACACGGCCTCTCGTACACCACGTTCGCCTACGCCGACGTCACCGCGGTCGCGTCCGGCGACGACGTCACGGTGACCGTCCAGGTCACCAACACCGGCGAGCGTGAAGGCCGCGAGGTCGTCCAGGTCTACGTGTCCAAGCCGCAGTCGTCGGTGGTGCGCGTGCCCCGCGAACTCAAGGGCTTCGCCGACGTGACCCTCGCCCCGGGAGCCTCGGCCACCGTGACGGTGGTCGTTCCGGCCGACCGGCTGGCCTACTGGTCGGTCATCGACGGCCAGTGGGTGGTCGAAGCCGGCACCTACGTCGTCGAGGTGGGCGCGTCGAGCCGCGACCTGCGGGGCACGGCGTCGGTCGAACTCGCCGGCGACGAGCCGGCGCGCACGCTCACCCTGAGCTCCACCATGGGTGAGGCCATGCAGTCCCCGGCCTTCGCGGCGAAGCTGCAGGAGATGATGACCAGCACGTTCGGTGACCTCGCCAGCGACGACAGCCTCGGCATGGACGCGGCCCGCATGTTCGCCGACTTCCCGCTCGCGGGGGTCGTCGGTTTCAGCGGCCAGTCGCCCGAGGAGTTCCAGAAGTTGCTCGACGCCGTCAACGCGGAGCGGAGCCGGTGACCGTGACGCTGCGAAGCGACTTCCTCTGGGGCGCGGCCACGGCCGCGCACCAGATCGAGGGCAACAACACCAACGCCGACTTCTGGGCTGCCGAGCACGCGGGACTGCCTCACATCAAGGAGCCCAGCGGCGACGCGTGCGACTCGTATCACCGCTACCGCACCGACATCCGGCTGCTCGCCGAAGCGGGGCTGAAGGCCTACCGGTTCAGTGTGGAGTGGGCGCGCATCGAGCCGGAGCGGGGCCTGGTGAGCCGGGCCCAGCTGCTCCACTACCGCGACATGATCGACGCGTGCCACGAGTACGGCGTGGAGCCGATCGTCACCCTGCACCACTTCACGAGCCCGCGCTGGTTCGCCCAGGCCGGGGGGTTCACCGGGCCCGAGGGGGTCGAGCTGTTCAGCCGCTACGTGGCAGCAGTCGCCCCGATCCTGCACGACGTGAACTGGGTCGTGACGATCAACGAACCGAACATCCTGGCGCTGTTCGCCCTGATGTCGGGTGCCCGTGACGCCGGCGACAGCGGTGACGCCGCCGACAGCGGCGAGGCCGAGTCGCCCACGGTGGCCATGAGCCAGATGCCGACCCCGTCGCTGGCGTTCGCCGCTCGCATCGGCGAGGTGCACCGGGCGGCCGTCGCCATCCTGCGGGAGACCACTCGGGCGAAGGTCGGCTGGGCGATCGCCGCGCAGGCCTTCACCCCCACGCCGGGCAACGAGGCGGTGTTCGAGCGGGTCTTCCACGCGTGGGAGGGCGCCTACTACGAGGCGTCCGAGGGCGACGACTTCGTCGGGCTTCAGGCCTACACGAGCCAGCCCGTGGACGCGAACGGACCCGTGCCCCACCCGCCCCATCCCGACAACTCCCTGTCGGGCTGGGCCTACCGGCCGGACGCTCTGGGCCTCAACGTCCGGCGGGTGTGGGAACGCTACGGCCTGCCCGTCTTCGTCACGGAGAACGGCATCTCCACCGACGACGACACCCGCAGGATCGCCTACACCCGGGCGGCGTTGCAGGGTCTCCACGACGCCGTGGCCGCCGGCGCCGAGGTGTACGGCTACACGCACTGGTCGCTGCTCGACAACTACGAGTGGGGCAGCTTCGTCCCCACGTTCGGACTCATCGCCGTCGACCGTGCCGGCGACTTCGAGCGCACTCCCAAGCCGAGCCTGGCGTGGCTCGGACGGGTCGCAGCGTCCAACGGGGACGACCTCGGCTGAACCGAGGGTGTCAGCGCTGAGCGGCGGGGTCCGGACGGGCCCCGCCGCTTGTGCTGCCGGTCCGGATCACCGAGACGGGCACGGGCGTCCGGCAGGCGGCTGAGCATCCGGACGTATCGACGGGGCACGCTGCGACTCCTACAGTGAGGTCGAGCCGAACCCGGTGGGACCGGGTGTGGGAGGTCGACGTGGCTGGCGAGTGGGTGACCGTTCCACGAGAGAGGCTGACGCGCGCCGAGCTGGCTGCCCGGTACGGGGGCAATCCCCATGCCGGACGCGTGATGGCGTCCGAGACGACTCCGAACGTGCTCCTCTTCTCCGATCCCGCCGACGACCGTCGCACCGGTCTCGGCTTCGACGGCTGGGACCGGGACCGACAGGTCTTTCGGTTCGCCGGGCGCGGGACGGTCGGCGACCAGACTCCGGCGGGGAACCGGGCCCTCCACGATCACCTCGAGCAGGGGCGGTCCCTGCGTCTCTTCGTTACCGAGGGCACGGTGCCGGGCAGCAGGACCGAGCGCCACTCCTACGTCGGGGAGTTCCGGATCGACCCGCGGTCACCCTACGAACCGCGCCGTGCCCGGGACCGCGACGGGACCCTGCGGACGGTGCTGGTGTTCCGGCTGCTGCCGGTGGCCCGGCGCCGGGGTCTGCGGCCCGACCGCGCCTCCGACGCCGCGCC
>Ga0073899_10000713_pt1 | contig 30586 bp, 29 predicted proteins | sample KloWWTmetaKNB5Ph_FD_88975 | JGI IMG/M metagenome (GOLD analysis project Ga0073899, IMG submission 88975) | Active sludge microbial communities from Klosterneuburg, Austria, studying microevolution and ecology of nitrifiers - Klosterneuburg... | ecosystem: Engineered > WWTP > Aerobic digester >... | reverse complement strand
GGCGAGCAGGTGCTGACCGAGTCGCTGGACGGCAAGGCCGTTCCGATGGACCCGGGCACCCACACCTTCGTGTTCGAGAACGCGAAGCACGGGAAGAAGGACCTCAAGTTCGTCGTCAAAGAGGGCGCCAAGGCCCAGCAGATCGAGCTTTCGTTCGAGGCACCCAAGGCGGGTGACGACACGCCGCCGGCGCGCGACGACGGCCCGGCCCAGGTCGGCACCGAACAGGTCAAGAGCGGCAAGACCTTGGCCTATGTGCTGATGGGCGTCGGCGTGGTCGGCCTGGGCGGGTTCGCCTATTTCGGGCTGAGCGGCAACAGTGACAAGGCCGACCTCGAGTGTGCCGACTCGAAGACCTGCACCGACGACGATCTGGACCCCATCGAGAAGAAGTACCTGTACGCCGACATCGCGCTCGGTGTCGGCCTGGTGTCGCTCGGCATCGGGACGTATCTGCTGCTCGCACCCGGGAAGAAGCCCGAAGCGGCGGCCGAGCAGGCCAAGCGGTTCCAGGTGGACGTCGCCGCGCGGCCGGGCGGTGGTTTCGCCACGCTCTCGGGCCGGTTCTGAGATCAGCCGAAGCCGAGCAGGCGTCCGCCCTGGTAGACCAGCAGGCTGGCTGCGTAGGCCAGCGCCGTCATGTACGCGAAGAGGAAGGCCGGCCAGCGCCAGCTCCGGGATTCACGGCGCACCACCGCCAGCGTGCTCATGCACTGGCACGCCAGCGCGAAGAACACCATCAGCGATAGTCCCGTCAGTGCCGAATAGGTCGGCTTCCCGTCGGCGCGTGTCTCGCTCTTGATCCGCTGCCGAAGCGGCGAGGTGTCGTCGTCGGCGGCACCCACGCCGTAGACCACGCCCAAGGTCGAGACGAACACCTCGCGGGCGGCGAACGCGCCGATCAGGCCGATACCGATCTTCCAGTCGAAACCCAGCGGTTCCAGCGCCGGCTCGAGCGACTTACCCAGCCGCCCGCCGTAGCTCTTCTCCAGGGCGATGGCCTTCGACGCCGCCTCGCTCGGGGCTGCGGCTGCGGCGGTGGGCGGCACGGTGGCGGCCTCGGCGCGGGGGAACGCGAGCAGCGCCCACAGCACGATGGTGCACGCCAGGATCACGGTGCCCGCTTCCTTCAAGAACACCCACGAACGCTCCACCATCATGCGCAGCACCCCGCGCAAGAGCGGCACACGATACGGAGGCAGCTCCAGGATCAGCGGTACCTGTCGGCCGGGGACCACGGTGCGGCCGATGATGGCGGCCGCGACCAGTGTCATCACCATGCTGAACACGTACATCCCCACCATCAGCACCGCTCCGAGCGGCAAGAACCCGAGCAATGCGCGGTCGGGGAACAGCGCGCCGATGATCAGCGAGTAGACCGGCAACCTGGCCGAGCAGGTCATCAGGGGCACCACCAGCATGGTGAGCAGGCGGTCGCGTCGGCGTTCCATGGTGCGGGTCGCCAAGATGGCCGGCACCGCGCAGGCGAAGCCCGACAGCATGGGCACGAAGGCCCGGCCGTGGAGCCCCAGCGCGCGCATGATGCGATCCATCAAGTAGGCGACGCGCGCCATGTAGCCGCTGTCTTCGAGCAGTCCGATGAACAAGAACAGCAGCAGGATCTGGGGCAAGAAGACCACCACGTTACCGACCCCGCCGATCACGCCGTCGGTCAGGAAGTCGCGGGCCACGCCATCGGGCAGGCGGGCCTTCGCCAGCTCGCCGAGGGCGCGGAACGCCGCTTCGATCGAGGCAATGCCCGGCTCGGCCCACGAGAACAGGGCCATGAACATCACCAGCATGATGCCCACGAACGCCATGAAGCCGAACAGCGGGTGCAACAGCACGCGGTCGAGTCGGGCCGAGCCCGCGTGCTTCGGTGGGTGCCGCGTGGCGCGACCGAAGATGCGGTCGGCGTGGGCGTCCAGAAACGCATAGCGCGCGCCGATCACCTCCAGGTCCAGATCGCGACCGCTCAGATCGCGCTGCACGTCGAGACAGCGCTCGCGCAGTGCCGGCGGGATCGAGTCGAGCTCGTCATCGGGGTCGATGCTCGACAGGGCCCACAGGGCCAGGGCCCGATCGCGCTCCACGTTCTTGCGCCAGCCCGCGGGGAGCGCGTCCGCCACGCGGTCGAGGGCCGAGCGCAGGTCGGGCGGGTAGGGGAGATCGACCCGGGCCTCACCCGTCTCGCTCAGGCGCCGGCCGATCTCGGCACGCAGCGCCTCGATGCCCTCGCCGCTTCGGGCGTTGGTGGCGACGGTGGGTGCCGCGAACAGCTCGCTCACGGCCGCAGGGTCGGGTCGCGCTTCGCCGGCCTCGTCGATCATGTTCAGGACCACCAGCAGCGGCACGCGCAGCTCGGCCAGCTGCAACACCAGGTACAGGTTGCGGATCAGCTGCCCGGCGTCGACCACCGCGACCACCAGGTCGGGGCGCTCGAAGCCCCCGATGCCCAGGGTGGAGTTGATCGCGAGCTGCTCTTCGGGGGACCGTGCAGCCAGCGAGTACGCGCCGGGGACGTCCACCACCTCGGCCACGCCGTCGTCACCCAGAGCGAGCTCGCCCGAACGGCGTTCGACGGTGATCCCGGGATAGTTACCGACGCGCGCGTTCTGGCCCGTCAGGCGGTTGAACAGCGTGGTCTTGCCCACGTTGGGATTGCCGACCAGCACCACCAGCCGCCGCGGCGTGGGGTGGGTGGGGGGCGCGGGCTTCGGGCTCGGCTCGTGACAGGCTTCGGCGCTCACATCGCGCTCCGCGCTTCGAGCTCGGGCTCGAGACGCGTGCTGTTCGGCTGGGACTCGCGTGCCGCTTCCACCGCCACCACCGCCACCCGCTCGGCCTCGGCCCGCCGAATCGACAGGCACGCGCCGCGCACCAACAGCTCGATGGGGTCGCCCAGCGGGGCGACGCCGACCAGCTCGACGCGCGTGCCGGGGACCAGCCCGAGCTCCATCAACCGCCGACGGAACGCGCGCTCGCCGCCGACCCTCTCGACGGTCACCACCTGGCCCCGTTCGGCCGCTGCGAGGTTCGAGCTCACCCCCTCGGTCTAGCTCAGGTGAAAACGGTTTTCAATTTCAACCCGCAAAAACCTCGAAAAATGGCCAGTACCCGAGCTGACGGCGCTCAGCCTCGGGCCCGGAGCCGCTCGCGGACCTCGCGGATGCTGCCCGCCAGGACGGGGCCCGATGTCGACTCGGGGAACACCCGCAGCACCTCGCGGAGCGCCTCGAGCATCTGCAGAGCCGAGTCGAAGCGGCGGGCCGGGTCGCGCTCGAGCGCGCGGTGCACGGTGGTGGTCAGGCCCATCGGAAGCTCGGGCCGCTTGACCGAGAGCAGCGGGATGCGTGGGTCCTTCAGCATGGCCAGCACCTGGATGTCGGTCGCCGCGTCGAACAGGCGCTGCCCGGCCAGCGCCTCCCACAGGCAGACGCCCAAGCTGAACAGATCGCTCTGCACCGTGGCTTCGTCCCCGCGGATCAGCTCTGGGGCCAGGTAGCTGAGCTTGCCCTTGACCACGTTGGGCTGGGTGATGCGCCCGCGATCCATGGCGCGGGCCATGCCGAAGTCGGCCAGCTTCACGATCCCGCTCACGTCGAGCAAGATGTTCGGCGGCGAGACGTCGCGGTGGAGGACGGGCGCCAGCTTGCCGGCGTCGTTACGGGTGGTGTGGGCGGCGTCCAGGGCGCGCAGCACTTCGATGGCAATGGCGGTGACCAGCGGCCACGGGGCGGGCTTGTCGAACCCCTTCTGATAGTCCCCGAAGTGCAGCCCCTCGACCCACTCGGTCACCAGATAATACTGCCCCTCGCCGTCGATGCCGAAGTCGTGGATCTGCACGATGTTCGGGTGCCTGAGCATGGCGCCGACTCGAGCTTCTTCCACGAACATCTGGATGACTTCCGGGAAGTCGTTGAAGGCCTCGTTCAAGCGTTTGACCGCGACGGTGCGGCGAAACCCCTGGGCGCCGTAGACCAAGGCGCGCCACACCGTGCCCATGCCTCCGACGCCGATCTGCTCGATCAGCGCGTACTTCGCGTCCACGATCGAGCCGGGAGTGTCCGAGGCAAGGGTCATGAGGCGCACGATTCTAGCACGCGCGGCTCACTCGGGTGCCGAATCACCGGCAGCGTCGGAGCCGTTGGGCGGCTTCGGGGCCGCGGCGTCGAGCACGGTGCAGAAACAGCGGCTCCATGCGCCGGGCTCGACGCACTGCTGGGCGCCACGGCAGTGCTCGGTCTCGCACGCTCGGAACTGATTGACGGTGCACTCGGGCTCGAGCGTGGCTGGAGCCGGCTCGGCCGAGCAGCCTGCGACCACCAGAGCGGCAGAAATCGTCAGAGCACGGCGCCGCATCGAGCTCGACCTTCTGCACCGGCCGCCGCGTTGGTGCAAACTGGGCGCATGCCGGAGCAGGGTTTGCGCCTGTTGGTGTACGACCGTGATGCCCGCGGGCTCGGCTGGGCGTGGGCTGCCGGGGCTCGCTGGTATCGCGCCCGGGGGTGGCTCGATCGCGCCCGGGGTGCCGCCAGCTGGGGCGAAGCGCTCGAGTTCCTCGAGACGGTGCTCCCGGCCCGCCGGGTGGCAGAGATCCAGTTCTGGGGTCACGGCAAGTGGGGGGACGCTCGCTTCGGTGCCGAGCGCCTCGAGCGCGCATGGCTCGAGCGCGGACACCCGCACGGTGATCGCCTGCGCCGCGTGGCGCGCCGTTTCGACCCCGGCGGCCTGCTCTGGTTTCGCAGCTGCGAGACGCTGGGGGCTCGGGCGGGTCGCGAGCTGGCCCGGGCGCTGTCGAGCGAGCTGGGCTGCAGGGTGGCGGGGCACACCTACGTGATCGATCTCTTGCAGAGCGGGCTCCACGCGCTCTCGCCCGGCGCCGAGCCGGACTGGGACGAGCGAGAAGGCATTCTGGAGGGCACCCCCGAGCGACCGCTGCGGGCGCGGCGCTCTTCGGCGAACGCGCCGCGGACCATCACCTGCTTCGAGGGGCGCTTGCCCGACTGGGCCTGAGCGTCACTTCACGTAGATGGCGTTCGAGTAGATCCAGACGAAGTCCTTCTCGGCGAGCTCGGCGTAGCTGGCCAGGTACTTCTCGAGGTGACGCGGCTTCATCCGCACTTCGACGCGATATGCGCCCGGCTGGCTGACGGGGTGCGCCAGATCCTCGGCCGTCTCGTGCACCACGTCCCAGCCGCCGACCCGGGCGCGAAGCAGGCGCACCACCAGATCGGGACGCTTCGGGCCAAAGCCGCCCTCGGCCGCCGGCAAGCGGGCGTGGAGCACGGGCGCCGCCGAAGCCGCCACGTCGCCGCCCATCTCGGTGACTGCGCCGCCCACCTCGGCGTGGAAGTCGAAGCCCACGGGGAAGCCCAGCACCTCGAACGCACCGTAGGCCCGCCCAGCGCCCAGCGCGGACTTCAGCGCCAGGTCGTCGAAGCCCCCGTCGGCGCTGGGCTCGACCAGTAAGTGATTGGAGAACCAGCCCATCATGCGGCGGTAGCTGTCGATGCGCTCACCGTCGGGCAAGAGGTCCTTGAACGAGTTGCGATGGCAGTCGGTGCCCATGGTCGTGACGCGCTTCTTCCCCGCTGCGAGCACGCTGCCCCAGCGCTCGAGGTAGCGCTTGTCCTCGCTCACGATGGGCAAGAGCACCAGGTCCGAGTACGGCATGAGCTCGGGCTCGTTCATCCGCTGGATCAGCTGGATGACCGCGCCCGCCCCGAGGAAGGTGTTGGCGTGCAAGTTGTACATCTCGAAGCCGTCGATCGGCAGCTCGCCGAGCTGCTCGACGGTCCAATCTTCGGTGTGCTGAAGCAGCACCACGGCTCCCAGCTTCTTGAGCTGCTCGATGGCCTCGGGGGTCTCCGCTCCGTAGACCGCTTCCCGCTCGCTGGGCGTCTTGGCCACGTGCCGCTCGATGCCCACGGGCATGAAGGCCGTTTCGGTCCCCGCCAAGATCAGCGGGGTGCTGCCGTCGGGACACGCCAGCCAGCTGGCCACCGGCCCTCCGGCGCGCTCCAGCAAGACGTCGCCCTTCGCCGCGTCGTACAAGAGCGTGGCGGGGAACTCGGTGCTGCCGAACGAGTCGTTGTGGTCGGTCAGCATGACGAAGTCGTGGCGCGTAGCGCACAGCCCACTTCGGAAGTCGTCGAGGCAGGGCAGGTTGGCCTTGCCGCTCGCGTCTTTCGGCTCGCCGTCGCAGGCGTCGTGGCTGTGCACGCTGTGGGCGTGGATCAGTCCGCGCCGGTCGAGCCAGCCCCGCGCCGACGGCTGGCGGGCGGTCGCCAGCACGGTTCCTGGCGCCCAGCCCGCCGGAGCCGGCTCAGCGTCGTCCGACGAACAAGCGAAGAAGAACGAGGCCAGGGCCAGCCAGGCCGCGACGGTCGCGCGCATGCGGCGCATTGTGGCAGGCGCCCCCGCGGTGTCGAGCGGATCGTGCGCCCAGCGCGTCAAAGACCCGAGTCACAGCGCGTTGGAGCAGCAGCGCACCCCGGTCTGCGCTCCGAAGTAGTACTCGTCGTGGCCGGTGGTCGCAGCCACGCAGTTGTTTCGGCCCGCGAGCCACCAGCCGCCGCGCAGCGACGACCGCCAGGGTTGCTGCATGCCGTCGCGAACGGCCCACTCGTCCACGTTGCCGACCAGGTTGCGCACCCCGAACGGGCTCACGCACTCCGGGCGCTCTGCGGGGCGCACGCGCTTGTCGCGGAGCTTGCCGCGATACTCGAGGTCGGTCTGATCGTGGTTGCAGAGCTTGGCATTGCGGTCGAAGCCATAGGGATAGGGTCGCAGCTCTTCGCCCTGGCACGCGAACTGCCACTCCGATTCGAAGCACAGCCGCTTGCCCAGGCTCTCGCACAGATCCTTCGCCATGCTCCACGACTGCTCGACCAGCGGCAGCTCGCCCCCGGGCGGAACGTATTCGTCACGGTCGATGCAGAAGCGTCGGTGCTCGCGGGCGGCCAGACATTGGGGCGTGCGATCGAACTCGGCGCAGCGATGGTGACTCAAGAACGCGCCCGGAACCCCGTCGTCCAGGTAGCGCAGGCAGCGGTGGCGCACGTCGGGGCAGTACATCCCCTCGACCAGCACCATCTCTGCGGGACACGGCGGGGGCGGCGCGGCGGCGTCGTCGGCCAGCACCGGCGCCGGTGCGGCATCGGCGCGATAGCGGGTCCACCACGGCTCGGCGCCGCCCGCGGTGAAGCACATGTCGGATCCGGACTCGGCGGCCACCCCCGGCCGGGTCACCGGCTCGAAGCGGCACTCTCTGAGCGGGGGTGGCGCCGGCGGAAGGTCGACCAGCGAGATGGGGGCCGGGCGCGCCGACGGTCGCACGTCGTCGCAGCCGGCGCTCACGGTCACGAGCAGCGCGACGGCGACCCGCGAGCTCAACGGCAAGCCGCTTCGGCCTCGCTGAAGCGCTTTTGCGCCGAGTCGAGCAGGCCCTTGAAGCCGACGTACTTGTCCTTGTCGAAGTAGCCGTTGAACTCCTTGACCACGCGGTCGCGCGACTTGGTGCCGGTGGTCCACGAGATCTTCTGGAACGCGAACGACTCGAACACCAGCTGAGCCTGCTGCTCCATCAGCGTGAACGCCTCGAGGTGCGTGGTCTTCTGGGCGGCGTTCATCTCTTCGTAGCCCGCCACGCCCTGGAACTTGAAGCGCCCCGCTTCGTTCCGGACCTTCTCCCACTCGTTGGCCGTGGCCAGCCGGGCGCGCTCGCACTTCTCCTCGTCCTGGCAGCCCCAGGCGGCCAGCGCGAAGCAGAGGGGAACGAGCGCGTGCTTCATCGGACCGGACCCGACCACGCTAGCCTGGCCGGCGGGTTTTGGCCCAAGAACGCGGCCAAACTCCCCGGGGCTAGCCGCCCCAGGGCGGCGCGCCGCGCGACGGTCGCGACGGGATGTTGCTGACCAGCTTGGGGAACTGGTCGAACACGAAGCGGGCCACGTCGCGGAGCGAGATCACGTGGATGGGCTCGCCCTGACCGTTCACCACCGGCACGTGGCGGTACCCGCCGACCTGCATGTGGTTCATCACGAACTTGACCGCGTCGTCCAGCTCGAGCGCATCGGGGTCGGGCGTCATGACTTCGGTCACGGGGCGGCGGCGCCAGGCCTCGCCGTCGAGCCCGACCTTCACCAAGAGGTCCCGCTCGGTCACGATCCCGCTCAGCTTCCCGGCGTGGGTGACCACCACCGCCCCGAAGCGATGCTGGCGCATCAGTGCCACGGCTTGCTCCACCGTCGCGTCGGTGTTGACCGTGATCGCGGGCTTCTTGCAGAGCACGCGCAGTGGCTGCTCGAAGTGGTCGGCGTCGATCACCGCGCGCTGGCGGGCGCGCTCGGACATGATCTCGAGCTCGTCGTCCAGGTATTCGTCCATGGGGCGTCCCTCCACCCCGAAGCGTAGTCCACCCTGTCCGGGGGGGCGACCGGCGCCGGTAAATCCCGCATCGAGCCTGCGTCTCGCGCCCCGCCCCGGGCGGGGGCTTCGCCAAAGGCCCCCCGAAGAGCTGCGCCACGACGCCACGGCGGCGCCAGGTTCCGCTCTGCATCGGCCACAGACGGGTCAGCCAAAAGGGGGCTCCGGCGGGTCGTCTTCTCGTGCCAAAAGCCCCAAAAGGGGTGCTAGCGTGCGCCTCACCATGGCCAACCCGACTGCAGTTCTCGAGACGAGCTTGGGCGACATCACGGTGGAGCTGTTCACCGATCAGATGCCCATCACCGCCGGCAACTTCGTGAAGCTCGCGAAGAGCGGCTTCTACGACGGCCTGCACTTCCACCGCGTGATAAACGGCTTCATGCTGCAGTTCGGCTGCCCGCACAGCAAAGACCCGTCGAGCCCCCGCGCCGGCACGGGCGACAGCCCCCTGGGCCCGCTCCAAGACGAGCACACCGCGAAGCTCTCGAACGAACCGGGCACGCTGTCGATGGCCAACACCGGTCGCCCGAACTCGGGCAGCTGCCAGTTCTTCATCAACACCGTCCACAACGCGTATCTGGACTGGTTTTCCCCGGGCGCGTCGAAGCACCCGGTGTTCGGCAAGGTCATTTCCGGCATGGACGTGGTCAAGAAGATCGAGACCACCAAGACCGATCACGGCGACCGGCCGGTCACGCCGGTGAAGATGAACCGGGTGCGCGTGGTCGAGGGCTGAGCTCGGCGCGCTACGGCGCGTACGACTCGACCACGTTGCTGGCGCCGCCGCCGGCGGCGGCCTCGCCGCCGATAACGTAGACGCGGCCCTGGGCTGCGACCACCGCGGCGCCGACCCGCGGCGTGGGCAGCGGCGGGCCGCTGGACCAGGCATTGCCGTCCCACACGTCCACCGTCCCCGCTGCGTCGCCGCCGGCGACGTAGGCCTGGGTGCCGAGCACGGCGGCCCCCAGCCCGTCGCGCGGGTGAGGGAAGTCGGCCAGTCCCGTCCAGTTGTCGCTCTTCGGCTCGTAGACGTCGACCTTGTTGGTGACGCCACCGCTCTCGGTCCGCCCACCCACCGCGTGCAGCCAGCCCGAGAGCACGAAGCCGGCGAAGCGCACCCGGGGGTTCGGGATCGCCGCCTTCACCGCCCAGCTGTTCGTGCCGGGGTCGAGCACCACGCTGTCACCCAAGAGCTTGGTGTCCCCCTGGCCGGCGACCACGATCAGCTTGCCCGCCTCGAGCTCGGCGGCGAACCCGCCGGCGCGGCTCAGCAGCAGCGACGCCACCTTCTTCCAGGCCGAGGCCCCGGGCTCGAGCACGAAGGTCGAGTCGGTGGGAGACGCGTCCACGTCGGAGTAGCCGCCGACGGCGTAGAGGGTCTCGCCCACGTGGCCCATCGCGGCCAGCTGGCGGCCGAGCGGAAGCTCCGGTCCGGCGGCCCAGGAATTCGCCCCCGGATCGTACGAGTAGACCTTCTGGCTGACCGCGCCGCCCGCCACGCCGCCCGCCACCCAGATCTTTCCACCCACCTCGGTGGCCGACAGATGCGCGATGGCCTCGGGCAGCGGCGCATCGCTGCGCCACGGGCCGGCGCCACCCGCGCCGCCGGTGCCGCTCTTGGTCGACTCGTCGTCGCTCGAGCCGCAACCCAGGACCAAACTGCAGGCGACCCAGACCCACGTGAAACGCATGGCGGCGGGACGATACCGCGCTGTCGCTTTCCCAACCAGCCCGATTGGGTATCATCCGCGCCCTCGGTCGAAGGAACGGCGAAATGTTGGTCTACTCGGTGAAACAGGCGCTCTCGGGCGCGGGCGTCGAAGGGCAAGAGCTGACGGTGCGTGGCTGGGTGCGCACCCGCCGCGACAGCAAGGCGGGGCTGTCGTTCATCCACGTCAGCGACGGCTCGTGCTTCGCGCCGATCCAGGTGGTGGCCGAGCAGTCGCTCGCCAACTATCACTCCGACGTGCAACGGTTGGGGCCGGGCTGCGCGGTGATCTGCACTGGCAAGCTGGTGCGCTCTCAGGGCAAGGGCCAGTCCTTCGAAATCCAGGCCAGCCGGGTCGAGGTGACGGGTTTCGTCGACGACCCCGAGACCTATCCCATCCAGCCCAAGGCCCACACCATGGAGTTCTTGCGCGAGGTCGCCCACCTGCGCCCGCGCACCAACACGTTCGGCGCGGTGTCGCGAGTCAGGCACTGCATCGCCCAGGCCATTCACCGCTTCTTCCACGAGCAGGGCTTCTTCTGGGTGAACACCCCGATCATCACCGCCAGCGATTGCGAGGGGGCGGGGCAGATGTTCCGGGTGTCCACCCTCGATCTGGCCAACCTGCCCCGGGGCGCCGACGGGAAGATCGACTATCAGCAGGACTTCTTCGGCAAGGAAGCGTTCCTCACCGTCTCGGGTCAGCTGGCGGTCGAGGCCTATTGCCTGGCCCTGAGCAAGGTCTACACGTTCGGCCCCACGTTCCGCGCCGAGAACTCGAACACCCCGCGCCACCTGGCCGAGTTCTGGATGGTCGAGCCCGAGATCGCGTTCGCCGATCTGCACGACGACGCCGACCTGGCCGAGGCGTTCTTGAAGTACGTGTTCCGCGCCGTGCTCGACGAGCGCGAGGACGACATGAAGTTCTTCGTCGAGCGCGTGGACAAGGGCGCCATCGAGCGGCTGGAGAAATTCGTCGACGCCGCGTTCGCCCGGGTCGACTACGGCGAGGCCGTGAAGCTCCTGGAGGGGAGCGGCAAGAAGTTCGAATTCCCGGTGGGGTGGGGCATGGACCTGCAGACCGAGCACGAGCGCTTCTTGACCGAGCAGCACTTCCAGTGCCCGGTGGTGGTCATGAACTATCCGGAGCAGATCAAGGCGTTCTACATGCGGCTGAACGACGACGAGAAGACGGTCGCTGCGATGGACGTGCTGGCCCCCGGCATCGGAGAGATCATCGGTGGGTCGCAGCGTGAAGAGCGGCTCGACGTACTCGATCGGCGCATGGCCGTGCATCAGCTCAGCGCTGCGTCGTACCAGTGGTACCGCGACCTTCGGCGCTACGGCAGCGTGCCGCATGCCGGCTTCGGCCTGGGGCTCGAGCGGCTGGTGGTGTACGTGTGCGGCCTCGCCAACATCCGCGACGCGATTCCTTACCCTCGCACGCCGGGCAACGCCGAGTTCTGACCCGCCCCGGGTTCCATCTGGCCGAGAGCCGCTCTAGACGAAGGGGGTGACTCGAACTGCGCCCCCGCTCGCTCTGCTCGCCCTTCTCTCCCTGGCCGCGCCCGCCTTGGCTCAAGAGCCGCCGGAGCCGCCGCCCCCGCCGCCGGCCGAGCCGGCTCCGCCCCCCGCGGACCCTGCCCTTGCACCGAGCGCGGCGCCCGCTCCGCCGCCGCCCCCGACCGCGCCCGAGCCCGAGCCCGCGCCCGAGGCGGGCCAGGATCCGGCGCTGCCGCCGCTCGACTACTCCGCCGCCGGGCCGCCGCCCCCGCCGCCCGAGAAGCCCGAGCGCGGCTTCCAGATGCCGCCGTGGTCGGCGCGCGTCGACCCGTTCAACTGGCTGCTCGAGGGGCGACTGGGGCTCGAGCTCGAGGTGGGCTTGCTCGACTTCCTCTCGATCGAGGTGGTGCCGGTGTTCGTTGCCGCCGAGAAGCCGCCGACCCTGAACTTCCGCGGCTCGAACGACGTCTTGCAGAAGTCGGGCGGGCTCGGCCCGATCAGCGGTGCCTCCGTCGACCTGGGCTTCTGGCTCGATGGCAACGTGTTCCGTGGGTACGTGATCCGGGCTGGCATCACCAACTATGGCTACGAATACCGGAGCGAAGACGACGCCGGGGTCATCGACCAGGTCGACGTGACCGAGCGCGAAGCGTTCTTCATGTTCGGCTCCCACTCGCGCTGGGGTGCATTCACCATTTCGGGCGGCATCGGCCTGGGCCTGCATCTGAAGAAGCAGCAGCGCTGCTTCCCAAAGGGGGCAACGTCGCCCGGTCAGGCGACGACCGACCAGTGCGACAACCAGCTCTTGATCGCCCTCGACCGCGGCGCGAGCAAGGTCGTCGATCTGAATGGGCCGCTGTTTCCGGCGGACTTGTTCGGGCGCTTCTCGCTCGGCGTGACCTTCGACTGAGAGCGCGTGCTACGTTTCGCGCGCGGCCCCGTGGCGGAATGGCAGACGCAGTCGACTTAAAATCGACGGCCCGCGAGGGCGTGAGGGTTCGACCCCCTCCGGGGCCACCGCCGCGGCGTTCAGTCCACCGCGAGCCGGTCCGAGCGCAGCATGCGATACACCAGCCAGCCGCCCAGACCGAAGGCGGCGACCAAGCCCAGCGTGGCCAGCGCGCGCAGCGCGAACGCGAAGGTGCCGCAATGGTTGAGCAGGTGCCACTGAGTGAGCAGCGTGTCCCAGTCGTGCAGCACCTTGTCCCCCATGCCCACCAGCGCCAGCTGGTTCTTGTTGGCGTCGTCCACGTAAGTTGCGAGCTCGAAGGTGCTGAACGACAGCCACGATACGCCCACCGCCAGCCCGAACCAGTCACGCTGGAAGAAGAGCAAGTACGCCGCGACCAGCGCGGGCGCGGCGAGCTGGGTCAGGCTGCCACCGAGCAGCATCAGGGTCTGACCGAACGCGCTGAAGAAGAGGTGCCCCAGCTCGTGCAGCACCAGCGTGAGCCCGGCGAACCACGAGCGATACATCGGATCGAGCAGGTGACGCACACCCGCGTACACCAGGTAGAGCAAGAGCGGCAGGCGCGCCCACGGCGAGCGGGACTCCGACCAGTCGCGGGCGTCGTCGAGCAGCCCTTCCACGGTGTCGCGCACGGTCACGGGTCCACGAGCTTAGAGCGATCGGGAAGGTTTGTCGTGCTAGGCTCGTAGCACCCGAGGAGCACGGTCTTGTCGCGCTGGGACGAATTGTTCACTCGCATGCGCCGTCTCGAGTCCGAACGGCTCGAGGCAGCCCGGCGAGAGCGCGAGGCCGAGGAAGCGCGCCGCGACCACCAGGCCTGGGCCGAGGCGGCGCTGGACGACTTGTGGCGCGCCGTGATGGTCGAGGTCGAGGCCCGGGTGGCCGAGTTCACGGCGTCCACGGGTCGCCGGATCGACGTGGTGCGGCACCTGCGCACGCTCGAGGCCAGCACCGGCAGCGCTGCGCTCCGGATCCTGGAGCTGAAGCTCGGCGACTCGGTGGTGTACCTCTACTCGCATCACGCCACGGGCGCCCACGTGCACGTGCACGTGGCCCAGTGGCCGGCGGCGGACGGCAAGCACCGGCGACACCACCGCATGATCAGCCTGCCGGTCTGCACGCTCGAGCGCGTCGGGCAGAGGGACTGGGCCTTGTGTCGGGTGTCGCCCACGGCGGCGCCGCGCAGCCTGAAGGTCGAAGACGTCGTGTACCGGGCGTTCGAGCTCTTGGTGTTCAGCCTCGAGCGCGCCGACTCGCAGGTTCTCGGGCTGCGCGCGGCGAGCGAGCCGGATCCGCGCTCCAGCAAGACGGTCATGCAGTTCCCGGACTGAGCGGCCGTGTGGGACAATGTCCCACGCGAGAATTTTCGAGGGTGCACCGAGGGAACACCGGGGCGAAACACCCACGAAACACGCGCCGGTCAGGCTTCCGTGCATGAGCGAGATCAACGGAAGCGACACCGCGTGGGTCCTGGTTTCGACCGCGCTGGTGTTGATGATGACCCCCGGCCTGGCGCTGTTCTACGGCGGCATGGTGCGCGCCAAGAACGTGCTCTCGACGTTCATGCACAGCTTCTTCGCCATGGGGCTGGTGACGCTGGCCTGGGTGACCGTGGGCTACTCGCTGGCGTTCGCCGATACTCGCGGCGGGTTCATCGGAGGCTTCGGTCACCTGTTCTTGGCGGGGGTCGGCCTCGAGCCGCGCGCCGGGACCACGGTGCCGCACCTGCTGTTCTGCGCGTATCAGATGATGTTCGCGATCATCACGCCGGCTTTGATCTCGGGAGCCTATGCCGAGCGGCTCAAGTTCTCGACCTATGCCGTCTTCACGGTGCTCTGGTCGGTGTTGATCTACGCGCCGCTGTGTCACTGGGTCTGGGGCCCCGGCGGCTGGCTCTTGGGGCGCGGCGCCCTGGATTTCGCCGGCGGAACCGTGGTTCACCTCTCGTCGGGGGTGTCGGCGCTGGTGTTCGCCATCGTGCTGGGCAAGCGCTTCGGTTTTCCGAAACGCAAGGCGCCCCCGCACAACCTGACGATGACGCTGCTGGGTGCGGGCTTGCTCTGGGTGGGCTGGTTCGGCTTCAACGCCGGGTCGGCGCTGGCTGCCAACGGGATCGCGGCGCTGGCCCTGGTGAACACCCACATCGCCGCCGGCCTCGGTGCCCTGTCTTGGGCTGGGGTCGAATGGGTGCGGCACGGCAAGCCCTCGTCGCTGGGCGTGGCGTCGGGGTTGGTGGCGGGTCTGGTGGCCATCACGCCGGCTGCGGGTTACGTCGGGCCGATGAGCGCCGTGGCCATCGGGCTGATCGCGGGTGCGGCCTGCTACGGCGGCGTGCTGCTCAAGCACCGCCTGGGCTACGACGACAGCCTGGACGTGTTCGGCGTGCATGGGGTCGGCGGGCTGCTCGGGGCCCTGCTCACCGGCGTGCTGGCGTCGAAGGTCTGGAACCCGGCCGGTCAAGACGGGCTGATCCGCGGTGGCACCGGCGTGTTCGTCGAGCAGGTGATCGGGGTTGCCGCGGCGGCCTCGTTCGCCGCACTAGGCACCTTCGTGTTGCTGAAGGTGCTCGACAAGGTGATGGGGTTGCACGCGCAGAAGGACGAAGAGCTCGAAGGGCTCGACGTGACGCTGCACGGCGAAGAGGCCTATACCCTCGCCGAAGGCGCCGGTGCGCGCGCGTTTCTCGAACCGCTGCCCGCGAGCTCGGAAGAGGCGGGTGAGCTGGTCGAGTCGGAGGCGTGAGGGGCCGGAGCGGGGACCGTCGGGGGGGGCCGGGCTGGTGGCCTACGGCGTGCGCACGACCAGCAGGCGGATCTCGGTCATGTCCTCGATGGCCCAGCGCACGCCCTCGCGACCCAGCCCACTGTCTTTGACCCCGCCGTAAGGCATGTTGTCCACGCGGAAGCTGGGCACGTCGCCGATCACCACGCCCCCCACCTCGAGCCGGTCCCAGGCAGCCTGCGCCTTGTACAGGTCGCGGGTGAAAACGCCGGCCTGAAGCCCGTAGGGGCTGGCGTTCTCCTGCTCCAGCGCCTGGTCGTAGTCGCTGTAGCGGCTCAGCACCGCGACCGGACCGAACGCCTCGTCGCACACCAGCGGCTCGGTGACGGGCACGTCTTCGAGCAGGGCCGGCGTGAGCAGGGCGCCGCTCTGCTGGCCCCCACACAAGAGCCGGGCGCCCGCGCGCTGGGCCGACGCGATCCAGGTCGCGACGCGCTCGGCCTCTTTCTCGCTGATCAGCGGCCCGATGAAGGTCGCCTCGTCCAGCGGGTCGCCGCACACCAGCTGCTCGGTGCGCTGTACCAGGCGAGCCCGCAGAGGCTCGTAGATCGAGTCGTGAACGAGGATACGCTGCACGCTGATGCAGCTCTGCCCCGACTGGTAGAAGGCGCCGAACGCAATGCGGGTCACGGCGTCTTCCAGGTCCCAGTCTGGCTCGACGATCACCGCCGCGTTCCCCCCCAGCTCGAGCACGACCTTCTTCTTGCCCGCGTTTCGCTTCAGCTCCCAACCCACCTCGGGCGAGCCGGTGAACGAGAGCAGCTTCAGCCGGTCGTCACGGGTGAAGGCGCCGGCACCCCCGCGCGCACACGGCAGGATCGAGAACGTGCCGAAGGGCAGATCCGTCTCGGCCAGCACCTCGCCGATCAAGAGCGCGCCGATCGGCGTCAGGCTGGCCGGCTTGAGCACGAAGGGGCAGCCGGCGGCGAGCGCCGCCGCGACCTTGTGGGCGGCCAGGTTCAGCGGGAAGTTGAAGGGCGAGATGAACGAGCACGGCCCCACCGGCACGCGCCGGTACATGCCGCGATAGCCGCGGGCCCGCGCGCTGATGTCCAGGGTCATGACCTCGCCGCCGATGCGCACGCTCTCTTCCGATGCGACGCGGAAGGTGTCGATCAGCCGCGTCACCTCGCCGCGCGCGTCTCGGATGGGCTTTCCGGCCTCGACCGCGAGCGCGTAGGCCAGCTCTTCGAAGCGCTCGCGGAAGCGCCCCACCGCGTGCAGCAGCACCTCTTGCCGCCGATAGGCGGGCCACGCCGCGAACGCCGCGGTCGCCGTCACGCTCGCGGCGATGGCGCGGTCGATCGCATCGGCGTCGGTCAGCGCCACCCGGGTGGCGACCTGTCCCGTGTACTTGTTGGTCACGGGCAGATCGCAATTCGGTGCTTCGGCTCGCCCGCCCACGAAATACGGATACGACTCGCGGAGCGCCATGGCCGAGGGGCTAGCGGAGGCCGCGGCGCGCTTCAAGGGCAGGCCGCGCGCTCGGGCGGGCCGGCGCCGGGCCCCGCCGCGCGCACCGCGGCGCAGGCATCGGCGCCCTTGCCCGCCTTCTGATAGATCGCCACCAGGTCCGAGAGCAGCTCCTTCGCGCGGGCCTCGCTGGTGGTCGTTCGCAAGAACGCCCAGGCACGATCGGGCTGACCCACCACGGCATAGACCTCCACCAGCCGAGCTTCGGCGTCGCGCCGCACGGCGGCCGAGCAGGGAAGCTCGGGGTACTGGGTCGCCGCATCGATGGCCTTCTTGTAGGTGGCCAGCGCCTGGGTGTCGTCGCGTCCGCGCTGGGTGTCACCCAGGCGGGCGGTGGCGTAGGCATAGGCCAGGTTGTCGGGCGGCGGATACTTGACGACCTCTTGATACGACGCCCGCGCCAGCTCCCACTTCGACGGATCGCTCCGTGCGTCGGCGGTGAACAGCTCGCCGAAAGCCAGGTAGGCGAAGGGCACCAACTTCGACCGAGGATGGTCCTTGATCAGCTCGTAGTAGAGCTTGCGCGCGTCGGCGCTGGCGCCGCGCTCTTCTGCGCCGAGGGCGCGTTCGTACAGCTCGCGTTCTTCGGGGGCGACGGCCAAGCTCGACGCGCTGCGCAGCGTGGTGGTGCAGTCGGCGCTCGGGGCCCGCGGCGCACCGTCGCCGGCCACTTCGGCGGGTTCGCGGTCCCGCTCGGCCGCGGGGACCTCCAGCGCGGGTCGGGGCGCAGCCGCCTCGGGCGACGGCGGCGCGCCACACGCCGACAAGAAGAAGACCAGGCCCAGGGTCGGACGGGGCATCGGGCCCAGAGCTTAGTACGGGATCGGGTCAGGCGGACGCGGCCCGCGCGAAATCGAGCCCGGTCAGGATGCCTTCGAGCCGGCGGTTCTTCACCGCGATGATGCGACGCGCGTCCATCGCCTGGGCCTGCTGGGCCGCGCGGTAGAGGGGGGTCTCGACGTCCAAGCAGAGCATGGCGGGTGACAGCGCCTGCTCCACCGGCGTGTCGCGGGCCAGGTCTTTCGCCTCGAGCGCCTCGATCTGCGTGAAGACGCCGATCGGCCAGTCGTCTTCCATCACCACCAGCCCCGAGACGTGGGCCTTGTCCAGGCGCTCGACCGCGACCGCCAGCGAGTCGTCGAAGCTCACGCTGAACACCGGGTGCGACATGAACCCCGAGAGGGGCGCGGTGATTCGTTTCTCGACCACGGCGGACATCAGATCTTTGGTCGACACCACGCCCAGCAGCTTGCCCTGCTCTTCGACGAACAGCCGGTGGACGCGGTGCCGCAGCATGAGCGCCGCGGCCTGCGAGAGCGGCGTCTCGGCGGTGATGGTCAGCACGTCGGGTTCCATCACCTCGTGCACGGCCTTGCGGGGCAGGACCAGGACGCTCTCGCCGCTGCGCGTGCTGGCCTGGCGCCGGCCCAGGCGCAGCAGATCGGTGCGCGACACGACCCCGACCAGTCGCTGCCGCTCGTCGACCACCGCCACCGCGGAAAACGCCCGGGTGGCCAGCGCCGCCTGCACCCGCTCGAGCGGATCGGTGGGGTGCACGGCTTCGACCGCCGTCGTCATGTAGGCGCTGACCGGCATCGCGAAGTGACTCATGGCCGCTTCATAGCAAGAACCGGGCGCGAAGTGATTGAGCTAGTCTCTGGCCCATGGCGCTTCCCCAGGTGCTGATCGTCGATCGGCTGTTCGATGGTGAACGGCTGATCGACGGCGAGCACGCGATCAGCATCGACGCCGGCGTGATTTCCGGCGTTCACGCGCGCGATCGCGCGCAGCCCCTGCCGCGTGGCGCGCAGGACTTGCGCGGCAGCACGGTCTTGCCCGGGCTGATCGACGCGCACTGCCACATCGCCCGGGTCGGGCAGTTCGAGGCACACGAGCCACCCAACCCCGCGGCCGTTGCCGCCAACCTGAGCTCGGCCCTGGCGGCCGGGGTGACCACGGTGGGCGACATGGGGTGCCCCGCGCCGATGATCGCCGAGCTGGGTGCCGCGACGCGCCGGCATCCGACGCACGGGCCGGCGATCCGCGCGGCGGGCCCGCTGCTCACGGTTCCCCTCGGGTACCCGCTGGACTGGATGAGTCGCCTGCACGCCTGGCTGGGCGCGGCCTTGCCCTGCGCCGACGAGGCAAGCGCGCGTCGCGCCGTGAACACCGTCGCCCGCGCGGGCATGGACCACGTCAAGATCTGCATCATGCACCGGGGCTACGACCTGGGGGCGCTCCCCACGTTTTCACACAAGACCGCCCGCGCGGTGGTGGACGAGGCGCACGCCCTGGGCCTGCGCGTGCTCGCCCACGCGCACTGGAACGCCGACTACCGCGTGGCCCTTGCCGCCGGCGTCGACGCGCTGATGCATTCGGCGTTCGACCCGCTCGACGCCGAGCTGGTGCAGCGCATCAGCGACGCGGGGGTCGGCGTCTGCCCGACGCTCTGGGTGTTCCACTCGGCGTGCCTCGGGGCCGAGCAGCGCTGGGACCAGGACGGCGAGCGCGTACGGGGCGTGACCCCTCCGGTGCGTCGTTCGTGGCGGCGGTTCGCCGAGGCGTACGCGGTCAGCGGGGACGTGCTGCCAGAGGGCATTGCCGGCGGGCTGCCCAAGACTGCCGCGCGCGACGGAGTTCGGAACGCCATGGCGAACCTGCTCTTGCTGCGCGATGCCAAGGTGCCCTTGGCCTACGGCAGCGACGGCCCGTACGGGTTCTCTACGGTGTTCCGTCCCCTGGACGAGCTGGCGCTCTTCGCGAGCGCCGGGCTGGACGCGGCCGAGTGCCTGCGCGCGGCGACCCTGGGGGCGGCGAAGCTGCTCGGGGTCGCGGACCGCGGCGCGATTGTCGCGGGGCAGCGCGCCGATCTCGTCTGGGTCGACGGCGACGTTGCCCGCGACCTCACGGCGATCGGCCGCGTGCGTGGCGTGATGCGGGGCGGGCAGGTGGTCTCGGGCCCGCCCGCCGCCGGCGCGCGAGCAGTGTGGCGCGGGCTGGCGGCTACCGTCCGGCAGGCGCTATTGCGGCGGCAAGCCCGAGATCCACTTCCAGATGGTGGTCATGGCGTTTGAGTCGACCTCTTCGGTGCCCAGCGGGGGCATGGCCTCGAGGCCGCGCACGTTCATGCGCTGATAGAGCTGGCTCTTGGCAGGGCTGCCCGGGACGATCACCTTGGTGGTGTTCAGCGTGGGGTGGAGCGTGTCGGCGTCGAACGCCGTCTTGTAGACCGGGGTCTCGGCGGGCGTCTTGGCGTCGGTGCGCAGCTTGAGCCGCATGGGCCTCAGCTTGCCGACGAAGCTCTCGTCGTTGTGGCAGTGCCCGCAGTTGCCGTGCAGGTAGCCCAGGGCGGCTTCCACCTCGCCGTCACCGGGCACCGGGAACTCGGCGGTCACCGGTGGAGAGAGAGAGCCCTGCTGCATCAACGTGGCCAGGAAACCGCCGCCGCCCTCTTTGCTGAGCTGGATGGCGCTGACGCCGATCAGCACGTCGCCAACGTTGTCGTGGCACTGCCGGCACTGCGCTGCGCTCGGGATGTCGTGCTGGGTGCCGAGGGCGTCGGCGCGACCCTCGGGCACGGCGAGCGCTTCGGTTCCCGCGTCGTTCCACGCGTAGGCCACCATCAGCCAGCCGTCGGCGCGCTTCCAGAGCAGCCGCGTCTCGACCCGCTTGCCGCTGCGGGTGAACTCCTTCCAGGCCTTCGTCCCGACCGGGAACTGCCACACGTCGATCAGGGTCGTGTCGATGGTCGACCCCGCGGGCAGCGCCAGGTAGCGCCGCTTTTCCGCACCGTCGGTCCAGAGCGGAAAGCGAACGTCGAACTCGGCCACGCCCGGGGCCAGGCTCTGCGTCGCGATGCTCGCGTAGAGCCCGGTCTCGGACAGCTTCAGCGGTCCGTCGAAGGGTGGCGCGTCGGGGGCGTCGGCGCCGTCGGCGCCGTGAGCGTCGTGCTGACCGTCGTGGGCCGCATCGACGGGCCCGGCGTCCGGAGTCGAGATCGAGGTTCCCGACGGCCCGCCCGCGTCGCTGGAGCATCCGCCTGCCAGCGCAAACAGGGCGAACCAGGGACAAGAGGCCCGAGTTGGCTTCACCGAGCCAGTATACCGTTGCGGCCGGGGCCGGTCCGCGTCATCGTCGCCGCCGGCCGCTCAGCGGTCGCGAAATACCTGAAGTTTTTCCGCGTGAGGGTTTCATGAGGCTTGGCAGTCGGTCGTTTGCAGCGAATGGTCGCATTCCCGAAGAGTTCGCAGCGGGCGTCCGCGGTGAGGCGGAACCGGTGCCCGGGCCGAACCAGAGCCCCCACCTGGCCTGGAGCGATTTCCCGTCCGGAACCAAGTCGTTCGCGCTCATCTGTCACGACCGGGACGTGCCCTCCAAGGCCGACGACGTGAACCAGGCCGATCGGAAGGTCCCCTACGACCTGCCGCGCGTCGATTTCTATCATTGGGTCTTGGTCGACATTCCGGTCAGCGTCACCTCGCTGGAAGAGGGCGCCGACTCGGAGTCGTTCGTGCCCAAGGGCAAGCCCCTCGGCCCGACCAAGCACGGCCGCCGCGGCAAGAACAGCTACGGCGACTGGTTCGGCGACGACCCGGCCCTGGCCGGCGACTACGGCGGGTGGGACGGCCCCTGGCCCCCCTTCAACGACGAGCGCCTGCACCACTACGTCTTCACCATCTATGCGCTCGACGTGCCGGCGCTCGACGTGCCCGAGCGCTTCGGCGGGCCCGAGGCACTCGCCGCCATCAAGGGCCACGTGCTCGACTCGGCCAGCTGGACCGGGACGTACGCGCTCTGCCGCGACGCCCGCCCGTGAGATGAGCGGGGCGGCACCGAGCTGCGGGTGTTTCCGCGCCCTGCTCGAGCGGCAGGGGTTTCGTGAGCTGGCCGCGGCGCAGCTGTTCGCCAGCGGGGTCGCGCTGGCGCCCACGCTCGATGAAAAGCAGATGCTCGCGCGCCACTGTCTGGACGAGCTCGAGCACTTCGAGCTGATCGCGACGGAGCTCGAGGAGTGCGGCGGGGGTGAGCTCTTGGCTCGGGTCAGCCCCGCGGTGGCAGCGCTGCCCAGCCCCGAGAGCTGGCTCGAGATGGTGGCGATCGGCATCCTGTTCGACCGCGCGGTCTACTTCCAGCTGCGGGCCTACGCGGCGGCCCCCGACACCCGGGTGGCGGCCCTCGCGGTGCGGGTGATCGCCGACGAGCAAGAGCACATTGCCGCCAGCCAGGCCGCTCTGGGCGACCTCGGCAAACGCGAGCCGGACTTCACCCACCGGCTGATTGCCGCGGTGGATCGCTGGCTGCCGGCCTCACTGGCGTGCTTCGACGACGAGACGCCCGTGGCGTGCGAAGCCGGTCCCCACGTCTCCGTCGAGGCGAGGAACCTCGCGCTCCGGACGTATCGCGAGAGTCTTTCCGACGTGCTGGTGCCCGAAGGCGTGCCCCCGGGCCGTTTCACGGGCTGAGCCATGCAGCGCCGGGAGGTCTTGGCCGCGCTCTTGGCGTCGCTGGCGGCGGGCTGCTCGCCTCGGGTCGGGCTGCCGCCCCAGGCGGCGGGTGCGGCGCGCACCCGGCGCGGCGCGCGGGCGCGTCTGCACGAGCTGTCGCTCCGCTACGAGCGGCTGATGACCGAGCACGGCCTGTTCGAGTGGTCGCGCTACGCGGGTCGCCTGGTCGAAGGGCCGCCGGCCAGCCAACGCATGGAGAAGCTGCGGGCCGCCGAGCGCGAGGTGTTCAGAGAGGCCGACGAGCTCCTGACGCGCTTCGGCGACCGCGTGGTGTCGCCGCGGCGCGCCGAGCTGTGGCGGCGCGGCGCTCTGGGGCTCAAGCTGCTGGGCGACGCACGCGCGGCGAAGCTGGGCGACCAGCTCGAGAGCGTGATCAACGACCACCGCTTCGTGGACGATGGTCGACCGATCACGCGCGGGGAGCTGGCCGAGATGCGGCGCTCGGACGACCCACGCGTGCGCCGGCGCACCCGCCAGCTCGAGCACGCCCTGCATCTGAAGGCGGCCCCCATCGCCACCGAGCTGCTCAGGCGCCGGCGCGAGCTCGCGAAAGAGCTCGGTTGGCCCTCGTTCTACGCGGCGCTGCTCGAGGTGCGCGGCGCCAGTCTGCCCACCGTCGAGCGGGTGCTGGGCGATCTGGACCGGCGCACGCGGCGCCCGCTGCTCGATGCGCTCGGTGGCGGCAGCGGCCGCCGGCTGTCGCGCGCGTTCGTCAGCAGCTGGGACGTGGACCACCTGGTCCACCGCCAGGCGGTGGTCCCCCACGACCGCTTTCCGGCCGATCGGGCCCGAGCGGTGGTCGAGGGGATCTTCGGGGCGTTCGGCTTCGACCTGCAGCGCGAGCGGCTCGACCTCACGGTGCGCGAGTTCGCGTTCGGTGGGCAGACCATCGCCGTCACCGCCCCGCGCGACGTGCGGCTGGTGGTGCGGCCCCTACCGGGCATCCGCTTCTATGGCCTGCTGCTCCACGAGATCGGCCACGCGGTGGCGGTGCGCAGCACCGAGGCCACCGAGCCGCTGTACAAGGGCTACGAGTGGGTGCCGGGCCTGCTCGATCCCGCGTTCGCCGAGGGGTCCGCCGAGCTCTTCGGTCGTCTGCTCGACGAGCCGCAGGTGCTGCGCGACCACCTGGGGCTCGACGCCTCGGAGATCGCGACCGTGCTCCGGGCGCGCCGACTCGAGACACTGCTTTCGGTGCGGCGCGGCCTCACTTCCGCCGTCTTCGAGCGGCTGGCGCTGGAACGAGAAGGCGCCCACCTCGACCTTCTGTCCCTCGACGTCGAGCGCAACGTGTCGGGTTTCTTCTTGCCGCGAGACGCCGAGCCGGTCTGGGCCACGTCGCCCTTCCTGGCCACCTACCCGGTGTACATCCAGAGCTACCAGCTGGCCGCGTGCGTCGCCGTGCAAGTGCGCGACGCGCTCAGGGCGCGCTTCGGCAAGGATTGGATCTCGCCCCGAGCCGGCGACTTCGTGCGTCGGCACTTCCTGTCCGACGGCGCCCGCGCGTCGCTGGCCGAGAAGATGGTGTTGACCACGGGCTCGGAGCTGGATGCGACCGGGTTGCTCCGCCATGTCTTGGCGAAGGAGTGATGGTATAGGGGTGCCATGCGCTGGGCCCTTGCATCCTTGGCGTTCTTGGCGGTGAAGCTCCGAGGCCCATGAACGAAGAACGACCCAGCGTGGGCCGCGTGCTGATCGTCGCCGGCTCGGACTCAGGCGGTGGCGCAGGCATCCAGGCCGACGTGAAGACCGTGACCGCCCTTGGCGGCTACGCTGCGACGGCGATCACCGCGTTGACCGCCCAGAACACCCGGGGCGTGTTCGGAGTGGTGCCCGTGGATCCGGGGTTCGTCGCCCAGCAGATGGAAGTGGTGCTGACCGACCTCGGCGCCGACTGCGTCAAGACCGGAATGCTGGGGAGCGCCGCCGTGATCGAGCGCGTGGTGCGCACCCTCGAACGGCATGCCCGCGGCGTGCCGGTGATCGTCGATCCGGTGATGGTCGCCAAGGGTGGCGCGTCGCTGCTGGCGCCCGAGGCGAAGAGCGCGCTCATGCTTCGGCTGGTGCCCTGCGCCGCGCTGCTCACCCCGAACGTCCCCGAGGCCGAGGCGCTGACCGGGCTCTCGATCGGCTCTCCGGAACAGATGGGGCCCGCGGCGGACGCGCTGCTCGCCCTCGGCGCCAGCGCGGTGCTGGTCAAGGGCGGCCACTTGCCGGGCGACACCGTGGTCGACCTGCTGCGCACCGTCGACGGGGTCGAGCGTCGCTTCGAGAGCCCGCGCATCGAGTCGCGGAACACCCACGGTACGGGCTGCACGCTGGCGTCGGCCATCGCGGCAGGCGTTGCCGAGGGGCTGCGGCTCGAGGACACCGTGGCACGAGCCCGGGACTACGTGCTCGAGGCGATCCGCACCGCCCCGGGCCTGGGCACCGGGCACGGCCCCCTGAACCACGGTCACCCTTGTCAGAACCGCGCATGAGCTTCATCGTCTTCCCCGAACCCCCGGACGTCAGCGGCATCGAGCTCGGTCACGGTCAGACGCGCCTGCGCTTCGAGGACGTCGCGCAGGACGGGCGCCTTCGTCTCGAGGGGATCTGGCCTGCCATCGGCCCCATCTTGTGGGGCAAGATGGAAGTGGCCAGCGCGCTCTTGCGCCTGGGCGGCCAGGGCATTCGCGCGGTGCTGACCTACGTCCAGCTCGAGGGGGGCGACGACCCGGTCAGCGTCCGGGCGTTCTGCGAGCAAGAAGTGCGCTGGCGACTCGGGCGCAGCGTCGACCCGGCCGGGGGCACCACTCGCCTGCTGTTCGACACCTGGCTCATCTCCAGCGCGCCGCGCGGCGTTCCCGGCAACCCCGGAATGGACCCGCCGGGCGCCGAGCGCGTGCGCGTCGCACGGGCCCACGGCCAGCACGTGTTCACGCGGCCCGCGGCGCCCGCAGGCCAGCACCGCGTCGAGCACATCTCCGATCCGCTGCTCGACGCGCTGCCGATCGTCGCCGCCGAGTATCGCGATCCGCGTGCCCTCTTGGCGCTGCCCGCTGGCGCAGTGGCGATCGACGCCGCGCCCCGTGCCGACCTGGCGCCCACCGTCTTCGGCCTGTGTCACACCGACGGCAACCAGCACGTGAACTTCCTGGCGTATCCCCGCCTGGCCGAAGAGGCCGCGCTGCGTCGCTTCGTCGAGGTCGGCCGCGGTGCTCGACGGCTCGCGCGCCGCGCGGAGGTCTCTTATCGCAAGCCTTCCTTCGCCGGCGACGCGGTGCGGATCGTGATGCAGGCCTTCGAGCTCGGCGATGAGCTCGGCGTGGTGGCGGTGTTCGTGCCCGAAGACCAGAACGCGCCGGTTCAGAGCTTGGCCGAGCTCGCCCGCCCGCTGGCGGTGGTGCGCTTGGGGTTCGGTGGCTGAGCCCCAAGGAAGGGGGCCCCGGGCGTGTCGGACCGGGCGATGAGGCTCTGCATCTGGGTCTGCCTCGCGCTCGTGCCCGCCTGCGTCGAGCTCCCTCAGACCACCGCGACCCGGCGTCCCCGCCCGCCGCCCGAGATCGGCTCGAGCATCACGCACAGCCGCACCTGCTCGTGCCGCGCGTGTGGCGAGCCCCGCTACTGCGCGGGTTCGGAGGCGGACGAGCCGAAGCCCGAGCCCGGCTGTGACCAGAGCTACGATTTCTCGGCGAGCGAGGGCTGCGCCTTGCGCGTGGAGAGCACCGCGAGCCGGTGTTTCCAGCGGGTCTGGCGGGTGAAGCTGTCGCAGGGCTGCGAGCGAAGTCGTCCGCCGGAATGCTGCTCGTAAAATCCGCTTGCGCCTTGGAGCGGCCGTGGCGAAAACCCGGGTCCCATGTCGCGACAGTCCCTGGTTGCTTCCGCCCTCTGCCTTCCGTTCCTGGCGCTCGCGTGCGAGCAGCCGCCGCCCGAGCCCGAACCGAGCAAGCCGGTTCCCACCGTGGCGGCGGCGCCGAAGCCCACGGCGAGTGTCGTGGCAGTGCCGACCGTCGAGCGGCCCGCGGAGCCTCCGCAGCCCAAGGGGCCGCCGGCACCGGCCGACGTGGCCGAGCCGCCGAAGGACGCGAAGAAGACGGCCAGCGGCCTCTTCACCAAGGTGCTGACCAAGGGCACGGGCAAGAACAAGCCCAAGCTCGAAGATCGCGTGAAGGTCCACTACACGGGCTGGACCAAAGACGGAAAGATGTTCGACAGCTCGGTGGCTCGCAACGACCCCGCCTCGTTCGGGGTGAGTGGCGTGATCAAGGGCTGGACCGAGGCGCTTCAGCTGATGGTCGCCGGTGAGAAGCGGCGGCTCTGGATCCCCGCCGACCTCGCCTACGGCGAGAAGGCCGGCGGTGGCGCACCGGCCGGGCAGCTCACCTTCGACGTCGAGTTGCTCGAGATCTTGGTGGCGCCCAAGCCGTGGCCGGTGCCCGCGGACGTGAAGGCCGCCCCGAAGGACGCGAAGAAGACCGCGAGTGGGCTCGCCTACAAGCTGGTCACGAAGGGGAAGGGGGCGCAGAAGCCCGCGGCCACCGATCGCGTGACCGTGCACTACACGGGCTGGACCCCGGACGGGAAGGAGTTCGACAGCTCGGTGAAGCGCGGCGAACCCACCAGCTTCCCACTGAACGGCGTGATCAAGGGCTGGACCGAGGGCGTGCAGCTGATGGTCGAGGGCGACCGCATGCGCTTCTGGATCCCGGCCGAGCTCGCCTACGGCGAGAAGCCCACGCGGCCCGGTGCCCCGGCCGGCGCGCTGGTGTTCGACGTCGAGCTGATCTCGATCGCGGGGAAATCGAAGTGAAGATTCTCGCCAGCTACCTGGGCGATGCCTGGGTCTCGGGCAACGGCAAGCCGGCGCTTCTGGTGAACCCGGCGACAGAGGAGGTGCTGGCCGAGACCACGAGCGCAGGGCTCGATCTCGGCCGAGCCCTGACCCACGCCCGGGACGTGGGGGGCCCCGCGCTGCGCGCCCTCACCTTCCGCGAGCGCGGCGAGCTGCTCGAGAAGATGAGCCGCGCCATCCACGCCGAGCGCGACCTCTTGATCGACATCGCCATCGCCAACGGGGGCAACACGCGCTCCGACGCGAAGTTCGATCTGGACGGCGCCACGGCGACCCTCATGTCCTACGCGGCGCTCGGCAAGAAGCTCGGCGACCGGCAGCTCTTGGTCGACGGCGAGCCGGCGGATCTGGCGGGCTCGCGCCTGCAGGGCTACCACCTGCTCTCGCCTCGGCACGGCGTCGCGGTGCACATCGGTGCGTTCAACTTCCCCGCCTGGGGTTGGGCCGAGAAGGCCGCCTGTGCCCTCCTTTCTGGCGTGCCCGTGCTCACCAAGCCGGCCACCGCCACGGCGCTCTTGGCCCACCGCACCGCCGAGATCTGCGTGAGCGCGGCGATCTTGCCGCCGGGTGCCTTCAGCTTGCTCTGCGGGTCGGCCGGCGACTTGCTCGACCACCTGTGCTGGAAAGACGTGGTCGCCTTCACCGGCGGCAGCGCCACCGGGCTGTCGATCCGCAAGACCGAGCGCCTGCTGGCGCAGGGCGTGCGGGTGAATGTCGAGGCCGACAGCCTCAACTCGGCGCTGCTCTTGCCCGAGGCCGAAGACGCGACGGTGCAGGCCTTCGTGCGCGACGTGGCGCGCGACATGACCCAGAAGACCGGACAGAAGTGCACCGCCATCCGGCGGGTGGTCGTCCCCGAGGGCCTGCTCGATCGGGTGCGCGAAGCGCTGTCCGAGCAGCTGTCGACCATCAAGATCGGCAACCCGGCCCTCGACGAAGTCCGGATGGGGCCGGTGGCCACCGCGTCGCAGAAGCGCGACGTGCTCGCGGGCCTCGGCCAGCTGCGCGCGCAGACCCGCCTCGTCTTCGGCGACGCCGCGTTGCCAGCGCCGTTGGGCGTTCCGGCCGGGAAGGGCTTCTTCGTGCCGATCGCGCTGCTCGAGGCCGACGATGCGCTGGCGGCGACCGCGGTGCACGAGCACGAGGTGTTCGGGCCCGTCGCCACGCTCTTGCCCTACGACGGCTCGACCCATCGAGCGCTCGACATCGTGCGCGCCGGCCAAGGCGGGCTCGTGGCTTCGGTCTACGGCGACGACCGCCGGCAGCTGGCCGACGTGGTGCAGGGCGCCGCGGCGTGGCACGGGCGGCTGGTGGTGGTCGACGCGAAGGTGGCCGACAAGAGCATAGCCCCGGGCACCGTGTTGCCCGAGCTGGTCCACGGCGGCCCCGGGCGCGCCGGCGGCGGCGAAGAGCTCGGCGGGCTGCGCGGCATGGCGCTCTATCAGCAGCGCACCGCCATCCAGGGCAATGGCCCGCTGGTCGCCAAGATCGTCGGCGCCAGCTGAGCTATGCTCAGCGGGCCCATGCGCGAGCCCCTTCGGATCACGGCATGCTTCGCGCTGCTCGGGGCGCTGGCGTGGGCGTGCGGCAGCGAGCACGAGGCGCTGAAGAAGAAGGAGCCACCGGCCAGCGGTGGCGCGGCGGGGACCGACGCGGGCGCTGACGCCGCGCCCGACGTCGAGGTCGACGCCGACCCGGACGTGTTCGTCGAGCCGACGGGATCGGTGAAGCTCACGCTGCTGCACGCGGTGGTGGACTCGCCGCGAATCGCCTACTGTTTCGCGAAGGTGGTCGACGGTCAGCCGGGTGCGCCCCTCGGTAGCCCGCTGCCCGCGGGCGGCCTCGAGTGGGGCCGCTCGCTCACGGTGAGCCAGCTCGAGGGCGTCGACTTCGCCAAAGACGACCTCTTGCCCGTGGTCGTGGCCGGAGACTTCTCTCTCCTCGCCGGCAAGGGCTGCGCAGACGCCGTGACGCTCGCTCAAAGCCTGGCCAAGCCCGACGCCGACGCCACGCTCGACGCCGAGGCGGCGGTGCTCGACGCCACGCCGGACGGTGATGCCGGTGACGGCGACGCCGCGACCGTCGAGCTGCCCCCGCCGCCCAAGCTGCGCGCCGCGGAGCTCCCGGTGATTCCGGCCGGCACGTTGTCGATGGGCTATAGCCTGCTGTTCGCCGCGGCGGGCTGCATCGGCGGTCCGGCGTTCAGCGACCCCCTCGAGACCTGGGTGTGCGGCCCCGGCTACTCACCGTCCACCCCCACCCTCACGCCGGTGCTGCTGCCGCTGTCGCGTGTGACCAAGGCTGCTGCCATGGGGCTCCAGGTCGTCAACGCGGCCCGCGCCGCCGACCCCATCGACGTCGCGTCCAGCTACCCCAAGGGCAGCTCGGTGCCGAAGATCTGGGTCGTGGACGACGTGGCGTTCGGTGCCGTGGCGCCGCGGCCACCGCTGCTCAGCTATTCCGCGACGGCCTTCGGCGCTCCCATCTCGGCCTCGCTGCTCGAAGTGAGCAGCCAGGGCTCGACCGCCGCCATGTACACCAGCACCTGGAAAGATGCGCTCGATCTCGGCGGCCTCTCCGACGTCAAGGACGCACGAACGTACGCCCTGGTGCTGGTCGGGCCCCGCCCGAACAACCCTGCTGCCAAGTGGTGGAACGGCCCGCGTCTGGTGGCGCTGCCCGCCGATCCGTGAGGCGACCCCGGCCCCGCGCGGCGCCGCGCGTCAGTGATGCACCATCAGCTCGGCCAGCTTGCTCTTCGCGTCGTTGATGTGCGGGCTGGTCGGGAAGCGACGCACGAACGAGCGCAAGGTGTTCTTGGCGTCGTTCCACGCCTGGATGTCGATCTGGCAGTTGGCGAGCAAGAGCGTCGCCTCGTCCATGACCTCTTTGTCCACCGACGCCTCGGAGATCTGCATCAAGATCGGGATCGCCTCGCGCTGCCGCGAGAGCGCGCGCAGAGCGTGCGCCAGCTGAAGCTTCGCCTGTGGGCTGTGGGCGGCGTCGGGCTTGTGGGTGAGCGACTCTTTCAGCGACTGCGTCGCTTCGTGCCAGCGCCCGGTCCGCACGTGGTCCAGGCCCGTCTGGTAGGCGATCAGCGAGAGCTCGTTCTTGGCACGCTCGACCGCCGCTTCGAAGACCGCGCGCTCGGTGTGGGTCAGCGGCAGCTTCGAGACCTCGTCGAAGCGCTCGACGACCTCGCGGCGCTTGTTGTTCACGATCAGATCGTAGAACTCGGTGGCGGCGCGACTGCTCTTGAGCGTGGTCTCTTCGCGCGCTTGGGTCGACTTCAGCTCTTTCTCGAGCTGCTCGATGCGCTCGCGCGAGCCTTTGGTCTCTGCCCGGATGGCGTCGAGGCGCGCGTCCCAGGCCAGCTTCAGGCC
>Ga0073899_10000711_pt1 | contig 30646 bp, 25 predicted proteins | sample KloWWTmetaKNB5Ph_FD_88975 | JGI IMG/M metagenome (GOLD analysis project Ga0073899, IMG submission 88975) | Active sludge microbial communities from Klosterneuburg, Austria, studying microevolution and ecology of nitrifiers - Klosterneuburg... | ecosystem: Engineered > WWTP > Aerobic digester >... | reverse complement strand
CGCTGGGGTCCGGAGCCGACCTCGAAGTTCCTCGAGGTTCATCTCCGCGAGCTCGGGACTGAGCGCCCCATCTCATCGGTGCGGATCACGCTCGTGGAGGCTCAGGACTGTCCGCCGAACCGGGGGGATCATGAGTGCCGGCCGAGGCGCCCGCGCCAGCTCACGGCGCGGACCGACGCGAAGGGCGAGGCGCGCCTCGTCCTGCCTCCTGGAACGCTGGGGTTCAGCCTCCGTCCATTCGGCGCTCCCGGTTTCGTTGGTACGCAACCCGAGGTCGCTCCGTTCAAGCGCCAGGTGCGGCTCGCTACCTGGGAATCGATCGGCGAGGGGCAGCGAGTGACATATCGGCTCGTGCCGCCGCACGCGCTGCGGATCTCGTCGGCGGAGGCGGCGATCGCGGCATCCGCCGGGAATGCGAAGATGGCGGCGTGGATCGCTCGACATGCGGCCAGGGCGGCCAAGGCCACGCAGGTCGGTTTGTACTGGTACGTGCAATGGGACTCCGCGACGCCGGGGTCTGTGGAGTGCGCCGAGATCGATGCGCTCGAGGGCGACGTGATCCCCCGCGGGGGCCAATGTCCGGCGGATCCCCCATAGGACTGTGTGGTCAGGGGCCAATATCGGCGACCGCTTCGTCGCCCGTCCCCACGAGTATTTCTGGCGATGCCGTGGGCGGCTGCTGCTGGACGCCGGTGCGTGCGCTCAGGACAGGCGCACGACGCGGCCGGGCTTGTCGCCGGTGAGCTGATCGTCCAGCGCGACGACCGCGCCGCTGACGACGGTCGCGCGGTAGCCGTGGGCGTTCTGGAGGAAGCGTCGCCCGCCGGCCGGCAGGTCGGTCACGAGGTGTGGTGAGTCGAGCGAGAGCTTCGCTATGTCGATCACGTTGAGGTCGGCCTTCTTGCCGAGCTCGAGAGTGCCGCGATCGCGGAAGCCCATCATCTCCGCGGGGGCGCCGGTGAGCTTCTTCACCGCCTCCTCGAGCGAGAAGCGGCCCCTGGCGCGATCGCGCGCCCAGTGCATGAGGAAGTACGTGGGCATGCTCGCGTCGCAGATCGTGCCGCAGTGCGCGCCGCCGTCGGCGAGGCCGGGGATCGAGAGCGGGTGGTGCAGCATCGTCTCGACGACATCGAGGCTCATGCCCGTGTAGTTGAAGACGGGGAAGTAGAGCAGGGCCTTGCCGTCCTGCTCGAGGAGCGCGTCGTAGATCGCCTCGAGGGGCTTGCCCCCGCTCATCACGGCGCGCGCCATGAGCGACTCGCCCGGTCCGGGCTCGTAGTTGGGCACCGCGCCGAGCGGGAACATGCGCATCGAGACGCGATCGAGCATCGAGAGCAGCCGATCCGCGAGCGGCGGTACGGGGCTGCCGTCGCCGGCGATCTTGTCGCTTGTCTCGCCCAGAATACGCGCGCGGAACGAGGGGTCGCGCATCTCCTTCACGCGCTCGGCGAGCGGCAGGTGGGCGATCCGCTTGTAGCTGGGGAAGCCGATGAAGGGGTGGAAGGTGGCCTGGAGCCCCAGCAGGACTCCGATGCCGCGGGGCGCGGCCTGCAGGCGCATCTTCACGCCGCGGGCGTTGGCGGCCTCGGCGCGACGCATGATGTCGACCCATTGCGTGGGGATGAGGTCGCGCTGCATCCACGAGAGCCAGAGCGTGTGGCCGGGCGCCGCCGCGCCGAAGCGCTCGAGCACGTCGAACTCGCCCTCGAAGCGCTCGGGGCCGCGCTCCATGTCGAAGTCGCTCACCGCCTGCAGCACGCCGCGACCGGACTCGGCCATCGCCCGCGCGAGCGCCGTGAGCTCCTCCTCCGAGGCCTCCGAGGCGGGCGTGTGGCTGCCGTCGATCGCACGGTGATTGTCGGTGCGGCCGGTCGAGAAGCCGATGGCGCCCGACTTCATCGCGTCGCGCACGATGGCCTGCATCGCGCGGAGGTCGTCGGCCGTGGCGGCGCTGTCGGCGACGGCGCGATCGCCCATCACGTAGACGCGGAGCGCGTCGTGCGTGAGGTAGGCCGCGACGTCGATGGTGCGCGGGCGCGCATCGACGTAGTCGAGGTACTGCCCGAAGGTCTCCCACTCCCACTTGATGCCCTCGGTGAGCGCGGTGCCGGGGATGTCCTCGACGCCCTCGAAGAGCTTGATGAGGCGCTCGTGATCGGCGGGACGGCAGGGCGCGAAGCCGACGCCGCAATTGCCCATCACCGCGGTGGTCACGCCGTGGGCGGAGGAGGGGAGCATGTCGCCGTCCCAGCTCGCCTGGCCGTCGTAGTGCGAGTGCACGTCCACGAACCCGGGGGTGACGATCGCGCCCTCGGCGTCGAGCGTGCGCGTCGCGGCCTCGGAGACCTCGCCGAGCGCGACGATCTTGCCGTCGCGAATGCCGACGTCGGCGCGCTTGCTCGCCGCGCCGGTGCCATCGATGAGAGTGCCGTTCTTGATGAGGAGGTCGAGCATGGAGCCGCGATGATAACAGTGCGGTGCGGTGCGGTGCGATGGGGGGCTCGGGGTCGCGGGCTGTCAGCGGGTCGCCGGGCGCGGGCGGGTGAGCATGTCGCCGATGGGGCGCGCGGTCAGGGGAGCAACACCGGCGCGTGCACGACGACGCGGGTCCGAAGTTGACGGGTGGGTACGGTGAGGGCTCATGGGATGGCCGCGAGGGTCTCGAGATCCCGCATGGCGGTCACGATCTTCGAGATGTTGGCGCGGGTGATCTCGACCCCGTAGTTTTGCGGCGGCGTGATCAGCCACCCGATCACCAGCCCCCAGACCATGCCCTGGCGGTAGCGGAGCCACGCGTGCTCGAAGCTCGGGGGCGCCGCGACCCCCAGCTCCGCGAGGCGCTCGAGGTACTCGGCGATCAGCGTCCGCTCGTGGGCGCGGCGGTCCGCGATGGAGAGCCCGGTGGCGAGGGCGTAGCTGAGATCGTGGGCCCAGTTGCCGCGCACCATGAGCTGCCAGTCGAGCAGCCCCGACCGCGCACCGATGAGGTAGGTGTTTCCGGTGTGGGCATCGCCGTGGCAGAGGGTCGGGGGATCCCGGTCGAGCTCGGCCTGCGCGCGCCAGGTGGCGGCCCACAGCGAGTCCAGCGAGCGCTCGAGGGGGGCGACGAGCGCTCGCTTGTCGGCGCTGCGCCGGAGCTGATCGCGGATCAGATCGAGGCCGATCGCGTCGAACACCGGAAACATCCCCCCGCGGCGGGTCGTGGGCACCCAGGCGAGGTCGCGCGAGAAGCGAGGGCTCGCCCAGAAGGGCGCGTGCAGCCGCGCGAGGTTGTCGACCAGCGAGCGCATCTGGGCGAGCGTGCGTCCGCCCCTCGCGTCGGGGAACTCGGCGCCGCGCGCCCGCAGATCTTCCAGGGCGATCTGAAAGCTCCCGCTGTGCACGTGGAAGCAGCTCGCGTAGGCGCGCGGCGCCTCGATCTCGAGCTCGGGCCGGAGCTCCGCGTAGAAGCGGCTCTCGTTGGCGTACATCGCCGCCGGCGCGTGCGGGAAGAAGCGCTGGTAGGCCGCGATGAGGGCGAACACCGAGGGGCCGGCGAGGCCGCCGACGAGCGGCAGCCGCGCGAGCGCCCGGTTGACCCGCGCCGTCGCCAGGATCACGGGGAGCCCGAAGCGCAGCGCCGGGTGAAGCAGGATCGTCTTGACGACCACGCGATCGGGGAGGCTCGCAGGCCCCGTCTGCCCCGGACCGAAGAGCAGGCGCACGACCACGCGATCGGCGGTCGAGGCCCGACCGTCCCCGCAGCGGGCCCGCTCGACGACCTCGAGCCCGCGCAGGTCGACCTCGGGCCTTGACGCGCACAGTTGGTCGCGGAGCGCGTCGAGATCGAGGCTCGGCATCCATGCCTGGGTACTGGGGTGCGGGCTCGAAGGTCAAGCGCGCGCGATCCACGCTGGCGTGCACGCCCGCATGAACGCGGTTGCCGCGTCACCGACACGATCGAGGCTCCTTCGAACGAGCGTTGGCCGGTGCGAGGTCGGACTCCTGGCTCGATGCAAAGTATGATGATTCGTCGCAGCTCGGGGCGGCATCGGGCGGGTGTTCCGCGCCGTCGTCAAGTTTTACCTGGTCGCGGCGAGCGAGGCGCAGGTCGCAGTTCGTCGCGGTTGATGGCCCCGGCGTGCCTGATCGGCGCGGCTCAGCCGGCGGCGTTCTTCTTGTTGTGGAACATCGGGTCGCCGACGCGGCAGACGTTCTTGCCCTCGAAGGTGACATCGAAGGAATAGAGCATGAACTCGGCCTCGCCCATGACGGCGCCGCTGACGACGCCGTTGTCGACGCCGGCCTCGTCGCAGCTGGTCTTGAGGTACTTGGCGGACTTGACCATCGGCATCTGGCCCTCGACGGTGACGGTGATCGCGCCGAGCGTGGTATCTGCGGACACGCCGAGGTTGGGGTAGGGGATCGGCAGCGGGATCGGCGGGGTCTTGCAGACGTCGGGGAAGACGAGGTGCGGGTCGCCGCTGCCCTTGTGGACGACGGTGCGGGCGTTGGCGGAGACGGTGCTGGGCATCAGGGGGTCCCGGGCGCTGGGCGGTCGTCGACGATCACGGCGCCCCGCATCGGGCCGTCCGAGGCGCACCAGACGAGGGCCGGTCCGCGACAATAGGCGCGCTCGAGGGCGGTGGCAACCAGGGCGAGCAGCGTGGGGGCCATCGCCGCGCCCGGGTCGCCGAGGCAGTCCGCGGGGTGCTCGATCTGGAGGTCGTCCGCGAATGCGCGGTCGTTGCGGAGCGCGGCGACGCCCCATTCGCGGGCGCCGTAATGCTCGCCGTTGAGGCCGGCGTAGACGGTGCGAATGGTGGCAGGAGGTCGGCCGCGGAGGGCCTCGCGGAGGGCGTCGGCGAGGCCGTCGCCGCGGTGTGGCTCGCCGCTGTGGCGGTGGCCGGGCTCATGGCCGATCGCGGGGGACGCGACGGAGATCCGCGCGCGCGAGCCCGGGAGGACCTGGTGGGCGGACAGCAGCAGGAAGGCTGCCCCCTCGCCGGGCGCGAAGCCGTCGCGCACGCCGGGGGCGGTGACGCGGCGGTCACGGTCGAGGGCCGCGAGCAGGTCGGGATCGAGGTGGCTGTCGAGGCCGCCGACGAGCACGCAGGGGCTCGCGGGGTCGCGCAGGCGGAGCTGGGCGTCGACGAGCGCCGCGATGGCGCCGGCGCGGCCGCGGTAGGCGAGCGAGCTGCTGGTCGGCGAGAGCGGGACGCCGGTCTGGAGGCGGAGGTCGGCGAGCAGCGCGCCGGGGGCGAATGGTGGCAGTTTGGGGTGCGACTCGGGGAGCGCGAGCAGCAGCGGGAGCTCGCGCGGATCGGGCAGGGCGGCGACGGCCTGCTGCACGGCGAGCGTCGCCAGTCGGAGCAGGTGGATATGGGTCGCGCCGCGATCCGCGAGGCCTGCGGCGATGGGGGGGAGCGCGTCGTCGGGGACCTGCGAGACGATCATCGGGTCGCCGCGCTCGTTGAGCAGGGCGCCCTCGCTGCGGCGGCTGAGGCCGGCGCGCACGGCCGCTGCGACGGCCGCGGGCCGGTCGCCGAGCGGGGTCGTCAGGCCGATGCCGTGGATCCACATGTCTTGAGTGTGCATATTTATATGTGTAGATGGTGGAGGTCGACGGTGACCTCGTCGAGCTCGAGGGCGCGCCGGTCGACGACCGCGGCGGCGCGCCAGAGCAGGCACAGACGGTCGGCGTCGGGCTCGATCATGACGGTCTCGAGCTCGGGCGCGAGGGGGAGCTCGTCACCGCCGAGGTGGGCGCGCACGGTCCACGTCACGACCGGCAGGGTGAAGCGCAGCGGCTCGGGGGCGAGGTGCAGCAGCTCGACCGGCTCGCCGCCGTGCAGGTGGGTCGCGGTGGTCTGGTCGGGCGGGGCGGCGTGAAAGAAGCGGGGGTCGAAGTCGGCGGGCAGGTAGGGGGCGCGCTGGCGAGCCCACGATTCATCGTAGGTGCCGGCGAGCTCGCATCGCGGCGACCACGACGGCGCGATGGCGGCGAAGCAGGCCGGGAGGGAGGCGTCGCCGTGGTCGAGGAAGGGGCGCCGCGGGTCCTCGAGGTTGGGGAGCGCGGTGCCGATGAGGTGGGGATGGCCGCCGCGGTGGCCGCGGCCGACGCGGTTGTGCGGGACGAGCGGGCCGCCGAAGGCGCGCTCGTGGACGAGCGGCATGGTGACGAAGGGGACGGGCGCGGAGCTCGGGGTCGGGCCGCGCTGCCACTGGCGGTCGCCGACGACCCGGATGACCTTTCGGACAGGTCCGACGGCGAGCGCGACGTCGAGGGTGGTGACGGGTTCGCCGCGCGGGGCGTGGGCCTCTCCGACGAGCAGGATATCGGTGCCTGGTTTGGCGAGGTGGCGCTCGCCCGGGTAGCGCAGGCTCGACGACGCGGGTTCGCCGGTGTATTCGTCGGCGACGCGGATGGGCGCCTGATCGTCGCTGACCGCGAGCGCGGGGCCGAGGCGAAAGGTGGCCTTGAGGGTGACGTGGAGGGTGTCGACGCCGCGCCGGTCCGGGAAGATGTCGAGCGCCGCGCGGAAGGGGGTGGTGTTGACGATGCGGTGCATGGCGGCGCTCAGGCGAGGGGGAGGCCGCGCAGGACGGCGAGCTGGTCGCGCTGGCGCCGGGTCGGGGCGCGGGGCTCGAGGCGCGGGCGCAGGGCGGCGGCGTGGAGCTGGAGGCCCTGCAGGTGGGCCGGGCGGCGCCGCATCGGGCCGCGCTCGAGGAAGGTGCGCACCGCGGCGAGCGAGTGGGGGAGACCCGCGAGGTAGCGCTGGCCGTCGCGGAATTGTCCGCGGTGTTGCATCCACCAGTGGAGGACGGCCATCGGGTCGGGGCGCGGGAGCTCGTCCTCGGGTGAATGCTCGAGCCGATCGACCTCGGCGAACGGGGCGGCGAGGCCGGCGGCGTGGAGGTCGACGCCGGTCAGGGCCGTGAAGACCTCGCCGACGAGGTGGCTGACCTTGTGGTCGTCGAGGAATTCGAGGCAGGCGTCGAGGACCTCGGGCATGCCGATGAAGCCGAGCGCCCAGATCGCCGCGGGTTGGCGTTTGGGCCGGGCCAGGGCGGCGAGCAGCGATGGATGGTCGGCGGGGGAGTTGCGCAATGCGAGCAGCAGCAACGACGCGGCGCCCGGGCGCTCCTGGGCGCGCTCGCGGGCGCGGGCCCAGGCGGCGTCGAGGCCGAGGCGGGCGCCCGCGGCGATCGCCGCGTCGAGGATCTCGGGCTCGGGCGCGGCGAGGCCGGCGATCAGCGCATGTGTGTATATTGCTGGGTCGCGCTCATCGGGGATCGCGCGCATTGCGAGGGCGCGCTGCGCGGGGTCCGGGCTGGCGAGCAGGCGCGCGAGCGCGTCGCCGAGTGCTTCGCCGCGAGCGACCAGCAGCTCGGCGGTGGCGGCGAGCTGCGAGGGATCCTCGAGCTGCGCGCGGAGCAGGGGCGGGAGGTCGGCGCGGTCGCTGCAGGCGAGCGCGCGCGCGAGGGCCGGGCGCTGCGCGGGCAGCTCGTACCAGGCGTCGAACACCGCGGCGGCGCCGGCGGATCCGGGGCTGGCCAGGAGGGCGGCCGCGGCGGCGCTGACCCGGTGCGGTGGGCCGCCGGCGAGGGCCGGGACCAGCAGGCGCGGGGCGACCTCGGGGCCGTTGACGACGAGGCCGTCGATGTTGGCGAGCAGGCGCTGCTCGGGGCCGCGGGCGACGGTGTCGAGCGTATATTTGGGGGACAGCAGGCTATGTTCCCACATGGCCCACAGGAACTCGGCCTCGTCCAGGTGCTCCTCGACGATGTCCCAGCGCGGCTCGGGGGGGCTGTACGGCATGGCCCCTCAGTTGATCTGCACGGAGCCGCCCTTGATCCGATTGGTGCCCTTCGCGCGGGTCTCGACGTAGGCGCCGCGGATCACCAGCTTGCCGGACCTGCTCAGGGTGATCGAGGCCTCGCCGCAGCGCAGCTCGACCTCCTCGTCGCCGGTGATCACGACGCGCTTGCCGTCGACGCGGGCCTCGGCGGCGGCGGTCACCGATTGTACGAGTCCGGTGATCAGCGGCAGGGCCGGATCGCCGCGCTCGAACACGAGGGCGACCGGCTGGCGCGCGGCGGCGGCGGCCTGTAACGCGGGCAGGGTGAGCGCGACCAGCAGGCGCGCCGCGGTCGGGCCGCGCGGGTTGCCGGGGAAGTCGACGAGCGGGCCGGGCTCGGACTCGGGCCCGCGCTCGACCAGCCAGCCGAGCGTGACCGCGGGGAGGGCTGGCGTCGCGGCGGCCGGGGAGAGGGAGACGACGCGGGGTGTCGAGATTCGGCGGGCTGCCATGAATACCTCCGGGCGGGCTCAGTTGAGCTTGATGCTGGAGCCCTTGATGGTGACGGCGCCGCCGGTCTGGATGGTGACGGCGCCGCTGCTCTGGATGGTGACGGTGGCGGCGCCGCAGGAGACCGTCAGCTTGTCGCCGACGACGACCTTCGTGCTCTTGCCGGAGGAGATGTTGACATTCTCGCCGGTTGTGACCGTGAGGTGCTTGCCGGCCTGGAGCACGATGTTCTTGCCGGCGCTCTCGGTGAGGTTCTCGTGGACGGTGAGGCTCTGGCCGCCGCGGATGGTCTCGCTGAGGTTGGCGCCGACGGTGAGGCGCATGTCGGCGCCGATCTCCTCGGTGTGGGCGTTGCCGACCTTGATCGTCCGGTCGTTGGTGATCTCCTCGCGCTCGTCGTGTTTGACCAGCTTGACGCGGTCGTGGCCGACCGCGAGCGATTCGTCGTTGCCGATGGTCTGGCCCTTGTCGTTCTCGATCGCGATCGTCCAGTCCTTCTGGCCGTGGAGGTAGACCTCCTCGCGGCCCTTCGCGTCCTCGAAGCGCAGCTCGTTGGAGCCGCCGCCGCCCGGGCTGGTCTCGCTCTTGATCGTGCTTCGGGTCTTCTCGTCGGGCAGCGCATAGGGCGGCTTGTTGAAGCCGGTGTAGATCCGTCCGGTGATCATCGGGCGATCGGGGTCGCCCTCGATGAAGTCGACCAGCACCTCGTGGCCGATGCGCGGCAGGAACATCGCGCCGAAGCCGTTGCCGGCCCACATCTGGCTGACGCGGACCCAGCACGAGCTGCTCTCGTCGAGGGCGTCGCGGCGGTCCCAGTGGAACTGGACCTTGACGCGGCCGTGCTCGTCGACGTGGACCTCCTCCCCGAGCGGGCCGACGACGGTCGCCGTCTGCAGCCCGCGTACGGTCGGGCGCGGGGTCACGCGCGGCGCCCGGTACGGGACCTCGCTGCCCATGCACTCGAAGTCGTTGCTGTAATGAAACGAACCCTCGGTGTCCTCGGCGAGCACCTGCGGCTGCTCCCCGCTGTGCGTCACGCTGACGAGCCGATACTCGCCGTCGACGCCGACGCGCGGGTGACCCGCGAGCTTGAAGCCGAGGCCCGCGACCAGGCGCGGGCTGTCGCTGGTGCCGAAGCCGCGGCGACCCGCGGCCTGGAGCGCCTCCAGGCGGAGCTTCGCCTGCTGCCCGCCCCTCTCGGGGCCGCCCTTGCCGGCGGTCTGATAGCTCCCGGGGTACTCGTAGAGCTCGCGCTCGCCGCTGCCCTCGCTCACCTCCAGGCGCGCGGCGGGGGTGTGCAGGTTCATGTCGCGCAGGGTCACCCGTTCGGGGCGCATGAGCTCGGCGAGGCGCAGGTGGGTCACGTGCTCACCGGGGTGGACGATGCCCTGCGGTGGGCCCCATGACAGCAGGACCTCGCCCTCGGCCGGATGCCCGCAGTCGCTGCGGTCGGTGAGGACGAGGATGTGCTGCTCGCTGTCGTGTTCGAAGTAATAGATAATGCCGTCGGCCTCCATCAGGCGGTTGATGAGGTCGAGGTCGGTCTCGCCGTACTGCGTGCAATAGTCTCGCCGGGCGTAGCTGGCCTGCAGATCGAGGCGAAACTGGGTCTTGCGCAGGCCGCCGCCGACGAGCACCGCGCTGAGGATCTCGGGGGTCGTCTGCTGCTGGAAGATGCGGCAGCTGGCGCGCTGCTGGAGCCGCCAGATCCACGGGACCACGGTCAGCTCGTAGAGGGCGTAGCGCCGCGATTCGCCGATGTACTCGGCCTGGCACACGAAGCCGTGGACGTGGCGCTCGCCCTCGACGCCGTCGAGGGTCAGCAGCGCGGGCTGACCGATCAGGGCCTCGAGGGCGAGCTCCCCGCTGGCGATCTCGAGGCGAAATTCGAAGAGGCTCGATATCGCCTCGTGGCCGCGCAGGCGCACGACCCTGAGCTCGTCGTCGCAGCCCTCGACGGCGAACCTGAACATCGCACGATTACCAAGCACGGCCGGCATCGAGAGTCTCTCAGTAACACGCGGCCGGAGGTCGTCGCAAGGCGTGGTCCCGGCCCGTTTTCGTCCGAGTATGTCTGTTGAGACAGGTCGCTTGCGCGCCTCGGGGCTTGATCTCGAGGCGGCTTCCGGGGATGCTCGTGGCCGCCGCGTGAGCGGCGAGCGCGTGGTTTCCGATGCAGATCAGCGATGTCATCGCGCGGCGATACGAGCTGCGAGAGGCCCTCGGCGGCGGCGGCCTCGGCCGGGTGTTTCGTGCCTTCGACGAGCGGGCGCTGCGAGAGGTCGCGGTCAAGGTCCTGGACGCCGCGCGCTGCCCCGCGGACGCGGTCGGCCGCTACCTCGCGCTCGCGGGGAGCGCCGCGCGGGCGAAGCACCCGGCGATCGTGCCGCAGCGGGTGCAGGCGGCGGCCGACGGGGCCCCGCTGGTCGCGGTCAGCGAGCTGCTCGCGGGCGAGGACCTGGACGCGCTGCGCGGGCGCGTCGGGGCGCTCCCGTGGCGCCGTGCGGCGGAGATCGTGGCGACCTGCGCCGAGGCCCTGACGGCCCTGGCGACCGCGACCGGCGCGGCCCATCGGGCGCTCAAGCCGGGCAACGTCCGCGTCGACGCGAGCGGTGAGGTGCGGCTCCTCGACTTCGGCGGCGCCGAGCTCGGGGTGCAGCCCGTCCCGCCGCGCGGCGAGGTGCACGTCGAATACCGCGCGCCGGAGCAGCTCGAGGGGTCGCCGGGCGACGCTCGCTCCGATGTGTTCACGCTCGGGGTCCTGCTGTTCGAGATGGTGAGCGGGGTCCATCCCTTCTCGGGGCCCTCGACCTTCAAGGTGATGCACAAGGTGCTGCTGCAACCAGCGCCGCGGCCGGGCGAGGTCGCGCCGGGTGTGCCCTTGCCCGCGACGGTGGAGGCATTGCTCGCGCGGGCGCTGGCGCGACGACCGGCCGATCGATTCGCGGATCCGGCCGAGCTGGGGAAGATGCTGACGCTGGTGCGTCGGGCCGCCGGTGCCGAGCTCGCGCCGGCCGCGGCGCCGCGCCCGGCGCTGCCGATCGTGGCTCCGCCGGACGACGATGCCTCGTCGATCGTGGCCCCGACGCAGGCGGAGGATCTGTCGACGGTGCTGCGCGGTCTGCCAGCGGCGGAGGCCCCGAGCGCGGTGCCGCCGGCGGCGCCGATCGTCGCGCAGGCGGCTCCGAGGGCCGCGGCGCCGATCGTCGCGCAGGCGGCGCCGATCGTCGCGCAGGCGGCTCCGAGGGCCGCGGCGCCGATCGTCGTGGCGCCGATCGCAGGGTTCGCCGGGGCTCCGGCGCCGTCGGAGGGGCCGCCGCTGCTCGTGGACAATACCGAGGTGCTGCCGATCAAGCAGCCGATGCGCATCCCGGCGAGGGTCGCGGTCGTCAGCGCCGGGCCGGGCGCGCGGGTAGCGAGCGTTCAGGAGGCGGACGATCGCACCGAGGTGGTGCCATTGCGCGCCGCTCCTGCGCCGCTCGTCGTGCCGCCGGCCCCGGACATGGACGAGACGATCATCGTCGCGGCGGTCGAGAAGGGCGAGGAGGACTCCACGGTCGTCGTCGCGCTGGTCGAGCGGGCCGCGCGTGCGCCCGAGGAGCCGACGCAGCTGCTCGCGGGGCCGAGCCGCGCCGCGGCGGAGCGCGGGGCGTCCGCCGTGCCGGCCGTGAAGCGGGAGCGAAGCGCTCCGGAGCGGACGGGGCTGCCGGGCGCGCAGGGTCCGATGAAGCACCTGGTGGTGCTCAACATCGTCCTGATCGTGCTCGCGCTCGCCGGGGTCGCGTGGGTCGTGCTCGGCTGATCGGCCCGCCTCGATCAGGTAGATCCACAGGCGAATGTCATCGCGGGGCGGTGAGCGCCTCGGTCAGGGTCCAGAGCCGCTCTTGCGCGGCCTCGTCGCGCGAGGCGCTCGCGGCCGGCTTGATCCGGCTGTTCTCGAAGTACTCGCCCGACACGCCGTCCAGCTCCGGCGCGGTCGCCACGTGCAGCGAGCAGGCGGCGCCCTGCTCCGGGGTCTTCAGGAACAGGTGGAAGAGCTTGACCAGGAGCTTCGGATAACCGCGGGCCAGCTCGGTGGCGATCACACCGGGGTGGACGGCGTTGACGGTGACGCCTGTGCCCGCGAGGCGGCGCGCGAGCGCCTTCGTGAACAGGACGTTCGCCAGCTTCGACTGGCTGTAGGCCGCGGTCGGGCCGTACTTGCGGCGCTCGAATTGCAGGTCGTCCCACGCCATCTTGCCCTGGTAGTGCAGCTTCGAGGACAGGACCACGATGCGGGCCGGCGCGCTGCGGCGCAGCAGCGGCAGCAGCTCCTGCGTCAGCAGCCAGGTGCCGACGTGGTTGACGCCGAAGGTCGTCTCGAGGCCGTCCCTGGTGGTGCTGCGGGCGGTGGGCCACAGGCCGGCGTTGTTGACCAGCACGTCGAGGCGGTCGTGGGTGGCGGCGAATCGCGCCGCGAACTCGCGGATGCTCGCGTGGCTGGCGAGGTCGAGCGCCATCACCTCGACGTCGTCGCGGCCGGTGGTACCGGCGATCTCCGCGCGGGCGGCCTCGGCCTTGGCGACGTCGCGGCACGCGAGCACCACCCGGGCGCCGCGCTGCGCGAGCCCGCGGGCGGTCTCCTTGCCGATGCCGGTGTTGCTGCCGGTGACGACGCAGACCTTGCCGTTCATGATCTCTCCCGTATACGCGTGTGCATGGCGCGGGGACTTCACCACAATCTCGCGGACGATGGGGGGGAGCGGGATGGGAGGGTCCGCACGGCGCCCGCGTGGTGTGTGCCGCTCATGACGCGAGGTGCATGCGCCATTCGTCGGACTCGGCGACGCGCTGGATGACGCGATTTCGCCCGGCGAGGAAGCGCCGCATATAGCGGGTCAGGAGCAGGGCGTCGGCGATGCGGCCGAGGGGGCCGAGCGGGGAGGTGAAATCGAAGACGTCGCGCATTTCGGTGTGCTCGCCGTCGGCGGTGAAGAAATGATCATGGTCGAAGCGGGCGAAGGCGCCGCGTTGCATCGAGTCGCGGAAGTGCCGCGGCGGGTCGAAGGCGGTGATGCAGCTGGTCAGCTCCTGCCATATGCCGAGGTGCCGGGCGCGCCAGGTCACCTGATCGCCGGGGCCGAGCAGCCCGTGGGTGACGCCGGCGACGGCGCGCTCGCCGGTGTCACGGGTGGACCGCTCGTGGAGGTCGACGCTGCGGGCGAGGTCGAAGCAGCGCTGGAGCGGCGCACGGATCCGGGTGGTCAGCTCGAGGACTGGCATGCGATCCCCGTCATGGCCGGTCGGCGCGCCAGATCGGCTGCGTCCACGCCATGCGGCCGGCGTCGTCGCGGACGCGGGCGCGCAGGTAGGGGCCGCCGGTCTCGGAGAGCGTCATCCGGGCGTGCGTGCCACGGACGCGGCGCTGGACCTCGCCGTCGACGCCGATGAATTCGAGGTCGCAGGGCGTATCGGTGGTGAGCTCGATCGCCTCGCGCGTGCGAGCCAGGGCGCGCAGGCGTACGCCGGTGGACGCGTAGAAGTCGCCGGCGAGCAGCGCCGCGCGGATCGCCGCGGCGTCGCGGTCGGCGTGCACGACGACGAAGCCGCGATCTCCGAGGTACGCGGTCTCGCCGCGCCCCTCGACGGCGGCGGCGTCGAAGTAGTGGTGCGCGTCATCGGTGGCGACCGCGAACAGCCGCGCGCCGCGGGTCAGCGCGTCGTCCCACAGCGCCTCGGTCGAGGGGTGCTCCGCGTCGCCCGCGTTGTTCGAGTCGATCGCCGCGTTGGCGAGCTCGAACAGCGCGAGGCCGTCGCCGGCGAGCGCGGCGAGCAGCGCGCCGTCGGCGGCGTAGTGAAAGTTCGGGTGGTTGAGCTGGGCGACGCCGCCGAGCTCGCGCGTGGTCTGCAGCGCGGCGCCGAAGCGGTCGACGCGGCGCTGCGAGCCCGCGGGCGGCACGCGGGCCTGGCCGGCGCGGGCGGGGTCGACCAGCAGGGCGTTGACGTGCAGCAGGCAGCCGAACTCCGGGTGCTCGGGCGGGGGATCGCAGGTCTCGAGGTTCTGCGTCAGCTCGACCCCGGGCAGGGCGAGCAGCGGCGCGTCGGGCGGGGCCACGGTGACGAAGTTATGGTCGGTGAAGACGACGAAGTCGAAGTCGTGCGCGGCGTACCAGCGCAGCGCGTCGGCCGGCGGCGTCGCGCTGTCGCCCGAGTTGCCGGTGTGCATGTGCAGCTGTCCCTTGAGCCATGTGGGATCCGGGGCCGGAGTCGGGGCCGTGACCGGAGCAGGGGTCGCTCTCGCGGGCGCGGGGGCGGGCGCGGGGGCGGGCGCGGGCGCGGGGGCGGGCTCGCCGTGACACGCGAGGAGCGCGGCGAGGAGCAGGGGGGCACCGGATCTGCGCGGCCAGAGCATGGGAGGTGGCCACTGTACCCCCGATCGGGGCGGGCGTTCACTGGCCGCTGGCGAGCCGGCGGAGGCGCGCGCTGGCGTCGGGGATGCCGCGCAGCTTCCACAGGGTCTCGTCGATCGCCGGGTCGCTGGCCGAGCTGTCGACCACCATGAAGCGGACGAGTTTGTCGGCGCGGTCGTCGTCGGTGGTGGCCTGCCTGGCGGCGTCGAGCAGGCCCTGGCGGTAGGCGGCGAAGGCGAGGCCGATGCTGGCGCTCAGCTCGGCGAAGGCGGCCTCGCGGATCTGGGCCTCGAGGGTCTCGCGCGGGGGCAGCTGGAGCGGGTTTTCGGGGATGTTGGCGAGCGACTGGGCGTCGTGGGCCTCGTCGGTGGCCGACTGGGCGAGGTCGCGGGCGATGTCCACCTTGACGCCGCCGCGGCCGGTGATCGATCCGGTGAGCCGGCTGGTGGCCGTGAGCACGTGCGTCGTGATCTTGTAGTCGACCGTCGAGTACACCGCCTCCTCGGTGGTCGGCTGGGTACGGCCGAGGTCGTCGCGGGCCTGCTGCAGCTGGCTGCGCTCCGAGTTGACGCGGTTGCGCGCCGAATCCAGGCGCGACTGGGCGTTGCTGAGGTTCTGCTCGGCGCCGGTCGAGGTGTTGGGCGTATCGCCCTCGCGGGCGACGTCCTGGGTGTATTGCGCGACGTAGCGCTCCTGATTGGTGACCTCCTTCTCGGCCTCGAGCACGGCGCGCTCGCGGTCGCGGACCTTGTCCTGCGCCATCTTGTGGAAGGGGTTGGGGATCTGCTTGGTGCCGGACTGGTAGCGGGCCGACTCGCTGCGGGTGTTCTTGTCGGTGGTGAAGCGGGGCCTGGGCAGGCTGAAGGTCAGGGTCGCCGCGGGCTCCGGGGTGGTCGCACCGGCGGCGAGGAGCTCGATCCAGCGGACCGGGTCGGAGCCGGTGAGGCGCTGCGCGAGCTCGGTGAAGTTGGGGTCGCGGGCCGCCCCGGTCTGGCGCACGCGAAATACCAGCGCGGTGCGCAGGGCGTCACGAAGGCGGTCGCGGTCGGCCGCGGCGCCGGCGTCGCCGAGCTCGACCATCATGGCGCGCTGCAGCAGCGCGTCGCCGGTGCGGCCGGCGGCCTCGGCGGCCTTCGCCCCGGCGTCGAGCGCGGCGATCCAGCGATCGAGGGTGGCCTGGCGCGGGGCCTCGACGCGCGAGCGCTCGCCCGGGAGCCCGGCGATCGCGGCGTCGAACAGGCTCATGGCCTCGGCGTGCAGGCCGGCGCCGCTGAGGCGCTCGCCCTCGCCGGTCACCGCGGTGATGACATCGTCGACGAGGCTGCGGACCGCGGGCGCCTCGGCGCGCAGCGTCACCGCGGCGGCCGCGTCGGCGACGGCGCCGTGGAGGTCCTTCGCGGAGAGCTTGGCGCGGGCGCTGGTGACCCGCACCTCGACCGCCTTGTCGCGGGCCGCCGCGACCTTCGCCTTGGCGTCGGCGGAGTCGGGCTTGAGCTGCAACGCCCGCTCGTACTCGGTCAGGGCCTCCTCGTAGCGCTGGGCGGCCATCGCCTGGTCGCCGCGCTCGAGGGCATTTTTGTAGGCGCAACCTCCGAGCAGCGTGAGCGCGAGGGTGAGGGACGCGAGGGGGCGGAGAAGGGGGCGGACGAGGCTGCGCATGGCGGCCGGGAGGGTATCAGAGTGCGCTCGTTTGCGCTCGCAGGGTCGAGGTGCCGCCATCGAGGGGGCTGAGCCGGCGTTATCCATCGACGTGGTTGAAGGCGATGCGAGGCGCTTGCAGCGGCGGGGTCGCGGTGGACAGGTGGGTGGCGATCGGTGAAGCTGCGCGGGCGTGAAGCCGAGCGAGCGCCCAGGAGGATGGCCGAGCGGGCTGCTGTTTGCGGCGGCGCTGGCCTGGGTGCCGGTGGCGCGGGCCAATCCGCCGGCGCCGACGGCCGTGGTGGGTCCACGCCGGCCGCCGTCGCCGCTGGCGCCGGAGGGTGAGCGCGAGGCGATGGCGGAGCGCGCGTTCGGGGCGGGGCGCTACACGCCGGGCAACGGGGTGACGCTGCGCTCGCAGGACGGTCGCTTCGCGCTGAACTTCGCGATGTGGGCGCAGCTGCTGTTCACGGGGCGGCACGAGCAGACGCCGGGGCCGGGGCGGTCGGGGAGGACGGCGAGCCTCGAGCTGCGGCGTGCGCGGATCGTGCTGCAGGGGCACGTCTTCACGCCGCGCCTCAAGTACTACGCGCACCTGATGTTCGCGCCGAAGGACCTGGGGCTCAAAGACGGGGCGCCGACGCGCGCGCCGATCTTCCAGTGGTACTTCACGCTGACGCGGCTGGCGAACGCGCAGCTGCAGGCGGGCTTCTTCTTCGTGCCCTACGCGCGGCAGCGGCTGACTCCGCTGCCGCGGGTGCAATTCGCCGACAACTCGACGGCGAGCTACGAGTTCACGCTCGACCAGGACATGGGCCTGCAGGTGGCGTCGCCGGACGTCGCGGGGCTGGGGCTGCTGCGCTACTACGCGGGCGTGTTCATGGGCGATGGTTACGACTGGTACAAGCCGGGCGACCTCGGCTTCACGTACATGGGCCGCATCGAGCTGCTGCCGCTGGGGATGTTCGAGGACTTCAACGAGCCGGACTTCGAGCGCGCGCTACAGCCCAAGCTGAGCCTGGGGGCGGCGTACGCGTTCAGCGATCGCGACCACCGCACGCGCTCGATCGCGGGGGCCGGCTTCGTCGACGGCGGGACGATGTCGGCGCACAACCTCACCGGCGACCTGATGTTCAAGTGGGCGGGGCTGTCCGTGCTGGCCGACGTGTACTGGCGCCGCGGCTGGCGGCAGTCGGGCGGGCTGCGCGACGAGCAGGGGCTGCCCCTCGCCGTGCAGGCGGCCCGCAACGGGCTCGGCTGGACGGCGCAGATGGGAATTTTTGTGCCGCGCACGCGCCTCGAGGCGACGGCGCGAACGGCCGGCGTGCGAGCGCCGAGGACCGGGGCGAGCAGCCTGGCGCGGCTCGACGAGCTCGGCGCGGGGCTCAACTACTACTTCTTTCGCCACGCGGTGAAGCTGCAGGCGGACTACATCCATACCCGGGGTCCGGCGCTGCCGACCGGGCGCAGCGAACAGGTGCGGGTGCAGATGCAGCTGATGTTCTAGTACCTCGCCACAGGGGATCTGACCGATCGGCGGTAGGCGCGAACGACGTCGCGCGGGCCGGCGCGGGTCCGGCTGGACGCCCGCACAACCTGACGCAGCCGGGTTCCCGAAGGGGGGTCCGGCCTCAGACAGGGCGCGCTCGTGCTCTGGCAGGCGTTGCGAGAACGATTGAGCTCGCGCTGGACCCGGCCGGACCCCCTTCGGGACCCCGGCACCCAGGTTTTCGCGAGGGGACGATGCGGTCCGCTGCGCGGAGAGCCGGACCCACGAAGCGCCGCTTGACACGATAAACCGTGGAAGTCGCGCGGCGGAGGGCCGGGGGCGCCAGACTCCGGGTTTGGTGTGGGCCCGTGTAATCGGTTCGGGGCTCGCGTTACTGATGATGGAGGCCCCCGTGCGGGGCCGAGATTGGGCTTGGGGCGCGACCGCGCCGAAGGGACATCTGTGCCATGGAAGCCAAGATCCTCCTCATCGACGGAGATCGCTGGATGCAGCGCGTCGTCATCTCTGCGCTGCAGGGCCAGGATTATCGCATCACCACCGCGAGCGACGGATTCGGCGGGCTGGCGCGGGCGCTGGCGGATCCGCCGAATCTCATCATCTCCGACATCATGATGCCCGGTATGAGCGGCTGGCGATTGGCGCGTAAGCTCCGGGCGTCGCGGCAGCTCGCGTCGACGCCGTTCATGTTCCTCACCAGCCTCGCCTGCGCCGAGAGCCGGCGTCACAGCTTTCGCCTTGGGGCGGACGACTATGTGCGCAAGCCCTGCCACCCGCGGGAGCTGGCGGTGCGGGTCGCCAACGTGCTGCAGCGGACCCGGCTGCCGTCGCCGGCGGCGCGCGCGAGCGGGGCCCGGCTCGCGCAGGCCTACGGGCGCGGGCTCAACGGGGCGATCGAGGACATCAGCCTCGCGTCGCTGCTGGTGCTGCTCGACATGGAGCGCAAGACCGGCATGCTGATCCTCAGTAACCCGGGCACGGGCCGCCGCTGCCGGGTGTTCCTGCGCGAGGGCCGGATCGTCGGCGCGTTCCTCGACGGGGACGACGGCCTACGCCACGCCGAGTTGCTGTACCGCGTATTGCACTGGTCGGTCGGGACCTTCGAGTTCAAGTCGGTGCCGGTCGAGATGCGCGACGACGTCGAGACGTCGACGACCCACCTGCTGATCGAGGCGTCGCGCCGCCTCGACGAGGCGGGCCGCGGCGAGAGCGACTGCTCGCTCGTCGACGCGCCGCGCTGAAGTGGCGCGCCGCTCAGGCGGCGGGGGACATGATCGCCGCGAGCAGCATGCGGGTCAGCTCGTCGGGGGCTTCGATCTGGGGGTAGTGGCCGACGCCTTCGAGCAGTTGCAGGCGCGCGCCGGGGATCTTGTCGACGACGGCCTGCTGCAGGAAGGGCGGCGGGAGCACGGTCTCGGCGGCGCCGCCGATGACGAGCGTGGGGGTCGTGATCGCGCCGATGCGGTCGCCGAAGTTGGCGTTGCGAAACGCGTCGAGGCCGCCGAGCAGGGACTCGAGCGCGACCGAGGCCGTCGAGTCGACGAGGCGCTCGAGCAGGGCCGGATCGGGGGTCTTCGCGCACACCATCGAGACGAGCTGGGCCAGGCCCTCGCGCGGGCCGCAGAGCGAGCGGAAGAAGCCGACGGTGGGCTCGTCGAGGGGGATGCCGGAGGCGGGCACGGGGCAGACCAGGATCAGCTGGCGCAGCAGGGCGGGGCGCTCGAGCGCGATGCGCTGGGCGATCGCGCCGCCCTTCGAGTGACCGACGACTACGAGGTCGTTGAGGCCCAGGTCGTCGATGAGGGCGAGCATGTCGGCGACGTCGTCCTCGAGGGCGTAGCCCTCGCGGGGCTTCGAGCTGAAGCCGGTGCCGCGGAGGTCGGGGGCGAGGACGCGGCCGGCGCCCGCGGGCCAGCGCGCGATCACGGGCTCCCACACGGTGCCGGGCACCGCCCAGCCGTGGATCAGCAGCGTGGTCGGCGAGCCTTCGCCACCCTCACGCAGATGCAATGAAGTCCCGTTAGTGAGGTTGATGCGGCGACTCGACGTGTCCATGGCCGCGAGGCTATCACGAAGGTCGCGCGGCTCGCCACGGTCCATCGCGGTCCATCGCGGTCCATCGCGGTCAGTGTGATACCGTCGATGCGGAGACCAGCGCGGCGGCGAGGGTCGAGTGGACCTTCACGCCGCGCAGGCCTCCGGCGTCCTCGACGATGATGCGCGCGACGGCCGCGCTGACGCCGGCGAGCACGACGCGGGTGCCGAGCAGGCGGGCAGCCGAGGTCGTCCGCTGCAGGTGCGCAGGCAGGGTGTCGTCGGCGTCAGTGATGCCGGTGATGTCGAGGATCACGGTGTGGGCGCCGTGCTGGGAGATCCCCGCGAGCAGCACATCGACGATCTGCTGGGCCCTGGCCGCCGAGATCGCGCCGACGATCGGCAGGACCAGCACCCCGGGCAGCGCGGGTAAGATCGGCGCCGAGAACTGTCGGGCGAGCCGCTCGACGTCGCCGCGGGCCTCGAGGTGGGCCCGCTGAAAGCCCTCGAGGATGACCTGGCGGGCGCCGTCGCAGATCCTTCGGGCGATGATCGCCCCGAGCACCAGCTCCTCCATCCCGTTCAGGCACTCCGCGGCGAGCCTGCCGACGAAGTCCTCGCTGAAGTCGACGACGCCGAACAGCGACTGCGGCTGCATGCCCTGCTTGGCGCGCAGGTAGGCGACATCCCGCAGCGTCGCCCCGAATTGGTCGTAGTCGGCACCCTCGAAGGTCGCCAGGATCGCCAGCATCGCCCTGCGGGTATTCGGTCGCACCTCGTCGATGTGCCGCTGCTCGTAGCCGGGCACGCTCATGGTCTCGACCGCGGCCGCCTCGGTGTATGCGTCGAAGTCGCCGTGAAACCGGCGGCCCATCGTGGCTCGCGCCCGATCCAGGCGCTCCTCCGTGATGCCAGCGATGCGAAAGAGCGATTCCATGCGCACCGAGCCTCCGTCGACGGCATGCTCTCACGCCCCGGTGACGCGCGCCAGAGCGGCCCGCGGTCGGCGGTGTACCTACAGCGGCGTCGGGGTGCGCGGGCGGTCACCAGGCGGTGCTCTTCAGCGCCCGTCGACGCGTTGCGAGCTTTGCACGTCACGATCGCCGACGCGAGGCATCTCAAGTACGAGGATATCTCGCCGTCCGGGCGGCGGAGGATGGTGGCGAGCTTGACGCCCGCGCTCGCGTCCACGACGATGACGCCATGCCGATCATGCCGATCATGCCGATCATGCCCATCACATTGCGCGTCCATCGCGCGGGATTCACGAGATCCGCCGGAATCCTCCTCGCGTCGCTCGCGGCGGGTTGCCAGGGGAGCGGCGGCGGTGAGACCGGGGCCGGGACCGGGACCGCGACCGACACGAGCACCGGGAGCACCGGGGGCACCGGGACCACGGCGATGGCCTCGAGCACGGACGACACGCCGACCACGTCGCTCCCGACCTCGACCTCGACCTCGACCGCGACCGACGGGACCGGCGACACCGGGAGCAGCGGCGCGACGGGCTCCTCGTCGACCAGCCAGGCCGACACCACCCAGGGCGTCGAGACCGTGGGGACGACGCAGGCCAGCGAGGGCAGCACGGCGGCGGAGACCGGGACGGGCGAGACGATGATGAGCACCGGGGGCGAGAGCTCGGGCGGGGACAGCTCGACCGGGGAGCCGCCGCCGCCGAGCGACATCGAGGTCGTGATCACGGCCGACAACGCGTACTCCTTCGCCTACGGGACGGACAGCGACATCTCGAAGTTCTTCGGCGGCATCGAGAACAAGACGGCCGGGCAGATCTTCAATTGTGGCGAGGGCCCCGAGCTCTACACCGTGCCGGCCGCCGACGCGGCCGCCGCGAGCTTTCTGTACATCATCGCCTGGGACGACTCCGCGGTGAGCAACGGCGTGCTCGCCCGGTTCCGCCGCAAGGACGGGGGCGGCGGCTTCGGCGAGGACGTGTTCACGGGCACCAAGGGCTGGCAGGCGTGCGCCACCGGCCTCAAGTACCAGATCGGCAGCGGCGGCCCCGACCTCGCCACCATCAACACGTACATCGACAAGTGCAACGAGGGCAAGCTCGACCCCAACACCACGAGCGGCGGCTGGGTCGACGAGGTCGGGACACCGATCGGCGCGGTCGCCTTCGGCGAGGACAACACCACGCCTTACGACGGCGGTCCCAAGGCCGGCAACGAGTTCCCGCTGGTCTGCCCGAAGGACATGCCGGCCGAGGCCCGCTGGATGTGGTTCAACTGGGACCCCGCCAAGGTGGTGCCGCCGCAGAGCGCGTTCCTGTTCCCCGGCGGGCAGAACCCGTACCACCAATTCTTGCTGTTTCGCTTCGCGGCCGAGCTCGTGCCCGAGCCGCAGTGATCGGGCTATTGGTCGCGGGCGCTCGCGGCGGCCGCGGCCGGGGCCTGGCGCAGCTCGAGGGTCTGGGCCGCGCCGCGAGCGGGTAGGACGAGCAGATAGAGGCGATCGTAGGCGTCGTCGGGGAGCTGCGGGCCGGTGGGGCTGGCGAGGGTCTCGCGGGCCTCACCGCCGAGCGCGATGAGCAGGGCGGGCACGGTGTTGGAGTGGCCCGCGACGACGGCGACGGAGCCGGCGGGCAGCGCCTGGATCGCGGCGACGAGCGCGGGCCGGTCGGCTGCGGGGAGGACGACGATCTCGCGGCCGGTGGCGGTCGCCAGCGGGCGCAGCGTCGCCTGGGTGCGCTTGAACTCGCTGGCGAAGAGGTGCGTGACGCCGGCGCGAGCGAGCAGCTCGGCGATCGCGCGGGCCCGGGCCGCGCCCGCGGGGCTGAGGCTCGGGTCGCGCGGGTCGTCGACGGCCTTCTCGGCGTGACGCACGACGATCACCGTGCGCGGGCGGGCCGCGACGGCGTCGGCGGCGGGCTCGGGCCGGGTCGTGGCGGCGGCGGGGAGCGCAGCGGCGGGCTTGCAGGCGAGGAGGAGGAGGGGCAAGGCGAGGGGCACGACGCGTCGCAAGGCGAAGATCATACACCTGGCCGGCGTCGGCCGCGGCACGCCAGGTATAGTGCCGGTGTGACAGACGAGGGCGGACAGGAATTCGGGCAGGCCGCGGGCTTGACCTGGGGCGACCTGCTGGCGGCGCTTATCGAGGAGCACGGGACGCTCTCCGCGGTCGCGTGGCGCCTCATCGAGCAGGCGCAGGGCGACGACGTCGCGTCGATCGAGCGGGCGCTGCGTCGGCTGCGGCGCCGCGGTCAGCTCGACGGCGGCGTATGGGGGCAGCGCCTCTTGCGAGTGTTCGGGGTGCCGGCGACCGTCGAATCGCGGGTGCGCTGGATGGGCCTCTATCACAGCCCCTTCTGCGACCTGCCGCTGCCGCTCTGCGTCGACCAGCTGCGCCTGTGGGACCGACCGCCGGTGTCGACCTCACGGGCCCGGGTGTGGCTGCACCTCGCGCAGGCGAGCTGCGCGCTGCGTGGGCGCGCGCTGGCCGACTCGTCCGCGCACCTCACACGGGCGACGGCCGCGCTCGCCGGTCAGGTCGGTCATGATGACGCGCGCATCGAGGCCGCGCTGGTCGGCGCGTTCGCGGCGAGTCAGCGCGGCGAGTCGGCGCAGTCGGGCCTCGACGCGGCCGAAGGTCTGCTGGCCACGGCCACGCTGGCGGTCGGGGATGCGGCCTGCTTCCGGGCGCGCCTGGTCGATCAGCGGGCTTATCAGCGCAATCGCGCGGGCGAGCACGCCGCGGCGCTGGCGCTCTACGAGTCGCTGCCGGCCGCCGATGTCCACCCCTTCGCCAGCTACCGCCGGGACGCCGGCCGCGCCTTCGGCTGCCTGCGCGTCGGTCGCGGCGACGAGGCGCTGTCCCTGGCCTGGCGAGCCTGCGAGCACGCGGGCGACGGCGGTTACACCCGCCTGCGCGCGATGGGGCTGCTGCTCGTCGCTCGGATCCAGGGCAGTCCCGAGGGCGAGGGCGCCCGCGCCCGCGCCCGCGCCATCGCGCAGCGCCTCGACGACGGCGAGCTGCTCGCGCGGGTCGAACGCCAGGAGCGGCGGGTCGTCGCGGGCGACGGAGCCTGAGGCGAGCGCGGCGGAGCGGGCGCCTATCACATGATCATAATATATCGTCCGTGCGAATCGACGGGCGCGCCGCTCGACCGCAGATGTGCCGGAGCCCGGCTAATTCTTGCAGGTGAAGAGATTCAGCCCGTCGAACTTGCAGGCGAGGCCGCCGCCGCAGCAGGGCAGCTTCGGGTCGGGCCCGAGCACGCCGCAGGTGCCGTTGAGGCCGACGCAGCAGTCGCTGTCGTCGAGGCTCAGGCATTCGTTGCAGATCAGCGAGCCGCCGCCCCATTTGCCGGGGCCCACGGTCTCGCAGGTCTTGTCCTTGAAGTCCTTGGTGTCGCAGACCTCGTCGCCCTCGGCCTTGTTGTCGCCGCAGACCGGGCCGCTCATCGTCGTGCCGGCGGTGGTGTCGCTGGTGCTGCTGGTGTCGGTGGTGCTGGTGGTGCTGGTGGTGCTGGTGCTGGTGCCCGGGTCGCTGGTGCTGGTGCTGCTCGTGTCGGGCGCGCCGGTGCTGGCCAGGGTGGTCGCGTCGTGGCCGCTCGTCGTGGTGCTGGTCGGCGGGTCGACCGTGGAGGTCGGGGCGGAGGTGGTCGCGGGGGTGGTGTGCGCGAGGCAGTCGGCGGGCGGCGGGGCGGCGAGGCAGCCGTTGTTGTCGGCGACGCAGACGCTGCAGTGGGGCCTGGCGGGGTCGCGCAGGCGGCAGGTCGCGTCGCCGTCGTTGTTGCCGCAGTGGTCGTTGTTGACGACGCTGCAGGCGCTGGACAGCGCGAGCAGGGCCGCGGACCACAGCGCGCGCGTGAAGCGGAGGGGAGTGGCGAGGACCATCTTTTTAGAAGTGTCCCACGAGCTGGAGGCCGGCCACACCGGGGGAGAGCAGCGGCGCGGCGTGGGTCAGGGGGCGCAGCGTACGGCGATCGAGGACGAGGAGCACCGCGCCGCTGACGAGCGCCGCGGCGCCGACCCCGAGCAGCGCGTAGCCGGGGGGTCGGGTGTTGATCTCGCGCAGGGGATCGTCGGGGTCCGGGCGGGGCTGGGCGAGGGCCAGGCCGAGGCCTGTCCCAAAGACCAGGGTGCCACCCGCCAGCAGGCCGACGCCGAGCTTGCCGCGGGTGCCGAGCTTGCGGCCCTGGGTCGGGGCGGGGTCGGGCGAAGCAGGCGGCGGCGCGGTGCGGGCCCGGAAGCGGGCGCGCACGAAGGGGACGAGGCGCAGGAGCTCGCTGCGGGCGCGCTCGACGGCCTCGCTCTCGGTGCACAGCGAGCACACGATCTCGCGCAGGCTGCCCTCGACGGTGGCGCCGCGGACGGCGAGCTCGCTGAAGATCGCGTAGGTGTCGCCCTCATCGCCGCGGACCTCGATGCGGACGCGGATCACCGGATCTTCGCCGGTCCGGCGCGGCAGGATCTCCGCGCGGCGCAGCTCGAGGTTGCCGAGCTCATCGAGACGCGACATCAACACCGGACCCGCAGGGCCGGCCGCGGAGGCGTCGATCTCGAGGCCCGCGCGGGCGATCATCGCGGCGCGCGTGTCGAGGTCGGCCTCGCTGCCAGCGCCGAGTTCATCGGCCTCCTGCGTGGTCTCCGGGGCCGCCGGCCCGGCCGCGAGGGCCTCGCCGCGCAAGCTCCAGCCGAGCGCGAGCGCGAGGCACCCGCTCAGCCGGCGCGTCGCTGACATAACTTGCGCCACTGCACCACCTCCTTGTCGTCGAGACCCTGACCCGCCGCGATGCAGCCCGTGAAGTCCCCGAGCTCCATCAAAGCCTTGGTCTGGAGCTTGCGCGCCGCGGCATCGGTGGGCCAGCAGCTGCGTCGGCGGGACAGCTCGCGCAGGAGGCTCCACGACTGATTGCGGCGGGCCTCGTCGGCGCGGCCCCGGATGCGCGTGCACTCGCCGCTGGCGAACTCGCGCTTGCCGGGGCCGGGTCGGGCGGTCGCGGGCGTCGCGACCGTCGGCGCTGCGATGATCGGTGGATCGGGCGCGAGGACCGGAGGATCGGGCGCGTTTGGGACCGATCCGGCGAGGTCGGGCGGGCGCGCAGGTGGGGTCGATTCGGGTGGCACGGGCTCGGGGAGCGAGCGCGGAGCGTCGGGGGTCGCGGTCTCGACGAGCCGCGGCGGCGCGGCGCGATCGGGGCGTGAGAGCAGCAGCCATGCGCCGAGCCCGAGGGTGAGGACGCCGAGACCGAGGCCGAGCCACATCCGGCGCGAGGCCCCTGCCGCGCCCGAGAGCGCCGGGAGCGTGGGCGGGCCGGGCAGCGGGCGGCGCGGGGCGAAGAATTCCGGGTCGCTCTCGGGGTCGAGGGTCGAGGTCCTCGTGGCGAGCGCGGCCGCCGAGACCGCGGTGAAGGACCGGGCGGGCCGCTCGTCGGCGGGCAGCGCGGCGATGAAGGCGTCGAGGCGCTCGAGGAATTCGCTGGCGTCGAGCGGCCGGTGTGCGGGCAGGATCTGCAGGCAATCGTCGATGAGCGCGACGAACTCGGCGGCGATGTGCGGCGCCAGGGTGGCGAGCGAGGGCGAGGGCTGCTGGCGCTTGCGGACCAGCAGCTCGTGGGCGTCGTCGGCGGTGAGCGGCGGCCGGCCGGAGAGCATCTCGAAGGCCATCACGCCGAGCGCGTAGATGTCGAAGCGGGGGGTCGGCTCGGCGCTGGTGGACTGCTCCGGCGCCATGTAATCCGGCGTGCCCATGACCGAGCCGGGGAGGGTCAGCCGCTGGCCCTCGCGGGCGGTGGCGCGTGGGCTGCACGCGATGCCGAAGTCGAGGATCTTGACGACCTCGCCGTCGGCGCGGCGGGCGATCATCACGTTGCCGGGCTTGAGGTCGCGGTGGATGACGCCGAGCTTGTGCGCGGCGGCGAGGCCGAGCGCGACCTGGCGAAGGACCTCCGCGGTGCGCAGCTGCGAGAACCGGCCGCCGCGGAGGAGCTCCTCGGCGAGGTCGTGGCCCTCGAGGTGCTCCATCACCAGGAACAGCCGGTCGTCGGGCAGCTGCCCGGCGTCGAAGACCTCGACGATGTTGGGATGGCCGATCGCGCTGGCGATCCGCGCCTCGGCCTGGAAGCGGCGGGCGACGAAGCTCTGCGCGCTCCACTCGCCGCTCAGCACCTTGATGGCGACCCGACGGCCGACCGTCAGGTGCTCGCCGAGGTAGACGGTGCCCATGCCGCCGGCGCCGAGGGTCGCGAGGACGCGGTAGCGGTCGACGATGATCGTACCCGCAGGAATTGCATCGTCGACACCCTCCGGGACGGGGAAGTCGAGGTGCGGGCCGCGGTCGCCGTCCGCCGCGGAGGTTCGAGCCGCTTCGGGCATTGCTGCAGCCGACGGTACCAGCTTGGCCAGGGATGCGATCGTGGCTGGTCGCAGGGTCGGGAGGACACGCGAGGTTCGCCGATCTGGGGCTCGCAACCCGGGGTTCGCACCCCGCATTGGCGGAGCTGCGCGCGGAATCACGAGTCGACGGCGACGCCCGGCCGGTGGTGCCACGGCCGTCGGGCGGAGCCGCCGGCCCGTCGGGGTCAGGGCCGGGTCACCGGCTCACCCGCTGATGTCGTAGCAATCGCGAATGCTGCACCGTCGGGTACGATGCGCGCGCCGTGCCGGCGACGATCGTATGAAGGTCCTTTTCATCAGCCCCCACTTCCCCGCGGAGATGCAGCGCTTCACTCGCGGCCTCGCGGAGGTCGGGGCGCAGGTCTACGGGGTGTCCGACGTGCCGCCCGGGCAGCTGCCGGCGCAGGTGCGTGAGCAGCTGCACGACTACTTGCAGGTGCCGAGCCTGCTCGACGAGGACGACGCGACGCGGCGGATCGTCGAGGCGGCGCGGCGCATCGCGCCCGATCGGGTCGAGTGCCTGTGGGAGCCGTGCGTGGTGCTGGCCGCGCGCGTGCGCGAGGCGCTCGGCGTGTCCGGCATGGGCCCGCAGGCGGCGATCGGGTTTCGTGACAAGCCGATCATGAAGCAGCGGGTGCTGGCCGCGGGGCTGCGGGTCCCGCGGTTCTCGCGGATCCGGACGAGACACGAGGCGTATGTGGCGGCGGAGGAGATCGGGTATCCGGTGTGCGTCAAGCCGATCGCCGGCGCCGGGTCGACCGACACGCACCGCGTCGCCGACGCCGGGGAGCTGGGCGCGGTGCTCTCGGCGGTCGACCACCTCGCGGAGATCAACCTCGAGGAGTTCGTCGAGGGCGAGGAGTTCACCTACGACGCGATCTGCGTCGACGGGGAGCCGGTGTTCGAGAGCGTGGCGCAGTACCACCCGCGGCCGCTCGAGAGCCGCCGCTTCGGCTGGATCTCACCGGTGCAGATCGTCATCCGCGACCCGTACCAGCCGGCGCTGATGCCGGGCATCCTGCTCGGCCGCCAGGTCCTGCGCGCGCTCGGGATGACGACCGGCTTCAGCCACATGGAGTGGTACAAGCGCCCCGACGGCGAGGTGGTGTTCGGGGAGATCGCCGCGCGCGCGCCGGGCGGGAAGCTGGTCGACCAGATGTGCTGGGCCAACGACATCGACCTGTATCGCGAGTGGGCGCGCGCGGTCTGCTGGCACAGCTTCGCGGCCACGCCGCGGCGGCGCTACCACGTCGGCGCGCTGTTCAAGCGGGCGGAGGGCGAGGGCCGCATCGTCCGGGTCGACGGCCTGGAGGAGCTGCGCGCGCGCCTCGGCCCGGCGCTGCTGGAGGCGGAGGCGCTGCCGCTCGGCCAGCCGCGTCACGACTGGCGGGTCGCGGCGGTCCGACGGCCACGTCGTCGTCCGCGACCCGGACCACGAGGCGTGCATGGAGATGCTGCGCTTCGCGATCAAGACGCTGCGGATCCACGCGAGCCCGCCGTGAGCGGCGGTGTCGTCGATCGCGGCCTGCGACGCGCGCGGCTCAGCCCGGGGGCGGCACCGGCATCGCGTCGCCGGGGATCGGCACCTCGACGTCGCCGTAGACGGTCTTGTCCTGCTGCGTGACCTCGTGGTCGAGGTCGATGATCGTGCTGGTCTCGACGCCGCCGCCGCCGTAGGGCGTGCCCTGCAGGCCGTACGCGACGTCGGGCGTGTAGAAGTCGAGCGCGTCGCCGGTCATCCACACGTAGCCGTTGGGGCCGAAGTCGTGGTCGACCCCGCCCGCGGCGCTGTACGGCAGGAGCTCGCCGACGATGTAGGTCGTGCCCAGGAACACCCAGGTGCCGTTCTGGTAGTCGTACTCGAAGGTCGTCGACTGGTGCGCGCCGGTCTGGTTGTCGTTGGACATGGTCCGCTGGGCGACCAGCATCCACCCGGTCTGGGCGAAGCTGATGTCGGACACGGGGGTCGAGCCGCCGCCCCCGAGGGTCGGCAGCGAGAACTCGAGCTTGGCGGTGGCGGGGTCCGGGGTGCCGCCCTCGTCGACGTAGCCGACCGACCACACCTCGTTGTCGCGGGCAGGGTCGGTGACCTGCGAGTGTTCGACCCAGACGCTGTAGTAGAGGCGGCCGGCGTTGGACTGGACGGCCCAGGGTCGCTGGCCGAGGGGCGCGAATTGACCGTCGGGCTCGCCGGGGTCGGCGGGCGGCCCGAGCGTGACGTTGCCGGTCCCATGGTGGTAGGTGCTGACGACCGCGCCCTTCATGTCGAGCTGATAGATCCGGCCGTCCTCGTGGTTGCTGACGTAGATGGTCTGGCTGACGCAGTCGTAGTTGAGGTTGCCCATCGCGGGGCCGTTGTTCGGCAGGGTGGCGAATGGGGTGATCTCGCCGGTCACGCCGTCGATCCGCTTGATCGTCGCCGGATTCGGGTTGGCCCCGTAGACGGTGGTCGGGGCGACGTAGAGGTTGCCGTCGGAGTCGAGCGTCAGCCCGAAGATCTTCCCGAGGTTGTCGAGGGTCCAGGTCGGGTGATGGTACAGCGGCGCGAGGTAGTTCATGTTGGGCGGCGGCGGAGCGCCCGAGATGTCCACGATCGTCATCGAGAAGTTGTTGGGCGGCGGGTCGTAGTTGGTGTGCGTGACGATCGCCACGGCCCGGTCGAGGAAGGGGGCGTAGGCCGGGTCCTTGAAGGCCGGGAAGCCGCCGGCCGCGCCATAGATCTCGGAGGGCCGGCACGAGCCCGGACCGCCCTGGCTGCCGCCGATGTCGGTGCGCTCCCCGCCGACGTCGAACTTGACCCCGCCATCATCCGACGACGAGGCGCCCGCGCTGGACTCGGACCCGGACCCGCCGCCGGTGACCGAGCTCCCGCTGGTCGTCGGCGCCGAGCTGGTCGAGCCGCCGCCGCCGGTTTCGCTCGAGCTGGTGCCGACGGGGCCGGTCTCGGTGTTGGTCATGCCGTTGCTCAGGCCGGAGCCGCCGCTGGAGTCGCTGCACGCGACGACCACCAGGGCGAGAGAAGCGAGGACGGGCCGAACCGAGTCACGGGCGTTAATCATCCCGCGAGCCTAACACGCTTCGATTCGCTCGTATCAGGCGGAGATCGGCGGGCCGGGTGCGGGGATACCCGTATGTGCAGGTCGCTGAGGTCCGCGGTTCAGAGGGTATCGGGGAGGGGGAAGCGGACCAGCACGCCGGGGTCGATGTACTTCACGGGCGCGAAGTAGAGCCCGCCGCCGGGGCTGACGGCGACGCGGCCCTTGCCGGGCATGGTGTCGAAGCTGGCGACGTCGCCGGTGAAGGGGTCGAAGCTGACGATCTCCAGCGTGCGGAGGCCGGCGTAGACGCGGCCGCTGAAGCTGTCGTGGCTGAAGCTGGTGATGTCTGCGTCGAGGTCGACGACCAGCACGGCCTGCTTGGTGACGACGT
>Ga0073899_10000710_pt1 | contig 30678 bp, 23 predicted proteins | sample KloWWTmetaKNB5Ph_FD_88975 | JGI IMG/M metagenome (GOLD analysis project Ga0073899, IMG submission 88975) | Active sludge microbial communities from Klosterneuburg, Austria, studying microevolution and ecology of nitrifiers - Klosterneuburg... | ecosystem: Engineered > WWTP > Aerobic digester >... | reverse complement strand
TGCCCGCCGAGCGACACGATCACGCCGGCGACCGGGCCGGCCTCGGACTCGGCGTCGATCACCGACTGCACGTCCTCGAGCGTGAGGGGCTCGAAGTACAACCGGCTGGACGTGTCGTAGTCGGTGGACACGGTCTCCGGGTTGCAGTTGACCATCACCGTGTCGTACCCGGCGTCGCGCAGGGCGAAGCTGGCGTGCACGCAGCAGTAGTCGAACTCGATGCCCTGCCCGATTCGGTTGGGCCCCGACCCGAGGATCAGCACCCGCGGGGTGTCCGAGGGTTGCACCTCGGTCTCGTCCTCCCACGTGCTGTAGTGATAGGGCGTGTCCGCCTCGAACTCGGCGGCGCAGGTGTCGACCGTCTTGTAGGTGGGCACGACGCCGGCCGCCAGGCGGGCGGTGCGCACCGTCGCCTCCTCCGCCCCCCACAGGTGGGCGAGCTGGGCGTCGGCAAAGCCCAGCCGCTTGGCCCGCCGCCATCCGGCGCGGCTCAGCGTGTCGGGCGTGGCCGCTTGGATCGTCTCGCGCTCCTCGTAGATCGTCGACATCTCGTCGAGGAACCACGGGTCGATCGCCGTGAGCTCGGCCACCCGCTCGACCCCCCAGCCGCGCCGCAGGGCCTCGCCCACCTCAAAGATGCGATCCGGGGTGGCAACGACCACCCGCCCGGCCAGCTCGTCGTCGTCCACCTCGGCCAGCGCCACCTCGGTCGGGTCGGCGCCCAGGCCGAAGTGGCCGCTCTCGAGCGAACGCAACGATTTTTGCAGAGACTCGGGGAAGGTGCGCCCGATCGACATCACCTCGCCCACCGCCTGCATCTGGGTGCCGAGGACCTCGGGGACGCCGGGGAACTTTTCGAAGTTCCAGCGCGGCACCTTGGTGACGACGTAGTCGATCACCGGCTCGAAGCAGGCCGGGGTCTTCTCGGTGATGTCGTTGGGGATCTCATCCAGCGTGTAGCCCACCGCCAGGCGGGCTGCGATCTTGGCGATCGGAAAGCCGGTCGCCTTGCTCGCCAGCGCCGATGAGCGGCTGACCCGCGGGTTCATCTCGATGACGACCAGGTCGCCGTTGGCCGGGTTGACCGCAAACTGCACATTTGACCCGCCGGTCTCCACCCCGACCCGCCGGATGCAGGCGAACGCGGCGTCGCGCATCGTCTGGTACTCGACGTCGGAGAGGGTCTGGGCCGGGGCGACGGTGATCGAGTCGCCGGTGTGCACGCCCATCGGGTCGAAATTCTCGATCGAGCAGACGATCACGCAGTTGTCGGCGCCGTCTCGCATCACCTCCAGCTCGAACTCCTTCCAGCCGAGGATCGACTGCTCGATCAGGATCTCCGAGATCGGGCTGGCCTCCAGGCCGCGCTGGGCCAGGCGGGTGAACTCCTCGGGCGTCGAGGCGATGCCGGTGCCCCGCCCGCCCAGGATGTAGGCCGGTCGGATGATGGCGGGCAGCCCCAGCTCGGCGGCGACCGCCTCGGCCTCGGCCATGTTGTGGGCGATGCCGGAGTCGGGCACGGACAGGCCGATCTCGATCATCGCGTCCTTGAACTGCGAGCGGTCCTCGGCGGTGGCGATCGACTCGGCGTTGGCGCCGATCAGCTCGATGCCGAGGCGATCGAGGGTGCCCGCCTCGTGCAGTTCCATCGCCAGGTTGAGGGCGGTCTGGCCGCCCAGCGTGGCGAGCACGGCGTCGGGCCGCTCCCGTTCGAGGATGGCGGTCAGCACCTCGACGTCGAGGGGCTCGACGTAGGTCGCATCGGCGAAGTCCGGGTCGGTCATGATCGTGGCCGGGTTGGAGTTGGCCAGGATCACCCGGTAGCCCTCCTCGCGCAACACGCGGCAGGCCTGGGTGCCCGAGTAGTCGAACTCGCAGGCCTGGCCGATCACGATCGGGCCGGACCCGATCAGCAGAATCGATTCGAGGTCGTCACGACGCGGCATGCTGGCTCCCGGCGTGGGTCTCGAGGCGGCGGGGGGCGCACGGAGGCGCGGTGGGGACAGGGGGGGAGGCCATCGAAAGGAGCAAGTTAGCAGCCGACGGCCGGGCGTCCGATATGGAGGGTGTGTGCTAGCCCAACGCCTCGATGTAGGCGATCACCTGGTCGAGCTGGGCGTCGTCGAGTGGCACCATGGGCATGATTGGCTTGAACCCGTCGACGATCTCGCTCGACGGATCGGTGATCGCCCGCTCGAGGTACTCGCGGTCGGCGGTCACGGTGGTGCCGTCCTCGAGCGTCACCTCGGACCCGGCCAGCCCCGCCCAGCTGGGCCCGCGGGCGTTGTCGTCCCCTGAGGCCGAATGACACTGCGTGCAGCCCCGATCGCGAGCGATGTCGCGGCCCGCGGCGGCGTCGCCGGTGAGGCCGTCGGTGTCGGTGTTGCCGCACGCCCCGAGTGCGAGGGTCGCCGCAACGCACAGCCCAACCGCTCCGGCCAGGAGTCGCAGGGGACGAGGGCGCCGTGAAGGAGGGTTCCTCTGGTGTTCGAGAGCACCGGAATGGCGGAGTGTGTGAGGGGGCATCGTCACCCAGCGTACCGTCGGGCAGCGTGCCAAGATGTCCCGATGCGGTTTGCCGTCACCCAGACCTATCCGATCAGTCGCGATGAGGTGCTCGAGATGTACACCGGCACCGAGATGTGGGGGGAACTGTCCGGGTTCACCAAGGTGTCGGTGCCGGAGGTGGTCGACCGAACGAAGAAGGGCGACCTGGTGACGGTGCGCCTGCGCTACCGGTTCATCGCTCCCCTGCCCACTGCGGCGACCGCTGTGGTCAACCGCGACAAGTTGGTCTGGATCGAGGAGACGGTGACCGACCTCTCGGCCGGGACCGCCACCGTCGACTTCCAGCCCGAGAACTACGCCAGCAAGCTGGCGGCCTCGGCCGCAATTCGCTACGAGCAGCTCGACGACGCGGCCAGCCGGACCGTGCAAGGTGATCTGAGGGTCAAGGTGCTGTTCGTCGGCGGCCAAGTTGAAAAGGCCATCACCTCGGGGCTGAGCGATCACCTGGCCCAGGAGGAGCGTGCGGTGCTCGACACGCTCAAGCCCGCCGGCTAAGTCGACCGGCGGCGCCGCCTCAGGTAGCGCGGGCGTCCATCAGCGCGGCAAAGCGGTTGAACATGTAACCGCTGTCGTGGGGGCCGGGGCCCGCTTCGGGGTGGTACTGGACGCCCAGGGCGGCCACCTCGGTGCCGACGAACCCCTCAAGGGTCTGGTCGTTGAGGTTGATGTGGGTGAGCTCCACGCCGGCGATGCCCTGCGGGTCGACGCAGTAGTTGTGGTTCTGGCTGGTGATCTCGATCGTGTTGGTCAGCGTGTCCTGCACCGGGTGGTTGCCGCCGTGGTGCCCGAACGGCAGCTTGTAGGTGCTGGCCCCCAGGGCAGTCGCCAGCAGCTGGTGGCCCATGCACACGCCGAAGACCGGCACCTGCCCGAGCAGTTCGGCGATCATCGCCGGGGCGTGGGTCACCGCCGCCGGGTCGCCGGGGCCGTTGGACAGAAACACGCCGTCGGGCTCGAGGGCCAGGATGTCATCGGAGCTCGAGCCGGCCGGCACCACGGTGACGGTGGCGAGCGGTTGGAGGTGGGCCAACAGGCTGGCCTTCATCCCGTAGTCAACGGCGACGACCCGGCGGGGACCACCGGGGCGAACATAGGGCTCCGGGGTGGTCACCAAGCGGGTCAGGTCGGTGTTGTCGGTGCCGGTGGCACTGGATGCGGCGGCCCGCAGATCGGTTTCGTTCGCAGTGCCGAATACGCCCGGCACTGCGCCGTGGTTGCGCAGGTGACGGGTGAGGCGACGGGTGTCCACCCCGGCGATGCCGGCGATGCCGTGGCGCTTCAGCCACTCGTCCAGGCTCAGCTCGGCGCGCCAGCTGCTGTGGCGACGGGCCAGGTCGCGGACGACGATGCCGGCGCAGCTGGGCCGGGTCGACTCGTCGTCGAGGTCGGTCGTTCCGGTGTTGCCGATGTGGGGATAGGTGAAGGTGACGATCTGACCGGCGTAGCTCGGGTCGGACAGCACCTCCTGGTAGCCGGACAACACGGTGTTGAACACCACCTCACCGCTGCTGATCCCGCTCTCGGGGGTGGCACCGATCGCCTCTCCCTCAAAGAGCGACCCATCGCTCAGTACCAGTGCAGCCTCGGTCACGCTCACGCCAGTCCTCTCAACAGCTCAACCCCACCCGGTCGGCCGGGTCGGTTCCGCCGGACACCGTACCGGCGCACGCGCGATCACCCGGAACTCGGGCGCACCGCCCGCTCCACACCCGCTCCACACCTGCACCACACCCGCTCCACACCTGCACCACACCCGCTCCACACCCGCAACTGGGGAGCCCAAACAACCACCAGGGCGCGGTGTGCACTCCCGAGTTGGCGACCCACCCGCAACTGGGGAGCCCAAACAACCACCAGGGCGCGGTGTGCACTCCCGAGTTCGGGTTTGGGCGGGTGTGGGTGTCGGTTTGGGTGGGTGTCGGTTTGGGTGGGTGGGGGTGGCCGGCCGGCCGGGTCAGCGTTGGGGCGCGCCGTCGATCACCACCGGCTCGCCTGCGCACACCGTGTGGCGCACCTTCCCGGTCACCCGACGCCCCGCATAGGGCACGTTGCGGCTGCGGGACGCACCGCCGGTGTCGTCGATCGTCCAGGCGGCGCTCGGGTCGATCACGCACAGGTTGGCGGGTGCCCCAACCGCCACCGGCCGTCCCTGCTCGCCCATGCGGCCGATGGCGGCGGGGCGCACCGACAGCAACTCGATCACCGCATCGAGCGGCAGATCCAGCTCGGTGAGCGCCAGCGCCAGCGCGTACTCCAGGCCCAGCATGCCGGGAGGGGCCTGGTCGAAGGGCAGCTCCTTGCTGTCCGGCGTGTGGGGGGCGTGGTCGGTGGCGATGGCGTCGATCGTCCCGTCGGCCAGGCCCGCCTTCACCGCGGCCACGTCGGCTGGAGTGCGCAGGGGCGGGTGCACCTTGAAGAGCGGGTCGTAACCCACACAGACCTCGTCGGTCAGCGTGAAGTGATGGGGGGCCGCCTCGGCGGTGATCGCCTGGCCGGCGGCCTTCGCCTGACGCACCAGGTCGACCGAGCGGGCAGTCGAGAGGTGCAGGAAGTGCACCGGGGTGCCGGTCAGGCGGCTGAGCGCGATGTCGCGCATCACCATCAGTTCCTCGGCCTCCGCCGGCTGTCCGCTGAGACCCAGGCGGGATGAGACCAAGCCCTCGTGCATGCACGTGCCCTGCGACAACGAGGTCACCTCGCAGTGCTGGGCCAGGATGACGCCCAGCCCGCCGGCGTACTCGAGCGCACGACGCATCAGCGCGTCGTCCTGCACGCCGCTGCCGTCATCGGTGAACAGCGAGACGCCGAGGGCGGCCATCTCGGCCATCGGGGCCAACCGCTCCCCCGCCCGGTCGACCGTGATCGCACCGGAGGTATGCACGGCGCACGGTGCGGACCGACCCAGCTCGAGCACCTCGCGCACCACCTCGGCAGAGTCGATCGTCGGCGTGGTGTTGGGCATGGCCAACACGGCGGTGAACCCGCCGAGGGCGGCGGCGCGACCGCCGCTCTCGATCGTCTCGGCCTCCTCCTTGCCCGGCTGGCGCAGGTGCGTGTGCAGGTCGACGAGCCCCGGGGAGACGACGCAGTCACCGCAGTCCAACGTGATGTCGGCGGTCGCCTCGGTCGCCTCGGGGCCGACGGCTGCCACCAGGCCGTCGCGCACCAGGACATCGGCGGATGTGCCGTCCCCGCTGTCGCCCGGTGTCCAGGGGCGTCCGCCCCGGAGCTTGACCGTCGGGTTGGGACCAGTGCTCATCGGTGCTCCTCGGGGGGCGGCGGCCCGCTGCCTGCTCGGTCGCCGTCTGCTCGGTCGGTGTCTGCTCCGTCGATGTCCTGGCCCGGCTCGGCAGGCCCGGCGGTATCGGGGTTGGCGGTATCGGGGTTGGCGACCAACGCCCAGAACAGCACCGCCATGCGGGTGGGAACGCCGCTGGCCACCTGGGCGGTGATCAGGGAGCGGGGATCGTCGGCCGCCTCCGACGAGATCTCGAGCCCTCGCACCATCGGGCCGGGGTGCATCAGGTGGGCGTCGGCGCCGATGAGCCCCAGGCGCCGGGCGGTCAGCCCGTAGGTGGCGGTGTACTCCCGCAGCGTGGGGATCAGCGCCTCGCTCATGCGCTCCCGCTGGATCCTCAGCACGTAGACGACGTCGGCGGTGGCAAGCGCCGCGTCCAGGTCGTGGCCGACCCGCACCGGAAACGAGGCCACCTCGGGAGGCAACAGGGTGGGCGGGGCGACCAGCGTCACCTCGGCGCCAAGCGCGGTCATCGCTGCGATGTTCGAGCGGGCCACCCGGCTGTGGCGCACATCGCCCACCATGACGACGTGCATGCCGTCGAGGCCCGGCCGGTCGAGGCGTCGGGTCAGCGTGTAGGTGTCGAGCAGCGCCTGGGTGGGGTGGCCGTGCTGGCCATCGCCCGCGTTGATCACCGAGGCGTCGGTCCAGCGGCTGATCTGGTGCGGAACCCCCGACGAACGGTGCCGCACCACGTAGGCATCAACCCGCATGGCGTCGATCGTCATAATCGTGTCTCGCACCGACTCGCCCTTGCTCATCGACGAGCTGCCCGATGAGAACCCCATCACGTCGGCCGACAGGCGGCGCGCCGCTGCCTCGAAGCTGAGCCGGGTGCGGGTCGAGTCCTCGAAGAAGCAGCTGACGACGGTGCGGCCCCGCAGCGCCGGGCTCTTGGGGATCGGCCGCGAGCTCACCTCGACCATCGTGTCGGTCAGCGTGTGCAGCTCCTCGAGGCCGGATCGGCCAAGGGATTCGATGTCCAGCAGGTCGCTCACCGGGGTTGCCTCACTTCACCAGCTCGCCCAGGTCGACCCCGTCGGGGCCGACATCGACCAGCTCCACCCGGCGGGTGGGCACCACCCGACCGACGTAATCCGGCGCGATCGGCAGCTCCCGGTGGCCGCGATCGACCATGACCGCCAGCTGCACCGCCCTGGGACGCCCCCAGTCGGCCAGCGCGTCGAGCGCCGCCCGCACGGTTCGCCCGGTGAACAATACGTCATCGGTGAGCACGACGGTCATGCCGGTGAGGTCGACCGGGATCGAGGTGGCCGCCTGGGGCAGCAACGGCCGGATGCCGACGTCGTCGCGGTGCATGACCACGTCGAGGGTGCCCACCGGCGGCGCAGCGACTGCTTCGGAGCTGGCGGCCGTGTCGAGCGCCGCCACCTCGACGGCCAGCTGGCGGGCCAGCTCGATGCCGCCGGTCTGCAACCCGATCAGCACGAGCGACCCGGTGCCCTCGTTGCGTTCGATGATCTCGCCGGCCATGCGCCGCCGGGCACGGTCCAGATCGTCGGCGTCCATCACCCGCACGCGGGGATGAAACGTGCCCCCGTAGGGCCGGGCCAGGCGCCGTTCGCGTTCAGCCATCGCCGCGCTGGGCCGAGCCGTGGCCCGTGCCGTCGGATCGAACGTCGTCGGCGAGCGTGGCCAGCACGCCGTTGACGAAGCTGCCCGAGTCGTCGGTGCCGTAGGTCTTGGCCAGCTCGACCGCCTCGTTCAACACGACCGCTGTCGGGATGTCGGGCCGTTCGGTCAGCTCCCAGACGGCCAGCCGCAGCACGGCCCGATCGATCGCCCCGAGGCGATGGATCGGCCAGTCGCCCGTGCGCTCGCCGAGCAGTTGATCGAGGCGTTCCTGGTTGGCCTCCACCCCGGCCAGCACCTCGGCGGTGTACTCGTCGGGTTCGACGACCACGTCGGCGACCATCGCCTCGGCGCCGAGGCTGCGGATCTCCGCCTCGTACAACAACAGCAACGCCTGCTCGCGCGCCTCGCGCCGGCCGCCGAGGACCGGGGACGGCACCGGGTCGCCCGCACCCTCAGGCACGGGTGAGGTACTCGCCGGTTCGGGTGTCCACCTTGACCGTGTCGGACTGGTTGACGAACAACGGGACCTGGAGGGTCTTGCCGGTCGACAGGGTGGCCGGCTTGGTGCCGCCCGAGGAGCGGTCGCCCTGAACGCCGGGTTCGGTCTGGGTGATCTCGAGGTCGACCGACGCCGGCAGGTCGATGCCGATGATCTCGTCGCCGTAGAACACGACGACGGCGGTGGAGTTGTCGGCCAGGTAGTCGGCTGCATCGCCCACGGTTTCGGGCGGCACGTGCAGCTGCTCGTAGGTGTTGGAGTCCATGAAGACGAAGTCGGCCCCGTCCCGGTACAGCATCGACATCTCGTTCTTGTCGACGATGGCCCGCTCCATCTTCTCGCCGGAACGCATCGTGCGCTCGAGCACGGCGCCGGTGCGGACGTTCTTCAGCTTGGTCCGCACGAAGGCGTGCCCCTTGCCGGGCTTCACGTGCTGGAACTCCACCAGGGTGAACAACCCGTCGTCGAGGTCGAGCGTCATCCCGTTCTTGAAGTCGGCGGTGGAGATTTGGGCCATGCGGTACCTCTGCTGTCTGGGGGGCGGCCCGTCAAGGCTAGTGGATGCCCTGGATCAGCCTTGGTCGAGCAGGTGGGCGACCGCCTCGATCGCCAGGCGGTATCCGTCGCCGCCGAACCCGGCGATCGTGCCGGTGGCCACCGGTGCCACCACCGAGGTTCGCCGCCAGGGTTCGCGGGCGTCGGGGTTGGACAGGTGCAGCTCGATCACCGGTCCCTCGAACGCGGCGAGCGCATCGTGCAGCGCCCAGGAGTAGTGGGTGAACGCACCGGGGTTGACGACGATGGCCCGGTGGCGGCCACGGGCTCGGTGCACCGCCTCCACCGCGTCGGCCTCGGCGTTGGTCGCCATCGCCTCGACCGCCAGTCCGAGCGCAGCTGCGGTCGTGGTGGCGGTCTCGACGTGGTCGGCCAGGGTGGCGGTACCGTAGATCTCCGGTTCCCGGCTGCCCAACAGGTTGAGGTTGGGCCCCGACAACAACAGCACCGTGGCTCGATCGTCGGCCGTGGCCGGGGCGCTCATCGGGTGGTCGTCGCTATCGGGTGGCATGCAGGGCCTCGACGATCAACCCGACGGGCACATCGGTCACCAGCTCGACCCCGTCGGGGCCGTCGAGCACGAAGGTCAGGCCGTCGAGCGCCTTCTTGTCGCGGCCCATCGCCGCCAGCAGGTCGTCGTCGCCCAGCGACGGATCCAGCCGGTCGACCAGCTCGTAGGAGGCGATCACCCGTCGGTGTTCGGCCACCGCGGCGGCATCGATGCGTCCCAGCCGCTGCGCCAGCTCGGCGGCGAAGATCAACCCCACCGCGACCGCCTCGCCGTGGGCCAGTGCGTGGTCGCTCACGGTTTCGATGGCGTGGGCCAGCGTGTGGCCGTAGTTGAGGATGGCCCGTCGGCCGCCCTCGCGCTCGTCGGAGGCGACGACCTCGGCCTTGATCTCGACGCAGCGGGCCACCCGGTCGACCAGGCTCAGGTCGTCGAGTCGACCGCCGCCCAGCCAGTGGTACTTGGCCACCTCGCCCATGCCGCAGCGCCACTCCCGCGGCGACAGCGTGTCGAGCGTCTCGGTGTCGCAGATCACCGCCGAGGGTTGCCAGAAGGCGCCGACCAGGTTCTTGCCCTCGGGCAGGTTGACGCCGGTCTTGCCGCCGATCGCCGCGTCGACCTGGGCGAGCAGCGTGGTGGCCACGTGCACGACCGGCAGGCCACGGTGGTAGCTGGCGGCGGCGAATCCGGCCACGTCGGTGACGAGGCCGCCGCCGAGGCCGACGACGCAGTCGGCGCGGTTGATGCCGGCCCGGGCAAACGACGACGTCAGCGCCTCGATCGCGGCCAGGTTCTTGTGGGCCTCGCCGCCGTCGATCGTGTGCACCGACACCGCCACGTCGAGCGCCGCCAGCGTCGAGTCCAGCCACGGCTGGTCGGCCTCGGTCACCAGGGCGACCCGGCGCGTCCCGGCCGGCAGCATCGAACCCAGTTGAAGGCGGGTCCCGTCACCGACCCGGACGTCGTAGGAGCGGTCCCCCAGATCGACGTTGACCTCTCGAACCGGCGCAGTCGTGTTGGGCACGTGTCGATCCTACCGGTCGTTGCCGCCGCCCACGCCGGTGGGTTGGGGTTGCGCCGGGAACTGGAGCAGCGCTGCGATCTGGTCGACCACCTGCGCCGGGTCGACGGCGGCGTCGATGCGATGGCCGGCGGTGGCCTCGTACAGCGGGCTGCGGGCCGCGGCCAGCTCGGCCAGGCGGAGGGCAGGATCGCCATCGTTGAGCAGCGGGCGGGGCGTGGCATCCGAGCCGAGTCGGTCGAGCAGTTGTCCGACCGGGACGTCGAGCCACACCACCGTCGAGCGGGTGACCAGGGTGGCCCGGTTGGCCTCGGAGGTGACGATGCCGCCGCCGGTGGCGACGACCACCTCGGTCGGGAGGGCCAGCACGCCGCGCAGCACCTCGGTCTCGACGGTGCGGAAGTGGTCCTCCCCCCGTTCGAACAGCTCGGGAATCGACTGCCCGGTCACCGCCTCGATCCTGTCGTCGAGATCCACCCAGCGCCAGCCCAACCGCTCGGCGAGCAGCCGGGCCACGGTGGACTTACCCGAGCCGGGCAGCCCGACGAGCGCCACGGGCAGTGCGCCGAGGTTCGGCGTGACCGGTGCCGTCACGGGTCGTCTCCGGCGCACCGGCGTCGGCAGGGGGGTCCCCTCGGTGGCATCCGCAGTCATGGCCAAACGCTAACCGGGCCGCCGGGTCGCTCGGTCCGCCCGGCGCGTCGGGCAAGCGCTCCGATTACCGCTCACGTCCCAGCTGGTCGAGGGCGGCGGCCGACATCGCATCGAGGGGCGCATCGAGGTCGGTCCACCAGGTGAAGACCTCGGCGGAGACGCCGACCAACAGCTCGACGCCGCCCAGGGTCGACAGGCCCCGACCCTTCGCTGCGACGAGCAGCGGCGTCTCGGTCGGGTGATACACCGCGTCGATCACCCAACACCGGGGAGACAGCAGCTCGACCTGCGCCAGCGCATGCTGTGGAGCAGGCCCCCCGATCATGCCGACCGGTGTGGTGTTGGCGACCAGGTCGGCGCCGCCCCAACCGGCGTCGTCGACCCGGTCGAGCGCCACGCCGACCCCGACCGCCCCGGCCAGCTGCGCCACCTCACGGGCGGCGTCGGCCCGGCGGGCGGCAACGGTCACCCGGGCGGCGCCGGCGCCGGCCAGCGCCGCGGTGAGCGCCCGAGCGGTGCCGCCGGCCCCCAGCACGATCGCGTTGCGCCCTGCCGCGTCCCAGCCGGCGGCTGAGAGGGCGTGGAGGAAACCGGTGCCGTCGGTGTTGTGGCCGACGAGCGACGTACCCACCCGCTTGGTGGCGTTGACAACGCCGAGCGAGACCGCCGCCGGGGTGAGCTCGTCGCAGCACGCTGCAGCGGTCGCCTTGTGCGGCATCGTCACCGACAGGCCTTCCAGACCGAGCGCCACCGCCCCCCGCAGTGCCGCCTCGACCCCGCCCGGCCGCACCGGCAGGGCGACGTAGGCCCAGTCGAGGCCGTGGGCGGCATAGGCGGCGTTGTGGATGGCGGGCGACAGGGAGTGCCGCACCGGATCGCCGATCACCCCCGCCAAGCGGGTGGCGCCGGAGATCAACTCGGGCGAGCGCACCCGCCGCTCACTGGATCACGCCCTCGTTGCGGGCCTTGTCTCTCAGCTCGATGAACTCCGCCTGGGTGTCGACGAACGCGTGAACGCCCGGTTCGACCAGCACGTAGTACATCCAGGCGCCCTCCTCGGGGGCGATGGCCGCCTTCAGCGACGCTCGCGAGGGAAGCCCCACCGGTGTGGGTGGCAGCCCCTGTTTGGTGCGCGTGTTGAACGGATCGGTCTCGTCGCGCAGCTCCTGGGTGGTCAGCTGGCCGCCGGGTTTGCCCTTCGAGTATACAGCGGTGGCGTCGATGCCGAGGATCTCCGGGGCCGCCAACCGGTTGTAGATCACCCGGGCGATCTGCGATCGCTCCTCGGGCGGCGTGCCGGCCTCCTTCTCGACCAGCGAGGCGACGATCACCGTCTCGTACGGGGTAAGCCCAACCTTCGCCTCGGAGTTCTGGAAGCCGAGCTCGTCGAGTTCGCTCGTCATCTGGTCGGCCAGCTTTTGGAGGATTGCTTCCGGTGTGGCGTCCTCGGAGAACTCGTAGGTGTCGGGGAACAGCATGCCCTCCCACTTGTTGTACTTGTCCGGCGCGATCTCGCCGTTCTCCAGCGGGGGCAGCTCGGCGGGGACGTACTTCGACGTCACCTTGCCCGAGTCCAGCGCGGCGAGGAAGTCCTCCTTGGAGATATCGGGAAACTGCTCCGCCAGGATGGTCAGGGCCTCGTCGAGTTCGACGCCCTCGGGGATGGTGACCCGGGAGGTGCCGACCGGGACCGGGCCCCCGTTAAGGACCTCGGTGACCTCGGCGAAACTCGAGTTCTTCTGCAGCTCGGGGTAGTCACCCGAACTCCAGCTGCCACCGGTGAAGCGGACGTACCAGCCGAACACCGACGCGTTGCTGATGATGCCGTTGTCCTCGAGCAGGAGCGCGACATCGGTGTCGGTGGCGCCCTCGGGAATGACGATGCCGACCGCCTTGCCGGGCTCGCCCGGGGGGTCGACCTTGCGCAGCACCCAAAAGACGGCACCGGCCGCCACCAACATGACGACACCCAACACAACGACCACGCCGATGATCCCGCGCCGGCCGCAGCCGTCGTTGCTGGCCAGGTCCTCGTAGCTCTGCTTGCGACCCGATCGCGACGATGGCTCCGGCGGGGGCACGACGTCGGCGGGTGCCGGGTCCCACACGTCTCCGAGCGGCAGGCCGTGACCGTCAACCCATCCTCCGGCGCCGTCGTCGTAGACGGGACGGCCGTGCTCGTCGACGTAGCCGCCTTCCCCGTCCTCGTACACGAGGGTTTCCGCCGCCGGCCTTGCGTCCCGGGAAGGATCGTCGGGGTCGGCGACGATGACCGGGGTGCCGTCCTCGTAGACGAAGCCGCCGGCACCGTCGTCGAAGACGTGATTGTCCGCCTCGTCGGCGAAGGTGCCGTCGTCGTGTTGGAAGACCAGCACCGGAGTGCCGTGCCGGCCTTCCTCGTGCGCCGTGGTCTCCCAGTCGTCGGCCACGTCGTTCACCGGCTTCGCTCCGCGTCGAACGACCCCTGCTCGGTCAGCGCCAGATGAGCGCGCCGATCGAGCCACCCCTGAAGGATGACCGAGGCTGCGACGGCGTCGACGACGGCCCGGCGATTGCGGCCCGTCATGTTCAGTTGGTCCAACGAACGCTCCGCTGTGACGGTGGTCAAGCGCTCATCGTAGGTGAAAACCGGCACGTTCAGACAGCCTCGCAGCATTTCCACCTCGCGCAGGGCGCGCTGGGCGGCCGCTCGCTGCTGACCGTCGAGGGACACCGGCAGCCCGACGACCACCACGTCCACCTCGTACTCGTCGGCCAACCCGGCCAGGCGGCGGAAGTCGCCCGGGATGTCCTTGGTCCGCTGGATGGTCCGCAGCGGTGTGGCAACGCCCACCGCCCCGACCGCCACGCCGATGCGCTTGGTGCCGGGGTCGATGCCCAGCGCCCGCAGACGCCCTGGAGGCGGCAGCGCGTCCACCTCGGCCGGTAAGCCAGGGGTGTCGGCCGCGTCGTTCACGAGATCCCGAGCGCAGTGCGCAACATCTCGAGCGCCTCGTCGAGCCCGTCGGCGTTCTTCCCGCCGGCCACGGCCAGGTCGGCGCCCTTGCCGCCGCCGCCCGAGATCGCCTTGGCGGCGGGTGCCATCAGCTCGCCGGCGTGCAGGTCACCGTCCACGCTGGTGGCGACCACCAGCGTGACGCCCTTGCCGCCGGGGACGGCGCCGAGGACGACCGCTCGGATCCCGGGCCGGTCCCGCAGGGCCAGCGCCTGGTCGCGCACCTCGTCGCGGCTGGCCGCCTCCACCCGGGCGACGATCACCCCGTCGGTGGCGGTCTCGGCCAGCGACATCGCCTTGGATCGGGCTGCCTCGGTGCGCAGCTGGCCCACCTCTGCCCGCAGGGCCTTGTTGTCGTCGTTGCGTCGACGCATCGTCGCGAGCAGTTCGTCGCTTGAGGTTCCCAGCTCGGCGGCCAGCGCACCCAGCGTGGCCTCGTCACGACGGAGCAGCTCGATCGTGTTCAGCCCGGTCGAGGCCTCGATGCGTCGGATGTTCGACCCGATCGAAGCTTCGGAGGTGACCTTGACCGTGCCGATCTGGCCGAGCGCGCTCACGTGGGTGCCGCCGCACAGTTCGACCGACGGGCCCGCCTCCAGCACGCGGACGTCGTCGCCGTATTTCTCCCCGAAGAAGGCGATCGCGCCCCGCTCGTCGGCGTCGGAGCGGCTCATCTCCTCGTGGCTCACCGGCTCGCCGGTGAGCACCTCGCGGTTGACCAGGTCCTCGATGCGGACGATCTCGTCGGCGCTGAGCGCCTGGAAGTGGCTGAAGTCGAAGCGCAGGCGGGTCTCGTCGACCAGCGAGCCCTGCTGCTTGACGTGGTCGCCCAGCACCTGGCGCAGCGCCCAGTGCAGCAGGTGGGTGGCGGTGTGGTTGCGGCGGATGGCGTTGCGGCGTTCGACGTCGATCGATGCTGTGACCGTGTCCCCCGCCGACAGGCCGCCCACGTCGGGCGCTGCATCGTTCCCCAGCACGTGGCGGGTCAGCCCGGGCAGGGCGAAGGTGGTGTCGAGCACACGGGCGCTGCCCCCAGACCAGCTGAGCGTGCCCGTGTCGCCCACCTGGCCGCCGGACTCGGCATAGAACGGCGTGCGGTCGAGCACGACCGAGCCGCCGACGATGCCGAGCACGGTCGCCTCGGTCGTCGACACCTCCCGGCCGACGAACTCGGTGGGGCCGTTCTCGGTGATCAGCCGGCGAAACTCGTCGGCCGCCTCGCCCACCTCGACGCCGCCGCCCTTGGATGCCGCCTTGGCCCGGGCCCGCTGCTGTTCCATCTCGGCGTCGAAGCCGGCCAGGTCCACCTCGTGGCCTCGCAGCTGAGCCATCTCCTCGGTGACCTCGAGGGGGAACCCGTAGGTGTCGTGCAACTTGAAGGCCACCGCCCCGGGCAGGGTGGCGTCGTCGTCGAGGCCGTCGAGCGCCTGGTCGAGCAGCGTCGATCCGTTGGCCAGCGTCGTGCGGAACTGGCCCTCCTCGCGTTCGGCGACGCCGAGGATCAGCTCGCTGTTGGTCCTCAGGTCGGGGTAGGCGTCGCCCATCACCTCGGCGCAGCGCTCGATCATCGGCACGAGCACCGCGTCGGACACGTCGAGGAGGTAGGCAAAGCGCACCGCCCGGCGCATGATGCGGCGCAGCACGTAGCCGCGGTCCTCGTTGGAGGGGATCACGCCGTCCGAGATGAGAAAAGCCGTGCTGCGGGTATGGTCGGCCAGCAGCCGCAGGGCGATGTCGCCCAGGTCGCTGTCGCCCAGCGAGCGTCCGGTCACCTGCTCGGCGCCGCTGACCAGCTGGCGCATGCCGTCGGCGTCGTAGAGCGAGGAGCTGCCCTCGGTAAGGGCCAGGGTGCGCTCGAAGCCGAGGCCGGTGTCGACGTTCGTGTTGGGCAGGTCGGTCAGCTGGCCGTCGGCGCCGCGGAAGTACTGGGTGAAGACCAGGTTCCAGAACTCGATGTAGCGCCACTCGGAGCCCTGGGCCGGCCCGCCGTCGGCGCCGAACTCCGGCCCGAAGTCGAAGAACAGCTCCGAGCTGGGCCCGCACGGGCCGGTCTCGCCCATCTCCCAGAAGTTGTCGGTGCCCATGCGCTGGATGCGCTGGCGGGGCAGGCCGACCACGTCCGCCCAGATCGCCTCGGCCTCGTCGTCGGTGGTATGCACGGTGGCCCAGATCCGGTCGCCATCGACCCCCAAGCCGCCCTCACCGACCGACGAGGTGACGAACTCCCAGGCCCAGGGGATCATCTCGGCCTTGAAGTAGTCGCCGAAGCTGAAGTTGCCCGCCATCTCGAAGAACGACAGATGGCGGGTGCTGCGACCGATCGCGTCGAGGTCGTTGTGCTTGCCGCCGGCCCGCACGCACTTCTGGATCGAGGACGCACGCGGCGGGTCGTAGGGCACCGCCTCCTCGCCCAAAAAGTACGACACGAAGGGCATCATGCCCGAGTTGGTGAACATCGGCGCCGAGGGGTGGTGTGGGATCAGCCCGGCGGAGGGCACCACCGTGTGGCCCCTCCGCTCAAAAAATCGGTCCCAGGCAGATCGCAGTTCATGTGCGCGCATAGCGGTCCGAGCCTACCGGCCCACGTGAGGGCTTCCCGCAGCGGTTACACTTCGAACGCATGTTCGCCCCATCCGCCGCCGACCACGTCAGCCCCGACCTGCTCAATCCCGAACAGCAGCGGGCGGTCCAGGCGCGCGGCGGTCACCTGCTGGTCGTCGCCGGCGCCGGCACCGGCAAGACGCGCACCCTGGTGGCCCGGGTGGTGGGGCTGATCGCCGACGGGGTCGATCCCAGCCGCATCCTGTTGTTGACCTTCACCCGCCGCAGCGCCGCCGAGATGTTGGGCCGGGTGGCAGCCGCCGAGCGGGACTGCTCGGGTGCCGCAGCGCAGGTGTGGGGCGGCACGTTTCACTCGGTGGCCAACCGCTTGTTGCGCACGTTCGGTGGCTCCGCCGGGTTGCCCCCCAACTTCACCGTGCTCGATCACGCCGACAGCACCGAGCTGATGGGGATGGTGCGCACCGAGGAGGGCTTCGGCGAACGGGCCAAGCGGTTCCCCAAGGCGCAGACCGTCGCCGCCATCTACAGCCGGGTGGTCAACAGCCAGGCCAAGCTGGCAGCGGTCCTCGAGGTGGACTACCCGTGGTGCGCCGATGATGGCGACGATCTAAAGACGATCTTTGCCGCCTACACCGCCGCCAAACGGCGCCATCACCTGCTCGACTACGACGATCTGTTGTTGTTCTGGCGTGGGGTGCTCGCCTCCCCCGCCGGCGCAGCGATGGCCGAGCGCTTCGACCACGTGCTCGTCGACGAGTACCAGGACACCAACCCGATCCAGTCCGACATCCTGCGTGCGCTGACCCGGGCGGGGACGCCGTACCAGGCCGGTACCCAGGTGTGCGCCGTCGGCGACGACGCCCAGGCGATCTACGGCTTTCGGTCGGCCTCGGTGGAGAACATGTGGGCGTTCGCCGAGCACTTCCCCGGCGCTTCGATCGTCACCCTGGAACGCAACTACCGATCGACCCAACCGATCCTGGCGGTGGCCAACGCCGTGCTGTCCGACACCACCCACTTCGCCAAGAAGCTGTGGACCACGCGCAGCGATGGGCCCCGGCCGATGCTGGCCACCCACCACGACGAGGGGGCCCAGAGCCGCGCCGTCGCCAACGCCGTGCTCGATGCCCGGGAGCGGGGGATCGACCTGCGCCAACAGGCGGTGCTGTTTCGCGCCGGCCATCACGGGGACTCGCTCGAGCTCGAGCTGACCCGGCGGGATATCCCCTACGTGAAGTTCGGCGGGCTGAAGTACCTGGAGGCGGCCCACGTCAAGGACCTGCTGGCGCAGCTGCGCATTCTGGAGAACCCCGCCGATGCGATGGCCTGGCACCGCGTGCTCGCCTCGTTGGACGGGGTGGGGCCGGCCACCGTCCGCCGGATCATCGCTGAACTGGGCCTGGTCGAGCCGGCGCCCGAGCCTTCCGGGGCGACCGCTGCTGCGTCGCTGGGCGACGATCCGTTGGGCCGTTTCATCGGCGGCGTGGGCGCCTTGCCGCCTGCGGCCACCGCCCAGGCCGCCGAGCTGCGCGCCGCGTTCGCCGACTGTCGGGGCGAGTCCCGGCCGCCGGCCGAGCAGGTGGAGCGCCTGGCGAGCTTCTGCGCGATGGTGTTTCCCGGCCGCTACGACAACGCTGATGTGCGGCTGGCCGACATCGGTCAGCTGGCCGCCACCGCCGGCGGCTACCGCAGCAGATCGCGTTTCCTCGCCGAGCTGACCCTCGATCCCCCCGGCAAAACCTCCGAGCTCGCCGGTCCCCCGCACCTCGACGACGACTGGCTCACCCTGAGCACGATCCATTCGGCCAAGGGCGGCGAGTGGCGCGCCGTCCACGTGCTGCACGCCTCGGATGGCAACATCCCCTCCGACATGGCGCTCGGCGACGTCGACGCCATGGCCGAGGAGCTGCGCCTGCTGTACGTGGCACTCACCCGTGCCCGGGACGAGCTGTCGGTGCACGTGCCGTTGCGCTACCACGTCAACCGCCACGGTCACGACGACCGGCACCTGTACGGCCAGGTCAGCCGGTTCATCGAGCCGGCGCGCCATCTGTTCGAGGCCACGACCACTGCGGTGGATGCGACGCTCGACGAGGTGGTGGCCCTCGACGGCACGGTCGGGGTGGCCGACGAGGTCGACGCGCTGTTGGCATCCCTGTGGGATTGAGCGCCGTCAGCCGCAGCCGATCGCCTCGATCGTCTCGAGCGGGTCGCGATCGCCCCCCGAGCGCCAATCGTCGAGGAACGGTTGCGGGTAGGTAAGCCCCCGGCGGTTCTGCCAGCCGGTGAGGCACGCCGGGGACAGCCCGAAGTGGATGTGGCAGCCGGTTCCGGCGGCGTTACCGGTGTCGCCGACCGTTCCGACCTGGTCGCCCCCCGCAACCGACTGACCGGGTTCGACCGCCACCGACGCCAGGTGGCTGGTGTAGTAGCGCACGCCGCGATCGTCGACCAGCGACACGAACAGGCCGCTGCGGGTGGCCGGGTCGTCGCTGGCGCTGTCCCACTCGTCGGTCGTGGACACGTCCTCGATGACGCCATCGGTCACCGCCAACACCGGGGTTCCACAGGACGTGAACATGTCGGCCGCCGGGTAGTCGTGATGGCTCGAGTCGTAGTTGGTGTCCGCCGACGCCGACGGAAAGGTGAAGGTGCGGGGGCCGTCGGGCGCCGGGGCTGAGCCGGCGGGCACCTCGGTGCTGCCCGAGGGCGGCGCACGGCGCGCCGGATCGCTGATACGGCTGCCGAGCACCCCGGCGACGACGACCGCCACGATCACCGCGCACCCGAGCCCCAGCCACAACGCCGCTCGTCCGGACTTCGCCCGCCCGCTCACCCGGCCTCCATCGGACGCCCGTCGCCGCACCGAGTTCGTGGCGCCCGCGGCCCCGGCCCGCCGGCGTCGCTAGCGGCGCTGGGCACCGCTCCAGTCCCGCTCGTCCCACGGTTGCGCTCCGGCGGGACCCGCCGAACGCGCCTTGACCCGACCCTTGACCGCCCCTCCAACCTTGCCCGGAGCTCCCGCCGCCGCGCTGGTCAGCTTGCCGGCCGCCCCCTTGGCCAGGTTGGCCGGGGTGAGCTGTTCGCGCCTCGCCTGCAGCTCGGATTCGGCCCGCCGGGCGCCGACGACGCCTGCCGCAGCCCCGACCGCAAACCAGAATGCTCGCTTGGGAATCACGTCGTCTCCTCCCCCGCCGGCGTGGCGGGTTGGTCACTGGTCGTGTCGGGCTGTTCGACCGACGGTAGCGCCCCCCGGGCGGCCAGTCGCTGGGCGACGCGCCCCTCGTAGCCATGCTGGGACGGTTGGTAATAGCGCCGGCCGGCCACCACGTCGGGCAGGTACTGCTGATCGACCCAGCCGGATGGGTCGTCGTGCGGGTAGCGATAGCCGACGCCGTGACCCAGCCGTTTGGAGGCCTGGCCGGAGGTGTCGCGCAGCGGTGGCGGCACCTCGCCGACCAGCCCGCGTCCCACGTCCCCGAGCGCTGCGCCGATGCCCAGGTAGGCCCGGTTGGACTTGGGCGCCTGGGCCAGGTGGACGACCACCTGGGCCAGGTTGATCCGGGCCTCGGGCAGCCCGACCAGCTCGACCGCCTGGGCGCCGGCGGTGGCGACCACCAGCGCCATCGGGTCGGCCTCGCCGATGTCCTCGGACGCCGAGATCACCAAGCGGCGGGCGATGAAGCGGGGGTCCTCCCCCGCCTCGAGCATGCGGGCCAGCCAGTAGAGGCCGGCGTCGGGATCCGACCCCCGGATCGACTTGATGAACGCCGACGCAACGTCGTAGTGGGCGTCCACGCCGTAGCGCACCGCCTTGGCTCCCATCGCCCCCTCGACGTCGACCAGCGACAGGTCGATGGCCTCGGCGGGCGCCCCGGCCCCGGCCCGCGCCCGGGCCAGGCTGATCGCCACCTCAAGCGTGGTCAGCAGATGGCGACCGTCCCCTGCCGCCGCCACCGCCAGCACCTCAAGCGCCTCCTCCAGGCCACCATCGCCTGGCGGCCCGGTGGAGGTGAGCCCCTCGGCGGCGAGGCCCCGCCGGGCAAGGGTGACCAGCGCGTCGTCGTTCAGTGGCTCAAGGCGGAAAAGCACCGACCGCGACAACAGTGCCGAGTTGACGCTGAAGCCCGGGTTCTCGGTCGTGGCGCCGATCAGGATCACCAAGCCGGTCTCGACCGCCGGCAACAGCGCATCCTGTTGGGCCTTGTTGAAGCGATGGACCTCGTCGAGAAACAGGATGGTTCGCCGGCCCCGCTCCCCCAGCCGGGCCTGGGCACCGGCGATCACCTCGCGCACGTCCTTGACGGTGGAGGTCACCGCCGAGCGGGCCTCGAGGTGGGCCGAGGAGGCGCCGGCGATCAACCGGGCCAGGGTGGTCTTTCCCGTGCCGGGAGGGCCCCACAACACCACCGAGGACAACCTGTCGGCTTCGACGAGCACCCGCATCGGCTTGCCCATCCCCAACAGGTGCTCCTGGCCGACAACCTCCTCGAGCGACCGCGGTCGCAACCGGTCGGCGAGGGGCGCCGACGCGGCGGCCAGCTCGTCGGCGGCGGCGCTGAAGAGGTCGTCGCTCACGGCGAGGGCGGGCCCACCGCTGCGGCCTGCTCACGGTTCCAGTCGACGCACTCCTCGTAGCTGGCGCCGGTGCCTCCAAACAGGTCGAGAGCGGACCCGATCGTCAGGTCGACCCGGCCGTCGGAGCGTTCGGCGACCAGATCGAGGTCCTCGATCGACCGGGCCCCGCCGGCATAGGTCACCGGTCGGCCGCCCCACCGGCCGAGCAGCTCGACCAGCTCGGCGTCGATGCCCTCCTGGCGACCTTCGACGTCGGCGGCGTGCACCAGCAGCTCGGAGGCGTGCTCGGCCACGTCGTCGAGCGCTGACGGGGTGATCTCCAGGTTGGTCAGGCGCTGCCAGCGGTCCATCGCCACCACCCACCGGGTGTTACCGGCACCATCCGAGCCGTCGGTGTCGGCTTCGTCGACGGGGATGCGCCGGGCGGACAGGTCGACGACGAGCGACTCGGCCCCCACCTCGGAGGAGAGGCGGGCGAGCGCCTGGGGGTGGAACCGGCCCCGGTCGTCGAAGAGCGACGAGGTGACGATCACCGCGGAGGCTCCGGCCTCCAACCACATGGCGGCGTTGGTGACGTTGACCCCGCCGCCCAGTTGCAGGCCCCCGGGATAGGCGGCCAGCGCCCGGCGTGCTGACGCGTCGTTCTCGGGGCCCAGCTTGATAACGTGCCCGCCGGTCAGCCCATCGGCGCGATAGCGCTCGGCGAAATAGGCGGCGGGGCGCTCGCTGCGGTGGTTGGTGACCGTCGACGACCCGTCATCGGAGTAGGTGCCGCCGACGAGCTGGACGACCGCTCCCCCGGCGAGATCGATGCAGGGCCGAAAGCGGGTCATGTCGTCGGCGGCAGCAGGCGCAGCCCCAGCTCGTCGAGCTGGTCGGCCCCGATCGGGCCCGGCGACCCGGTCAGCGGGTCGGCGCCGCTCTGGGTCTTGGGGAAGGCGATGACCTCCCGGATGTTCTCCTCGCCGGCCAGGATGGCGACCAGCCGGTCGATGCCGTAGGCGAAGCCGGCGTGGGGCGGGGCGCCGAAGCGCAGCGCCTCCAACAGGAAGCCGAAGTTGGCTTCAGCCTCGGAGTCGGAGATACCGAGCAGACCGAACACGGCCTCCTGCACGTCGCTGCGGTGGATCCGCACGCCGCCGGAGCCCAGTTCCCAGCCGTTGATCACCAGGTCGTAGCTCTGGCTGCGCACCTTCAGCAGCTCGTTGGGATCTCCCAGCTCACCGGCCGCGCCTGCCTGGAGCAGGGCCAGGTCGTCCTCATGGCACATCGTGAACGGGTTGTGGGCCGGCACCGGCCGGCCGGTCACCTCGTCGATCTCCTCGAACAACGGGAAGTCGATCACCCAGCGCACCTGCACGCCGCCCTCGGCGATCGGGGGTCGGCCCAGCTCGAGGCGCAACAGCCCGAGCACGTGGGTGGTGCGCCGCCACTCGTCGGCGACGATCAACAACAGGTCGCCCTCGGTGGCCTCGGTGCGCTCGGTGAGGGCCGTCATCTCGGCCTCGGAAAGGAACTTGGCCACCGGCGAGTCGAGTCCGTCGGCCTTCACCCGCATCCACACGAGGCCCTTGGCGCCCCAGCGTTTGGCCGACTCGGTCAGCTCGTCGAGGCGGCGGCGGGTGAGCTCGGCGCCGCCCGGCACCCGAATCGCCTTGATCGACGGAGCCTTGAATGCGTTGAAGCCGGTCTCGGCGAACACGTCGGTCACCTCGCGCAGCAAAATGTCGAAGCGCACGTCGGGCTTGTCCGAGCCGTAGGTGTCCATCGCGTCGTGCCAGCTGATGCGCTCGATCTCGCCGACCGGCCGGCCGGTGACGCCCTCGATCGCCGCCGAGATCGTCGATCCGATCACGTCGAGCACCTCGTCGCGGCTGGCGAAGGCCAGCTCGGCGTCGAGCTGGGCAAACTCGTACTGACGGTCGGCCCGCAGGTCCTCGTCGCGCAGGCAGCGGGCGATCTGGTAGTAGCGGTCGATGCCGCCGACCATGCACAGCTGCTTGTACATCTGGGGCGACTGGGGCAGGGCGTAGAACGTGCCCGGGTGCTGACGGGAGGGCACGACGAAGTCGCGGGCACCCTCCGGGGTGGACGCGATCAGCATCGGGGTTTCGATCTCGACAAACCCCTCGTGCTCCATGGCGGTACGGATCGAGGAGTTCACCCGGGCGCGCATGCGCAGGTTGGACTGCATCTTCTCGCGCCGCAGGTCGACGTAGCGGTGCCGCAGGCGGATCGTCTCGTCGACCGCGTCGGCCCGGTCGTCGACGGGAAACGGCGGCGGTTTGGCGGCGCTGAGCACCTCGACCTCGGCCTCGCCGATCTCGACCTCGCCGGTGTCCAGGTCGGCGTTGACCGTGCCCTCGGGTCGGGGGCGGACGACGCCGGTGATCTTCACCACCCACTCGGAGCGGACGTCGACGTCGTGGTCGATCACGCACTGGACGACCCCGGTGTGGTCGCGCAGGTCGATGAACGCCAGGTGCTCGCCGTGCTCGCGTCGGCGGGCGACCCATCCGGCCACGCTGACCCGCTCACCAACGTTGGCGGCCCGCAGCTCCCCGCAGCGGTGGGTGCGGTAGGGCGGGTTGGCGGATACGGCGGGGGTGTCTTCGATGCTCGGCACGAGGATCGATCCTACCGACCGGCGGCGGCCGCCCGGCAGCCGGGGTTCGGTCGGTGCCGCTCACCGGCGGACAGGCGTGGCAGAGTTGGCGCCGGTGAGGGTCGGACGAACACGGGGGCACTGTCGATGGGGTTTATGAAACCGAGCGCGCCCGAGTTCGACACGGCGGCGTGGCCGGCGCTGCCCTACCCCGAGCGTCTCCGGCTGATGTGTCACACCTGGGCGATGCAGGGCTTCGGCGCACCGCTGGTCGCCTACGGCTTCTACGTCGTGAAGCTGGTGCTCTTCGTCGGCGGATTCATCGTGTTTGCGCGGTTCACCGACGGCGTCGACTCGCTGGGGAGTATCGGTGGGTGGTGGGCCCGACCGCAGGTGTTTGCCAAGGCGGTGCTGTGGTGCCTGGTCTACGAGGCGTTGGGCCTGGGCTGCGGCAGCGGACCGCTGACCGGCCGCTACTCGCCCCCGGTGACCGCCGGGCGTGCGTTCCTGCGGGTCGGCGGCGTGCGGCTACCACCCTGGCCGCAGCTTCCACTGACCGGGGGCAGCCGCCGGAACGCCCTCGACGTCGGGCTCTATGGCGCGCTGTTGGCGTTAACGCTTCGGGCCCTGCTCGCCGGGGATCCGCTCGCCAGCCGGTGGATCGTCACCCCGATCATCGTCGTGATGGTGCTGGCCGGACTGCGCGATCGCACCGTGTTTCTTGCCGGGCGATCCGAGCACTACCTGCTCGCCGCCTTCGTGTTGTTGTTTCCCTCCGAGCTGTGGGCCGGCGAGCAGGCGGTGCAGGCCGGCCTGTGGTTCTGGGCGGCCACGTCCAAGCTGAACCATCACTTCCCCAACGTGATCGCCGTGATGTTGTCCAACAACCCGTTCTTTCGGTCGCGCCGGCTGCGCCGTTCGTTGTACCGCGACTTTCCCGACGACCTGCGCGGATCGAGGTGGGCGGCCTGGGTGGCTCACGGCGCCACCGCGCTGGAGTACGCAGCACCGCTGGTGCTCGTCTTCGCCCCGAGCGGCCCGGTCCGGGTGGCGGCCCTGGTGGCGATCGTCGCCTTTCACACCGTCATCCTCACCAGTTTTCCGCTCGGGGTGCCGCTGGAGTGGAACCTGTTCTTCATCTACTCGGCGCTCGTGCTGTTCGGGGCCCACGGCGACGTGCGCATCTGGCACCTGAGCAACCCGCTGCTGATCACGGTGCTGGTGGTCTGCCTGGTGGCGATCCCCGCCTACGGCAACGTCCGTCCCGATCGGGTGTCGTTCCTGCCCGCCATGCGCTACTACGCCGGCAACTGGGCGATCGGCACCTGGCTGATGCGACCGGGTTGCCTCGACCGCATCGAGGACACGCTGCGCTGTGCGGCCGCCACGCCGGCCCAGCAGCTGGAGGGGCTTGGCGACGACACCGACGTCCCCCAGGCGCTGGGCCGGGGCCAGGCATTTCGGGCCATGCACCTGCACGGGCGGGCGCTGGCGGCGCTCGTGCCGCTCGGAGCATCGGGCATGTTGGACGATTCTGCGTACCCGGACCCGACCGCGCAGTTGGCACCCGATGAGCTCGAGGTGCTCGACGGCGAGATGGTCGCCGGCATGGTGCTCGGCTGGAACTTCGGCGACGGGCACCTGCACGACGAGCGATTCCTGGAGATCCTCCAGGAGGCCTGCGGCTTTGCCCCCGGCGACGTGCGGGCGGTGATGATCGAGGGCCAGGCACTCGGCTCCCCGACGATGGCCTGGCGCATCGTCGACGCCGCGTCGGGCACGGTGGCCAGCGGCAACCTGGTGGCGGCCGACCTGCTCGATCACCAGCCGTGGGAGGCGAATGGGCTGGCGCTGCACGCCGAGGCCTGAGCCGGCCTCGCTACAACACCTCGAACGCCGCTCCGCTTCTCCGTGCATCGGGTACCGTTCGGCTTCGGGGGAACGATGATGCGTCCGAGCGAGTCGTCCGACGAACGCCAGCCTGACGACGGCAGCGCTCGTCCGCTGGAGCTGCGCGTGCACGGGGTGGGCAACCCGCCCGACGACACGGTGCTGCCACCGGCCGGCTCCGAGACCCACACCGAGGTGCGCCTGGTTCGCTGGGGTCACCTGATCGCGGACAATCGCTGGTTGCCCCTGTGGGTGCTGCTCGCCCCGTTCACGCTGGCCAACGTCGCCGGTTGGATGCACCCGGCCAACGCCCCCCGACGGGCCGCGTGGTGCCGCCGCATCGCCCATGTGGTCGGCATCAGCCTGACGGTGACGACGACCGCCTGGGTCACCCAGCTGGTCGTCGACGTCATCGCCTGGCAGGGCCTGGTCGGCCTCGATGTCTGGACGTACCACCCGCTGCGGCGCCTGTGGTTGGCGGTGGCGGTCACGTTCCTCGGCATCGTCGGCGCCTTCACCCTGGCCGGCCGCACCCGCGCCGCCGCCGAGGCGGTCGCCCCCTACACCGCCGCCCCGGAATCGAGGGGTGGCGTCGACGACGATGAGCGGATCTTCAACCCGGCCTTCTTCGCCCACGAGCCGGACCTGGCCTTTCTGGCGATCGTCCACCAGCTGTTCGCCCTGGGCACCCTGGTCCTCACCGCCGTGTTGGCCTTCCATCGCGCCGGGGCGGCGCCTACCCCGGTTCCTGGGCAGCCGGTGCCCCTCGGCCTGGGCGACGTGTTCGCCACGGTCGGAGCTGCGCAGTGGATCGGCGTGGGGCTGCTGGCGGTCGCCGGCCTGGAGCGGCCCGGGCTGTGGGGCCGGCGCTGGCGCATCTCCGGACCGGCGGTGGCGATGGGGCTGGCGATCCTGGCGTCCAATGCCGGCTGGTCCGGCGTGATGTTGGTCGCCCGCCGAACGCTCAGCTGGCTGGGCGGGGCTCAGATCACCCTGGGCTCGGAGGTGGCCCTGGTGGAGAGCTTTACCGCCGGTGTGGTCGCTGCCGCGCTGCTCGCTGCGCTGATCGCCGCGGTTGCACTGCTGCGGGGAGGACGTGGCGACACGACCCTCCCGGCCGTCCCCCGAACGCTCCTCGTGCTGCGGGTGCTGATCCGCAACGTCGACCTGATCGCCTCGGCCGGGGTGGCCGTGGCGTTCGCCGTGGGCGGGGCGCTGTTCGTCGCCCGGTTTCAGCGCCCCGCCGACGTGTTGGCCCCCTGGCCGGTGCGCATCGAGTCCCCGGGTGCCGGGTGGCTCACCCGGGTGACCGCAGCGGTGCCGCTCCTGCTCGCATTGGGGGCGGCAACAGCAGCGCTGGCCACCCGCTCGGTGCCCCGCCTGCGGCCCTGGGCGGCATCGGTGTGGGAGGTGCTCACCTTCTGGCCGCGCCGTTTCCATCCCCTGGCGATCACCCCGTATTCCGAGGTCGTCGTGCCCGAGCTCCAGCTCGAGGTGGTCGACGGACTTCGGCAGGGGCGCCGGGTGGTCGTTTCGGCCCACAGCCAGGGCTCGGTCCTGGCGGTGAGCGCCCTGGCCGGCCTGGCCGGGGGCGGGGTCGACCTGGCCGGGTCCTCGCTCGTCACCCACGCCTGCCCGATCGGCCCCCTCTATGGCCGGTTCTTCCCCCACCAGTTCGCACCGGAGGCCCTCATCCCGCTGGCCGAGCACCTTGCGGTCGGCGCCCGTACGGGCTCGACCTGGATCAACGCCTGGCGACGCGGTGACCCGGTCGGCGGCCCGGTCGGGTCGGTCGGGTCGGTCGATGGAACCAGCGTGCAACGCGGCCCCGTCGAGATGCCGCTCGGAGGGGTGGGCCACACGGCGGCCTTCGACGACCCCGAGGTGCGACGGGGCATCGAGCTGTTGCTGGCGAGCACTCCCCGGCCGATCCCCGACGAGGTCTTGCCGCGGCTTGACCGCATCCGCTTCTCACCCAAGCCGATGGTGGGCTGGTTCGACCCGTCGGTGCTGTTCCGCGCCGGATCCAGCCTGACCCTCACCGAGGCGGTCGGGCCCTTCGCCGACCGGCGCGAAGTGCTCGCCGCTCTTGATCCGGACGCCGCCGTCATCGACCTGGCGGAGGCGGTGCCCCGAGCCGACCCGTACACGCCGGTGTGGGTCGACTTCGTCGCCGATACCGGCGACGGCCACGTGCCCACGATGGCGGTGGCCTGGCACCTGGCCAGGGGGCTGACCCCAAGCGACACCGACCGGGGGCCCGACGACGAACCGACGGTGACCAGAGCGATCGAGCTCGCCCGGGAACCAATCTGGGACGAGGCGGTGGCGCTGACCCCGCGCAGCCGCCCCGCCGGCCCCGACGTGGCCCTGCCGCGCGGCTCGCTGCTGGTCATCGGCGGCGATCTCGGCTACCCGGTCGGCACCTCCGACACCTATCGGGACCGCCTCGCCGGCCCCTACCAGCAGGCCTGTGACGGTGTGGGGCCGTCACCGGACGGGACGGAGCCGCTCGTCGTGGCCATCCCCGGCAACCATGACTGGTACGACGGGCTGGACGGATTCGCTGCGTTGATGTGCGATCGGGTCCGCCTTGGCGCGTGGCGCACGGCGCAGCGCCGGAGCTACGCAGCGGTGGCGCTGGCCCCCGGTTGGATGCTGTGGGCGGTCGACGGCGGTGTCTCCGGCGGCGACGTCGACCCGACCCAGCTCGACTACTTCACCCGGATCGGCGCCGACCTTTCACCGGATGTCAGGGTGATCCTCACCTGGCCGACCCCGGCATGGGCGACCGGTCATCGCCACGGCGAAGCCCAGGTGGCGCTCGACCGCTTCGTGATCGACACCCTGGGCGACCCCCGCCGGGTGGCGCTGTACCTGAGCGGTGACAGCCACCATTACGCCCACCTCATCGACGAGCAGCACGGTATCCACTACGTGACCGCCGGGGGCGGAGGCGCGTTTACCCACCCCACCCACACGCTGCAGCGACGCAGCGATCACCACTCCCCTGCCCGGGCCACCGTCCCCGCCGGAGCAGATGGCGCAACCGGGTTCGACCCTGCAGCCGGTCCGGTGCACCTCGACGGAGTCCCACCCGGCGAGACCGCCTTTGCCCTGACCGATGCCACCGGTCGCTTCGGGCCCCGCACGCTGCGACTGGGAGCGGTGTTCCCCACCTTTCGCCAATCCCGGCTGGCGTTGCTGCGCCACCTGGCCTTCCCGTTGATCAACCCTGGCTTTCTCGTCGTCACTGGCGCGATCAGCGCGGTGTTCGCCATGATCGCCGTGTTCACCGTCGGCGCTGGGCGCGAGCTGCTCGTCGGCCTCGACGGTCTGGCCGGTCACCTGATGACCAGGTACTGGGCCAATCCGCTCAGCTGGATTCCGTTGCTCATCGTGCTCGTCGCTACCACGCTGTTCGCCCGAGCCGAACGAGCCGACCGCGCCAGCGTCTTTACCGCGCGGGCGGTCGGTTTTGCCCATGGGCTGGCGCAGCTGGCGGTCATCGACGCCGTGCTCGGTTGGGCCTCGTCGGCCGGCGAGCGGCTGGGCAGCCTGGTCAGCGGACGGGACCCGGCGTCGCTGCTCGGCGTGACGATCTCCGCGCCGTCGCTCGTCGGCGGCATCGTCACGGTGGTGGTCGCCGCCGCCGTCGGCGCCCTGGCCTCGGCCTGGCTGCTCGCCGCCTACCTGGTCGTCTCCAACCTGGCCTTCGGCATGCACGACAACGAGGTGTTCTCAGCCCTGCGGCTCACGTCCTACAAGCATTTTCTGCGCATCCGGGTGGAGCCCTCGGGCGACCTGACCGTCTACCCGGTCGGCCTGGCGGCCACCCGGCGGCCGCTCCGCTGGAATGCGCCCTCGGGGGGCGTGGGCATCGACGCCCACCCGGCGACCTTCGCCAGCGATCCGCGCCTGATCGAGGCACCGTTCACGTTCGCTCGACCGTCCTTTCCAGCGCCCACAACCACAACCACACCCGCCCCTGTCCCGGACCCGACCGGGATGGGTCTCAGCGACCGAGCTCGGCCAGCACCGCAGCGACAAGCTGATCGAGCGGCACCTGGCGCTGAGGCGTCTCCGAGCGGTCTGGCCCACCCCGCAGCGGACGCAGCGTCGCCGCTCCGGCCTCCAGCTCGTCAGGTCCGATCAGCACCGCCACCTGGGCGCCCGAGCGGTCCGCCGCCTTCATCTGGGCCTTCATCGACCGGGGTCGACCCAGCCCCGCCTCGGTGAGCTCTCCGGCCCAGGAGCGATCGGTGGCCACGCCCGCTCGTCGCAGCGCTTCGGCGATCTCGAACCCGTACAGCGAACCGGTCGTGTCGACGACGAAGCAGTCGAGCGCCGTCGTGGGGGCATCGAACACGCCTTCGGCATCGCAGGCCAGCAGGGTGCGGTCAACGCCGATGGCGAAGCCGACGCCGGCGGTCGGCGGGCCGCCCAGCGCCTCGACGAGGCCGTCGTAGCGGCCACCGCCGCCGAGCGCGTTCTGCGAGGAGTCGAGCGCCTCGGTGGCGAACTCAAACGTGGTGCGCCGGTAGTAGTCCAGCCCTCGGACCAGCTTCGGCGACACCTCGGCCTCGATCCCCAGTGCGTCGAGGCCGGCCAGCACCCGTTCGAAGTGGGTGACCGACGCCAGGCCGAGGAAGCTGGACAGCTGCGGCGCACCGGCGATGATCGGCTGGTCCTCACTTCGCTTCGAGTCGAGCACCCGCAGCGGGTTGCGCTGAAGCGTCGTCGCCGCCTGCTCGGACAGGTCGCCCAGGTGATTGGACAGATAGGCCGCCAGCGCGTCGACGTAGGCGGCCCGCTCGGCGGCCTCGCCCAGCGAGTTGACCAGCAACCGCAACCGACGGAGCCCCAAGCCGCGAAAGAAGCGCCAGGCCAGCGCAATCGCCTCGGTGTCCAGGTCCGGGTCCTCGGAGCCCAAGGTTTCCAGCCCCACCTGGTCGAACTGCCGGTAGCGGCCCTTCTGGGGCTTCTCGTAGCGAAACTGCGGCCCGGAGTACCACACCTTCCAGGGCAGCACCGCCGGCCGGTGCTCGGTGAAGGCCCGGCACACCGACGCTGTCAGCTCGGGTCGCAACGCCATCGCCCGTCCGCCCTTGTCGGTGAACTCGTACATCTCCTTGGTGACGACGTCGGTCGACGCGCCCACCCTGGTGAACACACCCAGATCCTCGAACATCGGCGTGGCCAGGTGGCGGTACCCGGCCAGCTCGGCCGCATCAGCGAAGCGCTGCACCAGCGCCCGGCGCCGCTCGGATTCGGGGCTGAGCACGTCCCGGGTGCCGATCGGTGCGGTGAAACGTTCCGGGCGGGCGGGTCGGGCCGGTTGAGCCGGTT
>Ga0073899_10000709_pt1 | contig 30691 bp, 26 predicted proteins | sample KloWWTmetaKNB5Ph_FD_88975 | JGI IMG/M metagenome (GOLD analysis project Ga0073899, IMG submission 88975) | Active sludge microbial communities from Klosterneuburg, Austria, studying microevolution and ecology of nitrifiers - Klosterneuburg... | ecosystem: Engineered > WWTP > Aerobic digester >... | reverse complement strand
CTGCTGAGGCGCAATTCTTTCACGGGCAATTGTTCCCTGTTTGTTCGACGATGGCGGCGTGATCGGGATGCGCTGTCGCTGCGTGGCCGTTGCCGTCGCCTGGTCGGCGGCCGCCCTGGCTGAGCCGGTGGTTGCCGACGCACCGGCGCCCGAGGTGCTGGTGCGCAGCGAGACCCACTTCCGGCTCTATCAGCGCGCGCTCGTGCCTGGGCCGAACGGCGCGCTCGTGACCGAAGAGACCGCGGCGCCCATCGTCGAATACGTGTCGCTCACCGCGCACGATCTCGATGGTCCGTGGCAGAAACGAAGCCTCGACGTCGAGCTCGATGTCTGGGGGAGCGCCACCTTTGGCGAGGCCGGGGCGGGGCGCCGAATGGACGGCGACGTGCAGAACGCCAACGTGCGCTATCGCACCGGTCCGGGTTGGCTCCGGCTGGGCCGTCAACACGTCGCCGGTGGTGCGGCCCGCTACGCGCGCTTCGACGGTCTGGCTGGCGGCGCTGCGCTTCCGCTGGGCCTGGGCGCCGACGCCTACGCAGGGCTCACGGTCTTGCCGCGCTGGGCGGCGCGACCGGGCTATCACCAGCTCGGCTCGGCGGCAGACTCGCTGTGGCGTGACCCTGCCGCGCTCCCCGAGCCGCGTCGCGCCGAGCATTGGCTGGCGGGTGGCCGCATCCACTACGACTCACCCCGGCTCGACGTGGGCGCTTCAATCCACGAACAACGCGAGGCCGGCGGGCTGGCGTACCGGAACTTGGGCGCCGACGCACGCTACGACCCGTCGCAGAAGGTCACGGTCGGCGGTACGGCGGTGTTGGAGCTCGACTCGCGACGCGTCGCGGACGGCCGGCTGTGGGCGCACTACACCCCGCTTCTGCCCCTGGAGCTCGAAGCCGAGGTGTTGCACGCCGAGCCCGCGCTGTTTCTTTCGCGCCAGAGCGTGCTCGGGGTGTTCTCGACCGACGCCTACGAAGAGGCGGGTGGCAGCTTCCGCGCAAGGCTCTGGCGGCAGCTGACGCTGACTGGCTCGGGCTTCGTGCAGGTTCACTCGCGCGCCGACCTGGGGCAGCGCAGCGAGCTGGGTGCGCGCATCACCCCGGGCCACACCGATCGGACCGTGATCCTGCTCTCGGTGGCGCGGGTCGACGCGTCGGAAAATGGCTACGTGTCCATGCGCAACGCCTGGCGCCAGCGCATCCAGCTCGATCTGCACACCACGCTCGAGGCATACCACTACCGCTACGACGAGCCGATCGCGGGCTACGACACGTCCAGCGTCTACGCGGGCACTGTCGAGTGGCTGTTTTCGCGCCACTTCTCTGCCCTGTGGGGCGCGTCGTATGCGCGCACGCCCTACGCCGCGGCCGACGCGCAGACCCAAGTTCGGCTTCGCTATGCCTCGGGGGGGGTGAAGTGAGGGGCCTGATGCTCGCTCTGGCGTGCGTCGTCGCTCTGGTCGCGGCGTGCGCCGACCGTGCGCCGAGCCGCTTTCCGCATGCGCGCCATCTGTCGGGGCTGCGCTGCGGCGGCCCGGGCCTCCCCGAGTGTCTGAGCTGCACCACCTGCCACAAGCTGACCGCCACCCCGAAGCAGGTGTTCCCAGAGAAGCGGCTGTGCACGCGCTGCCACCGCGGCGACGACCCGGAGATGCTGGCGGTGACGCCGCCCACGCACGTGCCGCCGCCGCTGGCGTACACCATCCGCTTCAGCCACCAGAAGCACCTCGCCATGCGCGACGTCAAAGGGCAGTGCGTGCCGTGCCACGCCGGCGCCACCGAGCGCGATTCGGCGCTCTTCCCGCTGATGGAAAGCTGCTTTCAGTGTCACGAGCACCGGAAGCAGTGGGACCGTGCCGAGTGCGCGCCCTGTCACGAAAAGCGCGATCTCGAGCGGCTCTTGCCCCAGTCGTTCGCCAAACACGACGCCGGCTTTCAGCGCAACCATGGGCAGGCCGCGCGCCAGCAGCAGAAGCTCTGCCAGCAGTGCCACACCCAGCAGCACTGCGACGACTGCCACGACGCGACCCAGGACCTGTCGGTGGAAAAGCGCCGGCCCGAGTCCATCGAGCGCAGCCTGGTGCACCGCGGCGACTTCGTCTCGCGGCACGCCATCGAGGCGCAGTCTCAGCCCGCGCGCTGTGCCCGCTGTCACACGCCGGCCAGCTGCGACGGCTGTCACCTCGAACGCGGCGTGAGCGGTGGCCACAAGAACGGCCGGAACCCGCACCCGGCCGGCTGGATCACCGGCGCACCGAGCGGGCACGGGCGCGACGCCCGGCGCGACATCTCGAGCTGTGCGGGCTGTCACGATCAGGGCCCGGCCACCAACTGCATCCGTTGCCACACCGTGGGCGCCTACGGTGGCAACCCTCACCCCAAAGGCTGGAAGAGCGCGCGCTCCGAGGGCTCGACCATGTGCAGGTACTGCCATGAGAATTGACCTGAGCTGGGCGCTGCTCGTTCTGCTCGGCGCGGCGCTGGCGCCCAGCTGCCAGCGTCCGCGCGACGACCAGCGCCGGCAGAATGCGTCGTCGTGCAGCTCGTGCCATGGCGACGCCGCACGCGGCGGCAGCGAGCTCGAGCGGGCGGCGCCGCCCCGCGACCTGGCCGGCAACACCCTGCCGGCGCAGCCCGGGGTCGGCGCGCATCAAGTCCACCTGCGCGCGGGCCCGACCCACGGGCCCGTGGCGTGCAGCGAGTGCCATGTCGTCCCGGAAGAAACCGGCGACCTCGGCCACGCCGACGATCCGCTGCCCGCCGAGCTGGTCTTTGGTGCTCGGGCCAAGCAGGGGAACCGGGCCCCGAGCTACGACCCCGCCAGCGGCCGTTGCACCGATTCGTACTGTCACCGTGGCTCCGACGCGGCGTGGACTCTGCCGCGCGCGTCCGACGCGGCGTGCGGCACTTGCCACGGTCTGCCCCCGCCGGCGCCGCACCCACAGCGGGACGCCTGCCACAGCTGCCACGGCGAGGTGATGGGCCAGAGCGGCTTCGTGAACGCTGCCCTTCACGTCGACGGCAAGGTCCAGCTCGGCAACTTCGCCTGTGACGCGTGTCACGGAGGCGAGGGGGATCCCGCGCCGCCCCGCGACCTGGCCGGCAACACCGCGGTGAGCGCGCTCGGCGTTGGCGCCCACCGCGTTCACCTGGCCGGCGGGGCCGCTGGCCGGGCCGTGGCGTGTGGCGAGTGCCATCAGGTGCCCGCCCAGTACGGTGACCCGGGCCACGCAGACTCCGACTCGCCCGCCGAGGTGATCTTCTCGGGTGTGGCCCTCTCCCAGCAGCGGAGCCCCAGCTGGGATCGGCAGGCGCGCGTCTGCAGCGATGCCTGGTGCCACTCGCCCTCCGCAACCGCCGCGTCGCCCCCTTGGACCAGCGAGGCAGGCCGGCTCCCCTGTACGGGGTGCCATGCCATGCCGCCGCCTGCACCGCACGTGCAGATGGCGGCCTGCGGGCGCTGTCATGGCGCGGTGGTGGGCGACGACCACGTGACCATCAAGGACCGCTCGAAGCACATCGACGGCAAGGTCGACGTGGTCGTTCCCACCCAGTGCAACGGCTGCCATGGTGGCGCGAACGACGCGCCGCCCACCGATCTCTCGGGCAGCGCGTCGACCACCTCGCCCGGCGTGGGTGCGCATCAGGCGCACCTGGCCGGAACCGGGCGCGCGCGCGCCGTGCCCTGCGCCGAATGTCACGTGGTTCCCAAGGCCGTGAACGATCCCGGTCACCTCGACGGCGCGGCCCCCGCCGAGCTGGTGTTCGGCGGCGTCGCGCTGACCGCCGGCGCCAGCCCCAGCTACTCGAGTGGCGCGTGCGGCAAGAGCTACTGCCACGGCGCGGCCTTCCCCGGCGGCGCCCCTTCCGGAGGCAAGCACACCGCGCCGAAGTGGGCCGTGGTCGACGGCAGCCAGACGGGCTGCGACGGCTGTCACGCCCTTCCACCCCCCGCGCCGCACATCCAGTCCACGGCGTGCTGGTTCTGTCACAAGAACGTCGACTCGACGCTCAAGTTCCTGTTCCCAGACACCCACGTCGACGGCCTGGTGACCGGCGCCGTGCCGTGAGTCACTTCACGCTGACCGCGTCTTCGAGCAAAGCGTCGTAGCGGTAGCCGGCGCCCAGATCCTTGTCGAGCACCAGCGTGCCCTCCAGCGTCACGGTCTGATCACGCGCCAGCTCTTCGGTGGTGGTCACGGTCAGGTCGTGGTTCTTCGCTTCCTCGCTGCCGGTGCCGTCGCGCAGGTGCAAGAACGTCTTCCCCATGATGCCGCCGGTGAGCTTGACCACCGTGCCGCGCACGCGGACCTTCTTGCCCGAGAGCGCCTGCTTCTGAGCAAAGACCTCGGCAATGGTTCGTGCGGTCCCCCCGGTTGCCTTGCCCGCGGCCGCGCTGGTGCTCGGCGCCGGCGCCGAGGGCGGGTGACCAGGTGGCAGTGCCGCGGTGGCTGGCGGGTGACCGGCGGGCAGCGGTCCGGCGGCCTGCCCGTCCACCAGCGAGCCGAAGTGGATCGAGGCGAACACGCGACCGAGGGTCTTGCTCTCGAAGTTGCTCATCACCGTGTCCGAGCGGACGCGCACCAAGGCGCCACCTTTCACGTTGGCGGTGGTGACCGCGACCCATTGCCCTTCGGACCCCGCGGCGCCCACCCGAATGTAGGTGTAGCCGGGCACGCCCAGCACCTCGAGGGCTGTGCCTTCGATCAGGCCGGCGGCCGCTGGCTCGGGCGACAGGTCGGGGAGTGGCGTGGCTGCGCGGGTCGGCGCCGGCTCGGGCATCGGTCGATCCCTCCGGAAGCTCTCGCCGAACCATGCGTACCCACCCGCGGCCACGATCACCGCGCCCAGGACCCAACCCATTTTCATGTCGACAGCCATTCCTCAGCCGCCTTTGAACAGATGACACCCACTGCAACGCTCCGCTTCGGGGTGGTGTTTTTGCAGATTCGTGTGGCAAGCGCCACAGGCGGCGCGCTCGGGGCGCCGTTCGCCGTGGCCGGTGTGGCATTTGAGGCAGTCCCGGTGTCGCGCGTCGAGGTGCAGGCCCGCCAGTGAGCCTTGCTGGTGGCAGCTGGCGCAAGCGGGGGGCTTTGCAACCCCGCCGGGGCCATGAGGCCGGTGGCACTTGGCGCAGCTCCCGTCCACCTTCGCGTGGGGTGCCTTCTGCTGCGCCGCGTGGCACCGGGCGCAGCCCCCAGGCTTCTCGTCACCGGTGTGGGCGTCGTGGCAGAGCGTGCACTGCTTGTGGCCGGCGGGTGCCAGCTGGTGTTCCTGAGCATGGCAGCCGTCGCAGCGCTTCTGCATCTTGGTGCTGTGCGGCTCGTGGCAGCGCTGGCAGTCCGCGTGGCCGCGGTTCACCTGCGCCGCGGGCTTCTCGTGGCAGCCCCCGCAGGGCTTCACCGGGCCGGGCTTGTGAGGCAGCCCCGCATGGCACTCGCCGCACTTGCGATGCCCCTCGCTTTGCAGGGTCAGCGAGACCTGCTGGGTGTGACAGCGAGCGCAGGTGGCCGTGCTGGCTTTGTCCAGGGCAAAGCGGTGTGGCGCGTGGCACCCGGTGCACGCCACGCCCTTGGCGTGGAAGCCCTTGTCTCCCGGGGCCTCCGAGTGGCAGCTCGAGCAAGCACGCGGCTTGGCAGCCACCGCGTTGCCGGGGTGCGGGTCGTGGCACGAGGTGCAAGGCGAGGCTCTTCCCTTTGCCTTGGGGTGGTCGGTCTTGCCCGCGCCGTGGCACCCGATGCACGCTCCGCTCGGATCGGCCTTCACGTCGTGCGGGCGATGGCACGAGTTGCAGGCCGCGTGCTGCGCGATGCGTCCGCCGCCCAGCACGGGGCGGTCTTCGTGGCACGACCGGCAGCTGACCACGTTCTCGCGCCGGAAGTCGTGGGGGCGGTGGCACCCGGTGCAGGTGTCGTGTCCGCCGGAGAAGGTGGCGCTGGCCGGCACGAGGGGCTTCTGTTCGGCGTGGCACTTGGCGCACTGCAGGTTGGCGGCCTTGCCCAGGGCGTGCTGCGACACGTGACAGGTGGTGCACACCCGCTCGGGCGACTTGCCTTCCGTGGCATGGGTCGTGTTCACCCCGCCGTGGCACGCCGGGCAGCTGGTCTGCTCGACGGGCGGCTTGGCGTGCGGCTCGTGGCAGCTGCGGCAGGCCTGCGAGCGGTGAACGACCACCGCCGGGGCGTCATCGGCTGGCGCTTCGCCATGGCAGCGCTGGCACTCCCAAGCGGTCGGTGCCGCCTTCGGATCCTCGCCCGGCTCGAGGCTGAAGGCGTGGCAATCCAGGCAGCTGGCGCCCGCCTGCGCACCATGCGCTTCCTTGGCTTTGCCCGCAGCGTGGACGATCTCTGCCTCGCCTGCGTGACATTCCGTGCACCGCTCTTGCCGCACACCGCCGAGCTCTCCCCGTTCGAGCTCGTGGCACTTGCTGCACTCGATCTTGCGCTTGCCCACGTGGCTCTGGTGGCTCTTCACCCGGCGGGCCTGGGCCCATTCGACGGGGATCTTGATGCCGTGGGGGTCGTCGCTGCCGCCGTCGGCACAGGCCCACGAGAGCGCGGCCGCGATGACGAGCAGGACCCCGCTCCATCCGCGACATGCAAACTCTGCGCATGATCGCCGCTGCTCCGAGCTCATGAGCAGTCGTGGAGATTGCCCCAGCCGAGCCGAAATGACAAAGAGGACACCGCGCAGTGCTGTCACACGTCACTCCCGTCGGTTATCTCTGCCTGGTCGCGGCCCTGGGCTCCGCCGCGATCTTGATCTGGTACCTGGTGAAGAAGCCCGCGCTGGGGGTCACGACCAAGCTCACGCTGCTCTTCGGAGTGGGCGTGCTTCCGGCCACCGTTGCCATCGCATCGACCACCGTCGGAATGCAAGAGACGACCGAGCGCAGATTCTGCGGGTCGTGCCACGTGATGCAAGGGCACACCTGGAACGCCGAGCAAGCGGCCAGCGACTCGCTGGCCGCCCGTCACGCGCGCAACCCGTTCTTCGGGGCTCGCAACTGCTACGTCTGCCATGCCGACTACGGAATGCTCGGTTACCCGATGACCAAGCTGAACGGCATGAAGCACGTGTGGCACTACTACTTCGGCGGGTACAAGGACAAGCCGCTCGACCGCGCCATCGACGAGATCGACCTCTACAAGGCCTACGACAACGTCAACTGTCGGCAGTGCCACTCGGGCACGCTGACTCACTTCAAGAGCATCTCGGATCACCAGTCGCTGGAGAAAGAGCTGGCCAAGAACGAAGTCAGCTGCACCAGCGGCGGGTGTCACGGCTTCGCCCACCCCTTCAGCAAGTTCGGCAAGAAGGCGCCGAAGCAGAGCACGGTGAAGCCGCCGAGCGCGAGCAGCGTGGCGCCCCCGGCGTCGGGAGGGGCGCCGTGAGCCTGCGCAGCACTCTGGCGCGCCTGCCGCAGGGGCTCTTGCTGCGCACGGCGTGTTACACGGTGCTCGCGGCGCTGGCGGTCATGAGCTACTCGATCGTCGTCCCCAAGCCGCTCCCGGTCATCGCCGCGATGAGCATCGGCCACGTGCTGTGCGTGATCGGTTTCGTGTGCTTCGGTTTGGCCGTGCTGATCGAGATGGCGACGCGCCCCGGCGCTCGACCGGGGCTCGAGCCCACGTCGAAGCCGGCCCCGGGCTCGGAGCCGGCTTCGAAGGCCTAGGCGGCGCCGCGCTATTGCGCGAACGGGTGGCAGGTTCCACACGCGTCGGTGTGCGGGATCGGCATCATGTCGGCGGCCTTGGTCGCGATGTCCGCCTTCCGCGGCACGTCGAAGAGGTGGCTGGCGATGTCGCCGTGATAGTACGTGATCCCGCTCACCGACAGGCCGGGGAGGCCCGAGCCGGACTTGGCGGTCTTGGGCATGTGGCACGAGACACACTTGGTGTTGGGCTTGGGCACGTCCGGGACGAAGTACTTCTTGTAATGGGCGCGCATGCGGTCGCTGAAGGTGGCGCCCGTCGGGAAGGTTGCGCCGTGGCAGCTCATGCACTGGCCTTCGCCGGTGGCCGTGTTGTCTTCCTTGCCGCGCAGCTGGTGTTTCTCTTCCGTCTTGCCGTGCGCGTCGTGGCACGAGGCGCAGGTGACCAGCTGCGTGCCATTGCGGTACTTGCCCGACCGGATGAAGTCCGACGCCTGCTGGTGATGCTTCTTCGAGTGCTTGCCGTCGCCCTTCACCGCGTCCCACAGGCCCTCGTCGAACTTCGAGACGTGGTTCGCCAAGAAGGTGGCCCGTGACGAGCCGGCCACCAGCATGCGACCGCTGGCATCCATCGGTGTTTCGGTGTTCCCACCGCCCACGCCCAGCGGGCGGCTGTGGCACTGCGTGCAGATGGCCACCTCGCGCTCGGGCGTGAGCAAGTTCGGGCTCACCACCGCTCTGCCCTGTCCGGCCCACTCCCAGTGCTCCGAGCCCGGCCCGTGGCAGGTCTCGCAGCCCATGTTGAGCTGTTCGAGCTGACCGTCGCCGTCGAAGTCCATCTCGCCCTTTTCGTCGGGTACGCCGTGGGCGGTAAAGCCGGCGGTCGCATCGCCCGTCAGCTTGAACCCGGTCATGTGACAACCGGCGCAGTTGTTGTCGAAGCTCTTGGTCTTGGCCGGCTCTTTCAGGGTCTTGGTGGTCTCGTCGTACCAGTTCTGGGCGTTGTAGTGCTGCCAGACCCAGCGCGCGTAGGGGTGCGATGCCTCGGCAGTCTGGCCCTGGAAATTGAACTGCAGCGGCATGACGTACCAGCTGGTACCGATCTTGGTCAGGTAGCGCTGCTTGTAGAGCCCGCCACCATAGCTGATGCGCGTCTCGTAGGTCTTGGTCGCGGCAGTGCCCGCGACGTTCGTCAGATCGACGTAGTACTTACCCGCGCTCGAGTAGAGCTTGATGGTGAAGCTCACCCCCGAGCCCGGGTTCGTCTCCGAAGCCTTCCAGTCGGGCGACGCCGAGTTGCCGTTGTAGCCGTAGACGTAGATGGTGGTGCCCGTGGCCGTGAACTTGGTGTCGAGGGGTTTGTTCCAGTCGGCGAATCGGCTGTAGTTCTGGAGCCCGCCGGTCTGACCCATCACCCGCAGGCCCAGTGCGTGCAGCGTCTGCTTCTGATGGGTGACGCCATGGCACGAGAGGCACACGCTGGTGCCGACGTATTCGGCCTTGGCGCTGGGCTTGGTGGACAGGTCGATGTTCCACTGCTTGCCGACCAGTGCGGTCGACGCCGACGCCGTCCGGCACATGCTGCCGCCGGGCAAGTGACCGTCGTCGGTCTTGGCGGGCACCACCGTCACGAAGTAGCTGCCCGCCGGCACGGTGGGGATCCGGTAGACCCCGTCGACATCGGTGACCGCCTGCACGTAGCCGCTGCCCTTGGTCGCGATCGGATCTTCGAGCGGCTCGTCGATGGTGCTGGTCTTCTCGACCGTGATGTCCTTCGGATCCAGCGCGGCGGTGGGGATGTCGGCGCTCGGCACCAGGTAGACCGTGGCGCCCACCACCGGCTTGTCGGCGGTGTCTTTCACGAAGCCGACGATCCCGGCCGCTTCGAGTGCCAGGTAGCCCTGGCCCGGCTGGCCCGGCGGGCCCGCCTCGCCGGCCGGCCCGGGGTCGCCCACCGACCCGTCCGCGCCGTTCTGCCCCGGCTGCCCCGGCGCGCCGTCGGCTCCGTTCACCCCGCCTTTGCCGTTCTTGCCGTCCGCCCCGTCCCCGCCACACCCCGCAGCCACGGCAAATGTGCCTGCCACCAACCACCCGACGATCACGGAACGACGAAGCAACATGTTGCGCTCTCCTGACGCTTTGGCCCGCGCCCGCGGGTGCAAGGCGCGTACCGATAGCGCATTCCGCAGTTCTTCGGGGCAGGCTTCCGCGAATTCTGCGCGCCGCCGGGTCTCCCCCGGTCGGGCTTGCGCGCGCCGTGGTACGCTGGCCGCGAGGGCTTGATGCGATCTTGGCTATTTGGCGCGACACTCGCGTTCTCTTCGGTGGCTTGGGCTCTGGCGGGCGGGTGCTCGGCTTCGAGCAGCGGTGGCAGTGGTGGCTCGAGCTCGGGCGGTTCTGGCGGGGGCGGCACCGGTGGGGGTGGCGGCATCGGCAACACCGGCGGGGCCTTGCTCGACACCGGCCCGAACGACGGCCCCGCCGGGGACGCCTGCGCCGAGCTTCAGGTGGAAGCCAAGCAGGCCCCCCTGGGCATGTTGATGGTGATCGACAAGAGCACGAGCATGGCGCAAGCCGGCAAGTGGACCGCGGCGCAGCTTGCCATCGTGCAGGCCATCGACACCGCCGGCTTCGACAACCTCTCGCTCGGTCTCACCGCGTACCCCGCGGGCGAAGTGCCCGGCCCGCCCTGCGTGGCTGGCTTTCCGGTCTCGTGCGGGGTGTCGGCGCTGCCGCAGGTCCCGCTCGGGGACACCGGCAAGGCGAAGAGCAACGCGCCCGGCGTTCGGCAGAGCATCTACAACTGGCTCGCCGGCACGCAGCCGAATGGGTCGGCGACGCCCGGCTACGACGCGCTCAAGGCGGCGATCGCCGGGCTCGGCTCGTTCTCGCTGCCCACCGGCGCCCTGCGGGTGGTGGTGCTGATCACCGACGGTGGCTTCACCTGCACCTCGCTCGCCAGCCCGCCACGGCCGGCTTACAAGGATTCGATCGGCTGCGAGGACTGGGAGAACCCCGACAACGTGGTGAGCATGCTCGACGCCGCCTACAAAGACGCGAGCAAGCCCACGCGCACCATCGTGATCGGCGTTCCCGGATCCGACACCAAACCGGGCGACGCAGAAGCACCGCCGTACTACATGCGTCGCGCGCTGTCGGCGTTCGCCAAGGCAGGTGCTCCCGACCTGGTGCCTGCCGGCTGCGACGGGACCTATCAGCAGAGCCAGGGTGACCCAGCGCTGCCCTGCCACTATGATCTGACCAAGGGCACGTTCAACGCGCAGGCGCTCGCCGACTCGATCGTGAAAATCCGCGGCACGGTGCTCGGATGCGTCTACCAGCTTCCTGACCCCGGGCCAGGCAAGGCAATCGACAAGAACAAGGTGAACGTGGTCGTCACGCTGGATGGCAAGACCACCATCGTACCCAAGCGCAGCAGCCCCACCGACACCTGCCAGGCCTCACCCTGCTGGGACTACGACGCCGGCGGGCAGGTGGTGCTGATCGGCGTGCTGTGCTCCGACGTGCAGAAGTCGACCAACGCCAAGGTCGAGATCCAGGTCGGCTGCGCCACCATCGTGAAGTGAGCCCAAACCGGGCGTGGCATCCCCGCCGCGACCGGCGTCGGCGAAATGACTATTGAACTGTGCTCCAGAGTCCTACATAGTGCGCCACTGTGAGACTTGGGCTTACATAAGCCACGGAGGACAAATGAAAAGCATTTCGACCCTTTGGCGTATCGCTGGGCTCCTGACGGCTCTGGTTCCGGCGGTCGCGGTGGCGTGCTCCGCGGACAGCGGGGGCCCCGAGGCGGCCGGGGAAGAGGACTTCGACGGCGAGGACGACCCCTTTCTGACCGGCAAGGCCGACGTGGCGGGCATCAAAGACGGCAGCCCCGAGGCGTGCGCGGTCCTCCGTCTGGCCAGCGAAGCCAGCCTCGAGGTCCTCGATGACGGGGCGGCGCTCTACTCCAAGGCCGCGGCCAACATCGTGGCAGCGCGCAAGGGCGCCGACGGCGTTCTCGGAACGCACGACGACAACTGGTTCAAGGATCTGGCCGCCCTCGACGCCGTCAAGTGGGTCGGCCCCAAGGCGTTCAAGCAGCTCCGCGCGTACGCCAAGGCTCACTCCGAATGGACCTGCGGCACGGTCCCGGTCCAGCTGCTCGCGTTCAACGACTTTCACGGCAACCTGAAGCCGCCGTCCGGGTCCACCGGCAAGATCACCACCGGTCCGAACCCCGCCACCGACTTCGTCGAGGCCGGTGGGGCCGAGTTCTTCGCCACGCACATGAAGACGCTGAAGGCGCAGAACGAAAATACGTTGATCGTCACCGCCGGTGACATCATCGGTGCCACGCCGCTGCTCTCGGCGCTGTTCCACGACGAGCCCACCATCGAGTCGATGAACCTCCTTGGGCTCGACGTCGCCTCGGTGGGCAACCACGAGTTCGACGAAGGCGTCGACGAGCTGCTCCGCATGAAGAACGGCGGCTGTCACCCGGTAGATGGCTGCCTGGACGGCGACGACTTCGCCGGTGCCAGCTTCGAATACCTGGCGGCCAACGTGGTGGACAAGACCACCAAGAAGACCATCTTCCCCAGCACCACGGTGCGCTCGTTCCGCGGCGCCCACGTGGGCTTCATCGGCCTCACCCTCGAAGGCACGCCGCTCGTGACCGCGCCCGACGGTGTCTCGGGCCTCGAGTTCAAGGACGAAGCCGAGACCATCAACGCGCTGGTCCCCGCGCTGCAGAAGCGCGGCGTGCAGAGCATCGTGGTGTTGATCCACGAGGGCGGAGCGGCCACCGGCCTGTACAACGAGTGCGTGGGCGTCTCGGGCCCGATCTTCGAGATCGTGAAGCAGCTGGACAAGGCGGTCGACGTGGTGGTCAGCGGTCACACCAACGCTGCCCACGTGTGCGAGATCGACGGCAAGCTGATCACCAGCGCAGCCCACGCGGGCCGCCTGATCACCGACATCGATCTCGAGATCGACGAGCTCACCGGCCACGTCACCAAGGCGAAGGGCCAGAACGTGATCGCGACCCGCACCGTGGCCAAAGACGCCGAGCAGACCGCCCTCATCACCAAGTACGACGCGGTGGCGGCGCCGCTGGCCAACAAAGTCGTGGCCAGCATCACCGCCGACATCCTGAAGACCCCCAACGCCGCCGGCGAGTCGCCGCTGGGTGACGTGATTGCCGATGCCCAGCTCGAGGCAACGCAGGCGTCGAACCAGGCGGTGGCGGCCTTCATGAATCCGGGCGGCATCCGGGCCGACCTGGTGTTCGCGCAGTCGAGCGGCGGCGAGGCGGCCGGGCAGGTGACCTACGGCGAGGCCTTCACGGTTCAGCCGTTCGGCAACACGCTGGTCACGCTCACCGTCACCGGCGAGCAGATCGACACCATGCTCGAGCAGCAGTGGTCGCTGGTGGGCGGTGTCGAGAAGGCCAACACCCTCCAGGTCTCGTCCGGCTTCTCTTACACTTGGGACTCGACCAAGCCCATTGGCAGCCGCATCGATCCGGCCACCATCAAGATCGACGGCGTGGTCGTCGACCCGACCAAGAGCTACCGCATCACGGTGAACGCCTTCATCGCTGCCGGTGGCGACGGCTTTGCGGTGCTCAAGAGCGGCACCAATCCGACCCCCGGCGGCCTCGATCTGGACGCGCTCATGGGCTACATGGCGGCGCATACGCCGACCGCCCCCGGTCCGGCGAATCGCATCACGCGGCTTTGAGGGCCGGCCGCTGGCGCAGGCGGGGAAGGTGCCTTATCTTCCCCGCCGAGCCATGAGCCAACTGTACGCATCGTCGGTCGCCAGGGGACGGGTCGGGGCGGACCCCGTCGAGGCGCGCGCCAAGTTCATCGTCCGCACCTACAACCACCTGTTCGCGGCGATCGTGCTGTTCGCGGGCATCGAGATCGGGTTGTTCGTCTCGGGCCTGGCGGGCGTGATCGCCCAGGCCATGCTGGGGCGGAGCTGGCTCTTGGTGCTCGGCGGCTTCGTGCTGGTCAGCTGGGGGGCAAGCCATGTGGCGCACCGCGCGCTCTCCAAGCCCGCACAGTACGCAGCGCTGCTGGCCATGGTGGTGGCCCAGGCCATCGTCTTCGTGCCCCTCTTGTTCATCGCCGACAAGGTGGCCCCAGGGGCCATCCAGAGCGCCGCGCTGGTGACCATGCTCGGGTTCTCGGGTCTCACGGCCATCGCCTTCGTCACTCGCAAAGACTTCTCGTTCTTGCGAGGCCTGCTCTTCTGGGGCGGCCTGGTCGCGCTGATCGCCATCATCGCCGGCGTGGTGTTCAGCTTCCAGCTGGGCACCTTCTTCAGCGTGCTCATGGTGGGCTTCGCGGGCATCGCCATTCTGTACGACACCTCGAATGTCATCCACCACTTCCCCGAAGACCGCTACGTGGCGGCCGCGCTCGAGCTGTTCGCCTCGGTGGCGATGATGCTCTGGTACGTGCTGCGGATCTTCATCGCTTCGCGCGACTAGGTGAACCCATGCGTGCCCTCGAGACGAGTCTGGTCGCCGGTGCTCTCGCGCTGTTTTCAGTCGGCTGCTCGGTCACGTGCATCGAAGATGCGAGTGGCACCAAGTGCTCGGCCAAGAGCCTGGTGCGGTACGACGGCGCCCCCAGCGCGCCTCAGGCCTTCGATCGGGCTCCGGGTTCGCCGCTGACCATCGACGTCTTGTACGGCAACGTCGAGCTGCAGCGCAGCGCCTCGGGCAAGGTCGAAGTGCAGTTCTTCCCCTTCGCCTACGCCGGGCACGACGAGAAGGCAGTGGCCGACCAGCAGCTCGCCCAGAACCTTCGCACCGCGGCCAGCGGCAACGCCGTCACGGTGGGTCGCGAAGGCGGCAGCAACGGCCTGGGGGCCAACGTGGTGGTGCGCGTGCCCGACGGCTTCGACGGGCCCCTGACCATCGTCAACAAGGGCGGCGGCCCGCTCAACAACTTCGACATCAAGGTCGCTGCCGTGGGCAAGGCCACGGCGCTGAGCGTGACCAACCAGTCGTCCCTGGGCGCGTGTTTCATCCAAGCGGCGCCCAGCGTGCGCAGCACCACCGTGCAGTGCGGCGCGGGTATCAGTGTGTTCGACGTCAGCGACGAGGTGAACCTCTCGAACCTGGACCAGAGCCACGACGGTCCGAGCCCGGCGGTGACGCTGCGGCTGGCCGCGGTCACCCCGGGCAGCCGAGGCGGCCGCGTGACCAGCGCGTCGGGCAGCGTGGCGGTCACCCTCCCCCGCGCCGGCGGCTACGTGGTCGACGCCAAGAGCCCGGTGAAGGGCACGGTGCAAGACGGCGCCCTGCCGCCCAGCTGCCAGCGCCAGGGCGCGCCAAACCAGAAGACCATCCGCTGTGGCGCGGGCCCGGCGTACGAAGTGGTCGCGGGCATCCAGCCCAGCACGCTCGGGCAACCCAAAGACCACGACGTCATCCTCGGCGTGCAGTAGTCGCGAATCTCGCTCCGGCTGGCCAGCTGCGCTAGGACGGAGCGGCCGATGTTCGTCCTGGGCCACGTCGCCGTGCTGCTGTTGATTGCCGCGGCGGTGCTGGCGTCGTCGTCGCTCTCGCGCTTTGCCAAGCTCGAGCCGGGCGCCGAGCACCTCTTGGGTAGCATGCTCGGCGCCAGCGCCCTCTTGCTGGTGTCCATCCACGTCTTGGGCGTGACGAACGCGCTCTGGCCGGGTGCGCTGTTCGGCGTCGCCATCGCGCTCAGCCTGACGCTGATCTGGCTCACCCGTGAGGGTGAGACCTTCACGGCGCGCGCGCGCGGCAGCGCGGGGGCGCTCTGGTACAGCGCTCGGCGGCTCGGCGCCCTGGCACGCGAGCTCTGGGCCGCTGGTCCGGTTGCGCTCTTGGCCGCGGGGGCGCTGCTCTCGGCGCTCGGGTGGGCCACGGTGCTCACCTACGTCTGCCCGAGCGATAGCTGGGACGGCGTCTGGTATCACGACCTGATGGTGGGGTACGCGATCCAGGAGCACGGATACGCACCCATCGGGCTGCCCGACGTGAGCATCGGCCCGCTCTTTCAGCAGGCCAACGGCTACCCCCGCAACTCGGAGATGCTGTCGCTGGTGTTCGCGATCTACACCGGCCGCACCTGGCTCGAGCTGCCGAGCGTGCTCGGCGCGCTGACGCTGGCCCTTGGAACCTACGCATTCGTGCGTCGTGTCGCCCCGGACAGCCGCGCCGCGCCCTTCGTCTGGGCCGCGGCCATCGTGCTCTTGCCGGGCATGCGGCTGGTCATGCGCTCCACCTACGTGGACAACGCCTTCGCGGCGTTCAACCTCGCCGCCTTTTACTTCGCGTCCGATCCCAAGCTGGATCGACGGCGGGCGGTGATCGCGGCCCTTGCCTTCGGACTGGCGCTCGGCACCAAGGGCATGGCGCTCTTGTCGGTTCCGCCGCTGGCTGTGCTCGCCACGACTCTCTTCTTGGCCCGCGGCGGACGAAGAGAGCTGACACGAAACCTAGCTGCCCTCTGCGGTGCGCTCGTCCTGGTCGTCGCCGTGGGGGGGGTCAGCTACATCCTGAGCGCGCTTCGTTACAAGAACCCGTTCTGGCCCGTGACGGTGGACCTTGGCAGCCTGCACTTTGCCGGAACCGTGTCGGCGAGCACGGTCTTGGTCGGAGCGAAGTCCGACGTCGTGGCGAACTTGTTCGCGGTGCCGGTGCCGGGTCACGACTACGTCGACACGCGGATCACGGGCTATGGCATCGCCACCGGAGTGCTGCTGGTGCCGCTGGCCGCGCTGGGCGCCCTGGTCGCGGTGGGGCGGGCGGCAGTTGCGCTGGGTGCTCGGTGGCGTGAGCGCCGACCGCTCACCGGCGCCGAGCTCGGCGCCCTGACGCTCGTAGCCGCCGGCGCCATTGGAGCGCTGACCTTGTGGAAGTCACCGGCACTGTGGGGCGCACGCTACAACCTGCATGGCGTGGCGCTCTTGATGGTGTTCGCCTGCGTGCCCCGGGGCGAGTGGTCACGCTTCGGGGCTGGCGCGGCCGTGGTGGTGACGAACCTCTTGATGTGGCTCTGGTCCGAGCCAGGCTGGGGAGTGAAGTGGGGCGACGCCCTGGCGCGCCTCGGACGCTCGGCTGCCGCACGCGAGGCAGATTCCCCGCTCTTCGTGAAGGCGACGCTCCGCGCCCGCGACAGCGAGCTCCGGCGCGGCGACCTGGTGATCTGGAGCGGGAATCTCGACTTCGCGTCGGCGCTCCACAACACCAGCTACTCCAATCGGCTGAAATACGTCGGCGAAAGGCCGCTGGACCGCGCCGAGGCGGAAGGTGCGCGTTGGCTGGCGGTGCCTGCCGCCAGCGCCGACGCCGCCGCTGCGCGGGCGCGGGCCGATCGCTGGCAGACCGTGGGCATGCTCCACGCCCACCCGCAGACGCCCACCCTGGTGTTTCGCCGCATCAGCTCGGCGCAGTGACCCAGCGTTCGGGCGCCGATGGGTGTTAGACGGCAGGGCCCGGAGCGGTGTAAGAACCCCGCGATGGTTCGGTTCCCGGGCTGGAGGCGCGTCGTTCAGTCGATCCCTTTCCGCCTGATGGTGGCCGCGCTGGTGCTCGCGGCGCACCTGGGCGCCTTCGCCCACATGGCGAACAGCCGCTACGACATCCCGTTCAACACCGCCCCGGGCCAGCCGCCCACGTTGGAAGAGCCAACCCAACATCGCCCGACGAACTGGGACCGACTCGTGGTCGCTCGCTGGGACGCGGCGCACTACATGGCGGTCGCGCTTCGCGGGTACTCGCAGTGCCCCAAGGCGCTCCCCGCCGGGACCGATCTGCGCCCCTACTTCACGCGCTGTGACATCACCTTCTACCCGACCTACTCGGTGCTCGGCAAAGCCGTGATGTGGACCACGGGGCTCCCCGTCGACTACTCGCTGCTCGCGGTGTCGCTCTTCTGCAGCTTCCTGTTCCTGTTCTTGTGGACGGGGAAGTCGGTCGTCGACGTGTTCGGCCTGCGCGTGACCTGGATCGCCTTCGTGATCTTCAACGCGTTTTCCACCGGCTACACGCTGGTGTCCATCTTGACCGAACCGCCTGCACTGCTCTTCACGCTGTGTGCGTTCCTGGCGCTGCATCGGCGCTGGTGGCTGCTCGGCGCGTTGTTTGCGGGGGCTGCCACGGCGTTGCGCATCAACGCGGCGGGCACCGGGCTGGCGTTTGCGCTCACGCTTCTGGTGTCGTTGTTCGTGGTCCGCCCTCAGAGCATCTGGGGCTGGCTGTCCCGAATCATCGCCATGCCCCTCTCGGGCTGGGGGGTCATGGCGGTGATGGGCTATCACTGGTGGCGCTTCGGCGACCCGTTCTTGTACTCGAACGCGCATTCACAGGCCTACGCCCACTCCCCCGACCCCCTAGCGGCGCTCTGGCCCAAGCTCGAGTGGGTGCTGCGCGGCATCGACCACCCCCTGCACGAGGTCGTGGTGCTGCTGCTCGTGACCATCGTCTTCTTGTTCGGACACCGGCGCGCGATGCGCGGGGTGTTCCTTCCCGAGCAGGTGTTCTTCTATGGCCAAGCCGGCATCGGCATGGCCATCAGTCTGCTGGGCTCGTCCGGCATCGCTTTTGCCGGCATGAACCGCTACACCATCATGGCGCTGCTCATCTTCTTCGCGCTTGCGGCGGCGCTCCAGCGCCGCCCGGTGTTGCTCGCGGTTTGGCTCGCTGCCAGCCTGTTCCATTACTTCCAGGTCGACATGTGCGACTTCGTCGGTGGCCTTGGGCCCAATCGTCTCGTCAAGTGCCACGTGCAGCAGTGGATGCGGGCCTGGTAGCGGAGGTTTTGGTGAACGAGCATCTGAAGAAGTTGGCGAGGCTCCCGGCTGACTATGTCGACATGCACCTGACCTGGCAGCGCCGAGTGCTGCCGAAGGTGGCACCGCTGGCGCGCGGGCGGCTGATCGACGTCGGCTGTGGCGAGAAGCCGTATCTCGAGCTCTTCGCGCCGTACGTCGACGAGCACGTAGGCGTCGAGTACGGCACCGCTTTCGATCGCACCCATGCCGCGCAGCGAGCGCGCAAGCCCGACGTCTACTACGACGGCGTGACGCTGCCGTTCCCCGATGCCAGCTTCGACAGCGCGATCAACATCGACGTGCTGGAGCACACCGAGAGCCCGGCGACGGTCGTCTCCGAGATCGCGCGGGTGCTCAAGAGCGGGGGCGTCTTGATCATGACCGCCCCGTTCTCGTTTCGGATCCACGAAGAACCGCACGACTATTTCCGCTTCTCACCCCACGGTTTGCGGCTCTTGTGCGAGCGCGCCGGGTTCGAGGTCGAGCGCCTCACCCCCTACGGCTCGCTACCCAGCCTGATCGCTCACAAGATCAACAGCTACCTCGCGTTTCGGGTCGCACGCCTGCAGGCGTTGGGTCAGGTGGTCGGCAAGCTGCCCCACGAGGCCGCCACCCGAGCGGGCCCCAACCTGGCCGCGGTCCCTTTCGTGGTGCCCGCGATGATCTTCACTGCAGCCGCTGCCCGGGCGCTCGAGCACGTCGTGGACGATCCGACCGAGAGCTTGGGCTACCTGGTGGTCGCCCGGAAGCGTGGTGCCCGTGGCTGAGGCGGGTCACCGCGCCCGCTTGCCATATGCCTCGACTTCCCCGAGCGCGAGGTAGCTGCTCGGATCTTTGCGGTCGACGCGCAAGCGTACATAGCGTGCGACCTGCCCCGTGAGCTGTACGCGCCACGGCTTCTTGTGGGTGAACGTCCCGTCGCGGACGGCGGCGCGCTGGAAGGTTTGCCCGTCCATCGAGAGCTCGAGCACCAGCGGCAGCACGTCGGAGTGGTAGCCGTCGCCCCGGTGGTAGACCACGACCCGTTCGAGACGATGGGGTTCCAGCAGGTCGAGCATGAACCAGGCCTTACCGTCGTTCTCGGTGTGACCGCCGTAGCCGTCGGTCACCGAGCCGTCGGTCAGGCCGCTGGGGGCCGGGGTGCCCGCACGCACGCTGCTGGCAGTCACGGGCTTGCCCCGCGCGATGTTGCTCGGCATCAGCGCCCAGACCAAGCCCCCGCCCAACGTGGCCAGCAGCACCACGACCAGAGCCGACAGGCGCGCCCAGCGAAGCACGCGGATCCGCCTCCGAGAGCGGACCTCGTAGCGCTTGCGAACCCGCTTCAGTGCGGCAAAAAGCAGGCCGATGGCGCCGAGCCGCTGCGTCTGCCCGAGCCGGTCGGCTGCCGAGGCGTCGTCGCTCGTGATCACCTCGCTCAGCCCGCCGAAGCTCGCCGGCGGTCCCAGCTCGGGGAGCTCACCAGATTCGATCAGCTGGGCCAGCTCAGCGCGGCTCAGCACGCTGCCCGAAGGGCGCTCGCCCCGGCCGATCGACGCCGCCGACGCGGCCAGCTGCAGTGCCTGCACCAGCAGCACCAGGGCCACGGCATCGAAGTGCTCGTCTGCGGCCTCGCGAGCCATCTTGGCTCGAGCGTGGATGCCGGCGTCGAGCGCTCGCACCGCCGCGCGCGCGTCGTCGGTGCAGCCATCGGCCAGGCGCTGCGCCTCTCGCAATACGAACCACTCGCGCACCGCCCTGAGCCAGGCCAATGGTCCCCTCAGCTTCGTCGGCGGTCGTAGTGGCTGTGCCGGCCCCCCACGCGTCGGCCCTGACCGAACGCGCCGGCGATCCGAATGTAGGTCCAGAGCACGCCGCGGACCTTGGCCAGCTTCGAGACGCCCATCCGCTCTTTGTAGTCGATGGGAAACTCGACCACGCGGTACCCGCTCTTGGCCGGCAAGATCAGCGTGTCGAGCGGGATGGCGTCCCCCGAACCATCGAACGAGAAACCACGGATCAGCGAGCACCGGTAGCCACGCATGCCGCTGTGCACGTCGGTGGTGGGCAGGCCGTGGGCGACCTGCGCCGAGGCCGCCATGAAGCGGTTGGCCAGGAAGTTCGGCATCGGCATGGCGGCCTGGAACTTCGCCGTGCGGCTGGCGTTCACCACGTCGGCGCCGTCTTCCAGCACCTTGCGAATCACCGGGATCATCTCGGTGGGGTAGGTGAAATCGCAGTCCAGGTAGATCAGAGCCTCGGTGTCCTGAGCGGCCTCGTACATCAGCCGTTCCATCGCCGGGCCGTGGCCCTGCGGTGGCAACTGGCGGACCACGCGGGCACCCTTGGCCTTGGCCAACTCCGGCGTCCTGTCGCTCGAGCTGTCCACCAGCAAGATCTTGGCGTCGGGCGCCACTGCCCGAATGTCGTCGATCATCTGCTCGACGCTCTCGATTTCGTTCAGCGTGAGCATGCCCACCGTGAGCGTGAGCGGGCCGCGCTTCGGCGGCAGCCGCGCCACCCACACGTGATCGGCCGCGAACCGGTCCGGGTCGCGCATGGCCACCAGCTTCTCCATCGGGCGGGCCAGCTGGCGGGTGTAGCGGAACGACGTGGTGTGGGCGATGCGCAGGTCGTCCACGGCTTTGGCCGCACGCGTCAGCTCCGCGCGAAGGAAGCGCGGGTTCATGTCGTAACGCATCACCTCGAACCCGGCGCTCTCGAGCGCCGACTTCACTGCCCCTCGGGACGGACCGCTACCCGCGGAGAACGACACCACCAGATGCCCGCCGTCCACCAGGTGCTCGCGCGCGCCGTGGAAGAAGTCGACCAGGCTGGGCACCTGGTCGCACCCGCCCTCGACCGCTACCAGGTCGAAGCGGCGCCCCTCGGCGGGGCGGAAGACGTCGACCTTGCCGAGATCGACCGCGTGGACCTCGGGCACGAGGTCGATGGCACGGTCGAGCAGCTCGCCCGAGCCCTCGAGCGCGACGACCTTCGCGCCCAGGGTCCGCAGCGCGGACGCGCTTTCGGCGACGCCGACCCCCACGAACAGAGCGGTGCGTGGCCGACCCAGGTTCTCGACCAGGGCGAAGTTGGTTTCCTTCAGAACGGGGACCATTGCGACCGGCGGCTCATAACATGGTCTCGGCGCCGCCGAGCGGGTCTTTCCCCGGATTTCGGCCCCTACGCCGGACGGAGCGGGACGAGCTTGGCCGTGAATTGCAGCTCCGACCACGCCAGCAGGCGCCAGGGCAGGTCGTGCATCTTCATGGGCCAGCGCAGCTCGGCGATGCGAGCACCGGCCACGTCCGCCATCTCGACCCAGCGATTGGGTGAGAAATAGGTGCCGCGGACGTGGATCGAGTCCTTGGCGTTCCCGAACAGGTCCATGAAATGCAAGATCTTGTGGCTGACCGGGCCGAAGGCGAAGTGGTCCTTCACGACCACCACGTGTTTGGCGACCCGCACGCACTCTCGCAGCACGGCCTCGGGGTCCTCGCAGTGGTGGAGCACGTCCACGATCATCACCGCGTCGAACGACTGATCCGCGTGGGGCAGCGTCCGCCCGTCGTAGAGCTTCACGTCGATGTGGTTCTCGGGGCGAAGCACCACGTCGACGCCCTCGATACGAGTCGCGCCGACCTTGCTGCCCACCTCGAGAGTCAAGGCCCCGTTGCCGCAGCCCACGTCGAGCACTGATGTGGCCCTGCCGATGTGGGCCGCCAGCGCGTCCGAAATGCGCTGGTTGCGCGGAGCCGGGTTGGTCCGATGGTAGTGGTCGAACACGATTCGAAAGGGGTTCAAGCTCGCCATCGCAGGGCACCGGGGTAGCAGGGTCGCGCGGCGGCGACCAGCGCCATCACGAGCGCGACGAGCGCCGCACACTCTTCAGCGTCGCCTTGCGCTTGGGGCCGACGGTCTCGCGCGCGTCGGGGGTCCGGCTGGCGCTCTTGGGCTTGGGCCGCAGCGTGGGCGCCGCGCTCTTCCGGCTCGCGGGCGCCGGGCTAGGCTCGAGCCCCGGCCGAAGCTTGGGTCGAAGCTCTTCGGAGTGCGAGATCCGGACCACCTCTTCCAGCGTCACTCTCGGGGTGCCGGGGAGCGAGAGCTTGGGCATGCCCGCGGGCAACGTCGGCGCGCGACGGCTGGTGGACTCTCGGGACAACGTGGCGCGCTCGACGGGTGCCACCCGCACCACGCGGCCCATCTCTGCCGGCCAGCTCACCGCGGGCGGCGGGTTGGCCGGTCGTGCGAGCAGAAAGCCCTGAGCCAGCTGCACGCCGAGGTCACGCACCGCCAGAAGCTCGTCCACGCTCTCGATGCCCTCGGCCACGATCTGGCAGCCCAGATCCCGGCACAGCGCGACCATGTGGGACACCACGGCCCGCTGCCTGGGCTTCAGGTGAATGTCGCGAATCAGTGCCAGGTCCAGCTTCACCACCGCCGGCTCCAGATCCAAGATGCGCGAGATGTTGGAGTAGCCGGCGCCGAAGTCGTCCACCACCAGGTGCGCACCGGTGCGGGCGCACAGCTCTTTGAGCACGCTCGAGCACAGATCGAAGTGGCTGAAGGCCGCGGCCTCGGTGATCTCCAGATACACCCCCGAGTCATGAAAACCGATCGGGTCGTCGGGCTGGATCAGCCAACGCGAGCTGAGCTCGTCGGGGTGCAGGTTCACGAACAGCGGCAGCCCAGGCTGCTCTCCGAACGCCACGTCGCGGATCAAGCGCCCCAGGCGCCCAGTGGCCCGCTCGGCCACCGCACGCGCGAACAGCGCCAGCGGCGACGCCAGGCTCTCGCGCCGGCAACGCACCAACACTTCGTGCGCGAAGGTGACGCCGGTGCCCACGTCGACGATCGGCTGATACGCCACGCGAATGTCCTCTCGGAGGATTTCGCGAACGCCGGTGAGAGAGTCCGAGGTCCAGGTGAGCTTCGGCTTGGACATGAACCCAGCAGGGTACGAAACTGGCGCGGGCGCTTCAACCCATTCAGACCGGGCAGTTGCACGTGGCGCACGTGCAATAGCCATCAGGGCAGCACTTCTGCGAGGTGGAACAGCACGCGGCGCCGGCGCACGCAGAGTACCCCACGTTGCACGAGACGCCGCAGTTGCCCGAGCTGCAGGTAGCCGTGCCGCTTTTCGGCGCGTTGCAGACCGTGCCACACGCGCCGCAGTTGGCCGGGCTGGTGCTCAGGTTGACGCACGAAGACCCACACTTCGTGTAGCCGGAGGTGCAGGTGAAGCCGCACGTGCCGTTCGCGCAGGTGGCGCTGGCGTTCGCCGGCGCGGTGCATGTGGTGCCGCAGGCGCCGCAGTGGGCCGGGTTGGTGCTCAGGCTGACGCACGAGCCGTTGCACAGGGTGCCCGAGCACGTGGTCTGGCACGAGCCGCTCGAGCAGACCTGGCTGGACCCGCAGGCGACCCCACACCCGCCGCAGTTCTTCGGATCGGTCTGGGTGTTCACGCAGCTCGAGCCACACTTTGCAAGCCCCGACCCGCACACGAACCCGCAGGCGCCGCCGCTGCAGCTCGCCGCCGCGCCCGCCGGCGGCGTGCACGCGTTGCCGCATGCTCCACAGTGGTTGACGCTGGTGAGCGTGTCCACGCAGTCGCCAGCGCAGGCGGTGAGGCTCCCCGCGCACGACAGCTCGCACGCGCCGCTCTCGCACTTGGCCTGGCCGCCGGTGCTGCTCTGACAGGTGTTGCCGCACTTGCCGCAGTGGCTGGGGCTGGTGCTCACGTTCACGCACGCACCGCTGCAGTTGGTGAGGCCGCCCGGACAGCTGCTGCTGCACTGCCCGTTCGCGCAGACCAGGCCGTCGGCGCAGGCCTTCCCGCAACCGCCGCAGTGGGCCGGGTCGCTGTTCGGGTCCACGCACGCGCCGTTGCAGGTGGCGAAACCCGCCACGCACTGGGCCGTGCACGTGCCCGCTTCGCAGGCCGCGATGGTGCCGGCCGCCGGCGAGCAGGCATTGCCGCACTGGCCGCAGTGCGCAGGGTCGGTGGTCGTGTCCACGCAGGCCGCACCGCAGCGCTCCTTGGGCTTGCACGCGAAGTCGCACTGGCCGGCGGCGCACACCGCCGTGCCGCCGCCGGGCGCCGTGCACTCGGCCTGACATCCACCGCAGTGGTTCGGATCGGTGCGGGTGTCGACGCACTTGCCGCCGCATACCGTCTGCCCCTCGCCGCACGCCCCGGGAACGGCCTCCCCCGACGAAAGGTCGTCCAGGTTCGAGGTGAGCGAGCAGCTCACCATCAGCGCGAGCAGCATCGACGAGAGGACTGTCGAGAGCCGCCGCGCGCGCACCCGACTAGACTAGCACGCGCGCTCGAGACCCGGGGCCGGCGTGCCGCACCGTGCCCGCCACACGCCGTTGCCACGTCGGTGTATGCTGGGTCGGTGCAGGGCGATTGCCCCGGATGTTCGAGCGAGCTTGCCGCCGGAGCGGCAGACGGCGTGCTTCGTTGCGCGGACTGCGCCGGCACCTTCGTCCCGCGCCCGCTGCTCGAGAGCTTTCTTGCCACGGTTCCCGCCGAGCCCACGGAGAACGCGTATCGGACCGGCGCCGCGCCGCACACCGACCGCGCGCCCCCCCGCCCCGCGGGCGTCTGGGACCCGAACGTGGTCTATCGCATGTGCCCCGTGTGCCAAGAACCGATGCACCGCCAGAACTTCGCGCGTCGCTCGGGCGTGCTGGTCGACGTCTGCCCGGTGGACGGGACGTGGTTCGACGCAGGCGAGGCGTCGGCGGCGGCGGCCTGGGTCCGCGAGCTGCCCGCGTTGCGCGAGCAAGAGCGCGCCGCCGCACGCAGTCAGCGTGCCGAGTCGCTTCGCCCGGCCGCGTCCGAAGCGCTCCTCGCTCTGCTTGGGAAGTGAGTCGCGAGCCACGCGCACGGCCGCGCGACCTGGCGTATGCTCGCGTGGACGAGGGCATCATGAAGACCTGGCTCGTGGTCGCATCGGTTTTCGGGTGGCTGTGTCTGTCTGCGTGCGGCGGTGACGACTCCAGCGGTGGCGGGTCCACCGGTGGGAAGGCTGGCTCGGGCGGGTCCGGGGGCGCCAGCTCGGGCGGGTCGGGGGGCATGACCAGCGGTGGGGGCACGAGCAGCGGCGGCACCGCGGGCGTGGGCGGTGCGCCCAGCGGTGGCGGTGCGCCCAGCGGTGGCGGCGCGCCCAGCGGTGGCGGCGCGCCCAGCGGTGGCGGCGCGCCCAGCGGTGGCGGCGCGCCCAGCGGTGGCGGCGCGCCCAGCGGTGGCGGTGCACCCAGCGGTGGCGGTGCACCCAGCGGTGGCGGTGCGCCCAGCGGTGGCGGCGCGCCCAGCGGTGGGAGCGGCGGCACGGTCGGCACCAGCCCCGTGCTCGGTGGCTGCTCGATGTTCCCCGCGGGCGACGAGTGGAACAAGGACGTGTCCGGCGCGACCGTCGATGCTGCGTGGACGCAGAAGCTGATGACGTTCGTCGGCGCCGGTCTGAAGCTGCACCCGGACTTCGGCGGCTCTCAGTATGGCATCCCGATCAACATCGTCCCGGCCAATCAACCCATGGTGGACGTGAGCTTCGACGCCTACCCGACCGAGAGCGACCCCGCGCCCTACCCATTTCCGGGTCCGTCGACCGCCAAGATCGAGGGCGGGACGCCGACGTCGTGCAGTGGAGACTGCCACCTGCTGACGCTTCTCCAGGGGACGTGCAAGCTGTACGAGGGCTACGCTTGCCTTTACACCAGCAACAAGTGGCACTGCGACAACGGCGCGATCTGGGACCTGACCAAGCCGTCGTACGGTCAACGCCCGAAGGGTTGGACCAGCGCGGACGCAGCCGGACTCTCGGTCACGGCCGGCCTCCTGCGCTACGACGAGGTGCTGGCGCACTCGGTTCGCCACGCGATTCGCTTCACCACGGCCTGCACCATCAACAAGTTCGTGAAGCCGGCCACGCACAAGGCGGTCCCGGGTGGCTGCAATCCGACGGACCCGAACGCGCCGCCGATGGGGCTCAGGGCCCGAATGAAAGCCAGTTTCAACGACGCGGCGCTCTCGGCCGAAGCGAAGGCGGTGACCGCCGCGTTCAAGAAGTACGGCATGATCATCGCGGACAACGGCTCGAACTTCTACTTCCAGGGTGAGCGCAACGCGGCCTGGCCGAGCTCGCTGATCGACGAGCTGAAGGCCCTCCCGGCGAACGCCTTCGAAGTGGTCGCCGTGCCGCCGCTCGAGTGAGCGTCTGCGCGCGAAGGCGCTCGCCAGCCGGTCGCTCGACGCGAGCGCAGGCTTCGCGTACCTTCCAGGCCGACGCTCCGTGGCCTTTCGCCCCCTTCCGATCGCAGTCCTCGCGGGCACGGTGGCCCTCGCGGGTTGCCTCGAGCTCGCGCCGGTCGAGCCCGGCGGCAGCGGCGGTTTCCTGGCCACGGGCGGTTCGAACGCCGGCGGCACTGCGGGCGGCGGCGGCGGCGGCGGGGTGTGTTCCTGTCCCAGCGGTGAATGGACGTTCGGCTGGATGGCGGTCGGCAGCGGCGCCCTGGCCGCCCAGTGTCCGGCCAGCGTGCCGACGCGGCACGAAGGCGGAGAGGGCTTGACCGATCCGGGGTGTTCCCCGTGTAGCTGCGGTCCGGCGACCGGCGGCAAATGCGAAGTGCGGCGCACGCGCTACGCCGACGCGAACTGCAAGATCCTGAGCCAGCTCGACACGGCCATGCTGACCGGTTCCGGTTGCGAGAGCTTCACCAGCACGGTGGCCAGCGTTCGCCTTCAGTTGAACGCCGCCGCGGGGAAGTGCTCGGCCTCCACCACCCCCTTGCCGGTGAGCTTCGCGACCGAAGGGGTCTTCTGCGCGGGGGGCGCGGCCTGCGACTGCGAGCCGCCGCCCGCGCCGTTCACCAGGCGCTGCGCCGCGCACGCCGGCAGCGAAGAGGTCGCGTGCCCGCCCGAGCTTCCAGTCCCCCATTCGCTGGTCGTGGCGGTGAAAGACACGCGCACCTGCACCGGCTGTTCTTGTGGAAGCCCGCTCGGCCAGCCGTGCCTGGGGCAGAGCGCGGCCGCTTGCAGCGACGCCCAGTGCGGCGGCTGCTTCTCCGGCTCCACCTGCGGCAACTCGGTGGGTTCGGTGCAATATGCGGCCGGCACCGCCAGCGGCGCCGGCTGCCCGCCAACGGGCGCGCCGCAGCAGACTGGCTCGGTGGCGCCGGCGTCGGTGCTCACGCTGTGTTGCGAATCGTGAGCGCGAGCCCTGTTTCACGACTAGCCCCACGTTCTTGCAGGTAGCCAAGTCCGCAGCGGGAAGCCAGGCCGACCCTGGCGCGTAGGAACGGGATCGGCATGAGGTCCCTCGCCATCGCCCTCGCGGCCCTGAGCGCCGTCGCCAGGATCGACGACGCTCACGCCGACACGTTCGGAGCCCAGGCGCACTACCTTACCGGCACGACTCACGTGCACCAGCTCGAGCTCGCCGTGGCGCCGGGCGTCCAAGAGCCCACAGTGCTCGCGGGCCGAAGCCCGAGACTGTTCGGCTGGGGCACGCTGCGGGGCGTCGACCTGCGTGCCGACGTGCTCATCGATACATCGCGGCTCGGGCTCGGGGTCTCGTACTTCGGTGTGGACGACGTCGCGCTCCGCACCGGCTCGCTCGACCCGGGCCTGTCTGCGAAGGCTGGTTCGATCACCGGCAGCAGCATCGAGCTGTTCTTCGGTCAAGAGATCGGCCAAGGGCCGGTTTATCCCTACATCGACGCGCGCGCGGCGTTCTCGCTGCTCCAGGTCGACGTCGAGACCCACGCCGAGCCCTACGGTCACGTCGGCACGACCCACTACATGGGTTGGCGCTTCGGTGTGGGGCCACGCTTCGGCGTGCTGATCCCCATCGGTCACTCGCTCACCGCCGACGTCGCCGTGTTCCAGCGCCTGGTCGGCGGCGTCGAAGAGACCACCTTCGGCTTCGGCCTTGGCTATTGGGAGAACGATCGCACCGACGAGTTCTCACAGTTCCTTCGCGGGCACCACCTGCGCGGGCAAATCTGAGCGCCGGTCCCAGCTGCGACGCCGCCGCAGACCCAGCCCTTTTTCTCTGCCGTGTTTTCGTGGATAGTCGCAGCGTGGATGAGGACGCCAGCCGACTGACGGAGCTGCTCGCAGGTCGGCTCGACGAAGCCGACGCTGCGGCGCTCGAGACGCGGCTGGAGCGACGGCCGGCGTTGCGGCGCAAGCTGGCCGACCTGGCGATCCAGGCCGAGCCCACTCAGCCCAGTCACACCCTGCGCATTCGACCGGGTCCCGACCGGCCCGAACCGTCCCGGCTGGAGGGCGTGGACGTGGGCGCCACGCTCGGCCAGGGCGGCATGGCCGTCGTGCGACTCGGCCGCTAGCTGAAGCTCGACCGGGCCGTTGCGGTGAAGACGCTGAGAGCGGACCGCCGCTCCGAGTTGGACGTTGCTCGTCTCCTCCGAGAGGCTCGAGTGACCGGGCGTCTGGAGCACCCCAACATCGTTCCGGTGCACGACATCGTCCGCGGATCGGACGGGGTGCCCCAGGTCGTGCTGAAGTTGATCGAGGGGCACACCTGGGCCGAGCTGATGCGCGACCCGGAACGCGTGCGAGCGCTGTTCGGTGCGACGGATCTCTTGGAGTGGAACCTGGACGTGTTGATGGCGGTGGCGCGTGCGCTTTCGTATGCCCACAGCCGCGGCGTGATCCATCGCGACGTCAAACCCGGGAACGTCATGCTCGGCTCGTTCGGTGAGGTGTATCTGCTCGACTGGGGCATCGCGCGCGATCTGGACGATCCCGAGGACGTCGAGGACGGTCTCGAGCTGGCCGGGACGACCGGCTACATGGCGCCCGAGCAGCTCTTGGGACGGGGCGCACGTCTGGGGCCGTGGACGGACACCTATTTGCTCGGCGCCACGCTCTACCATGTGCTGACCGGTCATTCCCCTCATGCCGGCGTCTCGCTGGAGGCACGGGTCATCGCCGCGGCGACGGACGCGACGCGCTTGCCAGCGCTTCCCGACGACGTCCCCGTCGAGCTCCGGCGCATCACCGAGCGCGCCCTCGAACCGGACATCGACCAGCGCACCGCGCACCCGGAAGACGTCCGCGTGGCAGTCGCGACCTTCACCCGACACCGGGGCGCCCTGCGGCTGGTCGAGCGGGGCCACAAGGAGCGAGAGCTTGCCGCCAGCGCCGGAGAGCGCGGCGACGATGCCGACGCGGAGCGTGGCTGCGTCGCGGCGGAGCTGGCGTATCGTGCCGCGCTCGAAGAGTGGGCCGAGAGCGACGAAGCCGCGCGGGGCCTGCGTGAGCTGGCGATTCTGCGTGTCGAGCGCGCGCTGTCGCGGGACGATGCGCGTGCGGCTGCCCGCATTGCGGAAGCGCAGGCGGGCCTGCCGGAAGAGCTGCTGGCGCGGGTCGCCCGAGCCCGAGCGCGCGCCGCAGCAGAAGAAGAGCGGTTGCGGCGCATCGTGACCGACGCGGATCGGGGGCTCGGGCACAAGATGCGCGGGATCCTCGGCGCCGTGTTCGGGCTGGTGTGGGTCGGGTTCTGGTGCGTGGTCGCCTTCGTCCCGCCGGCCACCGTCACACCCCTGGTGGGGTTCACCCTGGGATTTGCCGCGATCGGCGTCGCGGTGGTGGCCACCCGCGGCAGGCAGTTGCTCGAGAACCGCATCAACCGCACCAGCATGTCGGTCATCGCGACCGGGATGGCCGCCACCGTCGTCTGGTGCGTGGGCGCCAGCTGGCTGGGCCTCGACATGCGCTCGGTCATCATCGGCTTCTTGCTGGTATCGGCCACCTTCGCCAGCGGCATGGCCACCTTGATGGATCCCTGGGGCACGTTCACCGCCCTGGGCTTCGGCGCCGCGTTCCTGGCGGCGTGCTACCGGCCGAGCTGGACGCCGTACGCGGTCGTCGCCGGCAATGCGGTGCTCCTGGTCAACCAGGTCGTGTTGAACATTGCGCGCGCGCGTCGTGGGTTCGAGGCGCCGCCCCGCGTGCAAGGCCAGAACGGCGCGGCGTGATTCCGAGATCGAAGAGCTAGCGACTACCGCCGGCCTTGCGCTCGTGCTTCGCGATCAGCTCGCGCACCGCGGGCACCAGGGTCTTCGGTACCTCCATCAGCGTGTCGGTTGAGCTCTCCGCGGCAGCTTCGTCCTCGGCGACCGCCTCCTCCTCGGACTGCGACTCGTAGTGCGCGAGGACGCGGCGGACGCGGTCCTCGTCCCAACCTGTCGGGAAGTTCTT